>ERZ773067.33-NODE-33-length-90108-cov-9.200549_pt1 | contig 90108 bp, 67 predicted proteins | sample MGYA00580622_ERZ773067 | MGnify/ENA primary metagenome ERZ773067 (study PRJEB29015, sample SAMEA2737998) | human oral metagenome | biome: human oral; feature: human-associated habitat; material: dental | place: China | collected 2113 ...
GCCAAAGGGCGACGAGTTAAATCCAACGGCGAGAACGCTTCGCCAAAGGGCGACGAGCTAAATCCAATGGCGGGAACGCAGCCTGTCGGCCGAACGTGAGATACTCTTAAACCGAACCCACACATCCTTCGATATGAGGTGTGACCTAAACAAAGTCTGCCGGTTTTATTTGTTAGACCAAGTCTTATAAATCGGTTCAATTCGAACAAATCGTGAGATTGGAGGGTGGAAAACATATCGTTATGTTTTTCGTACTTTTGCGGTGAACTAAAATAAGGAATCGAATCATGATATTATCGATGACAGGCTACGGTAAATCTGTCGTGGCCTATAAGGAGAAGAAAATTCACGTAGAAATTAAATCGCTCAACAGTAAGGCGCTCGACCTTTCTGTGCGTATCACGCCAATATATCGAGAAAAAGAAATGGAAATCAGGCAGCATCTGGCTAAAGAGCTCGAACGGGGGAAGGTCGACTTTTATATCTGGGTCGAGAAAGATGTCGCGAACGATGCTACACCGATAAATGCCGCACTGGTGGAAAATTATTATAACCAGATTAAAGAGATTTCTGCCAAGACCGGAATAGCTGAACCGGCAGATTGGTTCGGACTGCTAGTTAGAATGCCCGATGTGATGACACAACCCGAAGTTGAAGAACTCGACGAAGACGAATGGCACATGGCCCGGCAAGCTATAGACGAAGCACTCAGACTGCTGAATGACTTCAGAAAACAAGAGGGTGAGGCGCTGTTCAATAAGTTCAACGAGAAGATTGATAATATCGAAACCCTGCTCGGCTCGATTGCACCGTTTGAAGAACATCGCGTCGAGAAAATAAAAGAGCGAATCGAAGAGGGATTAAAACAACTCACTAGTGTTGATTACGACCGAAATCGTTTGGAACAGGAACTTATATACTATATCGAGAAACTCGATATAAGCGAGGAAAAACAACGCCTGCTGAATCATCTGAAATATTTCCGCGAAACAATGCAGGAGGGAGCCCATGGAGTGGGCAAAAAACTCGGATTCATTGCCCAGGAAATGGGTCGGGAAATAAACACGACCGGCGCAAAAAGTAATCAGGCCGAGATGCAGAATATTGTTATCCGGATGAAAGACGAGCTTGAACAAATCAAGGAACAAGTGTTGAACGTAATGTGATTATGCAGCAGGGTAAATTGATTGTCTTTTCGGCGCCATCAGGTTCGGGGAAGAGTACACTCGTTGGTTGGTTGATGGCTGAACATCCGGAACTCAAACTAGCATTCTCGGTGAGTTGCACAACTCGCGAACCACGAGGCAATGAAAAGAATGGAGTAGAATATATCTTCCTTTCTAACGAGGAATTCAAGGAGCATATAGCGTCTGATGAATTCATAGAATACGAGGAGGTTTATGCCGGTCGTTTCTATGGAACATTGAAGACGCAGGTTGAGCGACAATTGTCGGCCGGTCAGAACGTGATATTCGATGTAGACGTTAAGGGCGGTTGTAACATCAAGAAGTTCTATGGTAACAGGGCACTCAGCATATTCATTCAACCGCCGTCGGTAAACGAACTCCGACGCCGACTTGAACAGCGCGGAACCGATTCTGCAGAAGCAATTCAAAGTAGAATTGCAAAAGCAGAATACGAACTGACCTTTGCCGACCGGTTCGACACAGTGATAGTGAACGACGAACTTACGTTAGCTCAAGAAAAAGTCTATAAAACAGTGGTTAACTTCTTGAATCGTTGAAGTAGAATTCTATGGAAATCGGCATCTTCGGTGGCTCGTTCAATCCAATCCACAATGGCCATATCATCCTGGCCGAAACATTCTTGGAACAATGCTCGTTAGACGAAGTTTGGTTGATGGTAACACCTCAAAACCCATTCAAAACACAAGCAGAACTACTCGACGACGACAAGCGTCTCGAACTCGGGAAGCAAGCCGTTGTCAACTACCCAAAGCTGAAAGTTTCCGATTATGAATTCCATCTTCCCAAACCATCTTACACATGGAACACACTGCAATCACTGAAAAAAGATTATCCACAAACAAATTTCACACTCTTGATTGGCGGCGACAACTGGGCGGCTTTTAATCGCTGGTCTCATGCAGCCGATATTCTTGCAAATTACCCCATAGCAATCTTCCCGCGACGAGGATATCCGTTAGATAAACAACTACTAAAAGCAGGACAACAAATTCTTCAAACACCACTACTGGACATCAGCAGTTCTGATATACGCAGACGAATCAAGCAAGGTGAATCCATCGACAAAATGATACCAGCCTGCATTCTGCAACAAGTAAGAAATCTCTATCTTTAGGTGATTCCCAAAGGCACTTAGGGAATCACCTTTCTGAAGGACCTCCCTTTTACCTTTCCTTTGCCAACGTTACATCGCACAAACATAATTTCTAACAACGCAAAAAGCAAACGATTATGAAACAGTTAATATTTACAATCGTTGCGTTCCTAACGTTTTCAATCTCGAGCAACGCAATGGGCTATCAGCAAGCACGCCTTCAAGCATTGTTTCTAACAGACAAAATGGCCTACGAGCTCAACCTAACTGAAGAGCAATATGAGGCTGCCTATGAAATCAACCTGGATTATTTGATGAGTCTGAACACGGTCGATGATTTATACGGTGCCTATTGGACTTATCGGAATCTTGATTTTAGTTATATCCTTTTTGACTGGCAATATCGTGCATTTGTAAATACTTCATATTTCTATCGTCCCGTATGGATGAATAGAGGATATTGGAGTTTCGGAATATATGCCCGCTATCCACGTCGCGATTATTTCTACTTTGGAGAACCACGATTCTACACCGTCTATCGAGGTGGACACAGTTGGCAAATGAATGGTGGCAGAAGCTGGTATTATGAGCGTGATCTTGTAGGTCCACGCCAAGGCCGTGATTTCGGAATGCGCGACCAATTCGACCGTGGATACTATGGAGATGAATACCGTTTTAGTGGAGTTCGTGCACCACGCCGAGATTTCCAGAATGATCGTACCCGTTCTTTCGGCTCAACATCTAATCGTTATTATGGAGGAGGATATGCCCCTTCACGAGAAAGTTCCACACGCACCACGGTTGGACGTTATCCCGGAGTAATGCGTAATAATTCATTTGAAGGAAGTCGCAGCTTTGGAAACGGAACTCCAAGTCGTTCATTCAACGAACCAAATCGTTCGTTCTCACCCTCACAAACACCTCGTTCGTCGTCTCAACTTCCGAGTCGTTCGTTTTCGCCCTCGCAAGGAAGTAATTCTTTAAGCACTCCAAGTAGAACGTTCGGCAGCAGTCCAAGTCGTTCTTTCGGTAGTGGGACATTTAGCGGTCACAGATAAAAAGATATAATTGCAAACCTGAGATTTTTAAGACACGCCACACTATACTCGAAGTTCTTCATAAAGCATAAGATAATAAAAGGAATAAGATTGATTATTAGTACAAACTGAATCTACAATTTTAAAGAGTTAATAGATTTAGAGAGCGGAATTGCACGTGATGTGTAGTTCCGTTTCTTGTTATAGAGTATGGAGTTAAGGTGCTTATAGTTGCACATCTTTTTTTGATTTGTGCAAATAAATCAATACCTTTGCGCGTAGATAATTTAATTCACAATATGGAAAATATCCCAAGTTTTAATGAGTTGATTGAACGAAGCATTATAGAGCATTGGGATCTTGATGCTCTCACGGATTATAAAGGTAGAACGCTACAATATCATGACGTGGCACGAAAGATCGAAAAATTACATATTATGTTCGAGGCTAGTGGAGTGAAACAAGGTGACAAAATTGCCATTTGCGGGAGAAACTCTTCGATGTGGGCCGCAACATTCCTTGCGATATTGACTTATGGAGCTATTGCCGTGCCGATTCTTCATGAATTCACCGCTGAGCAAATACATAATATCGTTAATCATTCCGATGCGAAGCTGCTTTTCGCAGGCGATGTCGTAAGTACACAAATAGATGCAGCTCAAATGCCGAATATTGAAGGAATTATTTATCTGCCTGACCTATCACTCATCCTTAGCCGAACCGAAAAACTCACCTATACACGCGAACATCTCAACGAAATGTTCGGTCAAAAATACCCTAAGTATTTCCGAGCTGAACACGTACATTATTATCGCGAAAAAAATCCTGATGAACTCGCGCTCATCAACTACACCAGCGGCACAACTGGACATTCGAAAGGGGTTATGATTCCCTATCGTGCAATGTGGAGTAATGCCGATTTTGCGATGAACGTGCTGGGCGACAAACTAAAGCCAGGCGACAATATTATCAGTATTCTCCCCATGGCCCACATGTATGGAATGGCATTCGAATTTATTTTCGAGTTCATCTGCGGTTTGCACATTTTCTATCTAACCCGAATTCCTTCACCGGCAATCATTGCACAAGCTCTGCAAGACGTGAAGCCTGCCATAATGATTGCTGTTCCACTGGTGATAGAGAAGATTATCCGAAAAAAGGTATTCCCTAAAATTCAGAATAATAAAATGAAGATTCTCCTCAACACTCCCGTAATCAACAAAAAAGTGCGCGAGAAGATTAAGGAACAGGTTTATGAGGCGTTAGGAGGTAATCTCTACGAAATCATAATTGGTGGTGCTGCCTTGAATGGTGAGGTTGAACATTTCCTAAAACAAATAGAATTTCCTTTCACCGTGGGTTATGGAGCCACCGAATGCGCGCCAATAATTTGCTATCGCGATTGGAAAACTTTCGTTCCAGGCTCGTGTGGACAAGCCGCATTACATCAAGAAGTTCGTATAGACAGTACCGATCCCGAGAACACTCCGGGTGAGATTCTCACCAAAGGACCTAATGTTTTGTTAGGATATTACAAAAATGATGAAGCCACCCAAACAGCCATTGACAGTGATGGATGGTTCCATACCGGTGACCTTGCAACGATGGATTCTGACGGTAATGTTTTCATTAAAGGTCGTTCAAAGAATATGCTTCTTGGTAGCAACGGACAGAACATTTATCCTGAGGAAATTGAAGACAAACTAAATTCACTCACTCTAGTTTCTGAAGGATTAGTGATTCAGGAAGGTGAGAAACTCGTTGCCCTTGTTCATCCAGACTACGACGAAGCTAACATACTTGGGCTTAACACCGGCGACATTAGCGAGATTATGGAGCATAACCGCCAACAACTCAATGAAGAAATGCCTGTTTATTCTAAAATTTCCGTTATCAGAATTCAGGAAGAAGAATTTGAAAAGACTCCGAAAAAATCAATCAAACGTTATCTGTATCAGAAGTAACGTAGGCATCGAACTGAATATAAAGAGCGAGGAGTTATCAAAGTGATAACTCCTCGCTCTTTTGTAACTTTGCCAACAAATTTTCAAGGTTAGAATGACACAAGAACAAATACAGATTCAAACGCAAAAACAACAGCAATTACAACGACTCTCGCAACAACAATTACAAGTGGTTAGACTGCTGGAAATGCCACTTACCGAACTCGAAGAAAATGTGAATGCCGAACTTGATGACAATCCGGCTCTCGAAATTGGAACTGAAGATGAAAAAAACGGCCTCCAAGATTTTGAAACTGGAGAACACGAAGATTTCGACACACAACATGAACGCGAAGAAAGGCAAGATGCACTAGATACGGCATTGGAGAGAATGCGGTCGGACGATGATTTACCAGTTTATGACACTAGGCAGCACGACAATAATGCGGATTATGAAGAAATTGTATACGGCGATACCACTTCATTCATAGACAAACTAAATGAACAGATAGGCGAACACCGCCTAACCAACCATCAAAGAAAAATAATGGAATATCTAATAGGAAGTCTTGACGATGACGGATTGCTCAGGAAGAAACTTGATGTCATAAGCGATGAACTCGCAATATATCACGGTATCGAGGCTTCCCCGAAGGAAATTGAGAACGTGTTGAAGATTCTTCAGGAGTTCGACCCTCCCGGAATCGGCGCACGATCGTTGCAGGAGTGTTTGCTGCTGCAAATTGAACGTAGAGTGCAAAATGGTGAATGGAAAGAGAATGATGAGATGTATAAGAATATTCGTCGCACCATTTCATCGTATTTCGAACTGTTCACAAGGAAACGTTGGGATAAGATAGGCTCTCTCCTCGGACTCTCTAACGATGGAACAGCCCGGCTAGAAACCGAAATCAGAAAACTGAATCCGAAGCCGGGCTCATCGATGGGCGAAACGCAGGGACGTAATGTTCAGCAAATAACTCCCGACTTCATTGTTGAGACCGACGACAACGGTAACATAACATTCACACTCAATAATGGAAATCTGCCTGAATTACATGTGTCGACAGCTTTTGCCGAGATGCTTACAGCTTATCGCGATAACAAGCAAAGTATGAGTCGGCAGGCGAAGGAGGCATTGCTCTATATAAAGGAAAAGGTCGATAAGGCACAAGGATTTATCGATGCAGTGAAGCAACGTCGCGAAACACTTCGTATAACTATGCAGGCCATCATCGAAATTCAGCGAAAATTTTTCCAGGATGGTGATGAGGCCGATCTCAAACCTATGATTTTAAAAGATATTGCTGATATTACTGGACTTGACATATCAACCATTTCGCGAGTGAGCAATATCAAATATGCTCAAACACGCTGGGGAACTTTTCCGCTTAGATTTTTCTTTACCGACAGCTATACAACCGACGAAGGCGAGGAAATGTCGACTCGTAAAATTAAGATGACGCTCAAAGAAGTAATTACCCTAGAAGATAAAAGCAATCCGCTAAGTGACGAAGCACTAGCAAAAATCATGAAACAAAAAGGTTTTCCAATTGCCCGTAGAACAGTAGCCAAATATCGTGAACAACTCGGAATGCCTATTGCTAGACTACGCCGTTGAAAAAGCCATCATAAAGAAATAATGACCGAAAAGAACATCATTCTCGCAGCCCGAGTGGCTAGTATGCTTATCACACCTTTTTACTTACCAGTTATGGGTGTGATTGCTGTTTTTATATTCAGTTATCTGAATATGTTTCCGTGGCAAACCAAACTGTCGCTCGTTTTGATGGTTTACCTTTTTACGGTTCTCATTCCTACACTTCTCATCCATATTTATAGGACATACCATGGCTGGACTCTAATTCAACTCGGACAACGTGAACGACGAATGGTGCCCTATGTGATGTCGATTATGTGTTATCTGACGTGTTTCTATATAATGAACAGACTGCACCTACCCCATCTTCTTACTTCGATTCTAATCGTAGCCCTCGTGATTCAAATTCTGTGTGCGGTGATAAATGTGTGGTGGAAAATTTCGACTCACACGGCGGCTGTCGGCGGTGTAGTGGGTTCCTTACTAGCTTTTTCGATACTGCTAAATTTTAATCCAATTTGGTGGCTATGCCTAACCATTGTGGTATCGGGAGTGATTGGGTCGAGCAGAATAATTTTGCGTCAGCACAGTCAAACACAGGTCACATGCGGCTTATTACTAGGACTGGTTAGTTCTTTTATTACGATTATTCTCATTTAAAATATCAATATCAATGAAACCTTTAGTTAGTATAATCATGGGGTCGACAAGCGACTTACCCGTGATGGAAAAAGCCTGTAAATGGCTAGAAGAACAAGAAATCCCGTTCGAAATGAATGCTCTCTCTGCGCACCGTACTCCAGAGGCTGTGGAGCAATTCGCTCACGAAGCCGAACACCGCGGAGTTAAAGTGATTATTGCCGGTGCCGGAATGGCTGCTGCTCTGCCAGGGGTGATAGCCGCATCTACATCGTTGCCGGTTATCGGAGTACCAATAAAAGGAATGCTCGACGGCTTGGACTCCCTGCTATCGATTGTTCAGATGCCACCCGGAGTTCCGGTGGCCACGGTTGGTGTGAACGGTGCGCAAAATGCTGCCATACTGGCTGCCGAGATGATATCTTTAGGTGATGAACAGATTACCCAGAAGGTGAAGATTTGGAAATCGTCGCTCGGTTTGAAAATAGAACAAGAAAATAAGGAACTTGCCGGAATAAGCGACTATAAATTCAAATGTTGAGCTTTATTGGTGTCGGGTTTGCAAATTTCAGCGTTCCGGAAAGAGCGAGGTTTAGGTTATGCAAGTTTAGAGGTAAGAAATGAATGATTTTATGAACTTAATTGCTGGAACGCAGCGTTCCGAGGTTTCCAAAAATAGTATTCGAACTACCAAACTGACAGCCAACATAAGTTCTCTTATCCAAAACCAGTATATAAGAACAGATTTCAATGACCCGAAATAATAATAAACAGGCACCCAATTAAAATTCTAGAAAAGATTAGTGCAAGTAGAAAGTTTAGCTACTTTTGCGCCCTTAAGAAATGTTATACTGATTGTTATGCAAGAAAATTTAGTGATTGTCGAGAGTCCGGCGAAAGCCAAAACCATCGAAAAATTCCTGGGAAAAGATTATAAAGTGATGTCGTCATACGGACACATTCGCGACTTGAAAAAAAAAGAACTTAGCATAGATGTCGACACCCTAATGCCCGACTACGAGGTGCCTGACGAAAAGAAAAAAGTCGTCAGCGAACTGAAGAAAAATGCAAAAACCGCAAAAAAAGTCTGGCTCGCATCCGATGAAGACCGCGAAGGAGAAGCCATAAGCTGGCATTTGTGCGAAGTACTCGAACTCGACGAAAAAAACACAAATCGTATAGTCTTTCACGAAATAACCAAACCTGCAATCCTCGAAGCCATAGAACACCCGCGCCACCTAAACATGAATCTTGTCAACGCACAGCAAGCACGCCGGGTTCTCGATCGCTTGGTAGGTTTCAAACTCTCGCCGGTACTATGGCGTAAAGTCAAACCAGCCCTCAGTGCAGGTCGTGTGCAAAGCGTAGCCGTAAGACTAATCGTTGAACGCGAGCGCGAAATACAAAACTTTAAATCAGAGGCATATTACAGGATTAATGCAGTATTCGTAGTTGAAAATCAAGATATTACAAAGAGTGAAATACATGCAGAACTGAACAAACGCTTCTCAAATAATGAAGAAGCATTGGCATTTTTGGAACAATGCAAAAACGGGCATTTCATCGTTTCGTCAATTACCAAAAAACCGTTGAAACGCACCCCTGCTCCACCATTCACAACCTCAACCCTGCAACAGGAAGCAGCTCGTAAACTGGGATTTACCGTAGCCCAAACCATGATGGTTGCCCAACGCCTCTATGAAGCCGGTCGAATAACCTATATGCGAACAGATAGTGTGAATCTTTCAGGCTTAGCCATAAACACGAGCAAGGAAGAAATTACCCGACTCTATGGAGAGAATTATAGTAAAGTACGACAATATCATACCAATAGTAAAGGTGCCCAGGAAGCACACGAAGCCATTCGTCCCACCTATATGAACACAACCGCGATAGAAGGAACCAATCAGGAAAAACGTCTCTATGACTTGATTTGGAAACGCACAGCCGCATCGCAGATGGTTGACGCACAGATTGAAAAAACAACCGTTAGCATCAGCATAACTCCCGAATCAGAGAAGAACGCCCTAAAAGATTTGCAGTTCATCGTCATAGGTGAAACGATGGTTTTCGACGGATTCCTAAAAGTCTATCGCGAATCGAAAGACGACGACGAACAGGACGAAGAAGAATCGCACATCCTACCCTCAATACACGAAGGAGAAGAACTAGAACGTCATAAAATCGTTTCGACTGAACGCCATTCGATGGGACCAAACCGATACACAGAAGCTAGTTTGGTACATAAGCTAGAAGAATTGGGAATCGGACGCCCATCGACCTATGCTCCTACCATATCGACAATTCAACAACGGGAGTATGTTCAGAAAGGCGACAAAGAAGGAACGAAACGGGAGTATGTTGTAGACACGCTTCAAGATTCACAAATCAATTCATGCATCAAAACAGAAATGGCTGGGGCCGATAAAGGCAAGCTAATCCCCACTGATATCGGAATAGTTGTAACTGATTTCCTACTCGGGCACTTCCCAAATATTATGGACTATAATTTCACGGCGAAAATAGAGCAGGATTTCGATAAGATTTCTGAAGGTAAGGCCGAATGGCATAAAGAAATGCTGAGTTTCTATAAAAACTTCGCACCCGAAGTCGATTCGGTTATGAATGCCCGATCAGAACATAAGGCAGGCGAGCGTCAATTAGGAATAGATCCTAAAACAAATAAACCAGTGTTCGTGAAAATAGGTCGCTATGGTCCTGTTATTCAAATAGGCACAGCTGACGACGAGGAAAAGCCTCGCTTTTCGCAAATTCCTTCAAGTAAAAGCATGGAAACCATAACACTAGAAGAAGCCCTCGAGCTTTTCAAACTACCCAGAACAGTTGGACAATTTGAAGGAGCAGATATAATTATCGGAACCGGTCGTTTCGGTCCTTATGTGTTGCACGACAAAAAATATGTTTCGATTCCTAAAGAGGAAGATCCGTTCACAATTTCGCTAAACACAGCTATTCATTTAATCCAGAATAAACGTGCTCTGGAGGCTCAACGTCACATCAAAAAATTCGAAGAAGATGAAAATATGGAGGTGATGAACGGCAAATATGGACCATATATTTTACACAACGGTAAGAACTATCGCATCCCAAAGAATTTTCATGAAAAAGCATCCGAACTCAGCTACGAACAATGCGTGGATATCGTAAAGAATGCCCCCGAACCTAAGCCAAGAATAGGAAAGAAACAATAAACATAAATATTCCAAACATCATGATAAAAGCCACAGAAACCGAAGTAACTAGAGTAATCATCATCGGCTATATGGGTTCCGGAAAAACAACTGTAGGAATAGAACTGGCAAAACGGGTAGGTTTTGCATTCTACGATTTAGATTGGTATATTGAAAGTCGTATGCGAAAAACTGTCAAACAACTGTTCGACGAACGAGGCGAAGAAGGATTTCGCACCATAGAACACAATATGCTACACGAAGTTGCAGAGTTCGAAAACGTGGTTGTTTCATGCGGTGGTGGAACACCTTGCTTTTATGATAATATGGATTATCTCAACAATCAGGGCAAAACAGTTTATCTGAAAGCTGAGCCTAAAGTCCTTCTCAGACATCTCAAAATGGGTAAGAGTATAAGACCATTGATCTTAGATAAGAGCGAGCAAGAAATGAAAGAATTTATCGCTGAACAACTCACAAATCGTACACCTTTCTATGAAAAGGCACAGTACATTCTTGACGTAAGCCTGTTGGACAACTACGAAAAAATTCAAACCTCGGTTGAGCAGATACATAGTTTGCTTTTCTGTAAAGCCGACAAACACGACAATTAAATAAAACACTCGTATCTAATGAAGAAATGGACAATAGAAGATTCGAAAGAACTATATAATATAAGCGGCTGGGGAACATCCTATTTCGGAATCAATTCGAAAGGTGATATCTATGTCACACCATGCAAAGACAACACTGAAATTGATCTCCGCGATATCATGGATGAACTTATCCTCCGCGACGTAACCCCTCCAGTATTGTTGCGTTTCCCGGACATTCTAGACAGTCGCATTGAGAAAACATCATATTGCTTTGAGAAGGCCAAACAGAAGTATGATTATAAAGGTGAGAACTTCATCATCTATCCCATAAAGGTGAACCAGATGCAACCGGTCGTGGAGGAGATTATTTCGCACGGTCGCAAATTCAACCTCGGATTGGAGGCCGGTTCAAAGCCAGAACTTCACGCCGTCATTGCTGTGCAGTGTCAAAGCGATTCTCTCATAATCTGCAATGGATATAAAGACCAAAGCTATATTGAACTCGCTTTGTTGGCCCAAAAGATGGGGAAACGCATCTTTATTGTCGTTGAAAAGCTCAACGAAATAGATATCATAGCGCAAGCTGCAAAAAAGCTCAACGTCAAGCCGAATCTCGGAATCAGAATCAAACTCGCTTCAAGTGGCTCGGGTAAATGGGCTGAAAGTGGAGGTGATGCTTCGAAATTCGGACTAACCTCCTCAGAACTTCTGCAAGCCTTGGCCACTCTCGACGAAAAAGGTTTGCACGATAGTCTGCGACTTATTCATTTCCATATTGGCTCACAAATAACCAAGATACGTCGCATTCAAACTGCACTTACAGAAGCAGCACAATATTATGTCAATCTCCGAAAAATGGGATATAATGTTGATTTCGTTGATTGTGGTGGTGGATTAGGAGTCGACTATGACGGGACACGCTCATCAAACAGTGGAAGCTCTGTAAACTATAGTATCCAGGAGTATGTGAACGATTGTGTATATGCATTCGTCGATGCTGCAAATAAAAGTGAAATAGAACATCCAAACATCATCACCGAAAGCGGAAGAAGCTTAGCTGCACACCATTCAGTGCTTATCATAGACGTGTTGGAAACAGCCTCTCTACCCGAAATGCCTGAAGAATTTGAAGCAAAAGAATCCGACCATCAATTAGTACGTGACCTATACGATATTTGGGACAATATTGACTCACGAAACATGCTTGAAGATTGGCACGATGCAGAACAAATCCGTGAAGAAGCACTCGAACTTTTCTCACATGGAATGGTAGACCTTAAAACTAGGGCCGAAATAGAAGCGATGTACTGGAGCGTTTGTCATGAAATCAATAACATCGCAAAGAACATGAAACATGTCCCAGAAGAGCTTCGTAATCTCGATAAACTGTTAGCAGATAAATATTTCTGTAACTTCTCGCTCTTCCAATCTCTGCCCGACAGTTGGGCTATAGACCAACTGTTCCCCGTTATGCCAATCCAGAGACTAAACGAATGCCCTTCGAGAAATGCAACCCTACAAGACATTACCTGCGATAGTGACGGGAAAATAACCAACTTTGTTACCGGTAATCGTATTGGACACGTCTTACCCGTACATCCACTAAAACGCACAGAACCATATTACCTCGGAGTATTCCTCATCGGAGCCTACCAGGAAATACTCGGCGACATGCATAATCTTTTCGGCGACACAAATGCAGTACATGTTTCTGTGAAAGATGGTTCTTATCACATAGATCAAATATTCGATGGTGAAACTGTAGAAGAAGTGTTGGAATACGTACAGTATAACCCCAAAAAACTAGTTCGCCAACTAGAAATATGGGTTACAAAAAGCGTCAAACAGGGTAGAATATCACTCGAAGAAGGAAAAGAATTCCTCAGCAACTATCGTAGCGGATTATACGGATATACCTACCTCGAATAATATACAACATTCTAAAATAAAGTTAAAACACATCTTGCTTGTAACAATATCCCTATCAAAATCGTCATTGAAATAGAGAGAATGAACAAGATAAGTTTCCGAAACGATATACTGCCAATGAAGAATCAGCTCTTTAGATTGGCTTTCCGTATAACTCTCGATAGTGCAGAAGCAGAAGACATCGTGCAAGATACACTGATAAAGGTTTGGAATAAACACACCGACTGGGAAACAATAGAATCGATCGAAGCATTCAGTTTGAAAATATGCCATAATCTAGCACTCGATCGAAGCAAACTTAGAGACAACAACAATAACTCCCTTGAGGATGTGAACATAGATGAACCGCAAACCTCATATACTCCGCAAGACAGAATGATTCAGCGGGATAAAGTTCGGCTAATAAAAGAAATCGTCGACTCACTTCCAGAAAAACAACGTAGTTGCATGCAACTACGCGATTTTGAGGGGAAACAATATAAAGAAATCGCTGCTATTCTTGACATAACGGAAGAACAAGTCAAAGTGAATATATTCCGAGCACGTCAAACTGTCAAGCAGAAATACAAGAAAATAGAAGATTATGGATTATAAGTATATAGAGCAATTGCTGGAGCGTTATTGGCACTGCGAAACCTCACTTCAAGAAGAGAAAATCCTACGTACATTCTTCTCACAAGAGAATGTTCCTGTAGGTTTGGTATCTTATAAAGATTTATTCATTTACGAACATTCCGAGAAAGATACTGTCAAATTAAACGACGATTTTGACAAAAAAATCCTGTCCATTATTAATGAAAAACCGGTCAAAGCATGCATTATCACAATACACCAACGCTTCATGCCCCTCTTTAAAGCCGCAGCTATTGTAGCAATAATACTGACACTCGGCAACGCAATACAGAATGCATTCACAGAAAACACAACACAGAACGTTTCAAACACAGCTAGAATAAATAAAACTCAAGAAGGCCCATCGGTTGCAAAGGCCGACTCTACAAAAACCGACTCTCTGCAACACAATACTCCGGCAGAGGCTCCAATCATCAAATAGAAATTTTATGCTTTCTCTATAAACAATTCGTGTTTAATAAAACAACCAGAACCGACATCCTTAAAAAAGATGTCGGTTCTTATTTTAAGACGACTACTAATGCGAATATTTACTGCGGTTAAATGACTAAACTTTAGAAAAAAGGTACCGTCGGATTTCTAAACTTAAAATAAGGAGATACAACAAGAACATAATATGCTTACAGGCACTTATTGTTACTTTTGCATGCAATATTTTACTCAATAACATAATATGAAACGATTCATCATTGTAACTATGACTTTATTGACTACAAGCAGTGCCGTATTATCAGCACATAAGGGCTCAGAAACAACTATAAAATTGATAGCAACATCTGATGTTCATGGCGCTTTTTTTGCATATGATTTCCTGGCTAAACAACCAGCAAAAGGTTCGATGGCCAGAGTGATGACATTTGTAAACAACGTAAGAAATAAGATTGGCAACGATGCAGTATGCCTACTCGATAATGGAGACATTCTTCAGGGACAACCCATATCATATTATTATAACTATGTACAAACCAACCGAGATAATATCGCAGCTGAAGTACTGAATTTCATGAAGTACGACGCTGCAACCATAGGTAATCACGACCTTGAAACGGGGCATGCTGTCTATGATAAATGGAAAAATGAACTTACCTGCCCATTGCTCGGAGCTAACGTTATCAACACAAGAAGCGGTCGGCCCTATTTTCTTCCCTATACAACGATTGTGAAGAAAAATGGCGTGCGCATAAGCATCATCGGAATGCTCACACCCGCAATTCCTAATTGGCTTGAGGAAGAACTTTGGAGCGGTATAAGCTTCGAGGAAATCGTGTCGTGTGCACAAAGAACAATTGATGAGGTAAAGAAAAAAGAGCACCCCGATATAATCGTAGGACTCTTTCATTCGGGATGGAACGGAGGAATCAAAACTGAAACCTACGACGAGGATGCAGCTGAACAGGTGGCAAAACAAGTACAGGGATTCGACGTAATTTTCTTCGGGCACGACCACACAATGCACAACTCAGTAGTGAAACGCGAAGACGGGCGAACGGTGTTGTGTCTCAATCCGGCTAATAATGCTATGCGAGTTGCGCTGGCAACAGTTAGATTGGTGAAACGAAAAGGAAGGTTTGAGATAAAGGAAAAGTCTGGCGAACTAGTTGATGTTCGGAAACTGGAACCCGACAGTGTGTTCGAAGAACATTTCAAAAACGAAATCAACGAGGTAAAAGCATGGTCTGCCGAGGAAATCGGTCGTTTCAAAGAAACAATATCAAGCAAAGATTGCTATTTCGGCAGTTCGGCTTTCAACGACCTTATTCTTCAACTCGAGCTCGACATCACACATTCCGATATTGCTTTCAATGCGCCGTTGCAGTTCAATACGGAAATAAAAGCCGGTCCGGTAACGATTGCCGACATGTTCAAGCTCTACAAATATGAAAACGGACTCTATGTGATGCGACTAACTGGACGCGAAATAAGGCAATATCTCGAAATGAGCTATGCTCTGTGGACTAACACTATGCGTAGCGCCGACGACCACTTATTGCTTCTGGCTAATACAAAGAACGATTCACAACGAGCCGGATTCAAGAATCTGGCATTCAACTTCGACTCGGCTGCCGGAATAGATTATGAAGTCGATGTTACCAAGCCCAACGGCAAGAAGGTAAGAATAATACGAATGAGCAGCGGCGAACCGTTCGACGAAAATAAGTTCTACAATGTCGCTATAAACAGCTATCGCGGTAACGGTGGTGGCGAACTCCTAACTAAAGGAGCCGGTATTGCTCACGATGCACTCAAAGGACGAATCGTTTGGAAAAGTGAGCGCGACCAGCGGTACTATCTAATCGAAGAAATCAAGAAAGCCGGCGAGATGAATCCGAAACCGCTAGGCAACTGGAAATTCGTACCCGAGAAGTGGACAATTCCGGCTGCACTTCGCGACCGTAAACTGCTTTTCGGCGACAACGATAGTACCTTTCAGAAAAACGATAGTACCTTTTGCCAAAAACGATAGTACTTTTTACCCAAAACGATAGTACTTTTTACCCAAAACGATAGTACTTTTTGCCCAAAACGATAGTACCTTTTATCGAAAACGATAGTACCTTTCATCGAAAACGAAATAACAAACCTTTATACAGCACATAATGAGACTCTTAGAAAAAGCTTTAGGATTCGACTCCAAAAGCATGAAACTACGCACCGAACTTATTGCGGGCGCAACAACCTTTCTAACCATGAGCTACATTCTAGCCGTGAACCCTTCAATCTTATCGTTTACCGGAATGGACAAAGGCGCGCTATTCACAGCCACAGCTCTATCTGCAGCAATAGCAACTCTACTACTGGCTTTCATGGCCAAACTTCCTTTTGCGCAGGCACCGTCAATGGGATTGAACGCATTCTTCGCATACACGCTTTGTCAGGCAATGGGCTTCACGTGGCAACATTCGCTCGCTATAATGTTCATCGAGGGAGTTGTGTTCATCATCATAACCTTCTTCAACGTCAGGGAAATAATTCTCGACTCCATCCCAGCCAATCTACGCTATGCCATATCGGCCGGAATAGGAATGTTCATCGCTTTCATCGGACTGAAGAATGCCGGTATAATCGTAGCTAATGAAGGAACGTTCGTTGGTCTTGGTGCGTTCACAGGCCCATGTCTGCTTGGTATACTGGCAATATTGCTCAGCGGAATCCTAATGGCACATAACGTTAAGGGCGCACTTTTCTGGAGCATAATCGTAGCCACGCTTGCAGGTATACCAATGGGCGTAACACAGCTCCCTAACTCGTGGATACCGGTTTCGATTCCGCAAAACTTGTCGCCCATATTCGCAAAGTTCGATTTCAGCGGACTGCTTAATCTCAAAACCGTTCTGGTAGTGTTTTCGCTGCTAATCATCAATATTTTCGATACCATTGGTACACTTATGGGATTGGCCGACAAAACCGGTATCGTGCAACCTGATGGAACCATCCCGCGAGTGAAAGAAGCCATGATGAGCGATGCCATAGGAACAACCTGTGGTGCAGTGCTGGGCAGCTCAACACTTACAACCTATGTTGAAAGCGCTAGCGGAATAGCCGAAGGTGGACGGTCGGGCGTAACGGCATTCGTTGTCGGTGTGTTTTTCATCATTTCGCTATTTCTATCGCCCATCTTCCTTCTTATTCCAAGTTCGGCAACAAGCGGAGCACTAGTGATGGTTGGTGTGCTGATGCTTGACTCGGTAAAGAAACTCGACCTGGAAAATATCACCGAATCGTTCCCAGCGTTCATAACCATGATAACTATGGTGCTATGCTATTCGATAGCTGACGGAATATGCCTGGGTATCCTCTCCTATGTAATAATGAAGCTCTGTACCGGAAAAATTAAAAGCCTCAATTGGACACTCTGTATACTATCCATACTTTTCATTCTGAACTTCATCTTCGGCTAAACATTCTATGAATATTCAAGACATAAAGAATCGCTATGCAACGTCGGCTGAAGCAATGGCCTTGCAAACGATGCTGGCAAAAAACTCTAAGGAAACACTCTATCTCAGAGGACTTGTAGCCTCATCGGCCCCAATGCTATTCGCAACCATTGCCGGGAAGATTAACCGAACGATTCTTTTTGTCTTGAATGACAACGACGAGGCTGGATATTTTTATAACGACCTCAAAACAATAATCGCCTCTGAAAGCGACGACTCTATTGCAAGGGTACTTTGTTTGCCTTCATCCTACAAACGTTCGGTAAAATATGGACAACGCGACTCAGCAAACGAAATTCTCCGAACAGAGGTTATGGCCGCACTTGGTGCATTCAATAACAAAAGCAGAACGTCCCTTTTCATAGTCACAGAACCATCGGCTATAGCCGAACTTGTTGTTTCGAAGAAGCGAATCGACGAGCAAACAATATCGCTATGCAAAGGTGGCAGGAAAGACATCGTTGACCTAGAGAAACAAATACTCAAATTAGGTTTCAGACGCGTTGACTATGTTTACGAACCCGGTCAGTTCGCTCTTCGCGGAAGTATTCTCGACGTTTATTCGTTCTCTAGCGAACTGCCTTTTCGCATAGATTTCTTTGGTGATGAAATAGACAGTATTCGAACCTTCGAAATTGAAAATCAACTCTCACTCGAACAACGTGAACGGATTGAAATTCTACCAGAGCTCTCGTTAACTCCTAGCGGGAAAGTACCTTTCTTCGAACTCTTGCCGAAGGATGCTCTACTCATAACGAAAGATTTTAAATACATGTGTCAGGCAGTCGGCCGAATCTACGAAGAAGGATTCTCTGCTAAAGCTCTTGACGAACAGCTTGCAAACCATACCGAAACAGAACAGCAAGAAATCAGGAAAGAACTGCAACGAGAACTGCAATTGGTCTCGCCTACTTGGTTTACCGAACTGGCCGAACACTTCAGGCGCGTGGAATTCGGGGCCAGCAGTACAATCGAAGCATCTAAACGCGAAGAAAACAACGCCGTTCTAACATTTGATATAATGGCTCAACCACTATTCCACAAGAACTTCGAACTGCTTGCACGAACGCTGCGTGACTACATTGCCAAAGGCTATAAACTCTACATCCTTGCCGACAGTAAGAAACAAACCGACCGATTACATGACATCTTCGATACGATGGACAGTTCGCACCGAGCAACACCCATCCCTTTCACCCCAATAAACCAAACCCTACACGAAGGATTCATCAATAACACACAAAAAGAATGCTTCTTCACCGACCATCAAATCTTCGATAGATTCCATAAATACAATCTGAAATCAGACAAAGCACGACTCGGGAAAGCCGCCCTCACGATGAAAGAACTTCAGGAAATGGACCCAGGCGATTTCCTTGTACATATCGATTTCGGAATCGGAAAATTTGCTGGACTGGTACGTGTACCTTCGGGTGAATCCTATCAAGAAGTTATACGCCTAGTTTATCAGCGAGGTGATATTGTTGACGTTTCCATACATTCGCTCTACAAAATCAGTAAATATCGTCGTGCCGAAAGCAATGAGCCGCCTCAGCTTTCCGTGCTCGGTTCCGGAGCATGGGAACGACTCAAAGAGAAAGCTAAAAAGAATATAAAGAATATTGCACGCGACCTGATTAAACTCTATGCTAGGCGTCAACACGAAAAGGGTTTCGCATTCTCGCCCGATTCTTTTATGCAACACGAACTCGAAGCATCGTTTTTCTATGAAGATACCCCAGATCAATTGAAAGCAACCAACGAAATAAAACAAGATATGGAAAGCTCGCGACCAATGGACCGATTAGTGTGTGGCGACGTAGGATTCGGAAAAACTGAGGTTGCCATTCGGGCTGCTTTCAAAGCCGCAGCCGATAACAAACAAGTGGCCGTACTAGTACCCACAACCGTGCTCGCTTTCCAACACTACAGAACTTTTACCTACCGACTAGAAAACATGCCCGTAAGAGTAGATTATTTCTCGAGAGCTCGAACAGCTAGGCAAACAAAACAAGTGCTTACCGATCTTGCTGAAGGAAAAATCGACATCCTCATAGGAACGCATAAACTAATCAGTAAAAATATAGTCTGGAAAGATCTCGGTCTTCTTATCATTGACGAAGAACAAAAATTCGGAGTCACAACAAAAGAAAAACTCCGCCAGCTACGCACTAACATCGACACTCTCACCCTCTCCGCAACTCCTATTCCGCGTACACTTCAATTCTCTCTCATGGGAGCACGTGACATGAGCATCATGCGCATTCCACCACCCAATCGTCACCCAGTATGGACGGAAATAAGTACCTTCTCGCACGAAGTCATAGCCGATGCCATAAACTTCGAAATGAGCCGGAACGGACAAACATTCATCGTTAACCGGCGAATATCGCAACTGCCACAACTAGCCTCCATGATAAAGAAATACGTTCCCGACTGCCGCGTGGCAATAGGACACGGCCAGATGAAACCCGAAGAACTCGAAGATATCGTCATGGGATTCATAAACCACGATTACGATGTGCTCGTTTCGACAACCATCGTTGAAAACGGAGTCGACATTCCCAATGCAAACACAATTATCATCAACGACGCCCATCAATTCGGTCTATCCGATCTCCATCAGATGCGTGGACGAGTAGGTAGAGCAAACAAAAAGGCTTTCTGCTATCTAATAGCACCGCCACTCGCAGCCCTAAGCGTTGAAGCCCGACGTCGACTCGAAGCGCTCGAAACATTCTCTGAACTCGGAAGCGGATTCAGCATAGCCATGCAAGATCTTGACATTCGTGGAGCCGGAAATCTCCTCGGGACCGAGCAAAGCGGATTCATGCAAGAACTCGGATATGAAACCTATCAAAAAATACTCCGCCAAGCTGTGAACGAACTCCGGAACGACGAATTTCAAGATCTCATTGAAAGCAATGCATCCGGGAACTCAACTACCGACTTCGTGGACGATTGCGCAATCGAAAGCGATCTTGAAATGTATTTTCCTGAAACCTACGTACCAGGAAGCAGCGAACGAATGTTACTCTATCGAGAACTCGACACCATCGAATGCGACGATGACCTTCTTCAATACCGTAAACGGATGGAAGACCGTTTCGGCCCCATACCTAAGCAAGGCGAAGAGCTTCTCCAGGTAGTACTCCTCCGTAGGATAGGCAAAAAGCTCGGCTGTGAAAAAATCATCCTCAAGCAAAACTTCATGCAACTTCAATTCGTGTCTATTCCCACGAGTTTCTACTACCGCAGTAAGGCATTCGGCAAGATTCTCACTTTCATCACCTCCCAGCCCCGTCGTTGTAATCTGAAAGAAAAAAACAACAAGCGTTCCATGCTCATAACCGAAGTCCCCACCGTTACCGCCGCAGTCGAGATTCTCAAAGAAATAGAAAGCCTAGATTAGCTCATCCCCCACCCTCACCCATCATCTTCCGGAATCCACTCGCAAAGGCATTCTCAGATACCAATCAATATCAACACAATTACATACCCATTGGGAATACCTGACCTTTCCCAATGGGAATCCTTGACCTTACCCAGTGGGAATACTTGACCTTACCCAGTGGGAATCCTCGACAACTCCTATAAGGACTCCTCATCGACTCCTTATATCGGTCATACAGGACAGACACTATCTCTCCCGAACGGCTTAAAATAACATGAGTTAGATTTAAGAACCTGCATAAGCCTCGGAGGAGATGGTGGATGACGGACATGGGGCTAACTCGGGCGCTCGCCCGTATGTAGGGACAGCCCCCCTGTCTGTCCGGATTCTCATACCGATTCAGTCTACTGCCGCGTGACGCATCTCATACTACCGGATCGGGCGGACAGAGAAATACAATACATCCTTTTACCCGTCATCATCACACCGCCAACACTCCGGGAGGTTTGACAAATGGAAATATCTCCTTCTTTTTACGTACTTTTGCATTCACTCCAACCAATACGACCTTTATTTATCCCTTACCTGCCGATGACGGACCCAAAGGTCAATAATACCACCTATCGTCGTAAAACCAAATATTTACTTTGAAGATGAGTCACGAATACAAGACTATGAAGCAGGAAATCATGAGCGATGTAGAATCCTTCAACCGAATCAATTCCTATAAAAAGGAAATCATAGCACCCAGAAAGAAAAACAAAAGAAGACTATCAGCGACCTGATATACCAATTGGAGAACGAACGTAGACGAAATAAGAATAAAACAGATATAGAACAAAATGGAATATAACTTCAGAGACATTGAGAAGAAATGGCAACAACGCTGGAATAAAGACAAAATATATCGCGTCGCCGAGCAAGCCGACAAAAAGAAATTCTATGTACTCAACATGTTCCCATACCCTTCAGGAGCAGGACTACACGTTGGCCATCCGCTAGGCTACATCGCCAGTGACATATATGCTCGTTATAAGCATATGTGCGGTTATAACGTACTTAACCCCATGGGATATGACGCTTATGGATTACCTGCTGAGCAATATGCCATCCAAACCGGACAGCATCCCGCCCTAACAACCGAAGAGAATATCGCACGCTATCGCAGTCAGCTCGACCGCATAGGCTTCTCGTTCGACTGGAGTAGAGAAGTGCGCACATGCGACCCAAAGTATTATCGCTGGACACAGTGGGCCTTCCAGAAAATGTTCAATTCGTTCTATGACTACAGACAACAGAAAGCCCGTCCGATTGCCGAACTCATTCGCCACTTCGAAGAAGAGGGTACGCTCAACATGAACGTTGCACAGAGCGAAGAAAAGATATTTTCAGCTCGTGACTGGCTAAGTATGAACGACGACGAACAGCAACGAGTTCTGATGAACTATCGCATTGCCTATCTCGGCGAAACGATGGTGAACTGGTGCGCCGAACTAGGTACCGTTCTGGCTAACGACGAAGTGGTGAATGGAGTGAGCGAACGAGGCGGATTTCCCGTTGTACAAATGAAGATGAAGCAATGGTGCCTGCGTGTGTCGGCCTATGCCGAACGACTCCTCAACGGACTGGAAACGGTGAACTGGACCGATTCTCTAAAGGAAACGCAACGCAATTGGATTGGCCGATCGGAGGGCGCAGAGGTAAACTTCAAAACCATAACACCCACAGCCGATGGCGAACAAAAAGGCCATATGACCGTGTTCACAACTCGTGCCGACACAATGTTCGGAGTAACATTCATAGTTCTCGCACCAGAGTCCGAGCTCATCGACAAACTAACCACAATCGAGCAGCAAAATGCCGTAAAGGAATATCTCGCCTACGTTGAGAAGCGCACCGAGCTCGAGCGCATGAGCGACCGCAAAATTACGGGCGAGTTCACGGGTTCGTTTGCCGTGAATCCGTTCACAGGCGAGCAGATTCCTATTTGGATTTCAGAATACGTTCTTGCCGGCTATGGCACCGGCGCAATTATGGCCGTACCTGGGCACGACAGTCGCGACCATGCCTTCGCCCGCCATTTCAACCTGCCGATAGTTCCGCTCATTGAGGGCGCCGACGTAACGGAAGAGAGCTTCGACGCTAAGGAAGGTATCATGATGAACAGTCCGCGCAACCCGAAGGAAGGCGATTTCACTCTCAACGGGCTCACGGTGAAGGAAGCTATCTCTCGCACCAAAGAGTATCTCGAGCAAACTGGCATAGGGCGCATCAAGACCAACTACCGTTTGCGCGACGCCACCTTCTCACGGCAACGCTATTGGGGCGAACCGTTCCCAGTTTACTATAAGAATAACCTGCCCTACATGATTCCTGAGAAATGCCTGCCGCTCGAACTCCCAGAGATTGACAAATACGAGCCAACTGAATCGGGCGAGCCACCACTCGGGCGGGCCGCCAAATGGGCCTGGAACGAAGCCGAGCAGAAAGTCGTCGACAAGAGTCTCATCGATGGAACGAATATCTTCCCCCTTGAGCTGTGCACCATGCCGGGCTTTGCTGGCAGTTCGGCTTACTATCTGCGCTACATGGACCCGCACAACGACAAAGAGCTCGTTTCCAAGGAGGCCGATGAGTATTGGCAGAATGTTGACCTCTATGTTGGCGGAACCGAGCATGCTACTGGCCACCTTATCTATTCGCGTTTTTGGAATAAGTTCCTCTTCGACTATGGTTACAGCTGTAAGGAGGAGCCTTACGATAAACTCATCAATCAGGGAATGATCCAAGGTCGGTCGAGCTTCGTTTATCGCTTAGCTAATACTAAGAATATAGATAGAAGAATAAAACGGAAGTTTTACAAAGCCTTTAATGGGATTAGGAACTGCTTTGTTGACCATAAGAATAAGTATATATATGCTTCTAGAAAAATAAGAAAAATACGAAGGTCAATTAATAAAGGTGTACCTGAAGGCTATACTGTCATTCACTTAAGGAAAGAGGCTATAAGTTTTTCTACAGAATATCCGACATTCATTTGTGAAAGGCTTTTAAATTCATTAATTGCTAATAGTAAAAAGACCATATCATACACCCCGATTCACGTTGACGTAAACTTCGTGAAGAATGATGTGCTCAACCTCGACGCTTTCAAAAAGTGGCGACCGGAATACAGCAACGCTAAGTTCATTCTCGAGGATGGGAAATATGTTTGCGGATGGGCTGTAGAAAAGATGTCCAAATCGATGTTCAACGTTGTTAATCCCGACGATATCATTGAGCAATATGGTGCAGATACGCTTCGCCTCTACGAAATGTTTCTAGGGCCGGTAGAAGCTAGTAAGCCGTGGGACACGAACGGTATTGACGGCTGTTTCCGCTTCCTCAAAAAGTTCTGGAAGCTCTGTCAGCAGCCACTCACCAACGACGCCCCATCAGCCGATATGCTCAAAAGCATCAATAAACTCACCAAGAAAATCACTGCAGACATCGAGCAGTTTTCCTACAACACCGCCGTGTCGGCCTTCATGATTTGCGTGAACGAACTTTCTGCCCAGAGTTGCACCAACCGTGACATACTTCGGCAGCTCGTTGTACTCATCGCCCCGTTCACTCCCCATATTGCCGAAGAGCTATGGGTCCAGCTCGGCGGCGAAACAACCGTTTACAACACTCCATGGCCCGAATATAACGAGGCCTATCTGGTGGAAAACGAAATGAATCTCACCGTTTCGTTTAACGGTAAGGCGCGCTACCAAATAACTCTCCCCACCGATGCCGGCAAGGAAGCCATCGAGAAAGCAGCAATAAACGACGAACGTTCAGGTCGCTATCTCGAGGGAAAAAGCATTGTGAAGGTCATCATTGTGCCTGGAAAAATCATCAATATAGTTTTGAAATAAGCTTATGAATGCTCTGAAGATAGACAAGGCGATATTCTACGCCGAGGCAAAGGACTACATTTTCCTCACGCTCGGTTTGTTGGTCTATGCCGCCAGTTGGACAGTTTTTCTATTGCCCTACGAAATCGTAACGGGCGGCGTCACCGGTATGTCGGCCATCATCTACTACGCCACCGGTTTCAAAATCGAGAACAGCTATCTCATAATCAATCTCACCCTACTGGTTGTAGCGCTGAAAATACTCGGTTTCAAGTTCATGGTGAAAACCATCTACGCCATTGTTGCACTCTACTTTATGCTTAAGTTTGCGCAAGAGCTCATGCCGGTTGATGGTTCCGGTCATTTTGTCAAGATTCTCGGCGAAGGTCAGGAATTCATGTCGCTCATCGTGGGCTGCTGTCTCACCGGAACCGGACTCGCAATAGTGTTCCTCAACAACAGCAGTACTGGCGGAACGGACATCATCGCGGCCTGCGTCAACAAGTACTACGACATATCGCTCGGCCAGGTACTCATGCTCGTCGACATCATGGTTATCGGTAGCTGCCTGCTCTTCCCCCAATTCGGCACCTACGTTGAGCGAATCCATAAGATGGTGTTTGGCTATTGCACCATGTTCATCGAGTGTTTCATGCTGGATTATGTGATGAACATGCGACGCCAATCTGTTCAATTCATGATATATTCGCGCGAACACGAACGTATCGCCAGAGCAATTACTCGTGAAACCGACCGCGGTTTGACAATTCTCGACGGTCATGGATGGTACACCGGCGAAGACATCAAGGTTATTTGCCTCCTAGCCCGACGCAACGAAAGTCAAACCATCTTCCGACTGATAAAAATGATCGACCCCCGTGCTTTTGTGAGTCAAAGCTCGGTTATCGGCGTGTTCGGTGAAGGATTCGACAATATCAAAGTAAAAACCAAGAAGCGTTATCAGATACCCGAAGATGTATTGGATGACGAATCAGCCCCCAGGTCCTAAATAACTTCCGTTATGAGCCTCGGACACTCCTCACCATAAAATTGCATAACGAAACAATGAAAATAGTATTCGTAACCAACAACCAACACAAACTCGATGAGATAAAGAATATCCTCGGCCAGGAATTCAATATCGTGTCGCTCAACGACATCGGATGCCACGACGACATTCCAGAAACCGGCGACACACTCGAAGAAAATGCCAGTCAGAAATCAAACTACATCGCCAGTCGATACGCCCTCAACTGCTTCGCCGACGACACCGGACTCGAAGTCGACGCCCTCGGCGGGCAACCTGGCGTACACTCGGCCCGATACGCCGAAGAAACCGACCACGATAGCCAAGCCAACATGGCCAAACTACTTGACAAATTAGGAAACAATAACAACCGCAAAGCACGATTCAGAACCGTTATTTCGTTAATAGTCCACGGCAAAGAACATCGCTTTGAAGGAATTGTCGAAGGGCGTATAGCCCACCAGCCAAGCGGCGTGAGAGGATTTGGCTACGACCCAGTGTTCATTCCTGATGGTTACGACAAAAGCTTCGCCGAACTGGGCGACGAGGTAAAAAACCAAATATCGCACAGAGCACGCGCAGTCAGAAAACTTGCCGAACACATAAAGCAGCAACACGTATGAAAAGAAAAATCCTGCTAAGCCTGGCATCGATAATCCTCATCGCAACCAACGCCACCGCACAGGCCATCGGCTCATGGAAAGCCCACATGGCCTATAGCGATGTAACGTGGATAGAGCCCGCCGCACACAAGCTCTATGTACTTGCGTCGGGAAATCTCTACGCCTACAACCGTAACGACCAAAGCATCGAAACGTTCGATAAAACAAACGTTCTCAACGATTGTGGAATCCACATGATAGCATGGAATAGTAGCGTGCGCAAGCTTGTTATCGTCTACGACAACTATAATATCGATTTGCTCGACGACCGGGGCGAGGTGGTCAACATATCCGACTATCAAAACAAATCGATGCCCGAAGACAAAACTGTTAACCATCTCTACATGAGCGGCCCGTACTGCTACATCTCTACCGGATTCGGAATTATGAAACTCAACATAGCCCAAGCTGAAATAAGCGACACCTATAAGCTGGGATTCAAAGTGGATTATTGCTACACCGACCGCGACGCCGTTTATGCAGCCTGCCGAACCAAAGGCCTGTTCAGAGGATGGAACACCTCGAACCTACTAGATAAAAGCAACTGGCAATTCATAGACAACTACAAACCCCAACCACGAACCATACCCGCCGAACTATTCAACATCGTGAAAACTCTCCAGCCCGGCGGCCCTAAATACAACCATTTTGCCTTCATGCTATTCGCCTCCGGCGCACTCTACACCGTGGGCGGCCTATACCAGTCGGGTAAATCGCAGCTCAACCTACCCGGAATCGTTCAAGTACTGCGCAATGGCGAGTGGAACATCTTCCAGGAAAATGTATCTTCAACAACCGGCTACGCATATGAAGACAACAATACCATAGCCGTGGACCCGCGCAACCCCAATCGCGTGTTCGTGGGCGGGCGAACCGGCTTATACGAATTCAATAACGGCCAGTTAGCCAAGTTCTACAATCGCGATAACAGTTTGCTAGGCGGGGCTATCGACAACAAAAACAAGGAACTCGGCAACGACTATGTGCTTATCAACGGACTAACCTTTGCACCTAATGGCACGCTTTGGATTCTAAACAGTCAGGCCCGCAATCAGAACATTCTAAGCATTCCATTCAGCGGCGAAATGACCTCGCACTCGCAACGAACAATCATCGAAGACGGCCGAAGTCTAACCGTTCTTTCATCACCCCTTGTAGACAGTCGCGGCCTACTTTGGTTTTGTAACGATTATTACGACGACAAGGGCCTGTTTTGCTACAATATCGCTCGCGACACCCTCTTCTCGGTAAGGCGATTCTATAATCAAGACAGCCGCGAATTGCAGGCCAGCATATCGCACTGCGTAGCCGAAGACCCTCAGGGCAACATCTGGCTAGGTACCAACGTGGGCCCAATCGTGCTCGAAACATCGCAGTTTTCCAACCTCGACAACCCCATATTTACGCAAGTAAAAATTCCGCGCAACGACGGTACCAACCTGGCCGACTACCTGCTATCGGGAGTAGACATAACCTGCATTGCCATCGATGCCGGCGGTCGTAAATGGTTCGGCACAAACGATAACGGAGTCTATCTCATCAGCTCCGACAACATGACCCAGTTACAGCATTTCCTCTCGACAAACAGTCCGCTCCTATCGAACAACATTCAGTCTATCGCCATAAACCACGCAACGGGCGAGGTGTTCTTCGGTACCGACAAGGGCCTCTGCTCATACGCATCCGATGCCACCGAATCGCCCGACAATCCGGGTTCTGCAACCGCCTATGCCTATCCTAATCCGGTTAAGCCAGGTTACAAAGGCCTGATAACCGTAGGAGGTCTGGTCCGCAACGCCACCGTAAAGATTGTCACTTCTACCGGAGCTCTCGTAGCCGAAGGCATGGCAAACGGCGGCACATTCACATGGAACGGTAACGATAGGCATGGTAAGCGTGTTAGTTCAGGCGTCTATATGGTTCTCTCGGCCGACCAGAACGGGAAACAAGGTACCGTTTGCAAGATAGCCGTAGTGAATTAACCACACACATGACAATCTCCGAAGAATTATTCTCACAGATAACCGAAATCCTTTCGACCGAACCCGAAATACAAAATCGGCTAATGTACCAAACGCTTGCAACAGCCTGCAGAGAAGCATTAAAAGATTCAAAATACGGGTTTGGTAATCTGGCATCTCAAGTGGATAGACTTTGTCGCGATCAAAAAATAAATCCAAAAGATACCGCAGCGATAAATACTATGCGACGACACAGCTATTCAACGGCCCGAATATTGCCCGACGATTTGTTGTTCGATTGTCGAGCGTTAGCCATCTTCATTTCTGCCATATTCAACGAAGACATCCCGGCAGACTTATTGCAAAAGATTCCAGCAGTTGGCAGACAAACTACAGCCAGACAAACAATCGACCATAAATATATTCGTTGTGTGGTACGCTCATGGGATAATCACACCATTCATGTAGCCGTGATTAGTAATGACTACGGAAACCAATTGCTAACAGTAGACTATTCGGACACGCCGGATTATATCGACCATTCGTATCTACGCCGGATTCTATGCGAGGGTATGCAACTAAATCTACTGGATTGTCGAACAAAGAGACGGCGGATTATTCCTGGAATGATTGTGGTTGAACCTGATTACCTGCTAGACATCTCTGCCATTGCGAACTGTTTCGAAGAGTATGGTCATCATCCGCTGTTATTCACCGTAAAACGGTTTTCAGAAAGGCCTAACAACAAGTACACTTTACTGGGAAACTTTGCCGGCGCGGCGCTCGACGACATCATTAACCATCCCAACAACTATGACATTACAAACACTTTTCGAGCTAACTTCCGCAAAAAGGCACTCGACTTTGCAGCCTGCACTGATTTCTCGAGCGAAGAATTCAAGCAGGAATGCGTCCGTCAAGCCAGAAATATCGAAGCTATAACCGAAGAACTATTCAGCGAATTCAGTAGAGAAAAAGCTTTGCTCGAGCCTTCGTTTGTATGCGAAAAGCTGGGTATCCAGGGGAGGGTCGACCTCATGACGACCGACTTTAAACTATTAGTTGAGCAAAAGTCGGGCAAAAATCTGTTCATCGAGCGTAAGCAGGGCAACAATTACGGCTCGCTGCACATCGAAAAGCATTACGTTCAGCTGCTGCTTTACTTCGGCATACTGCAATATAACTTCGGCGTGAGCGCAAAAAAGGCCCACATTCGCCTGCTTTACTCAAAATATCCTCTGCCGAGCGGATTGCTCGACGTATCGCCGCTACTAAAACTGCTAGCCGAGGCCATTAAATTTCGCAATACAACCGTGGCTACCGAATATTGGATTGCACAAAACGGATTCGAAGGTGTGATTGACCGCCTTACGCCGGAAATTCTAAATGTCAATGGTTTAAATTCAACATTCTATCATCGTTATCTACTTCCGCAGCTCAATAAAATTCTGAATCCGCTTCACCAAATGCCCGAAACCGAACGGGCTTACCTTTCGCGCATGATAACTTTCGTAATGAAAGAGCAACTTATTTCAAAAGTCGGCACACGCGAAGGAGTATCGAGCTGCCACGCCGACCTTTGGAACATGCCGCTGAGCGAAAAGATTGAAACCGGCAACATCTTTACCGGCTTAACCATTGCCGACAAGCAAGCTAGCACAGAGTTCAGCGGATTCGACATTATAACATTGGATATTCAGCCGCAGCAAACTCAAAACTTCTTGCCCAACTTTCGTCGCGGCGACATGATTTACCTGTATGCCTACGAACCGAAAAACGAACCAGACGTGCGGAAAAGCATTCTTTTCAAAGGAACGTTGCAGGAAATTATGCCCGAACGAATAATTATTAAACTGAACGACGGGCAACAAAACGCCGACCTCATCTCCGGCGATTGCTTCGCCATAGAGCATGCCTCAAGCGATATAAGCGGCACCACCGCTCTGCGCGGACTATACACCTTTATAACTACGCCCGCTGAACGTAGGAAATTGCTTTTCGGAATGCGCGAACCACAGGCCGACAACAATGTGCAGCTATCGAAAACATACAGCGCCGACTACGATAACATAATTCTACGCGCCCGCCAATCCAAAGATTATTTCCTGCTCATCGGCCCTCCCGGAACCGGTAAAACATCACAGGCGCTGCAGTTTCTCGTTAGCGAACATCTCGACGGAAACATCCTTCTTATGGCTTATACCAATCGCGCTGTCGATGAAATTTGCGTCATGCTCTCTACCTCAGGTTTCGACTATATCCGCTTGGGCAATCCACTGAGCTGCGATCCGCAATTCGCCCCGCATTTAATCTCTGAAATTGTTGAAAAGCAGCCCAACCTTTCGGCCATCAAACAGCTCATTGCCGACACGCGCATCATCGTAGGAACGACATCCACCGTCGGCGCGCGCGATTATCTTTTCAAGATTAAGCATTTCGACCTGGCCATAGTCGACGAAGCGAGTCAGATTCTCGAGCCGAACATCATTGGTCTACTCGCCGCCCATCAAGACGGCGAGTGCCGAATTAGAAAATTCATCCTCATAGGCGACTACAAACAGCTGCCCGCCGTAGTGCAGCAAAGCACAGCCGAAGCACAAGTAAATAACTCGTTGCTAAACGGCATCCATTTAACAAACTGCGCCGATTCGCTTTTCGAACGACTAATAAGAATCGAACGTGCCGCCAGTCGAGAGCAATTCATCGGCACGCTGCGTAAACAAGGGCGCATGCACCCCGACATAGCCCAATTTCCGTCAGCCCATTTCTATGCCAACGAACAACTAAGGCCCGTTCCACTGGCACATCAAACCGAGAGCAACATCTCTCACATGCAACCGGCAACAAGCGAGTTCGACAGATTCTTAACTGTCCACCGAATGATTTTCATTCCCTCGAGAAACTGTCGTCAGCCAAATCTTTCAGACAAGGTAAACGTTCACGAAGCCGATATAACCGCCCTCGTGCTTAGTAGCGTACATCGCATGCTCGGAGCCGATTTCTCCCCACAGTCGGTGGGCGTAATCGTGCCATATCGAAACCAAATAGCCATGATTCGCAAGGCCATTCATAAACTGCAAATACCCGAACTGCTCGACATAACCATCGACACCGTGGAGCGATACCAGGGCAGTCAGCGCGACATCATAATCTACTCGTTCACCGTTCAGCGGACCTACCAACTCGACTTCCTCACGGCCAATACATTTGTAGAAAACGGGCAGATAATAGATCGCAAACTCAACGTGGCCATAACCCGAGCACGAAAGCAACTCATAATGACTGGCAACGAACAAACCCTTCAGCAATCTGAAATATTCGCCAAGCTAATAGACAGTACGCGCCAAAGCGGCGGTTATCTTGACGCTGAAGCACTACCTTTGCCGCCAAAATATTTTAATTCTGAAAAGAAATGATGAAAGTTTCAGTCCTCGTTCCCGTATATGGCGTAGAAAAATACATCGAACAATGCGTCGAAAGTTTATTCGTGCAAACCTATACCAACCTTGAATACATATTTGTAGACGATTGTTCGCCCGACCGCAGCATCGACATTCTTAAAACCTGCATAGAAAGGCATCCCAACCGACAAGCGCAAGTACGCATCATTCATAACGAGCACAATTGCGGCATCGGAATTGTACGACAAAAGGGCATCGATGCAGCCACGGGAGAATACATAACCTTTGTAGATAGCGACGATTTCATACCCCCAACCGCCATTCAAAGTCTCGTAGCTAAAGCCGAATCGGGCAACTTCGACATTATCGAAGGAGCCTATCGTAAAATAGGTTGCAAGCACGAAAAGAACGTCCTACCACAACACGTGTCTTCCAAAAAGCGGCTGCGAATGCTGCTTTGCCACAAGGGCAACGGATTCATTTGGGCGAAACTGTTCCGTCGCAGCTTGTTTACAGACAATTCCATTGGGTTCAGCGACCAAATAAGCTTTTCGGAAGACTATTCGGTTCTGCCATGCTTGTTATTTAAAGGCCGGCGAACATGGACAGACGATGTTGTCTACAACTATCGCTGCAACAACTTCGAATCGTACACCCATCGCATTAACTTAAAATCGATTCTCTCGGGAGCTCGCGCCAACGTAGTTGTGAATCGTTATTTCATCAAGCACGACAAGCGCAGATACTATCGTAATGCTATCAACCTTGGCATGCTAACTGTTTATCGCGACGCTCACCGTCATCGCATTCCACTTAGTTTATTCTCTGAAATCGACAAAATTCTCAACTACCATTCAAAGAATCCCATAGATAAACTCTTCTTCCGCATGTTCCATTCCCCCACCCTCTCATTCTCCATCCCCGATAAACTCTTCTCTGTATATCGCAAGTTCTATATTTACTCTCGTTTCTAGAGACAAGACAGCTTGAGAACAAACAATTACAAAAAAAACAAGTCTCTTCAAAAAAGAAGAGACTCGGAGAATTTAAGTATAACAAAAACTTTCTTAGAAAGGGAGGTCGTCGGTTGAACTACTTTCCGTTGTCGGTGGGAAAGGGGCTTGTGTACCTCCTACTGGGGCTGCAGGTTGAGGAGTACTTGTTGGAATTGCACCCACGGGAGCAGCGGCAGCTTGTGCGGCAGCCGAATCTAAACGCTGAATATTCCAAGCTCTAATGCTGTTAAACCAACGACCATTATATTCGTGGGCGTCAATATCGAAACTAACTATGATTTCTTCTCCAGCCCTAATTTTGAACTGCTCTATGCGGTCAGCGCCAAAGATTGAGAAAACCATCTTCTTTGGATATGAATCATGGGTTTCTATAACATAATCTTGACTCTTCCATGGGCCACGAGCTGATGTACCCTCGCGAGGCTCCATAACTGCAATAACTTTTCCTTGTAAATCCATTAAAACGTGTATTAAAGTATATTTTTATGTGTTCGCGAAATTACTAAAATAGAGCCTAGTAGGGGAATCTTTCACTATTATTTTTTGTGCCTCACCCGTTTTTCGTATTTTTGTGAACAGAAAAAACGTGGTATAAGAACCATTTGTTTCACACACATTCCCCACACGAAATAATAACTAAAATAAGTATACTGATGAGATTTACTATTTCGAGCACTGCACTCAATAGCAGATTGCTTTCTCTTTCGCGAGTTATAAACAGCAAAAACACACTCCCCATTCTTGATTGCTTCCTTTTCGAAGTTCGCGGCGGGCAATTAATTGTTACAGCATCCGACAGCGAGAATGTGATGCAGTCAACAATGCCTCTTGAAAGTTTCGAAGGCGAAGGAATGTTTGCGGTTAATAGTCAGACTATCATTGATGCGGTTAAGGAACTGCCTGAGCAACCACTTAACATAGACATCAATCTGGGAGAACTGAAAATTTATGTAACCTACCAAAATGGTTACTACGATTTTCCGATACAAAATGCAGAGGAATATCCTCAGGTACAGGCTGTAGACGAGAAGGCAATTTCTATGACCATCGACTCGGGTGTGCTAGCCGACAATATTTCGCGTTCACTCTTTGCAACCGCTCAGGATGAGCTGCGACCAGTGATGAATGGTATTTATTTCGACCTTACAGCCGACTATCTGGCCATCGTTGCAAGTGATGGACACAAGTTGGTGCGCAACAAGAATCTGAACATTAAAAGCGATGCTCCATCCGCTTTCATTCTTCCCAAGAAACCTGCAACGCTGTTAAAGAATGTGCTTGTGAAAGATGGCAGCAACGTAATGATTCGCTTCGACCAACATTCAGCCGAGATAACATTCACTGATGGAAAGCTAAATTGCCGTTTGATAGAAGGGCGTTATCCGAACTACGATAGCGTTATTCCGAAAGATAATCCTAATCACATCGTGATTGACCGCAAGTCGTTCATTGGCGCATTACGTCGTGTGCTTCCATTTTCGAGCGACTCGTCACAGCTCATTCGCTACAAAGTTGGTAATGGGCAGCTTGAACTTAGCGCAGAAGATGTTGACTTCTCGACACGTGCGAAAGAAAGTATCACATGCGAATATGAAGGCACTCCGATGCAGATTGGTTTCAAAGGTTCGAGCATGTTAGAAATTCTGAATAACCTACAGAGCGAGAATGTTGCCGTTCGGTTAGCCGACCCATCGCGAGCTGGTGTTATTGAGCCCGACGGGCAGGAAGAAAACCAAGAGATTCTGATGCTCATAATGCCCATGCTGCTCAACGATTAAAAGGTATTTAAACCTTATACCTTATGAAATTGAATCTGACTAAGCCCCTGATTGTTTTCGACCTCGAAGCAACGGGGCTTGATCTTGTTAGGGACAGAATAATCCAAATTTCTTTCATCAAAATATACCCCGACGGAAAGGAAGAGCGCGATAATCTTTTCATCAATCCCGAATGCCCGATTCCAAAAATCGTTACCGAATTGACAGGGATTAATGATGAAGATGTTAAGGGTGCTCCGACATTTAAGGAGAAAGCCAAAGAATTGGCCGAACGATTCACGGGATGCGATTTTGCAGGCTACAACTCCAACAGATTCGACCTGCCGCTCCTAGCCGAAGAGTTTTTGCGTGCTGAAATAGATTTCGATTTCTCTAAATGCCGGCAAATTGACGCAATGAACATTTTCCAAAAGATGGAACGACGCAACCTAGCTGCCGCATATAAATTCTATTGTAACCGAAACATGGACGATGACTTCAAAGCCCATCGCGCCGACCAGGACACTGAGGCCACATGGCGCGTATTACAAGGACAACTCGACATGTATTCGCCCGACAAGCAAGACGACCCAGAGCGTATTCTACGAAACAACATGGACGAACTCGATGCTTTTTCGCGAATGAACGATTTTGTTGATTTCGCCGGAAGAATAGTGTGGAAAGAGCTAACAGACGGAAATGGTAAAGTGCTCTTCGACAAACAAAATAAACCACGAAAGCACGAAGTTTTCAACTTCGGGAAATACAAAGGAATGGACGTCTCTGAAGTACTTAGAAAAGACCCCGGATACTACAGTTGGATTCTCTCCAGCGATTTCACCTACGACACAAAACAGGTACTCACCCGAATCCGCCTGCGTGAATTCAACAATAAATAAAAACTCGGTCATGCTTCAAGGAAAGAAGATTGTTTTAGGAATAACCGGTTCAATAGCCGCATACAAAAGCTGTATTATCATTCGCGAGTTCATCAAGCGTGGCGCCGATGTTCAGGTGGTCATCACCCCAGCCGGGAAAGAATTCATTACCCCCGTGACTCTTTCGGCGCTAACCTCCAAACCCGTGATTAGCGATTTCTTTGCACAGCGCGACGGAACATGGCATTCGCACGTAGACCTTGGGCTGTGGGCCGATGCCATGCTCATTGCCCCATGCACTGCCGCAACGCTCGGGAAAATGGCAAATGCAGTAGCCGACAATATGCTCATCACAACCTATCTATCGATGAAAGCGCCCGTGTTCATTGCCCCGGCAATGGATCTAGACATGTTCAGCCATCCTGCAACCCAAGCCAACATCCGTATGCTTCGTTCTTACGGCACTACCATCATTGAGCCTGGAACAGGATTCCTTGCAAGTGGACTCGAAGGAAAAGGACGAATGGAAGAACCCATGGCTATCGTGAAATTCCTGGACGAAAGAATTGGTAGAGCTCACGACCTTGAAGGAAAAAATATCCTAATAACAGCCGGACCGACATACGAAAAAATAGACCCTGTACGCTTCATCGGCAATTATTCTTCCGGTAAGATGGGCTTTGCGCTAGCCGAAGAATGCAGAAAACGCGGAGCCAGAGTTACGCTCATCACCGGTCCGGTGAATCTCGAATGTTCATCGGAAATCAACCGAATAAACGTAGAAAGCTGTCAAGAAATGCTCTCCGAAGTAACAAAGAACTATCCTATAGCCGACGCCGCGATTCTTTCTGCAGCCGTTTCCGATTTCACTCCCGAAGAAGTTGCCGCGCAAAAAATCAAGCGCACCGACGTGCAACTCGAACTCCGTCTCAAACCCACCAGCGACATTGCGTCAACCCTAGGCCGAACCAAGCGTACCGACCAGCGATTGATAATCTTTGCACTCGAAACCGAGAACGAAGAAGCAAATGCCCTGCGCAAACTCGAAAAGAAAAACGCCGATTTTGTGGTGCTGAACTCAACACAAAATCCAGGCACAACATTCAAATCGGACGACAATCAAATAACCATCATCTCAAAAAAAGGAAAGAAAAGCTATGAGAAAAAATCCAAAAACGAGGTGGCTAGCGATATCATCGATGAGCTTGCTCTTATTCTTTAGTCAGCCCCTGAAAGCACAGGAATTGCAAGCCAAAGTAACCATAAACCGCAATCAAATTCAAGGTACCGACGCTTCCTTATTCGAAAATCTGCAACAAACCCTCGAACAATTCATAAACGAACGACAGTGGACGGCCCTCAAATTCCAAAAGAAAGAACGCATCGTCTGCAACTTCAACATAACCGTCACGAAATACGACCCCAGTTCAAACACCTTCACCTGCACAGCCCTCATTCAGGCCAACCGCCCCGTGTTCAACTCCGCCTACACAACAATGCTCTACAACAACCAGGACGGAGATTTCAACTTCGAGTTCGCACAATTCGACCAGCTCATCTTCAACGAAGAAAACATCGACAACCAGCTAACAGCTCTCATAGCCTATTACGCCTATCTCATAATAGGCCTCGACCTCGACTCATTCTCACCGATGGGCGGCGAAGACATTCTTCAACGTTGCATGAATCTCACCAACAACGCGCAGAATCTGAACTTTACAGGATGGAAAGCATTCGATAACTCCAAAAACCGATTTGCAATCATAAACGATTACCTCGACGGAGCAATGCGCCCATTCCGGCAACTTCAATACGAATACTACAGAAACGGACTCGACGAAATGGCTAACAACGCCGAACGCGGACGTAACAACATAACCGCCGCACTCGAGAAAAACCTCAAAAAGGCCCACGAAGACCGTCCACTCAGCATGCTACCGCAAATTTGGACCGACTTCAAGAAAGATGAACTCGCCAACATCTACAAAGGAAAAGGCACCCAAAAAGAAAAAGAAACCGTTTACAGCATACTTTTCAGCATCAACGCCAGCCAAAACAACACCTGGGAAAAAATAAAACAGTGATAAGCTCGCCGCCATCTGCTAAAAGTAAAAAACACGAACACCCTTTGCGCATTTAAACAAAAAGACTCTACCTTTGCCGATGCAATCACAGAGGTGAAACACATAAAAAATTTTTTGGGATATGGTGTAATGGTAACACTACAGATTCTGGTCCTGTCATTCCTGGTTCGAATCCGGGTATCCCAACAAAAAGAGAAAAAGAAACAAAAGAGAGCTTCGAGAAAATCGGAGCTCTCTTTTTGTATATAAGCCTGTGCAAAATTTATATACCGCTAAAAAAATCATATACAGACAAGAATCAAGTTTCATCTGTTTGTTATTCGAAGTAAACAGACCGTATTCTTCTTTCGAAAACTGTTTTTCAGATTAAAACAACATCTTGAAAAGTTCGGATATTTAATTTCCAGGAAGAAATACATCAAACGGAAATACGGCAGATATAATTCTTTAAAGAAATACGACTGCCGAATATCCGTCTGATTAAATTCTTTTTGGAAATACATTTGCCGAAGTATCGTGTAATGTAATTCCATTAATAAATACTATTACCGGAATTGCGGATGATGTATTTTAATAAAGAAATTAAAAATCCGCAACATCGTGCCGAATGTAAAATAAGAATAATATATCTTTGAAAAAGATTTCAAGCCTGTAACATAATTGCAAAATGAGAAAGATTAAAAACATCGACCTGCATTCAGTCAGTAATGGTCTGCATCTCATGTTCATGACACAAGTTCTGCAGCAAATCAATACTTCGAAGAGCCTCAATAAGCACTTAAAAACCGATTTAGAGGAATTTAAGGCCGCCGTAGACGAGGAGCAAGAAGCGATGAGAGTATCGAGAAAAAGTTTGATAACCGACAGCATCAACAAGGCCGAAAAACGACGCGGAGAACTCTATAGCATATTTCGGGTTACGGTGAGAACCTGGCTCAAACACCCCATGGAAAATGTGAGAAGCTCGGCGAAAAAGCTCAATCAGTTGCTTAAAAATTATGGAATCAGTTTGAAAATGCAGCGCGACCGGAAAAGTGGTCTATTGATGCATATGCTAGCTAAACTGAAAAACATCTATAAAGACGACATAGCCGCGCTCTCGCTCGAAACTGTTGTCGAAGAGCTTCAGAAGCAAAACGAGCTGCTCATTTCGCTGATGGAGAGCCGAAATCAGGAGCGGGCAGGGAAAGTTGCAGGTAGAGTTCGGAAAGCACGCGTCGAGACTGAAAGAATCTACCGAGAACTGGTTGAAAAAATAAACGCGCTCTTCGTCATCGAAAGCTCCGAAACCCTTGAGCTGCTGATTAAATGGTTCAACGTGAAGATTAAATCTGTCGGCACGAGGAAGAAACGGAAAAGGGCCAAAAAAATCCCGAAAAATCAGTCAGAACAGAATGATGATGAATTCAATGAAACAGAAATCGAGTTGCAGGTAGATGCCCCCCCGTCCAGCCCATTATAACAAACTGAAAATGTATATATACGTTTAATTGTGAACATCTGCCTACATTTGCATCTCAGCATTTAATAACATATTAACATTTTAGATTATGACGCTAACTAACAACCATCTTGTGATTATGGCCGGAGGAGTCGGAAGCCGATTCTGGCCGATGAGTACACACGAATGTCCGAAACAATTTATCGACGTGCTGGGCGTAGGACGCTCGCTGTTGCAACTAACCTACGACAGATTCAAAACCATCGTGCCACCAGAGAATGTATGGATTGTCACAAATGCGAACTACACCGAGCTGGTGGAAAAACAACTGCCAGAGGTTCCGAAAGAAAACGTGCTCAGCGAACCGTGCCGACGAAACACTGCTCCATGCATTGCCTATGTGAGCTGGAGAATTAAAAAATTGAACGCAAAGGCGAATATCGTTGTAACGCCGAGCGACCATATTGTAACCAATCCCGAGGAATTTCGTCGGATAGTTGTGAATTGCCTACGATTCACTGCGGAAACAGATGCCATTGTGACACTGGGAATAAAGCCTAACAGACCGGAAACAGGCTACGGATATATCCAAGCCGATTTAACAACCTCATCGGCTCGCAATCGCGAAATATTCAGAGTCGACCAGTTCCGTGAAAAGCCTAATCTCGAAACGGCCGAACGCTACATAAAACAGAGCAACTTCTTTTGGAATGCAGGTATATTCGTGTGGAGCGTATCGACAATCGTGAATGCTTTCAGAATCTACGAGCCAGGTATTGCACGGATTTTTGAACGAATAATCGACCAACTTGGAACAGCCTCCGAACAACAAATAATCAACGAGGTCTATGGCGAATGCGAGAACATTTCAGTTGACTATGCCATTATGGAAAAAGCCGAAGAAATCTTTGTTTGTCCGGCCGACTTCGGATGGAGCGACCTTGGTACATGGGGGTCGCTATTGTTGCAATCAAAGCGCGACCTTTATGGCAACGCTGCCATCGGACAAAATATTCATCTATACGACACGAAAAATACCATCGTGCACGCCACCGAAGAAAAAATGGTTGTGGTACAGGGGCTGGACGGCTACATCGTGGCCGAAAAAGACAACGTGTTGCTGGTTTGCCGAATGAGCGAGGAGCAACGGATAAAACAATTCTCGGAAGAATCATAAGATTAATAATAAAACATAACATCAGAATGGAAAGAAAAGTAGCACTCATCACAGGTATCACCGGGCAGGACGGAAGCTATCTGGCCGAGTTTTTAATCGACAAAGGTTATGAGGTCCACGGCCTATTGCGCCGCAGTTCGTCGTTCAATACCGGGCGTATTGAACACCTCTATCTCGACGAATGGGTGCGCGATATGAAGAAACAAAGGCTCGTGAATCTGCATTGGGCCGATATGACCGACTCTTCGTCGCTCATCCGGATTATAGCCGAAGTTAAACCCACCGAAATTTATAATCTAGCCGCACAGAGCCACGTAAAAGTGAGTTTCGATGTGCCAGAATACACCGCCGACACCGATGCTGTGGGTGTGCTACGTTTGCTCGAAGCCGTTCGGATCTGTGGGCTCGACAAGGCCTGCAGAATCTATCAAGCATCGACATCCGAACTCTACGGAAAAGTGCAAGAAGTTCCGCAACGCGAAACAACTCCTTTCTATCCACGCTCTCCCTATGCCGTGGCCAAGCTCTATGGATTCTGGATTGTGAAAAACTATCGCGAATCCTACAATATGTACTGCTGCAACGGAATACTCTTCAATCACGAAAGCGAACGACGCGGCGAAAACTTCGTCACCCGCAAAATAACCCTCGCAGCAGCACGAATCGCACAAGGACATCAGGATAAACTCTATCTCGGAAACCTCGACGCCCGGCGCGACTGGGGATATGCGCGCGATTACATAGAGTGCATGTGGCTCATTCTGCAACAAAAACAACCCGACGATTTCGTAATCGCAACCGGCGAAATGCACACCGTTCGTGAGTTCTGCACCATGGCATTCGCCGAGACCGGAATCGAACTCCAATGGGAAGGTCAAGGCGTGAACGAAAAGGGAATCGACCGTAAAACAGGTAAAACACTAGTTGAAGTAGACCCGAAATATTTCCGCCCGGCCGAAGTAGAACAACTACTCGGCGACCCCACAAAAGCTCGCGAAAAATTGGGATGGAATCCTCGCAAAACCAGCTTCAAAGAACTCGTGCGAATCATGGTTGAACACGACATGAAGTTTGTTCGCAAACTGCACCTTAAAACACAGATGGAAGACTAAAGATTATGCTAAAAAAAGATTGCAAGATTTATGTTGCGGGCCATCGCGGCCTTGTTGGTTCGGCCATCTGGAACAACCTTCAGGCGCGGGGCTACACTAATCTAATTGGTAGAAATCATACCGAGCTCGACCTAACCGATCAGGCCTCCGTTGAGCATTTCTTTGCCCTCGAACGTCCCGACGCCGTTGTACTTGCCGCTGCTTTTGTGGGCGGAATAATGGCTAATCAACTCTATCGAGCCGATTTCATCATGCAGAACATGAAAATGCAGTGCAATGTTATATCGTCGGCCTACAAATATGGGGTCAAAAAGCTGCTATTTCTCGGCTCCACCTGCATCTATCCCAAAGACGCTCCGCAACCCATGCGTGAGGATGCCTTGCTCACTTCGCCACTTGAATACACGAATGAGGAATATGCCATTGCAAAAATTGCCGGCTTGAAAATGTGCGAAAGCTATAATCTTCAATACGGAACAAACTATATCGCCGTAATGCCCACCAATCTTTACGGTCCGAACGATAATTTCCATCTTGAAAACTCGCACGTTCTACCAGCCATGATGCGCAAAATCTATCTCGCAAAGCTCATTCACGACAATGATTGGAATAGTCTGAGAAAAGATATGAACCGCCGACCGATAAACCCTCCAGCTAAACTGCAGGCTCTCGTCGGAACGGGCAATATCAGTGGTGCCGACAGCGACGAACGAATATTGAGCGCACTACATTTCTACGGAATCTCGGACAATGAAGTGAATCTCTGGGGAGACGGTACGCCTCTGCGCGAATTTCTTTGGAGCGAAGATATGGCCGACGCCAGCGTATACATTCTCCTTAACATCGACTTCAAGGATATTATTGGTATAGAGAAATACAGCTCGGTGTTCTATGGAACAAAGGCTGATGGCGAGGTAGACCGCAATAACTCCGATGCTCGCGGAGGAGCTCTCCCCTCGTTGGGTGAGATTCGCAACTGCCACATCAACGTCGGAACCGGCTGTGAGCATACCATTGCTCATCTCGCTGAAATGGTTGCCGAAACCATTGGTTTCGACGGTCGAATACTGTGGGATTCCACTAAACCCAACGGTACACCTCGCAAGCTTATCGATGTTTCTAAGCTCCACAACCTGGGTTGGCATCATAAAGTTGAAATTGCCGATGGCATCCGCCGCCTCTATGAATGGTATCGCAGTACGCTATAATAATCTAATTTTACAACCAGTTACAAACAAGTAGGAGGAAAACTAAATAGTTTTCCTCCTACTTGTTTTTGAATATAAGCTGCCCAATATAAAAAGCTGGTTTTCGTTCGCCGACTAAATATCGCATGAGAGAAGAGCAGCTCGTTATTTTTTATATGGAAGGCGATTATTTTTTGCTAACAAATGCGTCGCTCACTTTCTCAGTGTACTTTTCTAGGTTAAGAGTTGCCGAGCCGTTTATGTTTTCGACATTCGAACCGACCATAAAGGTATAGGAACCCGCATCAGCTACCCATTGGTTATCTTTTTCGGAGAAGCTGGCGAGGTCACGAACGTTAAGCGTCATCTTAAGCGTTTCGCTTTGTCCGGGAGCAAGCAGACGGGTTTTTCCAAAAGCTTTCAGTTCCTTAGCCGGCTTTTTATAAGCTGCTTTCGGGGCCGACACATAGACTTGAGCCACTTCTTTGCCAGCCATTTTACCGGTGTTACGAATCGTTATACTAACTGTTATCTGGTTCCCCGATCGTTTAACAGCAGGCTTACCATATTCGAAGGTTGTATAAGACAGTCCGAACCCGAACGGATAGGCAACGGGCTTGTTATTCGTGTCGAAATGCCGATAGCCTACCCATATATCTTCTGAGTGCATAGTGTAGTCGCGGTTAGGGATATCATATCCCGAGCTCTTCAAAATCTCGTAGTCGTAAATTTCCACCTTGTCTTGCGGGAAGTTAGCCGTCGATGGATGGTCGTAGACCGATAGAGGCCAGGTCATGGGCAGACGTCCCGACGGATTAACTTTTCCCGTAAGAATATCGGCCACCGAATTGCCACCTTCTTCACCAGGCTGCCAAGCCACTAAGATAGCGTCAGGAAGATGGCGCCAACTGGCTGTTTCGAGTACGCTTCCGGAGTTGATGATAACAATCACGGGCTTACCTACCTGGTGATATATAGCACAAACATCGCTTACCAAGTTCTTCTCGTCGGTTGTCAAACTGAACTCTTCGTCGATTATACGGTCTACTCCTTCACCCGCCTGCCTGCTTATGGTTATTATAGCAGCGTCGGCTTTGCTCACTTCGCTTATAATGCTGCGTTGACTTATTGCAATTTCGGGATATTTCTGGTCGCCCATATTGGAGTTTTCGAACCAGCGCATGGGATTGCGGTCGGCCTCGAATTTCAGTTTGGCATAGTCGATATACTTGCGATATATATCTGTCAAGAGCGGTGTAGAAGATATTCCGGCGTTCTTCAGCCCTTCAACCATATCGACAATATAAGGTGTGTGCACGCAGCCCGAACCGACACCGCCCGAGAGGAAATGATAGGAACCAGTGCCGAACAGTGCAACGGTTTTGATGTTCTTCATCGGCAAAGTTGCGTTTTGATTCTTAAGCAGTACCATACCCTCAGTTGCACTTTGGCGAGTTATCTGAGCATGTATTTTCAGGTCGGGCGATTCGTTACCCGTAGTTTTGTTGAATGACGGGGTCTTGACGATATATTCGAGCATATAGCGCACATTGCGATCGACATCCTTGATATTAAGCGTACCGTTGTTAACCGCGTCGACAATATCTTTCGACTGCTCCGGCTGCCCGGGCATGAACAAATCGTTTCCAGCCCAAACACACTGCTTCACTGGCAAGGCTGTACGACGACCAATCCAGTCGGTCATCACAATTCCACGGAATCCCCATTCCTCACGCAGAGTCTTTGTGAGAAGGTCGTAATTTCCCTGTGCGAAGACTCCATTAATCCGATTATACGAACTCATAACTGTCCACGGGTTAGCCTCGCGTACTACCATTTCAAAGCCGCGTAAATAAATCTCCCGTAATGCCCGAACACTGAGTCGCTCGTCAACCACAACACGTTGCGTTTCCTGAGAATTAACTGCAAAATGCTTAAGACTCACGCCGACGCCTTCACTCTGAACACCTTGTACGTAAGCCGTACCGATTCGTCCAGTGAGTATAGGGTCTTCACTATAATATTCGAAATTTCGTCCACAAAGCGGATTGCGATGAATGTTCATTCCCGGTCCTAAGATAACATCGCATTTGTAGGCCTTGGTTTCATTACCGATTGCCCGCCCTACATCTTTCACGAGCTCGGTATTCCAGGTAGATGCCAAACAAGTCCCGATAGGGAATCCTGTGGCATAGAAAGTTTTCGATGTTCCGGGCCGAGTTCCGTCGATGTGCACTCCCGCGGGACCGTCGGTAACGATAGTTTCCGGAATTCCCAACCTTTCGATAGTAGCTGTTGTACCGGCAGCTCCCGGCACCGTTTGAGCGAAGTTGCCCATCACAGCTGTTTGACTGAAAAAGTTGTTAGCTCCACCTACCAGCAGTTGTGCTTTTTCTTCGAGCGTCATAGCCGCGAGAACCTCATCGATGTTCCCAGCATTGAGTTTTGGATTCTTCTGCGCCATCATTGAAATTGATAAAAAACCTGCAGCAAGTGCGGTCATAAATAATCGTTTCATTGTTATCTTGAATTGAATACTGTGGCAAAGATAGCCAAAAGAACATCCAAACATCTGTTTGAAAAAAGGCCCTCTAAGAGCTAGTTAAACATATCTCTGTTTGGAAATCCGCGCTGCACCTGGCAAATCTCGATTATATTCTAAAAGACAGCCCATCTCAACAGAGCAAAATACAATCGTATTTGGAGGTTTTTCCACCATGAGAACAAATATTTAAATAACACGCTTCCGCCAAAGGAGTATTAAACACTTTATATGGATTTATTGCGATCATTCCGGTTTTTTGGGTCTGGTCTGGAGAAATATCAGCTACCGACCGCATAACATATTCGGACCTATAATTCCGGATATCCATCCCATCCTATCCGGATGGGGGCGCGGACAGATACTACCGAACTATCATAGAAAAATCAAAATCTCTATGCATATACGCGCGAGGGATATTATAATAAGAGGTAAGGGATAAAGAGAGGAATTGAGCTTATATTCTCGGTGGGACGAACGATAATGTTGTAAGTTTGCAAACACTCAAAGAAAGAGAAAACACACCAATGGAATTAGATTTGCAACCTCTCGAACTTCAAACGCCTTCCTTCCATCCTATTGTTATTGCAGGCCCTTGTTCAGCCGAAACCGAAGAGCAGGTACTCCAAACGGCATTGGCACTAGCAGAACAGGGATATCGGCTTTTTCGAGCAGGAATTTGGAAACCACGCACCAAACCAGGCGGATTCGAAGGCAATGGCGAAATGGCGTTACCGTGGATGAAAAACGTGAAAAACGAAACTGGAATGCTCGTTTCAACCGAGGTAGCAACACCACAACATGTTGAACTGGCGTTGAAACATGAGTTGGATTTTCTTTGGATAGGTGCCCGAACAACAACTAATCCGTTTGCCATGCAGGCACTGGCCGACGTATTACGCGGGGTGGACATTCCGGTACTGATAAAAAATCCCATGAACCCCGACATCGAACTTTGGATTGGCGCACTACAACGAATCAATCAGGCTGGCGTGAAAAAGCTCGGCGTGATTCACCGTGGATTTTCGAGCTACGACAAGAAAATTTATCGCAACCAACCAATGTGGCAAATACCAATAGAACTGCGGCGACGAATTCCGAATCTGCCGATAATTTGCGACCCTAGTCATATTGGCGGCCGTCGCGACTTCATTGCCCCACTCTCACAACAGGCCATGGATTTGGGCTTTGACGGATTGATAATCGAATCGCATATCGCACCCGATAAAGCCTGGAGCGACTCCCAACAGCAGATTACACCAGAGCAACTCGGCAACGTAATCGAACAACTGATTATACGCGACAAAACCGTGAGCACAGAAGATTTGCGACAACTGCGCTCTGAAATCGATGAGATAGATGACATACTGATGGACCTTCTCACTAAAAGATTCCGTATCTGCCGCGAAATCGGAACATTCAAAAAGGAGCATAACATGACCGTTCTGCAGGCCACACGCTATAACGAACTCCTAGAAAGTCGGGGAGCCCAGGCCGAGAAATGTGGAATGAGCCCTGAATTTGCAGCTAGTGTGTTCGAACATATACACGAAGAAAGCATACGACAACAGCTCGCCGTGATAAACAAATGAAAAATATTTTCCTGCTTGTCATCCTCATAATATATATACCGGTATGTGCGCAAACACGCTTAATCGCCGTAGAGCTCAACACTGAGAATCTATATGACACGATACACGACTCTCTGAAAAACGACCAAGAGTTTCTGCCCGACTCGCCGCGACATTGGAACAGTCTGAAATATTGGCAGAAAATCAATCGAATTGGGAAAGAAATAATCTCATGCAGCGAATATTTTCCGGGCCGACCTCTGCCCGATATAGTAGCGCTTTGCGAAGTGGAAAACGACAGTGTTTTGTTCGACCTCACACGCCGTTCGCTACTGAGGAAAGCCCGTTACGAATATGTTGTTACGTCGTCTCCCGACCTGCGCGGAATAAATGTGGCCTTGCTTTATTCGCCTTTCACTTTTCAATGTCTCCGGGTGGACACTATGCGCATAACCCCACTCAAGAATATGCGCCCTACGCGCGATATCCTGCACGTCACAGGTCGAACTGTAGACAACGACACCTTGCATGTTTTCGTCCTCCATTCGCCCAGTCGATGGGGCGGTGAGATAGTATCACGTCCCTACCGAGTGCATGTAATTAACCGATTGTGCGTTGCTACAGACTCGTTACTTGTCGCAAATCCAAAAGCGAACATCATCGTTATGGGAGATTTCAACGACTATACCGACAGCAAAGCTCTACAAATTGCTTATTCACACAATCTCTTCAATGTATCACATGATGCCAAGGGTAGTAATGGCGCACAGGGCACATATAGGTATAAAGGAATTTGGCACAGTTTGGATCACATTCTAGTTAGCCCGAATCTGGCCCACCGCGTCAATAATTGCACAATCAACGACCAACCGTTTCTCACCGAGCCAGATGAGAAATATGGTGGCATAAAACCTCGCCGAAATTATCTCGGCATGCGTTTCAACAACGGTTTCAGCGACCATCTTCCCTTGGTTCTTGAAATAATCTTTTAGTAGTTTCCTTCCCCTTGTCCCATTTATACAGGAAGATTAAAGATTGCACGAACGTAGATGGTTAAGAAAATTATTCATCTCTCATACGAGAGATATAGATGTAGTTTCCGTCCATTATTATTTCTTCTTCGGCTAGCATAGATTGCAATACGGGCGAAATTACTTCTTTCTCAAGTTCGGGTGTTTTAGAACGGAATTGCAATAGCTCGGTTATGAGATGTTTCTTGCCATCGGAAAGCATACCGAGAATGAGTTCTTTCATTTTCACCAGTTTTGCCTCCGGTTGTCTTTCGCTGGAGAGGCACACATCGCATATACAGCAATCGTTCGATTTTATTTCGCCGAAATATCGCAACAGCTGCCGGCTCCGACAGATATAATCCTTCTCGGCATATTCCATGATAGCCGATATTTGGTTTTCATATTGTTCTTTGATTTGCTCGTAGACCTCTTTTGTGAATACAATTCGGGAGGTTTCCTCACGATCACGGGTATAGGTTATGAGGGGAATATTTTTTCGCGGGATAAAGTCGATGATGCGTTTCTTAGCCAGACCTTTTAGAATCATATAGGCCTCGTTACGGTCGATACAGGCTTCGTGAGCCAATAAACTTTCGTCGATATATCTAAACTCAGAAAAAAGACCGCCATAGTTTCTGAGTAGCGAGGTAATGACTTCATTTTCTTTTTCGGATAGAGCGTCGAGCCTGTAGAGTTCGTCGCGCTCGAGAAGGAAATGCACGCGAGCTCGGGTGTCAGGGTCTTCCTCGTAAAAGATATAGCCGGCGCGATGAAGAATGTGCAGAGCAGAGTTCACCTGAATAGGGAAATGCTTGAATATACCACAGAATTTATCTATCGGGAACTCCATCCTTGCACCGTAACCACTGCCCACACCGATTTGATAGAAATAGGCTAGATGATTGTAGACAGTGCGGATATAATCTTTTGGTGGAAAGGTATCAGTACCGCGTTTTTTCAGCTGACGTTCGTCGGCTCCGGGTGAATATAGCAACACTGCATAGCCTTTCTTTCCGTCGCGCCCTACCCTACCGGCTTCTTGGAAATAAGCCTCGAGCGAACTGGGAAAATCGGCATGCACAACAAGTCTCACGTCAGGTTTATCAATTCCCATTCCAAAAGCGTTTGTGGCAACAATGACTCTGATTTTATTGCCTTGCCAATCGTTTTGCCTTTGTTCTTTTTCGGCACGCTCTAGCCCAGCATGAAACCATGTCACACTAATTCCAAATTTTTCAATGTTCTGTGCAATCTGTTTAGTTCGGTCTCGGCTTCGACAATACACAATGGCTGTACCAGGAACCGATTGGAGAATATGGAGCAGTTCAGAAATTTTATTATCGGTTTTTCGTACAACGTAGGCTACGTTTTTCCGTTCAAAACTCATTTTGAAGACGTTTTTTGCACGGAAATGCAACTGATTCTGAATATCGTCTATAACCATCGGCGTGGCCGTGGCGGTGAGCGCTAGAATAGGTACTTGCGGGACGAGCTTACGAATATTTGCTATTTGGAGATAAGCCGGGCGAAAGTCATAGCCCCATTGGCTGATACAATGGGCTTCGTCGACGGTGATGAAGCTCACGTTCATGTGTTTCAGTTTTGCTTGGAAGAGTTCGGAGCCGAGTCGTTCTGGCGATACGTAAAGGAGTTTGATTGCTCCGAAGACGCAGTTTTCGAGAATTGTTATCATTTCGCTGTGCAACATGCCAGAATATATTGCGGCAGCTCTGATATGTTGGTTCTGCAGGCGGTCAACCTGGTCTTTCATGAGCGAAATGAGTGGAGTTACAACCAAGCAAACTCCTTCCATGGCTAATGCCGGAACTTGGAAGGCTATCGATTTGCCACCGCCTGTGGGCATAAGTCCCATTGTGTCTTTCCCGGCGCCGATGCTTTCAATTAATTCTTTCTGGATTCCGCGGAAGTGGGTATAGCCCCAGTATTTTCTAAGTATTTCCTCGTATGTCATGATTCGCTTTCAGAAGGCCGGATGTCTTCTATCTGCAATTGTATTGTACCTCGTTTGAATACGTTGTCTTCCACAGTATATGCGATGTCGAACGAGCGTTTTGATTTGATGTAGCGTACGGATGCACTTTGTCCGAAGGCTATTCCGTTCATAACGCTGTTTGATTTCGAATCAACCAGCTCGAGTTTTATGTGTTCCTGTTCGCGCCCGACAACTTTACTTGTTCCGAAGTCGAACACGTTCTTCGTGCAAAAAAACGGCTTTGGATTTTCCGGGCCGAACGGTGCGAATCGAGCCAAATCGTTGTGGAATTTCTTGGTAATATCCTTGAAGTCAATAATGGCATCAATGTCAAGAACATGTTCCATCTGCTCGGGGCGGATGTGCTTGTCAACATATTCCTGAAATCTGCGGCGGAACTCTTTAACGTTCTCCCATTTCATAGTGAGACCGGCTGCATAGGTGTGTCCTCCAAAGTTCATCATCAGGTCGCTGCAACTTTTTATTGCTTCATAGAGATCGAAGTCGGCTACGCTGCGTGCCGAGCCGGTTGCGAAGTCTTCGTCGCGGGTGAGTACAACGGTGGGCCGATAATAAATTTCTGTTAGCCTCGAAGCCACAATACCAATAACGCCTTTATTCCAATTTTCGTCGTAGAGCACGATACTCGACTGGTGTTTCTGGCTTTCCAAACGTGCTACTATTTGGTTAGCTTCGTCGGTCATTTGTCTGTCTACGTCTTTTCGTTTGTCGTTGTATTGGTCTATGTGTTTTGCTTTCTTGAGTGCCTCGTTCAGGTCGCGTTCCACAAGTAAATCGACGCTTTCACGCCCACTTTCCATCCGTCCGCTGGCATTTATTCGTGGGCCAATCTTGAACATTATGTCTGTCATCGAAAGTTCTCGGTTGTTGAGTCCGCACACGTCTATTATGGCTTTAAGTCCGATGTTGGGGTTCTGATTCAGCTGCTTCAATCCGTGGAAAGCGAGTATTCGATTCTCGTTGACAACCGGCACAAGGTCGGCCGCGATACTCACCGCGCAGAAATCAAGCAGTGGAATAAGTCGCGTGAATGGAATACTATTGTTTTTTGCGAATGCCTGCATGAATTTAAATCCCACACAACATCCACAAAGTTCTTTGAATGGGAATGAATCGTCTTCTCGTTTAGGATTCAATATTGCCACGGCTGGCGGTAGGGTTTCGTCGGGCATGTGATGGTCGCAAATAATGAAGTCGATTCCATATTTTTTTGCATAGACTATTTCTTCGGTAGCTTTTATGCCACAATCGAGTATTATGATGAGTTTCACGTCGGTTTCTCGGGCGAAGTCTATGCTTTTCTTGCTCAATCCGTACCCTTCGTCATATCGGTCGGGTATATAATAATCTATATTCGAGTAGAACTGTCTCAAGAATTTATACACCAGTGCAACGGCCGTACATCCGTCCACGTCGTAGTCGCCATACACCATAATACGTTCTTTTCGTCCCATCGCGTCGTTGAGTCTGTCAACAGCGGCATCCATATCTTTCATAAGGAAAGGGTTGATGAGGTCAGACAGTTGTGGACGGAAGAATCTTTTGGCTGCGCTCTCCGTTTTTATTCCTCTTCGGATGAGCAATGTTGCAAGAATCGTGCTGATATTTATTTTTTCTCCGAGCTCTTTGGCTTCGATTTCCTGTTCGTTAGTCTGTCGGAGATAATTCCATTTAGATTGCATTTTGATTTCTTTTTTCTGCCCGTAAAGGTAAGAAGAAAAGGCCTAACACATTTCTGCCGCCTGCTTACCGGGCCATGCAGCGGCCGGCGACGATGTTGTTGTCGGCGGTTTTTAATAGCGCGGAGCAAAATACGACCGTATTTGGTCGTCCTTTTATCAGGAGAATAGAAACCCCAAGGGGTTCGGCTTGTCCTTTCACCTTCCTGACAGCGCGGAGCAAAATACGATTGTATTTGGCTACACTTAACCTCGAACACGAGGAAACTAACGGCGTTTAATGATGAAAAAGCCGAGGCGATGACTAACATCGCGTTTGGATGAGTGGGCACGCAAAACATAGGCGCCATTCTTTAGTGAAGAAACGTTGAGCTCATTAGGCTTATGGTTGGCTGTGCGTATGCGCCTAACAAACCGGCCAACGGTTGTTTCAACAATATAATAATCTATGTCCATGGGCTGCAAACGGTTCGGAATAATGAGCAGTTTACTGTTGTTGGGCATGAAACGATTCTTGATTTTAGCAGGCTCCGAACTCTGGAGCGGCGCACTCTCATTGCCGTAAACATCCATTGCCGTGACTGCGAAATGACGCTCGGTATTACTCGGTGCGAGGGTGAACGATGTGCCGGTGAAGCGAGCCATAACAAGGTTTCGGGCGTCGGATATGTCGACGGGCGAAGTGGAACTCATATATATGTTAAAATATGGCACATTGCTCTGCCAACTTAAACTTGTCCGACCGATTTCGTCGATGCTTATCAGCGAGCGTGCAGCCGGACGGGGAGCCGATGGTTGGGGAATGTTCTTAACCCAGGTCATAGCCGGGGGAATGGCCTGCGAGGTGTTGAAAATCTTTTCAAAATCGTAGATTCCTTGTCGGTTGTCGAGCAGGAATTTTCCTCGGAAGTGAGCGTGCCCCATTCCGAGCTGCCGACTGACGTACATCTGTCGCTGAAGCTCTTCGGCAGTCCAATTTCCCTCGCGCGGGTCGAGAAAATAAGTTCCAAGTCCGGTTGCGACATCTTTGTTGTCGGAGTTTTCCATCCAGTCGGCGCAGAAAGGATAGTAGTTATCGCCCCTGAAATACTGCATCGGGTAGAGCTGGTCCATTAATCCGTCCTTGAGCCACTGCTGCGCCTCCTGGAAAACTCGGTCGCGAGCGTTATACCCTCTTGATGAGTAGCGGCTCAGGTCGGAATATTTTCCGATCGGCGAACACGACATCTTCACCCACGGTTTAAGAGCTTTCACCTCGCGATGGATGGCGGTAACGATTCGTGTTATGTCGGCGCGTCGCTTGGCCGGCGTATCGTTGTTTTTGTAGTTCGGCTGGGGCCATCCGTCGGGGTATCGAATATAATCGAGGTTTATTCCGTCGACATCGTATTTGCGCACAATCTCGGCACAAATGGAGGCAATGTATTCGGCCGTCTGCTCTTCTCCCGGATCCATGTAGGCGCCAGTGGAATATCGGCGAATTCGGAATCCTTTTGCAACCAAACTGCGGCAGCCTAGCGAATTCCAGGCACCAACGGGGATGGTTGCAATCCACGCGTGCAGTTCCATTCCGCGTTTGTGGCACTCGTCGATTGCAAACCGGAGGGGGTCGTAGTCGTCGGCCGGCGCCTGTCCTTCACGTCCAGTTATACATCTATCCCACGGCTCAATGTCAGATGGATATATCGTTGCCGCCCGCACCCGAGTCTGGAGTAATACCGTATTTATGTTTGCAGCCGATAGTTGGTCTAGAATACCAATTAGTTCAGCCTTCTGGCGCTGAATTCCTTCTGGCGAATTGGCATAAGTTTTCGGCCAATCCATATTCGAGAGAGTTGTAATCCAAACAGCCCGTACCTCGCGTTTCGGTGCACTCTGCAAATTGAAATTTTGCTGTGGATTCTTGTTCTGTTGAGCCTCGCAAAAAGTGGATGCTAAACAGCATGTAAGTGATAGAATTAACGACTTGTTCATGTGATGAAAAAAGATTGAAAAAGGCTCTAAAAGTGCCTGAAACAAGGGTTCGCAAAGGTATGCAATATTTTTATAATCCGATTTTAACCGATACCTTTGCCTCCGTGTTACATACATTCTTATAAAGAGTATACAATTATTATTTCCGTTTCTTCCTACCTAATCTCATCCGGCGGAAGGAGCAACAAAACAAAAATCAACAATGAATAAAAAAATCATTCTACTCGTAACAGCACTCATGATCACCCTAGGAGCAAACGCACAGTTTCAAGAAGGAAAAGGCTATCTCGGAGCGTCGTTAACCGGCCTCGACCTACACTACAATGCAGCAGATGGACTCAATATCGGTCTGGAACTCAAAGCTGGATATTTTGCCCTCGACAACTTCATGCTTCTCGGAACATTAAGTGCTGAACACAACGGCTCTGAAGCTGTTGCCGACCATATCGCAGTAGGAGGCGGAGCACGCTACTACATAATGCAGAACGGACTCTACCTCGGGCTCAATGGAAAGTTCATACACGCGAATCACAACTACAACGATCTCATGCCCGGAATTGAAATAGGCTATGCGTTCTTCATCAATCGCTCCGTTACCATCGAGCCATCACTCTACTACGACCATTCCTTCAAAGGCAGTAACTATTCAACTGTCGGATTGAAGCTCGGACTAGGCATCTATCTCTTCGATGATTAATCTCCTTCTCCCTACCCTAGAGACATGCAGCAACTCCCTTCGCAATTACTCGAAAAAGCTGTAAACGAATTTGCAGGACTACCTGGAATCGGTCGGAAAACAGCTCTCCGACTGGTTCTGTACCTGCTTCGCAACACACCCGAACAGGTCGACTCGTTCGCCGAAGCCCTTTCAAGAGCAAAACACGAAATCAAACACTGTAAAACATGTCACAATATCTCCGACACCGAAATCTGCCCTATATGCTCCAATCCGAAACGCGACACAACAACTATCTGCGTCGTTGAAAACATCCAGGATGTCATGGCCATCGAAAACACCCAACAATATGCCGGTCTATATCACGTACTCGGAGGAATAATCTCGCCCATGAACGGAATCGGGCCCAATGATATCGAAATAGATTCGCTCATTAAAAGAGTGGCCTGCGATGGAATCAGCGAAGTTATTCTCGCTCTGGCCAGTACTATGGAAGGCGATACAACAAACTTCTATATCTCCCGCAAGCTCAAAGATTCCAATGTTCGCTTAAGCGTAATTGCACGCGGAATATCAGTGGGCGACGAACTCGAATACACTGATGAAGTGACTCTTGGACGAAGCATTATCAACAGAACCCCGCTCGAAACCATATGAAAAAAACACAACGGATACTGCAAATCCAACTACTTGTAGCCGCCCTGCTCTCGATAGTAATAATCATTCTCTACGAAACTCAACTCATCCTGCCGGGTACGCTCTTCAGCAACAACGAGTCAGCCAAACTTACCATCGTGCAATTTATAATGCAATTTGTCACTCTCGCGGCGTGCCCCATCGCCCTCTATCTTTTTAAAATCGCCCCTATCAGGAGAAATCTCACATCTCCTAAAGCGCTCTCCATCTGGGGGACACTGCGCATACAAATGCTATGTGTACCTATGGTGACAAATATATGGCTCTACTATTCCACGGGATTCTCAACGGGCCATTTTTATATGTTCCTAATTCTAGGCATTTGTCTCTTCCTTGTCTATCCCTCCGAAACACGTTGCAAAAAAGAATTACAATGACACTAACGGTTATCATCGTAAACTACAACGTAAAATATTATCTTGAGCAATGCCTTCACAGTCTTGTTCCAGCGCTCGAATGCGTAGATGCACAAGTATATGTCGTCGATAATAACTCAACCGACGGTTCCATCGAATATCTCGAACCACTATTCCCTGGTGTTCACTTCATTTCGTCGCTTCACAACATAGGATTCGCAAAGGCTAACAATCTTGCTATCCGCCAAACTGAAAGTGACTATGTACTCTTGCTCAACCCCGATACGCTCGTGGCCGAAAATACCATTCGCGAATCTATCGAATTCATGAACCGTCATCCCGATGCCGGCGGATTAGGAGTGCAAATGCTAAACGCCGACGGAACAAAAGCTCTAGAAAGTCGACGCGGATTACCATCACCCATGGTTGCATTTTACAAAATGACCGGTCTGTGCCGCCGATTTCCCAAACACCCAAAGTTCGGGCACTACTACATGAGTAACCTCCCCTGGAATGAACCCGCACAAATAGAAATCATAAGTGGAGCCTACTGTATGCTACGCCGCACCGCGCTCGACAAAATCGGACTCCTCGACGAGAGCTTCTTCATGTATGCTGAAGACATCGACCTCAGTTGCCGGCTACTCAAAGGAGGCTACACAAACTGGTATATCCCACAACGAATCCTGCACTACAAAGGCGAAAGCACCCAGAAATCAAGTTTCCGCTACGTGCATGTATTCTACGGTGCAATGCTAACCTTTCTCAAGAAACACTATTCCCGCAAAAACTTCCTCTTCACCATCCCTATCAAAACCGCCATTTACTTCAAGGCTATCGTCTCACTATTCCAAATGCTCAATAGACGAGTAATAATTTCACTCGGATTTTTCCGCCCATCCAGACACACTGCAACAACCTACCACTTCATAGGCGAACAAAGCACCATTGACCACTGTCGTATCATCGCTCGAAATCACGGACTCACCGCACATTTCATCAAAGGCAACAATCGCTCTATGCCTAACGGTCACCAAGACTTTGCCGACCAAATAGATACTAGTCAACCGCAATGCGTGGTTTACGATAACGATGCCTATACAAACCAACAAATACTTGACATTTTCGCCCGAAATCCAATTGATAACCTAACAATGGGAATATACAACCGACAAACAAAACGAATCATAACCATAAACGAAACCATGAACTAATCTCTTCTCATGCAAACTGCCGATCTCAGCATAACCCTACGAGCAATGGAGCCAGAAGACCTCGACGAGCTCTATGAAATCGAAAACGACTCCGATACATGGAATGCCGGCACAACCAATGTACCTTACAGCCGATTCGTACTCCGGAACTATATTGCCAACTCAACTAACGACATATACACCGACCGTCAACTACGCCTCATCATTGAGCATAACCACTCGCAAACTATCGGTCTCATCGACCTAACCGACTTTGACCCCCGTCATCATCGTGCTCAAATTGGAATAATCATTAAACCAGCCTATCGCCATCATGGATACGCCCATGCAGCCATAAAAAAATTACTCGACTACTCGCATACCAACATTGGTTTGAACCAAATATATGCTTGCGTTGATTCTCTCAACCTCCCTTCTGTACGCTGCTTTCAATCAGCCGGATTTCTCACCACAGCTCTCCTTCCCCAATGGCTTTTCGATGGCGAAACATATCGTGATGCACTCTTCATGCAATATTTCCTATAATCAACGAAGGCTACAAATCAAAAGCCTAAACGCAACATTACATCTTACACACACAAAACTTAGAAACTGTACGTATTCAACTAGGGTAGAAAGTTGATGTGTATTTTTTTTCACGTCTGACGTAGAAAGAGACAATATATATCTGGGAGATATTCAGATCTAGGGTGTTTTTATAGTGGTATAGGCCACAAGTTGGTCAGTACGGGCGGCAGAAGAACGATAGTAAACAAAGGCTTGATAGGTATTTTCGGTTTGCCAGAAACTGCCGTCTGTTTCAAGTGGGCGTGCATTATTTCGGGAGTCGAGTTGGATGAATCGGTAGTTGTAGTAACCCATTTTCAGGAGGATGGCGGTTTTATATTGCCGAGCTTCTGCATCGTAGGAGAGTCGATATTCAGGCATGAGGCGGTCATATGTCCAATCGGCATTCAAATAAATTTCTTCTTTTAAAGGTTGAGGGCTGTCAAATCGAAAATTCACTATGAGATAGTCGCTTGCCGTGTTATTATTCCAATTGTCAGAGTTACGGATACAGAAAGCTCCATCGGCATCGCGTTCGGAGATATAATTAGGTTGTTCGGTGGCTATGAATGGAAAAGCATTATAGTTCTGGCCATCCCATGCGACACGTTCGATTCCCATGGAAGCCACTTTTGTGGAGAGAATTTCAAATTTGCGATATTCGTTTCCGGCCAGAAAGATATGGTCTTTGCAATGACTCCAGCGCATTCCGTCAACGGTTGAGAATTGCGGTTTGATATTGATTCGAGCATCGCCCCATCTCTTGTTTTGCAACAGAACGGTTTTGATTTGTTTTGCTGGGTCGGTGACACGATATGAGCCGTAGGCCAGTGTCATTTCGACTTGCTGATGAGCACGATTCACGGTTGCGTCGGTATTAGAAGTGGCCGCGAGACCTAGGTGCATCATTCTGTCCTTGGGTTCAGTGAGCATGAAACAGGCTTTGAGCACGGGTTCATCGTTGTCATCGAGAACGGTGAGAATATAATTGCCAGATATTCGAGGCTTACAGCGTTCGTTGGGAATTGTGATTCGATAGTGGGTGTAGAGAGTGTTGGTGAATTCGGACTGTTGGAAGTTGTCGATAGTATTTCCGTTTGCGAATCCATCCACGAAATCGGCTTCGAAGAGAGCGACAGATGGTTGCCAGTCGGCTTCACAATGCTGGAGGGTGTAGGTGTAGCGGTTGTATTCGTGTGTTAGATCGTCGAAATCTATCGTTATTTCGCCTTGTCCGAGTTCAGTCACCGGAAGTTGAAGCCAGTCGCCATCGGCCACTACTTGTAGAGTTTTGATTCGCTGTGAGATTATTTCATGGCGTTGTGCCTCGATGCTCACGGGAGTGAGTATCGAAAGTATATACAATATAAGGTTAAGATGTTTCTTCATGATTCGTTTTTAAGCAGGTCTTCGAGGAAGGTATTGAGATCATCTTCGAGGTTGCTCATCAGTTCGTTTCCCACAATCATTATATCGTCGTCGACGAGAAAGAGTTCTGCCACATTTTCTTTTTCGTCGTCTTCAAGCACGAAGCTAAAAGGCTTCATTATTCCCATGTTTTCGATTTCGCCGCTAAGTTTATGCAAGATGGTTTGCAACTGGACGGAGGCCTCGTTGTTAAAATTATCCGACTTATTTTCAATCCACTCATCTACGACACATCGGGTTATTTCCTCATCATCGTCGTCGAACGCCATGAGGTCTCCGCTTTCCTGCGAGGCTCTGATGTGAATGTCGGTCATTGTGCAGAGGTCATCGGTTTGCGGAAACTTCTGAATTATTTTACGCACGAAACGTTCGATTTGCAATTGTGTTTGTTCTGCCTGTTTCATTCGATTGTGTGTTTGTTTTTTGTGTCCGCGCAAAGGTAATCTTTTCCACGAGAAAACATCGGCGGTCATCAACGTCGGCAATTATGAGTTTTAAGAGAGCGATGCTTATAGATAATTATCGATGCCTGATTACCTTTGCATGGCATAAATCCAGTGATAACAACTTCAAAAATCAATAAGAATTATGAAACCAACATTATTGCTCCTCGCTGCGGGAATGGGTAGCCGCTACGGTGGTTTGAAGCAGCTCGACGGTCTCGGCCCGAACGGTGAAACGATTATGGATTATTCTATCTTCGACGCTATTCGTGCCGGATTCGGAAAGATTGTGTTCGTCATCAGGAAAGATTTCGAAGAACAGTTTCGCCGGCAGATTCTAACGAAATATGAGAACCATATTCCCACCGAACTGGTGTTTCAAAGCGTTGACTCGCTGCCCGAAGGATTCGCTCTGCCCGAAGGGCGCGAAAAGCCTTGGGGCACGAACCATGCCGTGCTCATGGCAAAAGATGTTATAAACGAACCCTTCTGTGCCATTAACTGCGATGATTTCTACAACCGCGACAGCTTTGAAGTGATTTCCAGATTTCTCACCAACCTACCCAAGGATTCAAAAAACAAATATGCCATGGTGGGTTTCAGAATAAGCAACACGCTAAGCGAAAACGGAACCGTTACACGCGGTATCTGCACCAAGAATGGGCAGGGACATCTCACTTCGGTTGTAGAGCGTCAAGATATTGAACGGCGCAACGGACAAGTGATGTTCAAAGACGAAGAAGGCCTATGGGTGCCTGTACCCGACGACACGCCCGTTTCAATGAACGTATGGGGATTCACGCCCGAATATTTCGACCACAGTGAGGAGTATTTCAAACAATTCCTCTCCGACCCGAAGAACATCAGTAATCTGAAATCGGAGTTTTATATTCCTACAATGGTCAACAAGCTTGTTACCGACGGTACCGCTACAGTCGACGTGCTCGACACCACAAGTAAATGGTTCGGCGTTACTTATTCGGCCGACCGCCAAGGAGTGGTCGAAAGAATCAAAGCCCTCGTCGACGACGGAACCTATCCCTCAAAACTCTTCTAACCCTCCAAAAAGCAGGCCGGTACAAGAAAAATAAACCGGCCTGACTTATTTCACTTTTAATCTCAAAACACAAGATGAACATATCGCTACTAAACCCGCAGCAACTAGATATTTTGAAAAACACCATATCACAGGCACAGCACATCGTGATTTGCGCGCATAAATCGCCCGATGGCGACGCAGTTGGCTCTGCGCTGGCCTGGAAAAATTATCTTGAAAATACGGGGAAAACCGAAGTCCAGATTTGTTTGCCCGACCAAACGCCCGACTTCTTGCATTGGCTGCCCAATCACCGGCAAATTCTACGCTTCGACAGGGGGCCTGACAAGGTTAAAGAAGTGTTTCATAAGGCCGACCTCGTGTTCTGTCTCGACTTCAACCAATCATCCCGGCTCGACGATATGCAAGCGGCCCTCGAACTTTCGCAAGCCCCGCGAATACTTATCGACCACCATCTCGACCCCGACACCAATTGCGCACTCACCATTTCGCACCCCGAAATGTCGAGCACCAGCGAAATAATATTCGACCTCATTTGGCAGCTGGGCGCCTACGACAGCATGAGTTGCAATTGCGCCGCCTGCATCTACTGCGGAATGATGACCGACACGGGCGGATTCACCTACAATTCCACCCGGCCCGAAATCTATTTCATAATCTCAAAACTCCTCGAAAAAGGCATCAATAAAGATGAAATCTACAACCTCGTCTATCACAACTTCTCGGCCAACGCCATCAAACTCCGGGCCCACATAATACTAAACAAGCTCAACGTAATCGAAGAACTCCACGCCGCCTATTTCACAGTTACCAAAGACGAAATGCGAAAATTTCATTTCATCAAGGGCGACATGGAAGGTTTGGTGAACATTCCGCAAAAAATTCGCGGCCTGAAACTCAGCATATCGTTGCGCGAAGATACCGAACGACCGAACCTAATCCTGGTTAGTCTTCGTTCGAGCAACGGATTCCACTGCCAACCCATGGCCACACGCTTTTTCAACGGCGGCGGGCATGCCGATGCATCGGGCGGCAAACTGTTTTGCACCATCGAAGAAGCCGAACAAATAACCCTCCGAGCCCTCCTGGCCTATAAAAACGAATTGCAGCAAAAGTCGGCTAGATAATCTCGCGCCGACTCCCAAAACATAATTCAAATTAACCCGCTTAAAGCCTCTGCAGAAAGAAACCGTTTGGTTTGATGCTTGCGGAACTTCCGCAACGATAAAACCGTTTGGTTTGATGCTCGCGGAACTCCCGCAACGATAAAACCGTTTGGTTTGATGCTCGCGGAACTCCCGCAACGATAAAACTGTTTGGTTTGACTCTCGCGGAACTTCCGCAACGATAAAACCGTTTGGTTTGGGCCTCGCGGAACTCCCGCAACGATGAAACTGTTTGGTTTGATGCTCGCGGAACTCCCGCAACGATGAAACCGTTTGGTTTGATGCTCGCGGAACTTCCGCAACGATAAAACTGTTTGGTTTGGGCCTTGCAACACCATTGCAAGCGAGAAACTAAAAGGTTTGAGCCTTGCAACATTGTTGCAAACGAGAAACCAAAAAGTTTGAGCCTTGCAACAACGTTGCAAACGAGAAACCAAAAAGTTTGGGCCTTGCAACATTGTTGCAAACGAGAAACCAAACAGTTTGCCCCTTGCAACAATGTTGCAAACGAGAAACCAAAAAGTTTATGCCTTGCAACAACGTTGCAAACGAGAAACCAAAAAGTTTGGGCCTTGCAACAATGTTGCAAACGAGAAACCAAACAGTTTGCCCCTTGCAACAACGTTGCAAACGAGAAACCAAAAAGTTTGGCCCCTGCAACACTGTTGCAAGCAAGAAACCAAAAAGTTTGGCCCTTGCAAGACTGTTGCAAACGAGAAACCAAACAGTTTGCCCCTTGCAACACTGTTGCAAGCGAAAAACCAAACAGTTTGGAATCTGAATGTCGTAATAATCTTCTCACGTAGAATCCGATATCTATAAAGAGCTATAACGCAGATTAAATTCATCTTAGATTATCTTACCTTTGCTCACCTAAAAAGGCAGACAATTAGGTATATAACCGAATTTCGGCCATCACAAAATGAAACGCAAAACAATGAACGAAGAACTACAAAACTCAACGGCACGACGACCAAACAGACGACGTGAACCGATGAAAAACGACCGTTTCCTGAAACTTAGACAATGGCTCAACGCAATTTTTATGCTCGGAGCCATTGTCGGAGTAATTATATATCTAAGCCCCGAAACAAGAACCGTCGGCACCATTATCATTCTTGTCGCTATAGTTTTCAAACTCGCCGAAGCCGCACTCCGAATTATCCGTTGATGAATCGAACACTTTTCTCATTTATTCTTTTGTTGATAGCTGCATCAGTAGTCAAAGCACAAGATGTGAATAGTCGTAACGACGATTCGTTCGCAGCCGACGGATATAGAAACGACCGAAATTTCGGCCGCTCGGATTCCATTCAGAATAATCACAAAATAATTCCGCGAGGACTTAGAGTGTGGACAATCGACGAGAGATTCGGCGATAAACACTCCGCCGTACCCGACACAATGTCGTACATGTACATGAACAGCATCTTCACCACCGGACTGCGGAGCGAATTCAACGCCCTGGGTAATCTGGGTGCACCGCGGCAGAACAGGATATTCATAGACCGGTCGAGCGTATCGGAATTTCTTTTCACCGACCCATACAACTTCATCGTAAAACGCCCTAGCGAAGTACTGTTCACCTCAACCCTGTCGCCAATCACGGTAGCATCCTACAACACAGCCGGCAACCGTACCAACGGCGAAGACCATTTTAATGTACTCTTTGCCGTAAACGCCGGACGCAAACTGGGCGCAGGTTTTCAATTAGACTATCTCTACGGACGCGGATACTATGCCAATCAAAGCACCTCGCACATCAATTACTCCATGTGGGCAGCCTATCAGGGCGAGCGTTATCAATCCAATTTGTTACTCTCGCTTAATCATCAAAAAGTAGCCGAAAACGGTGGAATTGCAAGCGACGCCTATATAACTCATCCCGAATCGTTCAGCGACTCGTATAGCGAGGACGAAATTCCAACCATATTGAAACAAAACTGGAATCGCAACGATAATCAGCACATATTCTACAATCATCGCTACAGCTTGGGATTCTTCCGTAAAGTTCCAATGACTAAAGAAGAAATCGAAGCCCGGAAATTTGCCATCAAATCACAGCAAGCCCAAGCAAAACAAAAAGCTAAAGAAAAAGCACGCAAAGAAGCCGAAAAAAACGGCGACGAATTCGACGAAGAAGAATTCGAACGGCAAAACACTTCGAGTGGACGGCCCGACGACGCCCGTATTGCAGGCGATGCACCGGTAGCAAAGCCCAAAGCAAACGACGACCGACTCACAGTTAGCCTACAGGATTCAGCACAGATGGCCGAGTTGGCCAAGATTCCAACAACAAAAAAAGATACCGCCTCGCAGTGGATGAAAGACGAATATGTACCCGTAACCAGCTTTATTCATACGGCGCGATTCGACAATTTCCGAAGACTGTACCAGGCATATCAGTCGCCTGCCAACTTCTATGCGAACAATTATTACGCATCGAACACCTTTTCCGGCGACTCCATTTATGACCGCACCCGCCATTGGTCGCTCAAAAATACGATTGCCGTAGCCCTGCTCGAGGGATTTAATAAATGGGCAAAGGCCGGAGTGAAAATATTTGCATCGCATGAGCTGCGTCACTACGAACTACCCACAACCGACGTACCTATCGGTTCGCCATCAGTTAAATTCAACGGTTACGAAAGCTGGAACAAACACGACATTTCAATAGGCGGACAGCTACTGAAATCCGAAGGAAAAGCTCTGCACTACGACATCGCCGCCGAAGCATGGCTAGCCGGCGACCGAGCTGGACAGTTGCATATCGACGGGCACGCCGACCTCAACTTCTCATTACTGGGCGATACCGTAAGACTAGCAGCCACAGCCTTTTTACATCGCTCGGCTGCATCCTTTTATATGAATACCTTCCGCTCGCGACACTTCTGGTGGGACAATAATCTGGAGCAAATGATACATTCGCGCGTCATGGGAGAATTTGCACTGAAAAAGATAGGGACGAAAGTGCGCGTGGGATACGACCTGCTGAAAAACTACACCTACTTCGGCCTACAAAACAACCGACGTGCAAACGGCGACAATTTTCTCATCGAGAATCTTCAAACGAATGTTCGACAGGAATCGTCGGCCATAAGCCTGCTCACACTGCAACTGCAACAAAACTTCAGCATCGGTCCGCTAAACTGGGAAAACGTACTCACACTACAGAAATCCAGTAAGAAAGATGTTCTGCCAGTCCCATTGTTCAATGCTTACACCAACCTTTACCTGCGGTTCAAGATAGCCAAGGTGCTGCATTGCGATCTCGGTGCCGACCTGCGATATTTCACCGAATACTACGCTCCGGAATATATTCCCGGCATCGGAGCTTTCGGAATTCAAGAAACCGCCGCCAGTCGCACCAAGATTGGCAACTACCCAGTTGTGAACGTCTACGCAAACTTCCTGCTTCAACACACACGTTTCTTCATCATGATGTCGCATGTTAACAACTACAGCGGCGGCGAATATTTCTTTACGCCCCACTATCCTCTAAACGGTCGGATATTCCGTGTCGGTCTAAGCTGGAATTTCTTTAACTAATCTGCCATCGAATGACAAATGTCAAGACAAACTCGCCTAGGGCATGGATTCTTGCAGCCCGCCCGAAAACCCTCACCGGAGCCGCCGTGCCTGTGATGATTGGTGCCAGCTATGCCTTGAAAACTAGCGGATGGCACGAGTTTCGTGCTCTGCCCGCATTGCTTTGTATGCTATTTGCTTTCATGATGCAAATCGACGCGAATCTGGTAAACGATTATTTCGATTTCCTCAAAGGCAACGACGACTCAACCACCCGAATCGGTCCACGCCGAGCCTGTAGCGAAGGATGGATAACCGTACGAGCCATGCGCCTGGGCATAATCATCACAAGTATTGTTTCGGCCCTACTCGGCTTGCCGCTCATCCTTTTCGGCGGATGGGAAATGATTCCTGTAGGCGCATTGTGCCTACTGTTCTGCTTCCTCTACACCACAAAACTTTCCTATCTCGGACTGGGCGATGTGCTCGTGCTCATATTCTTCGGTGTCGTTCCCGTTTGTCTCACGGCCTATGTAAGCTCGCGTATCCTTTCGATGGAAATATTATTATCCTCGATTGCTTGCGGAATGGTTATCGACACTCTGCTCGTTGTGAATAACTATCGCGACCGTGACAACGACCGACGCGACGGAAAGAAAACTCTGGTTGTACGAATCGGCAGTCGACTGGCCGAACAGCTTTACCTGTGGCTCGGCCTAGTGGCCAGTATAATCCAAGCCATAATAATTGCAGATATCAAAGCCACGGCACTCGTCGTCTACGCAACTCTACACATCGCCACCTACAGGCAAATGTGTGCCACGAATCACGGAAAACAACTCAACCGAATCCTCGGCATAACCGCCCGTAACATGTTTATCTACGGCATCGTCGTCTCGGCAATCATAATCCTCACATAAAAACTCTCATGATACAAAACGCAAACCTCGACCTAGTAGCTTTCGTAGAGCAGCAAATTCTACCACGCTATGCCACTTTCGACAAAGCCCACGGACTGATACACGTTCAGCGCGTCATCAACAACTCACTCGAACTGGCACAGATAACCGGCGCCAACCGCAACATGGTTTATACCGTGGCAGCCTATCACGACCTCGGAATGGAAGGTCCGCGTGCAATTCATCATCTCACCGGAGGAAAAATTCTCCAAAACGACGCCCGATTGCGCAAATGGTTCTCGGCCGAACAGATTCGCATCATGCGCGAAGCCGTTGAAGACCATCGTGCCAGCAGTTCGCGAACACCGAGAAGCATATACGGGAAAATTATTGCGGAGGCCGACCGTGACCTGGAGCCCGAAATAGTATTCACCAGAGCCATACAGTTCGCCATTGAGAACTCGCCAAATGCTCCGGTCGACAAATTATGGCAACAGTTCAAACGACACATCCACGAAAAATATGGTCGCAACGGCTACATAAGTCTCTGGATTCCCAATTCGCCCAACGCCCGAAAACTCGAAAATATTCGCTTCTCCATTGACAATGAAGAAACCCTCAAAAGCATCTTCGACAGAATCTATCTGCAAGAAACATCCCACCTGATGAACAACGAACAACTAATGCAGCGCGCCATCGAACTCTCAATTGAGAGTGTGGCTAATGGTGGCGGACCGTTCGGCGCCCTCATCGCACGCAACGGCGAAATCATAGCCGAAGCAAGCAACAGTGTAACTCTAAGCAACGACCCCACAGCCCACGCCGAAGTGTCGGCCATCCGTAAAGCCTGCCAAAACCTGGGCACGTTCAACCTGTCGAGTTGCGTAATCTTCACCTCATGCGAACCATGTCCAATGTGCCTCGGTGCAATCTACTGGGCCCGGCTCGACAAAATATTCTATGCCAACACTCGCAAAGACGCCGCTGCTATCGGGTTCGACGACGAATTCCTCTACAAAGAATTAGCCCTCCAACCGCAATATCGCAGTAAACCATCCGAAACCATCATGCGTTCTGCCGCCCTCGTAGCCTTTGAACAGTGGCAGAAGAAAAGCGACAAGACCGAATACTAATCTCCCCTTTTTAATAAACCGTCCTCACTTATATATCTTATACCCGAGTTCGGTTTAAGAACCAGCTGGATGCCAGTGGCCGAAAATCATTTTTGTTTTTTCGTCCCAGAGTGTCTGCGGTCGAAAATCATTTTTGTTTTTTCATCGCAGAGTGTCTGCGGCCGAAAATCATTTTTGTTTTTTCGTCCCAGAGTGTCTGCGGTCGAAAATCATTTTTGTTTTTTCATCCCAGAGTGTCTGTGGCCGAAAATCATTTTTGTTTTTTCGTCCCAGAGTGTCTGTGGACAGAAATCATTTTTGTTTTTTCATCCCAGAGTGTCTGTGGCCGGAAATCATTTTTGTTTTTCTATCACTGGGTGTAAAACAACGGATGCCAATTCGGGTGGAAGACTCTATTAAACCGAATTCACATATATCAATCATGCCACCGGGTTAAAATAAAGCCAACTCGGTGACCGTTTTTTGCTCCCCGAGTTTCAAAGACGCCAACTCGGTGACCGTTTTTTGTTCCTCGAGTTTCAGGGACGCCAACTCGGTGACCGTTTTTTGTTCCCCGAGTTTCAAAGACGCCAACCCGGTGGCAGGTTTTTGCTCCTCGAGTTTCAGGGACGCCAACTCGGTGGCAGATTTTTGCTCCTCAAGTTTCAAAGACGCCAACCCAGTGACCGGTTTGAACCGTTTTAATTCTCGAGAGCTAGAACATACTTAAGGGAATAATCTCCTGAAATTATGTGATATAAAACATTTTACCTAAATTTGTGAACAAAGGTTCCGACCGACTATTCCATTCCGAATCATAACTCAATAAACAATTCACGCGATATGCAAGAAACCCCATCATTAATCCTGAAAGTTTACCTCCACAAGCAGGACACAGACCCTAGTATTAATTAATTTATAAGAAAGGAACTTGATTATGAAAAAACATTTATTCCTTGGTTTTATCGGACTATTAATGTTCGTAACACCCTCTTATGCAAACGGTGATGAAACGCTCATCCCAAACCGGTGCAACATTGAAAACAGCCTCGTGTACGAACCTATAAACGAGGTTAGCATTGCATTCATTGGCAGCATTGCTGTTGCCAAAGACGCAAAAGCAATCATTACGTGCGGCGACAAAACAATGGCAACCGGTGCAATTACATCCTACGACTATCATACGAAAGATAGTACGGAAGGCTTCGCCATCATAACCTTCGACAATATTGTTCTTCCCAAAGGCAAATCCTACAAACTGGAAATCCCATCGGGAGCAATTTATCTGAAAGAAAATCCAGCCGTTAAAACAGGAAATCTCAAAATCGATTTCAAAGTTCCGGAAAAGATTACAGGCGCCGAATGTTCGGTTAAGAACGGTTCCTATGTAAACTCTGAACAGATGATTTGGTTCTACTACAGAACGGAGACCGAACCGATTGGAAAACCAACCATGACACTGTATCGTGAGGGAGTTCCCGTGAGAACCTTCGAGGCTCATGTGGGCTGGGATTGGAACTTGGGACAAGCGTATGTAGACTTCGGAACTCCAATTAACTTCGAAAGAGACGTTCACTACTCTGTCGTGATGCCCGAAGGAAGCCTGAGCCCCAGATTCCGAACAGACATAACCAACGAAGAGGCAAGAGTTGATTTCATCGGAGGATATACCGAGCCGGCCGACTCGATAACCTATGTATGGTGCAGCCTCTACGACCAGCGCGACAGTACCGACGTGCTCGGAGAGGTTCGTTTCTTCTACGACCGACCCATCATGCTTTCGCCCAACCCGAAGATTCAACTGTTCGACACAGACGACAATCTGATTAAAGAAGTTACACCAACACTAACCGAAGAAAACGGGAAATGGGTTGTTTTCTGCGATTTCGGCGGCGTGAAAATTCCGAATAGAGGCTGCAACATAGTCATTCCCGAGGGAACCATCATCTCGGCAAACGGCAATGTGGCAGTAAATTCCAAGAACAAACTGGATGTGAATGTAGTCACCGAGGTTGGCAAGGTATCCACCAACGACATCAAAGTCAAGGTATCCAACCTTAGAGTCATCATCGACAATGCCCCAATAAATGAAATGCTGACCGTGTATTCTACCGATGGAAAGAAAGTAGTCAATCACCTTATATCCTCTCCGTACTTCACATTTGAATTGCCTTCAAAGGGTGTCTATATCATTTCCATTAACAGAAAATCACTCAAAGTTGCTACCCAACGCTAGTTTGTTTTGAACAATCATCATCCATCTCCTATTTGTGGAGTAAACATAAACACAGGGCCGGTTCTCTTATTGAGAATCGGCCCCAATTTTTTTATTTCACGCGCTAAAAAGGTTTATCGGAACGTCGCATTCCGGTAATATTACGTACATAACCCCATTCAACATTCCTCCCGAACTCACGTAATAATTGTTATTGATGCCAGGCCGATGAAATGCTACCGCCAAACACCCCTAATACATAGGCTGCCTAAGGGGGCTAGCATGGAGTTATTCGACTTTATTATTTACTTTTGCAACTCTTCAAACCAAATGAGAAATAAGACAATCATATTCTTTCTACTCTCAGCCGTGATGTTTGCTGTAGCCAGTCGCGAGGTGTCAAGTTCAAGGACGACGCCCCGACGAATGGTTAACGACAGCATCGAAGTGGCAGTCGATTCTCTCATTCGGAACATCAAACCAACAACTGCTCCCCCATCAATCACCCTAGACACCATCGGAATGGACTCACTCGCACGAGCCATATACATGCACAATAAATCGGTCGACGATTCAATTCGAGCCGACAGTCTACAACGCATGAAATCGAATGGAATTGAATCGCCGGTGACCTATTCGGCCAACGACTCGCTAGTCTACGACGCCGAAAGCGGTATGGCCTATCTATACGGCTCTTCGAAGGTCGACTATCAAGCCATGAAACTCACTAGCGACAAAGTGAGTATCGATATGGCCAAGAATACCGTAACCGCAATCGGAACACCCGACTCGACAGCCGACGACGGACAAAAAGGGAGACCACTCTTCTCCATGGGAAAAGACGAATACAAAAGCGACACGATGGCCTTCAATTTCAAATCGAAAAAAGGACTCATCAGTGGAGTCTACACCAAACAAGAAGATGGATTCCTAACCGGCGAACGAGCCAAACGTGACTCATCGGGAGTTATATACATACAGCGCGGACGCTATACAACCTGCGACGCTCCGCATCCCGACTTCTACATAGCACTCTCCAGAGCCAAAGTAAGACCAAACAAAGACGTGGTATTCGGACCAGCCTATCTTGTGGTGGCCGACGTTCCGCTGCCACTCGCTATACCATACGGTTTCTTCCCATTCTCAAAGAAATATTCCAGCGGATTCATCATGCCAAGCTATGGCGACGAAAGTACACTGGGATTCTATCTTCGCGATGGCGGCTACTATTTCGCCATAAACGACAAATGGGACCTGAAACTCCTCGGCGAAATCTATACCCTCGGCTCATGGGGCGCGAGTGCAGCCAGCAACTACCGTAAACGCTACAAATACTCTGGTTCGCTCCTGGTGAGTTATCAAGATACAAAGACAGGCGACAAAGGATTACCCGACTTCACCGAACAAGAAAGCTTCAAAATACAATGGAGCCACAGACAAGATCCGAAAGCCAACCCATTCTCGTCGCTTTCAGCAAGCGTGAACTTCGCAACATCAAGCTACGAACGAAATAATCTCAACAGTATGTATAACCCACAGCTCATGACACAATCCACTCGAACATCGTCGGTGAGCTGGAGTACTAACTTCTCGAGCATCGGCCTCTCACTTAGCACCACAATGAATCTGTCGCAAAACACACGCGACTCAACCATACAACTCACACTTCCCGACCTGAACATAAACCTGAGCCGATTCTATCCCTTCAAACGCAAGAAAGCCGTTGGAAAAGAACGCTGGTATGAGAAAATTTCAATGAGTTACACCGGACAAATCTCAAACTCCATATCAACAAAAGAAAATCGGATCCTACACAGTAATCTCCTTAAAGATTGGAAGAACGGCATGCAACACAGCATACCAATCCAAGGCACATTCACACTCTTCAAGTATATAAACATGTCGCTCTCGATGAATCTCAACGACCGCATGTACACCCGGAAAGTAATGCGCTCGTGGGACAACACCCGACAAACCGAAGTACGCGATACAACCTTCGGATTTCATAACATCTACGACTGGCGAATGAGCGTCTCGGCCAGTACTAAGAGATATGGTTTCTGGACACCGAACAGAAAAATATTCGGCGACAAAATCCAAGTAATTCGCCACGTCTACACACCACAAGTAAGTTTCACCTATTCGCCCGATTTCAGTACGCCTTTTTACGGCTACTACTCCAGCTACCAATATACCGACGCCAACGGACAGGTTAAACTAATAGACTACTCCCCCTATCAAGACGAAATCTACAGCGTGCCCGGACGTGGTAAAACAGGCATGGTTACCTGGGATATAAGCAACAATATCGAAATGAAAATCAAGAGCGACAAAGACTCCACCGGCTTCCGAAAAATAAGTATCATTGACGAGCTCGGCGCAAGCATGTCCTATAACGCCGCAACCGACTTCCACAAATGGAGCGACCTTAGCATGCGCCTACGACTCAAATGGTGGAAAAACTATACATTCTCGCTCAACGCCCAATTCGCAACCTACGCCTACGAACTCGATGCCAACGGCAAACCCTTCGTAGGTAATCACACCGAATGGGGATTTGGCAGGCTACCTCGATTCCAAGGTATGTCGCAGAACTTCTCGTTCACCCTCAACCCCGAGAAACTCAAGAAATGGTTCGGCCCTAAAGAAGACCGGGATAATAAGGAAACCGACGACGACGACGGACCCGACACCAAAATTGAATCAAACATGGACGACGACATGGAACGAGGAAAACATGCCGCCAAGAAAAACAATCTTGCCGCAACCGACGACGACGGCTACATGAACTTCTCCATGCCATGGTCTATAACCTTTGGCTACGGAATAACCATGCGCGAAAACACCAACGGAAAGTTCAACACTGCCACAATGCGCTACCCATACAAATTCACGCAAACCCTTAACGTGAGCGGCAATATCAGAATAAGCGACGGCTGGAACATAAACTTCTCAACCGGCTACGACTTCGAAAACCATGCCCTGAGTATGACTACCGCCAGCCTCTCGCGCGACCTCCACTGCTTCAATATGAGTGCATCAGTGGTTCTGGCCCCCTACACATCCTACAACTTTACATTCCGTTGTAATGCCGCAACCCTTACTGACGCCCTGAAATACGACAAACACAGTGGCATCACCAATGCAGTGCAATGGTATTAATCTCACCAACCATAAAAGCCTATGTGCAAAGACGCGCTTTTGCATTATTGGCCTAATCTGCTACCTTTGCAAGCGAGTTTTTATATATTATTAAAGAAAAACAGAATGATAACACTTTCCAATCTTGCCATACAATTCGGCAAGAGAGTTCTTTACAAGGACGTAAATATTAAATTCACACAAGGAAACATATACGGAGTCATCGGAGCAAACGGAGCAGGGAAATCAACTCTGCTACGCGCAATTTCGGGAGAACTCGAACCGAATAAAGGAACGTTTGAACTAGGCCCGGGCGAACGCCTCTCCGTTTTGGAGCAAGACCACTTCAAATACGACGAGTTTGCCGTGATGGATACCGTGCTTATGGGGCACGAACCACTTTGGAAAAACATGAAAGAGCGCGAAGCTCTTTACTCTAAGCCCGAAATGACGGAAGAAGACGGTAATAAAGCCGCCGAACTAGAACTGCGTTTCTCGGAGATGAACGGATGGGAAGCCGAGAGCGATGCTGCTCAGCTGCTGCAGCATCTGGGAATAGGCGAAGCCATGCACAGCAAGCAGATGTCTGAACTATCGAACAGCGAGAAAGTACGCGTGATGCTTGCAAAAGCTCTGTTCGGAAAACCGGAAAATCTGCTTCTCGATGAGCCCACCAACGACCTAGACCTCGAAACTGTGGAATGGCTCGAGGATTATTTGGGCGAAATCGACGAGAATCAAACTGTGCTGGTTGTTTCGCACGACAGACACTTCCTTGATTCAGTTAGCACTCAAACCATCGACATAGACTTCGGAAAGGTGACGGTATTTGCCGGAAACTATTCGTTCTGGTACGAAAGCTCGCAGCTTGCTCTCCGTCAGGCACAGAACCAAAAACTCAAAGCCGAGGAAAAGAAAAAACAACTCGAAGAGTTCATTCGTCGTTTTTCGGCCAACGTTGCCAAGAGTAAGCAAACAACGTCGCGTAAGAAGATGCTCGAAAAGCTCAATGTGGAAGAAATTCGTCCATCGAGCCGCAAATATCCCGGAATAATCTTCTCCATGGAGCGCGAACCTGGTAATCAGATTCTCGAGGTGCAAGACCTTAAAGCAGTCGATACCGATGGAACCGTTCTGTTTGACAAGGTGAATTTCAACATCGAGAAAGGGCAAAAAACTGTATTTCTTTCCCGTAATCCGAAGGCAATGACAGCTCTATTCGAAATCATAAATGGAAATCGGTCAGCCGAAGCAGGAACCTACAACTGGGGTATAACCATCACTACAGCCTATTTGCCACTCGACAATACTGCATTTTTCGACAGCGAACTCAATCTGGTTGATTGGCTTTCGCAATATGGCCCCGGAAATGAGGTCGCAATGAAAGGCTTCCTGGGACGGATGCTTTTTAAACAGGAAGAGGTCGAAAAGAAAGTAAACGTGCTTTCCGGAGGAGAGAAAATGCGTTGCATGATTGCCCGAATGCAGCTGCAAAATGCTAATTGCCTCATTCTCGATACGCCCACGAATCATCTCGACCTCGAAAGTATACAAGCGTTCAATAATAATCTCGTGGTATTCAAGGGAAACATAATCTTCAGTTCGCACGACCACGAATTCATCGAAACCGTAGCCAACCGTATAATCGAATTAACTCCCAACGGAACTATAGACAAGCTCATGAACTACGACGAATATATTCACGATGAACAAATAAAGGCACACCGCGAACGAATGTACAGCTAATTGGCATGGCATTTGAGAAGCCATATACCTAGCAAACAAACAAAACAATTATGAGCGACAACACAGACAAAAAAATCAATATTGAAGCCGAAGAACAGTCGGTTAATACTCACGAAGAGAAAGAAATAGAACAAAATCAGCCGGAAGAAACAACCAACGAGGAAACCGAATCTACCGATGAGGAAACCGATTGGAAAGACAAATACATTCGACTCTTCGCCGAATTCGAGAACTACAAAAAGCGAACACTCAAAGAAAAAGCCGAACTTCTGCTCAACGGAAGCGAAAAAACTATTGCCGTCATCCTGCCTGTACTTGATGATTTCGAGCGTGCACTGGCCGACAATACCGACGACCCAAAAGCCATCAAAGAAGGCTTCGACCTCATATTCAAGAAATTCGTAAAGACTTTAGAAGGCATAGGCGTCGAGAAAATAAAAACTGAAGACCAGGATTTCAACGTCAACTTTCACGAGGCCATTGCAATGGTGCCAGGAGTGGACGACGATAAGAAAGGAAAGGTTATAGACTGTGTACAAACCGGCTACATGTTGAACGATAAGGTTATTCGCCATGCCAAAGTGGCGGTTGGACAATAATATCCGAAAACTGCAATGGCAAAGAGAGATTACTACGAGGTGCTAGGCGTTGATAAAAACGCATCTGAAGACCAAATTAAAAAGGCTTATCGAAAGCTGGCTATCAAATATCATCCCGACCGTAACCCGGACGACATCAAGGCCGAAGAGAAGTTCAAAGAGGCCGCCGAAGCATATGATGTTCTGCACGACGCTCGCAAACGCGAACAATACGACCAGTTCGGATTCAACGCCCCGGGAGGATTCGGTGATGGATTCAGCGGCGAAGGATTCTCAATGGACGACATATTCTCCATGTTTGGCGAAGTGTTCGGCGGGCATGGGGGCGGAGGTAGAGCTCAACAGCAAAAGTTTCGCGGAGCCGACCTGCGTTTACGAGTTCGCCTGTCACTGCAAGAAATTTCAACGGGCGTCACAAAGCGTTTCAAACTACGAAAGGACATAACCTGCGAGCACTGTCACGGTACAGGGGCAGAAAGTAATGACGGTATCAAAACCTGTCCAAATTGTAACGGTTCGGGCGTGGAAATAAGAACTCGCGAAAGCATTTTCGGCCTTATGCAAACCCAGGGACCATGCCACATTTGTCGTGGCGAAGGCAAAATAATAGTTAATAAGTGCCAACATTGTGGAGGCGAAGGCATCGTAAAAGGCGAGAAGGTTGTCGAGGTGAAAATTCCAGCTGGTGTGTCAGAAGGTATGGTTATAAACGTTCCGGGCAAAGGCAACGACGCTCGTCACAACGGTATTCCGGGGAATATCCAGATTTATGTCGAGGAAGAAGAAAACGACACTTTCGTGCGCGACGGACAAAATGTCATCTACAACCTTCTGCTCGATTTCCCTACCGCAACACTCGGCGGCCAAGTTGAAGTTCCAACCATCGACGGCACTCGTGTGAAAATCAGAATTGAACCCGGCACACAGCCCGGCAAAACGCTACGCTTACGAGGAAAAGGACTTCCGGCAGTCGAAGGATATGGCAACGACACAGGCGACCTGATTGTTCAACTAAGCGTTTTCGTTCCGAAAGAACTCACAGCCACTGAGAGACATGCCGTGGAAAGCATGAGTAATAGCGAGAATTTCAAAGGCGACCAGGAAACCAAGGACACCATATTCCGAAACTTCAGAATGCTGTTCAACTAATCAGTAAACTAATTCAAAACGTCGATACACGCTGCATAAGGCTTTCGCATAATTTTTTCGAGTCTATGCAGCGTGTATATTATCCGTAGGTTTGGGATGAGAAAACATCCGCACAATTTGGCGATATGCCGGCAATTTCTACCCAACGTCCACTCGGGCGGAACGACCGCATGTAGGGACAGACCCTGGTGTCTGTCCGATCCCATCCGTCAAGGGACAGGATAAATATATAATCCGACAAAAACACGAGCGATTGTACATGTATCCGACATAAAGGCCGAGCGGGAGTTTCTCTTAAACCGAACCTTGCGCATATTATATAAAAGGTGATATCGCAGCCACGCGCGTTGCGCATAAGGCGTTTTATGGTATTCGATTTCTCCATGTATATGGCATTGACAAAAAATAATAATTATGAACTATCAGGAAACTGTAACATACCTTTTCAATAGCACCCCAGTGTTCGAGCACATCGGTACAGCAGCCTATAAAGAGGGATTGCACAACACCCAGGCTCTCGACCAATATTTCGGCCATCCACACACCCAATTTCGCACTATTCACATCGCCGGAACAAACGGAAAAGGCTCGTGCTCGCACACGATAGCCTCAATTCTACAAGCCGATGGATGGAGGGTGGGGCTCTACACCAGTCCGCATCTCGTAGACTTCCGCGAGCGCATCCGCGTAAACGGTGAAATGATATCTGAACAATATGTCGTGAACTTCGTCGAAAAACATCGCAACTTTTTCGAGCCCCTGAACCCATCGTTCTTCGAACTAACCACGGCTCTGGCATTCAAGTATTTCGCCGAGCAAAAGGTCGACATCGCCGTGATTGAAGTAGGCCTCGGCGGCCATCTGGATTGCACGAATATCATCACCCCAGAACTGTCTGTAATAACTAATATTTCGCTCGACCACACCCAATTCCTCGGCTCCACACTCGGCCAGATAGCCACCGAAAAGGCAGGCATCATCAAAGCCGCAGTACCAGTGGTGGTTGGCGAAACACTTTCTGAAACTCGACAAGTATTCGAAAACACAGCATATCGACTCAAAGCCCCGATAATTTTTGCCGACGACGAGCCAGAAGTTATCAACGTTCATGATGGGCCAACCTATCTCACACAACACTTCGGCCAACTTCAAGGCCAGCTTCAGGGCACATATCAAACCCGTAACATCAACACCATTCTCACATCTGCCCAAGTATTGTCCCGGTATAACATAATCCGTCGCCCGGATAGCATCCGTCTTGGCCTCCGATCCGTATGCGAGTCAACCGGACTGATGGGCCGATGGCAAAAGCTCGGCAACAATCCAACAATTGTATGCGACACCGGACATAACCTGGCCGGATGGCAGTTTCTCGCCCCACAAATCGAATCACAACCAGGCCAGACGAAACGCATCATCTTCGGAATGGTCGACGACAAAGACCTCGAAAGCGTCATGGCAATCCTGCCACGCAATGCCAAATATTATTGGACTCAACCATCGACCCATCGCGCAATTCCGGTCGGAACCATCGAAACAACCGGCATAAAGCATCACCTCGTCGGAAAACAATTCAGCACAGTACTCGAAGCCTACGAAACCGCGCTGACCGACGCCTCTAAAACCGACTTCATATTCATAGGCGGCTCAAGCTACGTAGTGGCCGATTTGCTGAGCGCAAAACCATTTAAAGTTTGAAGAAATGATAGACTATCAGACAATCATCCAAAAATATTATCCCACCGATAATCGGCTGCGCCACATTCTGCTGGAACACAGTCGCAGCGTAACCCAAAAAGCCCTTTGCATAACCCAACTCCACCCCGAACTCAAAGCTAATGAAACCTTCATCGAAGAAGCCGCCATGCTGCACGACATCGGAATATACCTTTGCAACGCCCCCGGAATAGAATGTTTCGGTAATGAGCCCTATATATGCCACGGCATTCTGGGCGCAAACCTAATGCGCCACGAAGGCCTTCCAGAACACGCCCGAGTGTGCGAACGTCACACCGGTGCCGGCCTAACCTGTACAAGCATAATCGAACAGAACCTCCCCCTACCCCATCGCGATTTCCTCCCTGAAACCATCGAGGAAAAAATTATCTGCTATGCCGATAAGTTCTTCTCCAAAACTCATCTCGACCACGAGAAAACCATCGAGGAAGCCGAACAAAGTATCTCGAAATTCGGTGCCGAAGAACTTGCTCGCTTCCAAATCTGGCACTCCCTCTTCGCCGAAAAAACCTTGTAAAACACAAGGCAATAACACTACCGGCCAACCACCCGACACATTTTGCCGTTACAGGGCTTTTTACCTATCTTTGCGAGCCATATAAGGCAACGTAAATACAATGAAAATCAATCATTCAATATCATCCTATGGAAATAGCAGAAAGATTTATTAATTACACAAAGTTCGACACCCAGTCAGCCGAAGACTCAGAAACCGTGCCGAGCACATTGAAACAACTAACCTTCGCAAAATATCTCAAAGAAGAACTCGAACGCGAAGGACTCAAAGATGTAGAAATGGACGAGATGGGCTACATTTATGCCACTCTGCCAGCCAACACAAAGAAAAAAATCCCAACCATCGGATTCATCTCACACTACGACACAGCCCTTGACGCAAGCGGAGCCAACGTAAAAGCACGAATCGTGGAAAACTACGACGGAAACGACATACAACTCAACCCAAATATGGTTTCGTCGCCAAAAATGTTCCCCGAACTACTCGCTCACAAGGACGAAGATATTATCGTAACCGACGGCACAACACTGCTCGGTGCCGACGACAAAGCCGGAATAGCCGAAATCGTTCAGGCAATGTGCTTCCTGCGCGACCATCCGGAAATCGAACATGGAGACATAAGAGTAGGCTTCAACCCCGACGAAGAAATAGGACTCGGAGCACGCCATTTCAACGTAGAAAAATTCGGATGCGAATGGGGATACACCATCGACGGCGGCGACCTGGGCGAACTCGAATACGAAAACTTCAACGGCGCAGCAGCAAAGGTGCTCATCCACGGAGTAAGTGTTCACACAGGTTACGCCAAAGGCAAAATGATAAACGCCGGACGACTGGCCTGCGAATTCAATAATATGATTCCCGAAACCGATATTCCCGAAACAACCGAAGCTTATCAAGGATTTTATCATCTCACCGGAATCGAAGGACGATGCGAGGAAGCCAAACTAAACTACATCATCCGCGACCACGACCGCGAAAAATTTGAAGCCCGTAAACGATTCATGGAAGAGTGCGCCAAACAAATGAATGCCAAATACGGCAAAGGCACCGTAGAACTCAAGCTCAGCGACCAATACTACAACATGAAGGAAAAAATAGACCCGAACATGCACGTCATCGACCTTGTTCTGAAAGCAATGGAACAAAGCGGCGTTGCTCCCAAGGTACAGCCCATACGTGGAGGAACCGACGGCGCCCAACTAAGCTTCAAAGGGCTACCCTGCCCGAACATCTTCGCCGGAGGAGTAAATTTCCACGGTCCGCACGAATTCGTTTCTATTCAGGTGATGGAGAAAGCCATGCAGGTAATCATAAACATCTGCCGCCTCACAGCCGAATTCAACGACTAAGTAATACCCCCTCTTTTTTCATTCGCCCGCCCGCCTCGAAACACAGACGAGCGGGCGAAAAGCTTAACTAAATCGCCCTTAATAAAGGAAGAAAGCATTATAAAATAAATTCAGGATAAGTAAACACAATATATGTCGGAACTCCCCTCCCTTGTCAAAGATCTCGCATTGATTCTTGCCGTTGCAAGTATCGTTACGATTCTATTCAAAAAACTCAAACAACCCCTCGTACTGGGATACATCGTGGCCGGATTTCTAGTTTCGCCACATATGCCCTACACCATGAGCGTAATGGACAAAACCGACATTCAAACCTGGGCCGACATTGGAGTGATTTTCCTTCTTTTCGCGATGGGACTTGACTTCTCGTTTAAGAAGATTCTGAAACTCGGTACATCGCCATTCATTGCCGTAAGTACTATATTCTTCTCGATGCTCGGACTGGGGTATATGGCAGGGCGCATTTTCGGATGGACTCACATGGAATGCATCTTCCTGGCCTCTATATTCGGAGTATGCAGTAGCACCACCATCATCTACAAAACCTTCACCGACCTGAAACTCAAACAGCAAAAGTTCACCACGCTAGTGCTAAGCGTTCTGGTATTAGAAGATGTAATCTCTATAATCATAATGGTGATGCTCTCTGCAATAGCCGAAGGAAACAGCGTTGACGGCGGACAGTTTGTGGGCATTCTCTTCAAAATCGGATTCTTCATCGTTCTGTGGTTCGTCGTTGGAATCTTCTTCGTCCCTATGCTACTGCGCAAGGTTAGGAAGTTACTTACAAACGAAATCCTCGTTATTGTTTCGCTCGGCCTATGCTTTGTCATGGCAATCGTCTCGTCGATGGTGGGATTCAGCAGCGCTTTCGGAGCATTCGTCATCGGCTCCATTCTGGCCGAAACTGTCGAAGGCACTAAGATAGCCAAGGTTGTCGACCCTATAAAAGACCTCTTCGGCGCAGTGTTCTTCGTATCAGTTGGAATGCTCGTCAACCCCGACGTACTAGTAGCTTACGCCATACCGATTCTTGTAATCGTAGGCGCTATTATTCTCGGACAAGCCATCTTCGGAACAATGGGATTCGTACTTAGTGGACAATCACTCAAAACAGCCATGCGATGCAGCTTCTCAATGGCACAGATAGGCGAATTTCCATTTATCATAGCATCGCTCGGTCTGTCGCTTGGCGTGATAGGTAATTTCCTCTATCCCGTTATCGTAGCCGGCTCCGCAATCACAACCTTCCTCACACCCTACACCATCAGAGCATCCGTGCCATGTCACAACTTCATAGAAAAACATCTGCCAACCAAATGGCTCAAAGCCCTAGACAGAATGACAACCGGCGAAGAACGACTCGCATCCGACAGCAAATGGCGTTCATTAATCACAGCCATGCTTCGCAACACGCTCATATACTCCATTCTCACCATAGCCGCAATTGTACTCATGCTCACCTTATTCCTCCCCTTCGCGCAACACCTAATGCCACAAGGATGGTGGGCCAACATTGTGTGCGGAGTTCTCACATTCATCATCATTGCCCCATTCCTTCGCGCAATCATCGCTAAGAAAAACCACAGTGAGGAATTCACTTATCTTTGGAACGCTCAACGTCGAAACCGACTACCGTTACTCTTCACCATCCTCGTGAGAGTGATGATTGTCGTAGGCTTTGTGTTCTACATCTTCAACCGACTCAGCCACTTCTCCATGGCCCTCATTGCAAGTATAGCCATGGCTTCGATAATCCCAATGTGGCTATCACGAGGACTCAAAAAGCGAAGCATACGTATGGAACGACTCTTTGTGCAGAACCTTCGTTCAAAGGATATAGAAGCCGTAGTACTGGGATATAACAAACCTAATTTCGCACGAAACCTGCGCGATCGTGACGTACACATCTCCGACATCGAATTGCCCGAAAACAGCATCTGGGCAGGCAAAACGCTCAAAGAACTCAATCTAGGCCGTCGGTTCGGCATCCACGTTAGCAGTATTCTACGCGGCAAACAGCGCATCAACATTCCCAACGGACGAACGCGCCTTTTCCCTTTCGACAAGATTCAAGCCATCGGAAGCGACGAACAGCTCACAGCCTTCGACACCGCAGTGAACGATAATCTCATTCCCGGCGACCCCGATATTGAGAAGCGCGAAATGGACTTGCACCAACTCATGATTCATTCTGGCGACCCATTCGTTGGCAAAACCCTTCAAGAAAGTGGCATTCGCGACAAATACAACTGTATGATTGTTGGCGTAGACGAAGGCCAAAAGAATCTCTCACCCATCAAACCATCGCACATCCTCACCGCCGGCGACATTCTCTGGATAGTCGGCGAAAAAACAGACATCGACCGTCTCCTATCCCTCCAACAGGCATAAAACCCTGCGATTGGCGGAACCTAAATACGAGTCTCAATAAAATTCCAAGCTTTGAAACTGTGCGTTCCATAGGATGAAACTGTGCGTTTCAAGCATTGGAATCGTGCGTTTCATCCTATGGAACGCACAGTTTCAAAGCTTGGAATTTTCTTGAGACTCGTATCTTATAAAACATTCATATACTAAAAGGTGAAATTGAACCCGAAGCGGATTCCGTTTATCGAAATATTAGGATAGGCGGTGTAGGTTAGGCGTCGGACGTAATCTACTTCAAGAACTTTCAGGATGTTATGTATGCCGAATACAGCTTCAAGATAGGGTTCTTTGTTCATTATGTGTGTGTCTCCAGGGAATCGGTACAGTTGTTTATCAGCTGAATTCTGCGGTAGATAGGGGTTATTTTTGTCGGTGAGTTTTCCCCACATGCCCTTGAAGGCCACATATTCTCTCCATTTGAGTCGTTTGAGAAGCGGTATGCGATTGAATATTTTTCCTTCGAGATTCCATGCGATGTTGAATTGCAGATAGCGGTCGTTGACGAATTCTACGTTTTCCATGAGGTTGAACGAACCTTGATGCTCGAAGAACGAGGTGTTCACTGGGGGCATTATTAGTAGTGGGAAGGGCACTTTACTCCATTGTGCACCGGCCATAAGGCGTATGTCAAAACTGCCCCAGCTGCCTAGCCATATTCGTTTGTAGAACGAAGCTTCGGTTTGATTAAAGTTGAATTCCGAGCCGAAGACATTACGTAAACCTAGGGTGTGGGTTAGTTTGTAAATGGGTGCATCTAGGTTCACAGTGAGACGTTTCTGCTTCGAGTTGATATAACTCTGTCCTGGTCGATATTCTAGTGAAAGTCGCAACTCGGTCATGCGGAGTTTTTGTACTGGCGAGCCATCCATTCGTAGATAAACTAGGTCGCCGGTGGGTCGGTTGTTTTCTGTTGTGAAGTCGAATCCGGTAGCGAGTCCGTAATTCGATTCCCACATGAAACTTAGTCTCTGCCTGTTGTAGAAATACATTTTCTGAACCTTAACAGGGCGTATGGTCATGAAGATGTTGTCTTTATTGTGAACGAGATATTTATCAGATGGCGATTCAACGTCGCTATTTGATTCGAATGATAGGGTTCTGATTGGGAACTCGATGGGCTGGTATTCGGGCTTGTTGAACGAATAAGTGAGTTTTGCATCATAGTAGTTCCTGTGAGTTTTAGTTCCATAGGCATAATATCCCTCGAAAAACCAGTGTGGATTGAGTTTGGCTGTTGTTCGAGCCGATGCTCGGAATCGGATACCGTCTACATAGTTCTTTGAAACGATGGTATTGAGGGGGCCAATGTCGATTTTGCTGGGCGTTGTTTCGGTTCCTGTTTCGAGGAAGTTTTCAATTAGAACTTTTGTGCCTATGAGAAGCCATTTGAAATTCCTGGTTTGCGACATCTGATGTATGAAATTGTCCATCTCACTTTCGCTTTTAGTTAACTGGGTGATTCGGTGTTGTTTCCAGAAGTCGTCGTCGCGCATTTTTGCATTGACATCGTATGTTATCTTGGAGCGACCTTTGAATATTTTCTCGGGAATAGGGTCGAAGGAGTAGTCGGTAAGACCGGTGGTGCGTATAACTATAGCCTTTTGAAGGAAATCGGTTAGCATAAGTTCGGCCACCATATTATCGGTTGTGAGCACCCAATCTCCGCTAGGTAGCTTTGAAAACTCCTGCTCGAATTTCATTGTTTCTACGAAGTTCACACCTGTTCCGGCAGGGAGCTGCATGTCGCATTTCCTTACATGTAGAGAACTGTCGGCAAGTACATAGAGTTCGCCACGGAATCCGAAGTCTTGCTGATTGGCTGGCATGAACTGAAGGCGTATACATTTGTCTCCAGCCACGTAAACGGTGTCATCTATGTAGAAATGATAGAATGATATGGCTGTTGAGCCGATCGGTGAAGGGAACCGGCTTTCGAGTAGGGCTATTTGGTCGTCGTAAAGGTTTATATCCTTGAAGATGTCTTTCACGACAGTATTGAGGGCTCCGCCTGTTTGGATGAGATTGGAGATTCCTTTTGTTGACTGCCCTTTTACAATGCTTTTTTCGTCGCGCGGACGTTTGCGATAGACATATTGCGTAAGGGTCTCGTCGACCGAGAAAGGCAGAATTAATTTATTGTTGTAGGGGCACATCTCTACCTGGTTGAGCAACCATGGGGTTCGTTTAAAGATGGTGCTTTCGAGGTCGTCAGGGGTTATGTTGTTGATGGCCATCGTGACCTTCTGATATTTATCGAACTGATAGTAGTCATGATTTTCGAGGTCTGTACGTTTCTTAGCAGCTATAACTCGTCGCATTAACTCCACGGCAGGATTATCCTTTCTGGAATATCTGCGTCTGCGCTTGGCCTGCACTACAATTCCGTCGAGTTGCTTGGAATCGGCAATAAGGGTTATTTTAAGTAATTCCGGAGTGTCGGCAGATATTTTCACCCGTCGTGTCTTATAGCCCACGGCCGTAACGGTAAGTGTTTGTCCTTCGTGGCGTTCGATATCCAGAGTTCCAGAAGCGTCAGCCGAATATGTTAGTTTGAGACTCTTGTATATGGCATTGGCGTATGGAATACTGTCGCCTGTTTGTGAGTCGACAATATAGCAATGCATGTTTTTAGGCGCAGAAGCATCTAAAAATAAAGTCTGGGCACCAACAGTATTTGTTAGTGTCCAGAACAATATGAAAGAGAATGTTATTTTAATCGATTTCTTCATCGGCTTCATATCCGCCTATTTCGCGGATTGCATTCTTTAGCATTGTGTATTGCTCAAAAAGATTGTTGACTGCTTCCTCACCGCATGTGTAATCGTGCATCGGACTCTTCATGAAGAAACTCAAGAAACGTTGCGTGCCATATCGGCCGGCGCGTGCGGCAAGATCGCTGAGCAGTGCAAGATCGAGCAGTAATGGCGCGGCTAGAATTGAATCGCGGCAGAGAAAGTTGATTTTTATTTGCATCGGATATCCCATCCATCCAAAAATGTCAATATTATCCCATCCCTCCTTGTTATCGTTGCGTGGGGGGTAGTAGTTGATGCGTACCTTATGATAGATATCTCCGTATAGGTCAGGCTGTTCATCGGCCTTGCAAATTGTTTCGAGCGTTGAAAGTTTGCTAACTTCCTTGGTATGGAAGTTAGCTGGTTCGTCTAGCACAAGACCATCACGATTACCCAGAATATTTGTAGAAAACCATCCGGCCAACCCCAGGTTACGGGTTTTAATGATTGGTGCGAAGCCCGATTTGACAAGCGTTTGACCAGTTTTGAAATCTTTTCCGGCTATAGGCATACGCATCTTTTCGGCAAACTCCCACATCGCAGGAATATCGACAGTGGTGTTCGGTGCACCCATTATGAACGGGCAACTTTCAGCCAAGGCTGCATAGGCATAGCACATCGAAGGGGCAATTTGCTCGCGCACATCGTCTTTCATTGCCTGTTCAAGTTGAGCAAGCGTCTTGTGATATTGCTTGTTGTAGGGCACATAAATCTCGGTAGATGCAGCCCAGAGAACCACAACTCTACTGCACCTTGTTTGTTGCTTAAAATTGCGAATGTCTTGGCGCAGCTCCTCAACCATCTCCCAGCGTGTTAGACATGTTTTTACGTTGTCGCCGTCAATCCGTTTAGCGTAGTTCTTGTCGAAAGCAGCTTTAAGTGGACGTATTGCTTCGAGTTCATCACGCACAGGTTCAATATCCTTTGGCTGCAAAACTTCAGCATAGATTGTGGCCTGATATGCATTCTGCGGATAAACATCCCATGTCGCGAAGACTATGTCTTTGAGCTCAGCAAGCGGTACGATGTCTTTGTAGTGCAGATACTTCTTCTCTGCATTCTTTCCGACACGAATTTTGTCGTACTGGGTCATTGCGCCAATTGGCTTTGCAAGTCCCTTACGAGCCATTAACACACCGGTTATAAAGGTGGTGGAAACTGCTCCGCAACCTACAACCATGATTCCTAGTTTACCCGTTGCCGGGGCTACTTCTGATTGTTTCATTTTTGCGTATTTTATAATTTAAACAGGTTAGTTACTCTATTGTTTATTACAACCGAAGCTGTCGTTCATCCACTTGTTAAATCATTGAGCGACGATATAATCAGGTCGGCAGCCGAGGGGTCGTCCTTTTCATTTTTCCACGTTTCGCCTTTTAACCAAATAGTGCGGCAACCCAGCTGGTGCCCAGGAAGAATATCGTTTGAATAACTGTCGCCAACCACTGTGATATCTTCGGATTTAAGAGCCAGAGCGTCAATTCCAAGTTGGAATATACGTAGATCAGGCTTACGAATTCCTACCACAGCACTTTCAACTACTCTATCGAAGAGATTATCGAGTTCAAACTCGACCAGCACTGTGTTCATGTTGCCATAGAAGTTACTCACGAGCACGAGTGGATATTTTTCTTTCAAACTTAGCAATACTGTACGACTCTCAGCGGTGATTAGTTTCACCTTCCTATATAAATCGTTCAACATCGCTGTTTGCATACTCACCAGACTGAAACCAGTTTGCTCCAACAAACCTTGTTCGGAGAGATATTCGAATTCCAGCTCAATCTTCGCTTCTAGTGTTTCGCGGAAGCTACTTTCAGGCCGTATGATAGCCTTTCTTTCCAACTCTCGCTCGGCATATACATAGGCATTACGAAAATCTTCTTCCTCTATCGGAATATTCTGTAGTTCATAGGCATGCCAAAGCATTTTTCCCCAGTGTGTGCCAGCGGTATCGAGCGTACCGCCAAAGTCGAAGATGTATCCTTTCATATTTGGTTAAGAGTTCTGTATTTCAGCCGATAGACGCTCGCAAAGAGCCTCGTGGCGTTTGTGCATGTATATATATATAAGGTTGTATATCGTTATTTCCACCAACAGATAAACCCACGGACAATTCAACAAACACGTTATGTATATCATTATAAGACGCGAATTGAGCGTAAGCAGATTGGTTAGCGGAATGAGCGGCCTACTGTTCCTCAGAAACTCTTCGCGAATTGTTAGCGGAAGAGCCTCAATACTGCCATATCTATTCTTTATTTTGGCATGAAGGCGCTGAAAAGCAGGTGTACGATGCTCTTGACTCTTACAATAGTTTCGATAGTTTATGTGAAATGCCCAGTCCCAGAAAACATCTTTCTTCTCTCTCAGTTCCTCGACAATTCTGCGTTCTTCGGCATAAGAATCGAGCTCTGAACCGTCTTTTCCTTTGAGGAAATAAAGATGTATCTGCCTATAGTAGTCGCTCAACGATGTCTGCGGAGAATGGCTCAACAACGATGCTAATGCGGCAAGCGCCAATCCCCAAATGCCCCATTGCTCTATCATTCCTGGTACAGGCTGATTCCAGAGGCGCAATGCGATAGCCAAATATATGGCGAAGAACCACACGTTACCGGCAAATCCATCAAGGCAACGTCCTTTCATCGAGCGTTGATTGGTGAGTCGTGCTAATTGCCCGTCGGTTGAATCACAGAAATCGGCCATCATCATGAGAAATATTCCGAAGAGATTGTGCGTCAGGTCTGTGAAGTAGAACATATAGCCAGCACCTATACCCAGGAATATTGACATGATGGTTATAGCGTTAGGCTTTACGCCCAGTCTGTGCCACATAAGCGCAAAGAACAGTCCAACCGGTCGGTTGAAATGTATATCGAGCCATTCTTCGGTTTCATCCGATTTTAACGAGGCTCTCAACAGTTCTTTGAAACTCTTGTTTTCTATATTCGTATCTGTCATTATTGTTCTCAATATTTAACCAGCTTTGCTATGGCATTGGCTGCTTCGTTTCTGCAGCGCGAAAAGCTGGGCCAGTCATTGAAGTCGATAAGGAAGAAATCGCCTGCCGGAGTCACTATTGCATCTCCCCCGAACACCGGAGTGTTGAGCTTACGCGACAATAATTCGGCAGTTACTCTTAACTTCTCGACGTCGTAGACATAATGGTGCGGCCGACCATTCACTATTTCATTGCCGAACTTTGTTATTCCGTCATCGCCAGGATAGAATGTACGAAAGAACCCTGTGTGCTCAACTCCGTAGAATTTAATCAAGTCGCCCTGCACATGTGCCTGTACAACGAAATTGTTTATTCCGCGGGCTACGAAATCTTTCTTTGCTTTCTCTAGTTCAATCTTGTTCGCACAATATTTCACATCTTCGGCTTGTTGTGTTGCAGCATCTCCTCGCTTTATCCAATATCCGTCGTTGCCCTTTTCCGAAGGAGTGGGAATAGCGCATGCTTTCATTATTTCAGCCATTTTACTTCGCCGGCATGCCTCCACGCCTCGTGCCGAATTTACAACTCTTGCGCCATTATCTTCTTGTTGTTTCAACCAAGACATTGTACTCGGCAAACGTCCCATGTTGAGAATCAGGTCGAATTGTTCAACAATTGTTATTGCTTCCTCTTCCCTAGTCGTTCGGCTTTCAGACAATCTGCTTAGCACATCAAGAATGATATCCCGGTCTTTCTGCACAGAGTTAGGCGAAAAGCGTTCATCACGAAATATTCCGAGAATTCTCATTCCATACCTCCTTCACGAACAAACTCTTCGGCTCTCAAAATATCTTTAGTATGGTCTATGTCGAACGCCTTAGAGAAAGGATAGGCTTTCACGCAAAGCCCGTCTGTAATCAACGCCCGTTGGAAATTACGCATTCTGCTTTCGCCTCTTTCAATACATTTCCGGAGAGTTTCCAGCGTACGAGTCGTCAAACCATATATCCCGGCCGAAACATATTTGCATCCTCCGAGGGGCACAGTGTCATAAAAGCCGTTAACCGTCATATTGTCACCCGTGCCCACGTAAAGTGGACTTTCGTCGTCTACAAATTCCGTTACTCCCATCAATGCATCTACTCCGTCTGAAGCAGATTTAATAAAAGTATCTGCATAATCGGCAAACTCATCTTCACGAAACACAGTATCAACAGTTGTCAGAACAAAGGGCTCACCCGTCATATTCTTACTTAGTTCGTAAAGGCTATGCATCGAACTGTGAGTCGACTTCACGATTGTTCGCACCATTGTCGACGATTCTTTTAAAAGATATTGATGTACCGACCTCATTTGTTCGTTACAGATAACAAGAATTTCGGTTGCATTGTTCTGCTTAAAAATCCTTATTAGTCTGCCGAGCAATGCTTCTCCGCCAATCTTCACAAGCGGTTTCGGCTCCACGACGCCTTCGTATATTAGGCGCGAACCCTCGCCCGCTGCTATGATTGCATATTTCATTCCCTGTTCGATTATGTAATAGAGGAGACTCCTTTTTCCGGTAGTAGACCAACTCCTTTCAGCAGTGGCAAAGGTACGTAATTCTATAAGACTCTGAAATCATCATCTCTAAAGGTTCTCTTTTTCACGGTATTTGGTAGTTAGTAAGGATAAACCTCCATAACTCTAGGAGTCAACTCTAAATAGAACCAATATACATCTCTAAGCGTACAGAAGTTTATCTCCATACGTATCCCCGAGCGATAACGTGCTTATTGCAACGCGATTGCTCCCGTACTCCCTTCTATTTATATACGTACTCCCTTCTATTTACATTAGGGAGTTGTATCATAGACATACTGGAGAAATCGAATTATTATCGTGATGACACAAATTTATCATCACGATAAAACGTTTGTATCATCATGATGAAACTAATTTTTCATCGTGATGATAATTCAATTTCTCGGTTAAGAAAACAATGAGAGTACGTATATAAATAGAATGGAATACGGGAGTAAATAGAATGGGATACGTATATAAATAGAATGGATTACGGGAATAGATACACGTGGACTCGGGAGTAGTTGGAAAGAGCTCCGGGAGTAATTTCCAGGAGTCTGGTATTAGAGACAATGTGTTCGCTCTGGGATACGTATGTACTTTCTCGGGAATAAATATGTATGTTCTTTCCAGGAGTCTTCCAGTGGTTTCTGAGATTAGAGACAATGGTTTTTGTTTTTATAGGGTTATATATACGAAGAATCCCTCGGGAGCTGTGCTTCCGAGGGATTTGGTTTTAAAGGGGGCAGCCTCCTACTCTCCCGCATTGCATTGCAGTACCATCGGCGCAATCGGGCTTAACTTCTCTGTTCGGAATGGGAAGAGGTGGAACACCGACGCAATAGCCACCCAAAGGGGGTTGACATTATTGACAAGCAAGATGTAATAAATAGTTTCCGCTTGAGGATGATTCTCTTTCAGGTCGGCTGCGAGATTGGCTTTGCCTTGCTGGCTTGGCTTCTCGTATGACTTGTGATATTACTGAAAGTTCGAGGTTCTTTATATGAAAGTTTTTGGGCAATTAGTAGTGCTTGGCTTTGACGTCGCCGTCTTTACACCTGCACCCTATCAACGTCCTGGTCTAGGACGACCCTTATAAGGAGTTCTCATCTTGCGGCCGGCTTCGCGCTTAGATGCTTTCAGCGCTTATCCGAACCAGACTCAGCTACCCGGCGGTGCACCTGGCGGCACAACCGGTAAACCGGAGGTCTGTCCATCACG
>ERZ773067.34-NODE-34-length-89815-cov-8.438948_pt1 | contig 89815 bp, 77 predicted proteins | sample MGYA00580622_ERZ773067 | MGnify/ENA primary metagenome ERZ773067 (study PRJEB29015, sample SAMEA2737998) | human oral metagenome | biome: human oral; feature: human-associated habitat; material: dental | place: China | collected 2113 ...
AATAAATTTCCGCATATGCGAAAATATTTTTTCGTATATACGGAAATAAATTTTCGTATATACGGAAATTTTACCCCTTGCAAACCCGCTGGGAATGCGGGTCGTGAGAAGGGGGGAATTCGTGCCCCTTCGGAGGGTCTTCGACGAGGGAAGCGGGAGGCTTTCGTGGGCGGGGAAATCTACCTACCTTCACGGAGCATTTGCACGGATTGCCAGCTAAACGAGGGGAAGTTCGCCTGCCAGAGGTAGGGGGAAGAGTACCCAGTGACTATCGATATGGAAGAGAAAAAGACCGCACTCATCACGGGCGCTTCGAGCGGCCTAGGAGAAGAATTTGCCCGCCTGCATGCCGCTGGCGGTGGCGACCTCATCTTGGTGGCTCGCCGAGAGGAACGCCTTCGGGCGCTGAAGGAAGAGCTGGAACTTCGCTACGGCGTGCGGGTGCATGTCTTGGCCAAAGACCTTGCCCAGCCTTCGGCACCCCAGGAAGTTTTCGACGAAGTGGAGCGCTTTGGCCTTCGGGTCGACTACCTGATCAATAACGCTGGGCTCGGAGGGCAGGGCACGCTCGCCGAACGATCCCTCGAAGCGGACAGCCAACTCCTTGCCGTCGACCTCCTTGCCTTGACCTCGCTCACGAAGCTCTTCCTCCCCAGCTTCGTGGAGCGGGGAAGCGGGCGCATCCTCCTCGTCTCATCCATCGCTTCGCTCGTGCCTGGCCCTTACCAAGCGACTTACTTCGCAGCGAAGGCCTATGTCACTTCGCTCGGCCTTGCCCTCAGCGAGGAACTGCGGGGAACGGGCGTGACGGCCACCGTCCTGCTCCCTGGGGGCATGAAGACGGGCTTCGAGGCAGCGGCGAAACTCGAAGGTACGGCTCTGGCTCGTCAGCTTACCCACAGCGCCCGACGGGTAGCGGGGCGGGGATACCGAGCCATGCTCCGAGGGCGAAGGAGCTTGATCGCTGGCGTGTCTCCGCTGGAGCGACTTTTGCTCCGCCTTGCGCCCTTAGCTCCGATGGCCTTTGTCCTTCGCTACGTCGCCCGCCTCAATCGAAGGTAAGTCGCCCTTCGCTGGGAGCGGTGGGGCCTTGCCCTTCTGCTAGCCTGGGCTTGCTCCTCTGCTAGCTTGGCCTTGCCCCCTCTTTAAACAAAGAAGCCCCAGAGAACGAGCGTTCTCTGGGGCTTGTCGTTTGTGGTGAGGCGAGGGGGCTTCCTAGCCCTTCAGAAGGAGCATCGCCCCGATGAGGAGGGCGAGGAAGAAGACATTGCGGGCCGTCTTGCCGAGGGTCTTATTCAGCTCCGCCCCTTCGGCGAGCTGGAGGTGGCGGTGCGTCGCCGAGAAGAGGACGATGTAGGGAAGCATCAGGAGCATCCCCCAGAAGCTGTAGATTGGGTAGAGCAATCCCAGCGAAAGGAGTCCGCAGGTGAGGTAGAAGCGAGGGGCAAAGTCCCGCCCCATCCGTACGATCAGAGTACGCTTGCCTGCCTTGCGATCTTCTTCGGCGTCTCGGTAATTGTTGACGACGAGGATATTCACGCTGGAGAGTCCGATGGCGGTGGCTAGTTGCCAGAGCGTGGGGTCAGCGATCGTCCCCCTGAGGATGAAGAAGCTCGTCACGACCGGCACCCATCCGAAGAAGACCAGCACGGCTACATCTCCGAGCCCGTGGTAGGAGAGCGGATAGGGCCCGCCCGAATAGGCGAAGATCCCCAGCCCAACGGCTAGGCCCACGAGGAGTAGCCACCATGAGGAGAGGGCGATGAGCGTGAGCCCACTTACCAGGAAGACGGCAAGGGAGAGGTAGAGCGCTCGGCGCACTTCGCCTTCGGTGAGGAGCCCCTTGGAGAGGGGGCGGAGCGGGCCAGTACGTTCGTCGGTGTCCGCCCCTTTCTTGAAGTCGATGAGGTCGTTGGCGATGTTGCTCCCGATCTGTGCGCTGATGGCTACGATGAGCAGGAGTGCCGTCTTCAGCGGATCAATGCTCCCCAGGGATAAGGCGTAGAAGAGCACCACAAGGACCGAACTTACCCCCGAGAGCAAGGTGCGGGGACGCGTCAAACCAAGCCACAGCTGTGCCCGCGAGGGGGAGGAAGAGCGTGCCATCAGTTAGCCGTCTTGACGCTGGTGCGGGAGAAGAGGTGGTCGCTCAGAGCAAGGAGTGTGCGACGCTTGTCGGAGGCCTCGACGAGGACGGTGAGGTTGTAGTCACTGCCCCCGTAGGAGATCATGTGCACGGGGATCTCGCTCAGGGCATTGAGGATCTGCGCTTCGAAGCCCACGTTGTCCCACTCCATGTCCCCGACGACGCAGACGATCGTCATATCGTGCTCGACATCGATGGAGCCTAGGGAGAGAAGGCTCGCCCTAAGGTCTTCGGGGAGGGTGCTTCGCTCGATGGTCAGTGAGATGGATGCTTCGGTCGAAGCTACCATATCTATAGGGATGCAGTAGTGCTCGAAGAGGGAGAAGACCTTGCCCATGAAGCTCCAGTGCGAGAGCTGGTGATTGCTTCGGATGCGGATCATCGTGATGTTGTCCTTGGCTGCTACGGCCTTGATCATGTCCTTGTCCGTATCGAGGGAGATCAAGGTCCCTGGAGCTTCGGGAGCCATCGTGTTCAGTAGGCGCACGGGGATGTGTCTACGCTTGGCTGGCTGGATGCAGGTAGGGTGAAGGATCTTCGCCCCGAAGTACGCTAGTTCGGAAGCTTCCTCGAAGTGGAGACGGCGAACGGGCGATGTGGCATCGACGAAGCGTGGGTCATTGTTGTGCATGCCGTCGATATCGGTCCAGATCTGGATCTCATTGACCTCGAGGGCGGCACCGATGAGGGTAGCGGTGTAGTCGCTACCGCCTCGCTGGAGGTTGTCGATATCGCCGAAGGCATTGCGGCAGATATAGCCCTCGGTGATGAAGAGCCGTGTACCCTCGGGGGCTCGGCCGATGAGCTCCTTCAGATGGGCTTGGATATAGGCTTCGTCGGGCTCTGCCTGCTTGTCCGTGCGCATGTATTCGAGGGCGGGGAGGCCTACGGCTTCGATCCCTCGGTCGGCCAGATGGCGGAGCATCATCGCCGTGCTCAGGAGTTCGCCTCGAGCTAAGATCTTCTTCTCATCGAAGAGGGTGAAGCTCTCAGCGTAGCAGATCTGCTCAAGGAAGAAGAAGGTCTCATTGACCAGCGTCCAAGCCTTGTCGTAGCTGTGCTTGTCGGGGAAGAGCAGTAGGGTCTCCTGCTCGTACTTCTTCTTGAGCTTGGTGAGGATAGTGAGGGCCTCGTGGCGGTGGTGTGCCATGAGCTGGTGCCCGATCTCTACGAGGGCGTTGGTCGTCCCTGCCATAGCGGAGAGGACGACGATCTTGACCTCGTCCGTGGCGGTGATGAGGTCGGCGACGTGGCGGATGCGTTCGGCGGAGGCTACGGAGGTGCCTCCAAACTTCATTACTTTCAATGGAGTAGGGGAGCTAGGTGAAGACTAGAGGATCGGGTGGGCTTAGAGCTCGGCCATCTCGACGCACCGTGCAGGGTAGCGCTCGAGGACGAGCCTATTGTGGGTAGCCATGATGACGGCTGTCCCTCGCTCCTTCGTTAGGCGGTGTAGGAGTTCGGCTATGGCTAAGCCATTCTCGGCATCAAGGTTGCCCGTGGGCTCGTCGGCTAGGATGAGCTCGGGCTGACCGATGAGTGCTCGTGCGATGGCTACACGCTGCTGCTCACCGCCCGAGAGTTCGTGGGGATACTTGTAGCTCTTGGTCTCGAGCCCGACATCACGTAGTGCCTCTTCAATCCGGCTAGATCGCTCGGAGCTACGGCTGACACCGAAGGCACGGAGCACGATATCCAGATTGTCCTGGACGGTGAGGTCAGGTAGGAGCTGGAAGTTCTGGAAGACGATCCCCAGCCTGCGACGGAGCTTCGGGAGGTCTTTGCTTTTGATATGGGTCAGATCGAAGCCCAGCACGTGCGCCGAGCCTTGTGTCAGGGGAACTTCTGCGGAGATGGTTTTCAGAAGGGTGCTCTTCCCTGAGCCAACGGGCCCCGTGAGGTAAACAAACTCACCAGCGGCGACCCTGAAGTTTACTTCCTCGAAGAGGATATGCTCGTGGCGAGCTATCTGTACCTCCTTGAAGTCCAAGAGCCACTTATCTTCAGCCATAGATCTTTATATATAGGTTTATTTGTCTACAAAGATACGCAAAGAGTGCCATGCTGAGGCTATTATCGGTGCCAGAGCATCATCCTCGGCAGGGTATGCCAAAGGACATGCTTCGATAGGCTTGTACAAAAGGCGAGGGGAAGCAAGCGGGGTAGAGAGGAGCGTTTCTCCTTATCGCTACGGCAGTCGTCACTTAGTTGGAGGCTAGTGATGAGGCTAGGTAGTCCCCTAAAGCTCCGCAAGGGAGCTCCCTCAGCGTCCTTTACTCCCTGAGTCTACTAGGCTAAGTTGTCTATCCCTTCTCGCTCTCTATAAAGAGAGGGGAAGGAGGAAAGGAGAGGGTATGTGTAATTCGATAGAGCTATTGTCTTCTCTTCTATTGAGTTAAAATACTTATTACCTTTGACTCATCTAACTCTCATAACACTATCTCTCTATGGATCTAACTATACTTGGGGAATATGGTCTCAAAACAGCCCTAAACGTCGGACTCCGACTCAAGAAGCTCTACACCTCGGAGGTCGATGACGGCATTATTGCAGCTTTTGAGTTCGCACTTAATGATTGGTCTAAGCACACGCCTACCTCTAGCGACAAAGTCCGTCTATCGAAGGCATTGGAGAGGTATGTCCAAAATGCAACGAGCTACGAAGCTCTTGATGCGGATACCCGAACATTCATTGACTGCTTCAAGAAAAGACTGAGCGAGCAACCCGCTGCACACCGCTATCTGATGGCGCTCCGAGCTGACATGCAAGAAAAAAGTGAGGAACAGAATCTGCTTGAGCACTACAGAACTCAGGCATCTGTACTAGACTTAAAGAGTCGAATGGAGGAACTCAATATGGCTCCACAGTACATCCGAGCTCTCCTCAAAGAACTTCCGCTAGAGCAAGGGATAGAGTGTACAGAGTTGGTACTCGAAGAAATGCTAACCAATGGACGCATTCACTCGGAAGGTGCTAAGCGACTTGTCTTAGAGTTTGTGCGATTCCTTTTCGAGCATACTGACAAGATCTCCGAAGAAACTAAGCTACTAAGGGAGGCTGGAGATAGCTATCTTGCCGAAACCTTGGAGGAGATCAAAAGAGTACTGACTGGGGAGAGCGAGCAGAGTCTAACAGATGTCCACAAGAAGTATCAGGAACAGGTACGACAGGACGAGATTAGAGTCCTCAAGGAGCTGATTGAGGCGGCCCAGATCCAGTTCTCCTTTGGGGAGGCTCGGGAATTCTACGAGCGTCTGATTGACTTAGCTCCGACTACTGAGCACCACTTCAGCTATGCATACTTACTCCAAAGCCTCAATGACTTTGATAAAGCTAGAAGCCACTACGAGGTGGTGCTACAGGAACTTCGAGAGCTATCGAGGCAGAACCCAGAGGCATACAAGCCATATGTAGCTACAGTCCTAAATAATTTAGGAAATCTACTCAGAGACACCAATGAACTAGAGCAAGCCCAATCTTGCTACGAGGATGCGCTCAAATTATACCGAGAGTTGTCTGAGCAGAATCCAGAGTCATACAAGCCATATTTAGCTATAGCCCTGAATAACTTAGGAGGCCTACACCAGAATACCAACGAGTTCCAGCAAGCTCGTGCTTATTGTGAAGAGGCACTTAAGATACGTCGAGAGTTGTCTCAGCAGAACCCCGAGGCCTACATGCCAGATGTAGCGATGTCCCTGAATAACTTGGGAACCTTACACGAGAAAACCAACAATCTTAAGCAAGCCCGAGATTGCTACGAGGGTGCACTCAAAGTGTATCGAGAGTTATCCGAGCAGAATCCCGAGGCCTATATGCCTGCTCTAGCAATTACCCTGAATAATTTAGGGCTCTTACTCGGGAAGAGCAATGATCTCCAGCAAGCTCGTGCTTGCTATGAAGAGGCACTTAAGATAAATCGAGAGTTGTCTCAGCAGAACCCCGAGGCCTACATGCCAGATGTAGCAATTACCCTGAATAATTTAGGGCTCTTACTCGGGAAGAGTAATGATCTCCAGCAAGCTCGTACTTGCTATGAAGAGGCACTTAAGATAAATCGAGAGTTGTCTCAGCAGAGTCCGGAGGCCTACATGCCATCTGTAGCAATTACCCTGAATAATTTAGGGCCCTTACTTAAGGAGACCAATGATCTCGAGCAAGCTCGAGCTTACTATGAAGAGGCACTTAAGATAAATCGAGAGTTGTCTCAGCAGAGTCCCGAGGCCTACATGCCAGATGTAGCGATGTCGCTGAATAACTTAGGGAACTTACTTCAGATAGCCAACGAACTCGAGCAAGCTCGTGCTTGCTATGAAGAGGCTCTTAAGATACGTCAAGAGTTGTCGAGGAAGAATCCCGAGGTCTATATGCCAAATGTAGCTGGATGCCTGAATAACTTGGGAAGCTTATACAAGAAAACGAACGATCTTAAGCAAGCCCAAGACTGCTACGAGGATGCACTTAAATTGTTTCGAGAGTTGTCGAGGCAGAATCCGGAGGCCTACATGCCATCTGTAGCAATTACCCTGAATAATTTAGGGCTCTTACTTAAGGAGACCAATGAATTCCAACAAGCGCGTGCTTACTATGAAGAGACACTGGAGATACATAGAGAGTTGTCGAGGCAGAATCCTAAAGCCTACCGGCCAGATGTAGCGACGTCCCTGAATAATTTAGGGCTCTTATACCAGAGCACCGACGAACTTGAGCAAGCCCGAGCTTGCTATGAAGAGTCCCTAGCGCTACTCCGAGAGTTGTCAGAGCATAATCCAGAGGCATACAAGCTGGAGCTGGCTACGACTCAACAGAACCTTACTCTCCTTTATCTGCAACAAGGGGAAGAAGAGAAAGCTGAGATGGCTTACCAAGAGGCACACGATATTTACCAAAAGCTGGCAGGTAAGCATCCCAGAGCGTACGAGATAGACTATGCTAGAATGCTTGTGATGGGCTTTGCTTTGCTAAGTAAGCCGAAGGAGGATCTAGAGGAGGCGAAAGAGATCCTAGACAAATACCCCGAACATCCCAAGGCCCAAGAGCTACAGAGACTCATAGAGGAGCTCGCCAATGGGTGATGGTCATATGACTTGTAGACATCATCTTCTCTGTATATCACATTGTTTGCCGGAGTTGAGGGCTCGGCTATGAGAAGCGGGTAGGGATACTCGCCTTGATAGAGCACGCAGGGGCGAGAAGGCTAGCTGTATAATCGGGAAGAAATCCCCCATACATGCCTCCCTCGGGTGACCCATGCATGGGTCGTCTCGGTACCCCATTCATGGGTCCCTCGAGAGACCCATGAATGGGTAGCTAGGGGAGGGTATCCATGGCGAGCGAAAACTCTTGATGAGATCATGCTGTGGGATGACTAATACACGCTATCTTTGTGCTAGAAACATCTCTACATCTACGCTATGCCGACCATCAAACTACGGCGTCAACTCTTCCTTGATGCCCTCCTCATCGTCCTAGGCTCGTTCCTCTTGGCTACGGGCTATAGCCTCTTCTTAGCTCCAGCACATATCAGCCCTGGGGGTGTCTACGGGCTAGCTCTAGTCATCAGGGAGCTGGCTCGTCAGCTATTCGGCCTCGAGCTGGGGCTCGGGACGATCGCTATCGTCTTCAATATCCCGCTCTTCCTGCTCGCTGTGCGTGGGCTCGGGAAGCTCTCAGCGATTAAGACGGTCGTCACCTTCATTCTGGTAGCCTTCTTCTCTGACCTCATTGAGACCTGGTCGGGAGGGAAGCCCCTAGTAGAGGAAGCTATCCTCTGTAGCTTCTACGGTGGGGCACTCCTCGGGGTAAGTGTCTGGATGATCTTCAGTGCTCAGAGTACTTGTGCGGGGACAGACACGCTCGCTCGGGTGCTCTCCCGTACCTTCAATACCAAGGTGGGGACGCTGATCATGCTCATCGACTCGCTGATCGTACTCCTCGGGCTCTGGGTCTTCCAAGACTGGCGCGTGCCACTCTACTCTTGGATCGCCATCTTCGTCTACAGCAAGGTCGTCGATGCCCTACAGCCCCAGAATCCCCACAAGTCTGTCTTCATCATCTCGGACAAGATGGAGGAGCTCCGTGCCGTCCTAGTAGGGCAGATCGGAGTGCGTGGTACCTTCCTCCATGGTCAAGGTATGTATTCGGGTGCTCAGCGTGAAGTGCTCTTCATCATCATCGAGCGTAAGCACTCCGCAGCGCTGAAGAAGCTCGTCACAGACGTAGACCCCAAGGCCTTCATCACGACGGCCGATGCGACCAACGACAGCATGCCCATCCATCCCTAATCACCTCTTACCTAGCTTAGCCCTATGAAGCGCTATTTCTTTGCCCTCCTGCTCCTCGTAGCACTAGCTCCTTTTGCGAAGGCTCAGAGCACCGACCGCCCTCAGATCCTCGTCGAGACGACGAAGGGGAACTTCATCATCGAGCTCTTCAATGAGACGCCCATCCATCGGGATAGCTATCTGAAGCTCGTCCGAGAGCATGCCTTCGACGGGGTGCAGTTCCATCGGGTCATCAAGGACTTCATGATCCAGACGGGCAACCTCCAGACCAAGGATCTCAAGCGGGAGCAAGAGCTCCCCGATGATTCTCACGAAGAGACGCTTCAGGCGGAGCTCATGCCGAGCCTCTTCATCCATGAGCGAGGCTTCATCGGAGCTGCCCGTCAGGGGGATGACGAGAATCCCGAGAAACGCTCTTCCTTCAGCCAGTTCTACATCGTCACGGGGAAGTACTATACAGATATGGACCTCGACCAGATGGAGCAGGGGCGAGACTGGCGCTATACCCCCGAGCAACGCTCTGCCTACAAGCTCAAGGGCGGTGCTGCTCACCTCGACGGAGGCTATACGGTCTTCGGTCGCCTCCTGGATGGCTGGGGTACCATCGACAAGATTCAGCGGGTAGAGACCGACGATAATGATCGTCCGCTGAAGAATGTCATCATCAAGCGGATGCGTCTCTACACGCCGAAGAAGTAACTCGTCGTCATCACCTCCTCCGACCTAGCTTCATAGCGAGGGTAGGGGAGGTGATGCTGTATCTACCCGTATTTAGTCTAGGGTAATTCGTATCTTTGCCCTGGATTGAACCACTACGTAAATAATGACAAGTCCTAAATAACTATGCAGGAGAAGATACTCATCCTTGACTTTGGTTCGCAGACGACTCAGCTCATCGGACGACGCCTTCGCGAACTGAATACCTACTGCGAGATCATCCCTTACAACAAGCTCCCCGAGGATCTCTCGGGTGTCGCTGGGGTGATCCTCTCGGGTAGCCCTTACTCAGTCTATGATCAGGAGGCCTTCAAGGTCGATCTATCTTCCCTGAGAGGCAAGCTCCCTCTCCTGGGTATCTGCTACGGAGCTCAGAGCTTAGTTCATCAGGCTGGGGGTCGTGTAGAGCCCTGTGATAGCCGTGAGTATGGACGTGCCCACCTCTCGATCCGTCATGAGCATGATGCCCTGATGGAAGGGGTGAGCCCCGGTAGCACGGTATGGATGTCACATGGGGATACGATCACGGAGCTCCCCAAGGACTTCCGTATCGTCGCTAGCACGGAGGATGTAGAGGCTGCTGCCTTCCGCATCGATGGAGAGAAGACGTGGGGGGTACAGTTCCACCCCGAAGCTTATCACTCCGAAGAGGGGCTGAAGATCCTGGGGAACTTCCTCACCGTGACGGGCATCCGTGGCAATTGGTCACCTGCCTCCTTCGTCGAGAGCACCGTAGCTGAGCTGAAGGCACAGCTGGGCGATGACAAGGTCATCCTAGCTCTCTCGGGTGGGGTAGACTCCTCTGTGACAGCTGTCCTGCTACACAAGGCGATCGGTAAGAACCTGACCTGTATCTTCGTCGATCATGGTCTACTCCGCAAGAACGAGTACGAGAATGTCCTCCGTGACTACGAGCACCTAGGGCTCAATGTCATCGGTGTGAATGCTCGGGAGAAGTTCCTCACCGCACTCAAGGGCGTCACTGATCCTGAGGAGAAGCGTAAGATCATCGGTAGAGGCTTCATCGAGGTCTTCGATGAGGAGGCGCACAAGCTCACCGATATCAAGTGGCTCGGGCAGGGTACGATCTACCCTGATGTCATCGAGTCGCTCAGCATCACGGGTACGGTCATCAAGAGCCACCACAATGTAGGGGGGCTCCCTGAGCGTATGAAGCTCCGTCTCGTCGAGCCACTGAGACTGCTCTTCAAGGACGAAGTGCGCCGTGTAGGTCTCGAGATGGGTATGCAGCCCCACCTGATCAAGCGTCAGCCCTTCCCTGGTCCAGGGCTGGGTATCCGTATCCTCGGAGAGATCACGGCTGAGAAGATCGAGATCCTCCAGAATGCAGATGATATCTACATGTCTATGATGCGTGAATGGGGACTCTATGACGATGTATGGCAGGCTGGTACGATCCTCCTCCCTATTCGCTCCGTCGGAGTCATGGGCGATGAGCGTACCTACGACTATACGATCGCTCTACGTGCTGTCACCAGCACCGATGCGATGAGTGCAGACTGGGCACACCTTCCCTATGAGTTCCTAGCGAAGGTGTCCAACGAGATCATCAACAAGGTCAAGGGGGTGAACCGTGTCGTCTACGACATCTCCTCCAAGCCACCCAGCACGATCGAATGGGAATAAGTCGCACTCTGTGCACCCAAGACCACGCATCACCTGCCTCAACTATCCGTAAGTAATCATCACCAAGCCATCACCTCCTGCCCCGCCTCTGGGGTGCGAGGTGGTGGCTTATCCTCAACCAATAACTAAAAGAAGTGTCTCAACACCAGCCTGAGACGAAGAAGGTCACGACCCTTCGTCTGGCAGCTATGAAGGCCCAGCGTGAGCCGATCACGATGCTTACCGCCTACGACTATACGATGGCTCGTCTGCTGGATGCAACAGGTATAGATATCCTCCTCGTCGGTGACTCTGCCGCCAATGTGATGGCAGGGCATACCACGACCCTCCCCATCACCCTCGATCAGATGATCTACCACGGCTCCTGCGTCGTGCGTGGAGCTCGGCGTGCCTTCGTCGTGGTCGATATGCCCTTCGGAAGCTATCAGATCAGTGAGGAGACTGCCCTTGCCTCCGCAGTGCGTATCATGAAGGAGACGGGAGCTGATGCTGTGAAGCTCGAAGGCGGAGCGCATCTCTTCTCCACCATCCAGCGTCTCGTAGCCTCTGGGATCCCCGTAGTAGGGCATCTGGGGCTGACCCCTCAGTCTGTGCATCAGCTCGGTGGCTACGGCCTGCAGGCTCAGGAAGGGGAGGCTGCTGATCGACTCTATCAGGAAGCGCTTGGCCTAGAGCAGTCGGGCTGCTGTGCCCTCGTCCTTGAGAAGGTGCCTGCTGAGGTAGCGACTCGTGTGGCGGAGGCTCTTCGCATCCCCGTCATCGGTATCGGAGCGGGCAGTGGGGTCGATGGGCAGGTCTTGGTCTCGCAGGATATGCTCGGGATGGAGGATAGCTTCTCTCCGAAGTTCCTACGTCGCTTTGCCCAGCTGGGCGACCTGATCAAGGGAGCTGTTGGAGACTATATCACGGCCGTGAAGGAGCGTAGCTTCCCCTCAGAGTCGGAGTCCTACTAATCGGGAGGAGCGCTAAGCATGATGCAGTTCTCTCAGATCGTCAATGTCAGTGACTTCGTCAACTGGTGTGACTACCTGGGTACCCTGGCCTTTGCGATCAGTGGTATCCGACTAGCAGCGGGGAAGGGCTTCGACTGGTTCGGCGCCTACGTCATCGGCTTCGTCACCGCCGTAGGTGGAGGGACGGTCCGTGACATCCTCCTTGACATCAAGCCCTTCTGGCTCGTACAGCCCTCCTACCTGATCATCACGGCTCTGGGGCTGATCTTTACCATCGTCTTCCGCCGTCAGGTCGTACGGCTCAATCACTCGCTCTTCTTCTTCGACGCCGTGGGCCTCGGGCTCTTCGTCGTGGTAGGGGTGGCTAAGTCCTATGCTGCCGACTTCCCTTGGTGGGTGGCGATCATCATGGGCACGATCACCGGCTCCTTCGGTGGGCTCCTCCGTGACGTGCTGATCAATGAGACCCCGCTGATCTTCCGTACCGACTTCTATGCCTCGGCATGTGTCCTCGGGGCGATCGTCTATGTCCTTCTGGGGCGCTATACAGGTATGGCCATCGAGTGGGTGCAGTTCATCTCCGCTGTGTCAGTCTTTGTCGCCCGGGTGCTCGCTGTCGTCCTACATATCCAGCTCCCTACCTTCAACCCCCAGTCAGTCCTCCGCAGTGAGGAGGAGAAGGGCGGTAGGTAAGTGTCAGAGCGAATCCATTATCTTTGTGTGTATACCTATGGGAGTCTCTTCCCTCACCTATAATCAAGTATGGCTAGTCAACGGTATCTAAAGAAGATCATTATCGCAGAGGTGATGCGCCTCTTCGACGAAGCTTTGATCATTCGTGCAGTCTCCAGTAGCGAAGCGATGGAGACGGAGATCGAGGATCTGATGGATGACCTCATGGTCTTCACAGACGACACCCTGCGTCGGGTAGATCACCCCGATGGCAAGGACAACCCCAAGCTCGTGAAGGCCTACTACCGAGGCCTGAGGAGCCACATCGCTACGGCGCTTATGAGCTTCTCCGAGCGCCTTGACCAGTTCGTCGAGGATCTCTAATCTCACCGACCTAAAACAACTAAAGCATTGCGTAAGAAAATAGCTCAGTGTCTGCTCCGCCTCCTTGGCTGGAAGATCCTTCCTCGCCCCGCAGAGCGGCCTCAGGGGAGCATCATCTGTGTCGCCCCTCATACGAGCAATCATGACTTCTTGTTTGGGCTACTCTATTCGTGGGCTTCGGGCTTCCAGTCGGGCTTCCTGATGAAGAGCGAATGGTTCTTCTTCCCTCTAGGCTCGCTCTTCCGTGCTCTGGGAGGTATCCCCGTCAACCGCAAGGAGCGTAGCCAGACCGTAGAGCGTATCCAGCGTCTGCTCACCGAGCGAGGGCAGATGCACATCGCCATCACCCCTGAGGGGACACGCTCCCGTGGGGAGAAGTGGAAGAGTGGCTTCTACCACATCGCCGTGGCAGCAGGCCTTCCCATCGAGCTGGCCGTCATCGACTACAAGAAGAAGGAGCTAGGTGTCTTCGAGGTCTTCCATCCCACGGGCGACCTCGAGCAGGATCTATCCGCCATCCGTAGTCGCTACGACAGCTCACAGGCGAAGTACCCCGAGAAGTTCACCCCCTAGCCTCTATGAGTATGACCCATCCCGAGCCTCTACGTGTGAGCGCCGTGCAGTGTAGCATCGCATGGAATGATGTCGCTACTAACCTCGAGTACATAGAGCGCATCGTCCAGACGCACGCTACAGGAGCCGACCTCATCATCTTCCCTGAGACGATCACGACGGGCTTCTCTTCGGAGGCGGCTCTACTAGCGGATGCTCAGCAGGGGGAGGTCTATCACTTCCTGCTGGGGCTAGCGAAGAAGTACGAGGTAGCCCTCTCAGGGAGCTACCTGAGTCGGGTAGGGCAGGAGGTGCACAATCTCTTCTTCCTCTTCGAGCCCGATGGTCGGGTACAGCTCCAAGCTAAGCGCCATCTCTTCGCTCCAGGAGGAGAGAAGGAGTTTGTTTCGGCAGCTCGTTCGCGCAGTATCTTCACCTTCAGAGGCTGGCGCATCCTACCCGTCATCTGCTACGACATGCGCTTCCCTGTCTGGTGTCGCAATGTCTCTAATGAGTATGATATCCTCATCGCTGTAGCCAACTGGCCTCGCCCACGTCGGGAGGTCTTCCGCACCCTCCTCAGGGCTCGGGCTATGGAGAACCTCAGCTATGCCATCGGCGTCAATAGGGTAGGCGAAGATCCCCAGCATCTGGTCTATACGGGCGACTCGGCGATCGTCAACGCTCGGGGTATTCCCCTCTCCGAGGCTCAGGAAGGTGTTGAGGAAGTGATCTCGGCTACCCTCGACTACGAGAGCCTACGTGACCTTCGGGAGAAGTTCCCTGTCTGGGCAGATGCCGACGCCTTCACCCTACATCTCTAAGTCTCACCCATCTACTAAATAATCATCTCTATGAGCACAATCTCCACGCAAGAACGTGTCGCTGAAGCCCTCCTCAAGGTCAAGGCCGTGAAGCTCCAGCCTGAGGCTCCCTTCACTTGGGCTTCTGGATGGAAGTCCCCCATCTATTGTGATAATCGGGTCACGCTCTCATACCCCGACGTCCGTACCCTGATCAAGACGGAGCTGGCGGAGGCTATCCGTCGAGAGTTCGACACACCTGACGTCATCGCTGGAGTCGCTACTGGGGCTATTGCTCAGGGAGCACTGGTAGCTGACCTCTTGGGCCTACCCTTCGTCTACATCCGTCCTGTGGCTAAGGATCATGGTATGGGTAATCAGATCGAAGGAGAGCTCCCTGCAGGTAGTCGTGTCCTCGTCGTAGAGGATCTGATCTCTACAGGGGGGAGTAGCCTCAAGGCCGTAGATGCTATCCGCCGAGCAGGATGCTCTGTCCTCGGGATGGTCGCAGTCTATACCCATGGGTTCCCCCAAGCTGAGGAAGCCTTCGAGGAGGCTAAGGTCCGCCTCGTCACCCTCAGCCACTACGATGCTGTGATCCGTCAGGCGCTCGCTACGGGCTACATCTCTGCAGACGACGAAGCCCTTCTCAAGGAGTGGCGCAAGTCTCCATCTACTTGGACGGGCAAAAAGTAAGCCGTCCGATTTATCCTCTTCACCTCCCTTATCCCTTCTCTACCCTAATGAGTGACTATACCAGCTCGATCAAGGCCATCGCTGCCCCTCGTACACGTGTCTACACCCGTCTCTCTGACCTCAGCGGTCTAGCCTCCGTGCAGGATCGCCTCCCCGAAGAAGCTCGGGAGAAGATCACGATCGAGCCTATTGACCGAGATAGCTGTGCCTTCGTCATCCCCGGTGCTGGACGTATCGTTCTGCGCATCATCGAGCGTGAGCCCGAGGGGACGATCAAGCTAGCCACGGACCAGTCGCCTATCGACCTCACCCTCTGGATCCAACTTCTGGAGCCTTCGTACGGCGATACTCGTCTTCGCCTGACGCTCAGGGCGGATCTGAACTTCTTCATGCGTAAGATGATCGGGAGCAAGCTCAATGACGGCATCGAGAAGCTCGCCGAGATGCTCACCATGATCCCCTACAACGACTAGGGCCTCTCCCGCTCCAGTGGAGGAGCCTTCACATCCATCCCCTCTCCTCATAGCTCATGCGAAGGCTCATCTCTGGGCTACTCTCCCTCCTCATGCTCTCAGCCTGTGGAGCCTCTACGGAGTCGCCCATCCCCCCAGCCCCTGTCTACTATGAGGTAGCCCTCCAGCTCCCTCAGTACCGACCGCTCCAGAGTCCGGGTGGGATCGTCCTCGTCCCACGATCGGAGTTCGAGGCGATGCGTGTTGGGGCTTCAGGCCTCGCCCTAGTGCATGCCCTCGAGCGAGAGGAATACTACGCCTTCGATCTAGCCTGTCCCGTGGAGCCCTATCCCTGGGTCAGGCTAGAGCTTTCGGGGCTAGAGCTTCGCTGTCCGAAGTGTGAGAGCCACTTCGACATCCTCTCGGGTACGGGGCGACCGACCTCGGGCGTGGCTCGCAGTCCGCTCCGGCGCTACCGTGCGGTGCGCCTCGAGGGGCAGGCTAAGCTCCTCATCACCAACTAGCGCCCTTCCCCCTCACCCGCCTCCCTCTTTATCCACCCTCCTCAGGTCTTCTCGTATGGCATTCTCCTCTTGGCTACTCATCGCCTATGTCCTCACGGTCCTAGGGGTCATGGGGACTGTCTTGAGCGAGAATCGCAATCCGCTCAAGGCCTCTGCTTGGATCCTCATCGTCGGGCTCGTCCCCGTCTTCGGGATCATGGTGTACATCGTCTTCGGGCAGGACCAGAGGCGTCTGCATAGCATCAATAGACGCTTCTATCAGCGCCTGATGCGCAAGCCTCAGCTCCTCTCCCTACCGAAGCACCTGCAGAAGAAGCGCCAAGCTACCGAGGAGAACCAACGCCTCATCGAGCTCCTCCTTAGGAATTCGGAGAGCCCTCTACTGCAGCTCCAGACGCTGGATATCTATGCCTGGGGGAGGGACATGTATGAGGCGCTCTTCCAAGACCTAGAGCAAGCCGAGGAGTACATCCATCTACAGGCCTATATCTTCGCTGCTGATGAGGTCCTCGACCGCCTCACGGAGCTTCTGATCAGGAAGGCAGATGAGGGCGTCACCGTACGCATCATCTACGACCATCTGGGCTCCTACAATGTCCCCGCCTTCTACTGGAAGCGTATGCGGGCAGCGGGGATACAGGTCTACGCCTTCATGCGGGTAGCCTTCCCCCTCCTCTCCACGACGGTGAACTACCGCAATCACCGCAAGATCGTCGTCATCGATGGCTCTGTAGGCTATGTCGGGGGGATGAACTTCGCTCAGCGCTACCTCACAGGGACGGAGCTCGGGATGTGGCGTGATACCCACTTCCGCCTGACAGGGGTAGCTGTGGCGGGACTGCAAGGCTCCTTCCTCGTCGACTGGTATGCTGTCTCACGCAAGGTCGTGAACATGGATCGCTACTTCGACCCATCGGTCCTGCCCAACGAGTATTCACCCTCGGTACAGTTCGTGCAGGGTGGTCCCATCAGCCACTGGCGTACCCTCGAGCAGGCGATCATCTATATGATCTCCCGAGCCAGTGAGCGTATCTGCATCCAGACGCCTTACTTCCTTCCCACGGAGAACCTCAACAATGCGATCATCACCTCAGCCCTTGCTGGGGTCGAGGTCGAACTGATGCTCCCTGAGTGTACCGACTCACGGCTGACGACCTTCGCTGCCAATTCGTACCTCTCCCAGCTCCTCGAGGCTGGGGTGAAGATCTACCAGTACCGAGAGGGCTTCCTCCACTCTAAGCTCCTCATGGTCGATGACCGCATTGCTTCGATCGGGTCGGCGAACATGGACTTCCGTAGCCTCGAACATAACTTCGAGATCTCGGGCTTCGTCTATGACCCAGGGATCACCAAGCGTCTGACCACCCTCTTTGATCAGGACAAGAGCGCCTGCCACTTACTCACTCGAGAGGAGTGGGAGAAGCGTGGTCGTCTCGTTCGCTTCTCAGAGTCGGTGATGCGCCTCTTTGCTCCCTTGCTCTAGCCCTCTTCGCTCCCTTATTCTAGGCTTCTTTGATGCCCCTCTTGGTCGACCTATGGTAGGTCGTCTTTGCGACCTATAGTGGGTCGTCATCGGACCCTACGGTAGGTCGTCGAGACGACCTACCGTAGGTTTTTTTTGCGACCTACCATAGGTCGCAAAAAGGGGGATCTGAGAAGTCCCCGATACACCGCTGATACACCCTGCTCCGAGGCATATCGGTGCGCCATCAGAACTATAGGACGTAATCACCCTTCGCTATCATGCTGATAGATAGGGAACTAAAATTTAATTTGCCAAAAGGTGTCCAGTATATGAAAAGTTTAGTACATTTGCAGTGTAATCGATACGTAATACACAAAACCCAATCGATATAATATGATTACTACAAAGCATCTTTCGTTTGGCTACAAGTCCGGAAAGCATGTCTTCAGTGACTTGGAGCTCTCGCTCCCTAAGGGGAGTATCGTAGGGCTATTGGGACGAAATGGGGAAGGGAAGACCACGCTCCTCAAGAATCTCTATGGCCAGCTCTTCTCTAAGGAGGGAGAGGTCGATGTACTGGGCTTCACCCCTAGGGAGCGTAAGGTAGCCTTCCTCCAGCAGGTCTACATGCTCCCCGAAGAGATACACGTCCCTCAGATGACGATCCGTCGCTACTTCGACCTCTCCGCCCCCTTCTATCCGACCTATGATGAGGCGGTAGCTCAGGAGCTCATCGACGTCTTCGGCCTCGACTGGAAGATGGACCTAAAGAAGATCTCTCAGGGGCAGAAGAAGAAAGCGCTCATCGCCTTCGCTCTGGCACTACGTGTACCCCTGCTCCTGCTGGACGAGCCTACGAACGGGCTCGATATACCATCGAAGGGAGAATTCCGTCGTGCTGTAGCTCGCTACCTCGGCGAGGATCAGACGCTCGTGATCAGTACCCATCAGGTGCGTGATCTAGAGCAGCTCATCGACCGAGTAGTGATCCTGGAGAAGGGACAGATCTACTGCAATGAGTCGATCGCAGACCTATCGGAGAAGCTCTACTTCGGCCCTATCCCCAGCGAAGATCAGGCTCATGCTCTCTACAGCGAACCTTCGATCGTCGGTACGGTCGGTATCCTACCTGCTACGGGTGAACCTACGGAGGACACCTTCAGCATGGAGCTCTTCTTCAACGCTGTAGTCAGTCAGCGGGATGCGCTCCTTCGTATCATCCACTCTTCGTCGAACCCTAATATCTAGCTCAGAAGATGAATACTGCTACAATGCATAGGACGCCATGGGGGCGTATCTACCTCCTTACGCGTGAAGGCTTCTTCAGTTCGCTCAGACCCCTGCTGATCTTCCATCTGATCATGGCGGTGGCACTCTTTGGTTTCCCCTTCATGATCTACTTCCTGACTTCGGGCTTCAACATACTAGACGCCTTTAGCCAGCTAGCTAGTTCGTACAATCACGGTGGGGTAGCTGCTCCCTATCTCTTCGGGACGACGATCTTCAGCCTAGTGTGGATCAATAAGCTCGTGCACCTGGCTTCGCCAGGAGTCTATACCCAGCTCCCTGCCTCCGCTGGAGAGAAGTCTATCTCGATGGCTCTGCTGGTCATTGGATACCATCTCATCGCTCTAGTCTCTTCGCTGGTGATCACACTCCTTTTCTCGCTAGCTGTACCTATGGACTGGGCGACCCTTCTCCTTTGGGCCTTCGTCGCACAGGGAGTCTCCTATGTACCTACGATCGCCTTCGTCCTCATCGCACTCTTTGCTCTACACTCCTTCCTACTGGCAGCTTGGTGTATGATCCACTTCCGTAAGGCACTCTTTGGCTTCTGCTGGTCGATCCTCATCGAGTTCGTGGCTTTCTTCCTCTTGGTATCGATCCTGAGTAAGATGGATATCGAATCGCTCTTCATGATGATCAAGGATGTCAACCAGGATCTCCTTACCTACGTCTTTGTCGGGATCTTAGCTGCGATCGATGCCTTCCTCTGCTGGGCTATCTACTATCGTATCAAGACGATCCAACTCAAGTAAATGACATGGCTTATATCAACGTAGGCTTCACCTACATCATCGACTATATCTGCGAAGGGATCCTCACAGGGCGCTTCCCTGAGGGCGAACGTATCCCTTCGGTCAGAGATATGGCCGTGCTGATGCAGGTAGCCCCCAATACCGTCGTCCACGCCTATGACAAGCTCTCACAGCGTGAACTCATCCATACTCAGCGAGGCGTAGGATACTACATCACCCCTGGGGCGTTTGAGTCGGTGCTAGCTCAGAGGCGCAAGGTCTTCCATGAGGAGACTATCCCACAGTTCAAGCGTGATGCACGCCTGCTGGGGATCACTCCCGACGAGCTCAGAGAGCTACTCGAGCTCTAGGTGACCTCCCTTAACTCACTAAGCGATTAAGCCCCTATCTCCTGCAGTGGAGGTAGGGGCTTAATCGCTATATAGGCCTCTTCTGGGTAGAGGCTGATGGGGTCTCTTTTCCTTAGACTAAGGCCGTGGTCTTAGTTGGGGTGGGAGCGTAGTCCTTGGTAAGAAGCTCCCAGCTCAGACGAAGCCAGATAAGCGTCGGGGCAAGTGCCTTGAGGGCGTAGGGTAGCACATAGGCTTCACGCAGACCACGGGGGAAGAGGTCCGAAGGAGAGAGACTGCTTAGGATGAAGGCTACGACGAGAAGCGCTATATCCCAGCCTGATCTCTTCCATGGGCTCGTCGTATACCACAGCGCAATCCCAGCAAAGGGGATGATGTAGGTGCTTGATTCGCTTCCCGTGCTGAAGAGCACTACGAAGAGGAGCACCGAACTGAGGATCGCATAGCGGAAGGCTAGGTGGCGGTACTGGGAGATACGAAGGTAAGGCAAGCCGAAGAGCACTAGCCCGGGGATGATGACTAGGAGGTCAGAATACTCCGCTACACCCGTAGTCTTTCGGATCATCCCTAGGAGGGAGATATTCTGCATGAGAGAGAAGGTATTGGCTCCGTTCTTGGCTTCTAGTCTACCGAACCACTCTATATACTGCCCGATGACGTACTCTGGGCTACTGATGATCATAGGGGCGACGAAGCACACGACAGACCAGCCTATGAGGGCGAGGATGAAGCGTGGCTTACGTTTGACAAAGAAGAAGAAGGCTAGCCCTACGACGCCGTAGAGCTTGACGAACGTCCCCAGGACAATGAGGAAGGCTGCGGTGATCTCCCGCCCTCGTTCGATAGCAGCGAAGGTGCCTACGATGATTGCTGCGATAGCGATGTTGAACTGCTGCATCTGTAACGCCGTCAGCAGTTCGTGCGCACAGAACCAGTAGAGGAAGATCTGTCGCCCCTCAGCAAGGGGTAGCTTGCGCACAGCGTAGTACATCCCTAGGGCTAGCACCACAAGCCATAGGAGAAGACCAAGGGCTTCAGGTACTAGGGCAAAGGGTGCGATGACAAGGCTGAAGACAGGCCCGTAGTAGTTGTGGTCATTGTACTCCTGTGGGTAGGGAGCATATAGCGAGACCTTTTGAAGAGTATGCCAGAAGACCCCTCGGAAGATGAGGAAGTTATTGTGGCGGTGCGGTGCGATCTTCGTCAGCCCCGCTACCACAGCTAGGAGTGCCCACAGACCGAAGAGGGTACGAGGATCGGTGAAGAAGGGTTTGTGGAAGAAGGCCTGTAGCTTGGTGCACAGGCGAAGGAATGGCTGGCCCTTAGTCATGGTGCTGTAGGTGCTGAGCTATATGGTAGCGAGGGCGATCCTTGACCTCGATGTAGATCTTCCCGATATACTGACCGACGACCCCGAGTGAGAGTAGAAGCATACTGCCGATGAACCACAAAGAGAGCATCAGCGAAGCCCAGCCTGGTACAGCTAAGTGTTCGATGTAGGAGACCAGCACATAGACAGCCATGAGGATGCTGATGAGGAGGCAGAAGAAGCCCATCCCGACGATCCAGCTGATGGGGCGGGTCGTGAATGAGGTGATCCCATCGACAGCGAGGAAGAGGAGCTTGCGGTAGTTGTACTTAGACTGGCCAGCTACACGCTCTCGTATGATATCGTCCACTGTCGTCGAAGGGTAGCCGAGCATAGGGATGATACCTCGTAGGTAGAGATTACGCTCGGGGTATCTGGAGAGTGCCTCTAGTGCTCGCCGACTCATCAGACGGAAGTTGGTATGGTTGTAGACCATACGTATCCCCATCGACTGCTGTAGGCGATAGAAGGCCTGTGCTGTAGTGCGCTTGAGGAAGGGATCTGCCTGACGTGACTTCTTGACCCCATAGACGATATCGTAGCCCTCGAGGTAGCGATCGATCATCTCTTCGATAGCTCCTAGATCATCCTGGAGGTCGGCATCAATCGAGACGACGACATCAGCTTCGTCCTTCGCTGTCATGAGCCCTGCCATCACAGCTAGTTCACTACCTACATTACCTGCTAGACAGAGGCCATCGATGAAGGTATTCTCTTGGTGGAGCTCTTCGATCATCTCCCAGGTGCGGTCACGACTGCCGTCATTGACGTAGAGGATATGACTCGTGGGGAGGATCTTGTGGCTGGCGATGAGGCGCACCAGAAGCTGTGTCAGCTCACGGGCTGAATAAGCAAGGATCGCCTCCTCGTTATAGCACGGGGAGACGATCACTAGTCTAGGTATGGGGTTAGAGGTCATGTGATGACTAAAGGCGTAGAATAGGGGGATCTAAGAGGGTTACTTGATCGAGTAGGTAGCGCTGACGGTGATGCTGGCCGTCTTCATCTTAGAGGAGGTGTTGAAGGAGCCTCCCCAGCTGTAGTCTTCATCGCTATTGAGTCCGACGATCTGGAAGACACCCATGCTGGAGCGATCAAGCTTGCCTAGGCTACTCTTGCTACCCTCTGCGATGACACCAGCACGATTGTAGGCATCTTCGGAGGCTTCCTTGAGCATCTCGATCTTGAGGTCGTTGAGCTTCGTGTAGTAGTAGCGAGGAGAGCCTGATTCGATCTCAATGCCCTTGTTGATGAGCTCAGAGATCTGACGAGAGACAGCTTCGATCGCATCGATGTTGTTGGAGGTGATCGTGACCGTCTGCGTCAGTGAGTAGCCCTTGAAGCGATAGAAGGTACGCTCTACAGTCGAGTCGTAGTAGCTCTCGTTCTCACGGGAGATGCTGACACTGCTGTACGAGATGGCATCGCTAGGGATGCTCTTCCCATTGAGGAAGGTAGTGACGGCCTGTTGCTTCTCCTTGAGCTCAGAGTAGGCGCTAGGTAGGTTCGCTGATTCAGCAGTGAAGCTTGCAGACCAGACGATCAGGTCAGACTGGAAGTTGCGCTCAGCCTTACCTGTCACTGTGATCGTCTTGGCGCCTTTGCTACGGAAGTCTCTCAGCCCACTAGCGAGGATGAAGACAGAGACTACAAGGGCTACAGCCGCTACTAGGCTGATGTACAGAGCTGTTTTGTTGATGTTCATAGAAGTGATGTTTTTATGTGTGTTATGTGTGGAAGGATTAGGAAATACTGTCTGCAAACTCAGAGTAGGTGATGAAGCTTGCCCCTTCGCCCTTGAATGACGCGATCCAGCGATCTAGTCGCTTGATCATCCCCCGTCCACTATTATTACGTACGATGAAGGGGAGACCAAACTCGGGGTGTTCATTCAGCTCGTAGAACTCCCACGGATGGAAGTAGGTCACAAGGTAGCCATCGTGACGAAGCGTGCGACGGCAGAGCCAGCGGTAGAGGAAGAAGGGTAGGTTATGGCAGGAGAGCCAGAAAAGAGGGAAGCGTACCCAGGGGGTTACCGAGGCTGGGATTTGTAGTACCCCATCCTGCCTGAAGTGGGTGCGAGGTGTCCCTAGGTGCATGTAGCGTCCTGGGATGAAGGTGGGGTTGAGGGAAGTATTGTAGGTGTAGCCGGCCTTAGCGACCTCTACCTCGGAGACGGGCATCATACGAGCCATACGATAGCCTCGGATGGTCTGTCCCGTCTGAGCCTCTAGTGCTTCCTTCGACTTCTTTAGGTCAGCGACCTCGAAGGAAGAATGATAGAAGCCATGCGAAGCCAGTTCGTGCCCCTCTTCGATAAGTCTTTGGATGACCTTGGGAGCACGCTGTGCAAAGTTCGCTGTGGAGAAGAAGGTAGCACGTACCTCATGATCCTTGAGTACATCAAGTATCGCATGTGTACCCTCTACAGAGATGCGTATCTGCTCCTCCATGGGAAGGTCTACCCCATGCTCACAGGGCACATCGAACTCCTCGATATCGAAGCTCAGTAGGATATGTTGCTCTCGAGCTGTCATACTCGGTGAGGGGATGGGGTGAGTGGAGGGGCTACTTGAAGAGGGTAGAGAGGCGACGGATGGAGGCTTCGACGGGAGCGCCTTCGTAGAGGATCTCGTAGACGGTACGGCAGATGGGCATATTCACTTGATAGCGAAGATTGATCAAGTGGATGCACTTAGCGGCATAGTAGCCTTCTGCCACCATGTTCATCTCCATCTGTGCAGCGCGTACGCTGTAGCCCTTACCGATCATGTTCCCAAAGGTGCGGTTACGGCTGAAGCTGGAGTAAGCGGTGACGAGGAGGTCACCGAGATAGACGGACTCAGTGACGTCTCGGCTGACGAGATGGACGGTGCTCACGAAGTTGCTCATCTCCGCTATAGCGTTGGAGATGAGGACAGACTGGAAGTTGTCCCCTAGGTTCAGTCCATGACAGATACCCGCTGCGATGGCGTAGATATTCTTTAGGACTGCAGAGTACTCGATACCGACGACATCCCGGCTCACGGCACAGTGGACGAAGTCATTGCTGAAGAGCTCTTCGCTGAGGACCTTTGCCTTCCCCATATCGAAGCACCCTATGGTGAGGTAGGAGACGCGATCCTTAGCGATCTCTTCAGCATGACAAGGACCAGCGATGACGGCGATTTGCCCTGGGCGTAGCTCCTTGTACTCCTGGAGGTAATCGGAGATCAGGATGTTCTCCTCGGGTACCATCCCCTTGATGGCATTGATGATGAGCTTGGGGCGGATGACGGAGTTGCGGACACGCTTGAGGTAGTAGCGGATATAGGGGGACGGTGTCGCAAGGATCACGGTGTCGCACGAACGGAAGAAGTCATTGACATCTGAGTCGGTGAAGAACGTGATCTTCGACAAGTCGAAGGTGACAGAGGTAAGGTAGCTAGGATTATGTTTCAGGCGAGTGAACTCCTTGACATGATTCGTCGAGCGGAGCAACCAGTTGAGATGAGGCTGCTTCGTCAGGACGATCTTTGCCAGGGCTGTAGCCCAGCTTCCTCCGCCGAGGATACCTACACGTCCGGGGATGCTAGAGGTCTGTTCTGACATGATACTTTTCGTTGCTTGTAGGCAGGCTCTTCGGGAGAGGCTACCTAGGAGGAAGGGGGATGGCTACCCCTTGAGTTTCGTTATCCTCCCCGCACGGCTCATGTACCCTCGGGGGCACGTGAGCTATGGGGTAGGCCTAGTTGCTACCTTGGGTCCAGGCGGTGACAGTCTCTAGACTGATGGGCTGGAGGTCCAGCTGATACTTCTTCTTGATATCCTGCAGTTGCTGGAGGAGTAGTCCTGGCTTCTCTTCGGCTCTTACTGCGTCGAGGGTGAGGTAACCAGCCTTGTGAAGTACGGGTACCCATTCCTCAGGGATACCAGCGGAGACGAAGACTTCCTTCTTGTCTCGAGGGGCTACCTTCTCGGGGCGCATCTGAGGGAAGAGGAGTACTTCCTGGATGCTCTCTTGTCCGGTGAGGAGCATCACGAGGCGGTCCATCCCGATACCCATCCCGCTGGTGGGGGGCATACCATACTCGAGGGCACGTAGGAAGTCGTGGTCGATGAACATCGCTTCGTCGTCGCCCTTCTCACTGAGACGGAGCTGATCCTCGAAGCGGGCACGCTGGTCGATGGGGTCATTGAGCTCGGAGTAAGCATTGGCTATCTCCTTACCATTGACCATGAGCTCGAAGCGCTCAGTAAGGCGTGGATTAGAGCGGTGCTCCTTCGTCAGAGGGGACATCTCCTTGGGATAGTCGGTGATGAAGGTCGGCTGGATATAGGTACCTTCGCACTTCTCACCGAAGATCTCATCGATCATCTTACCTACACCCATCGTCTCATCGGCCTCGATGCCGAGTTGCTTGCAGGTAGCACGTAGCTCCTCTTCGTTCATCTGGCTGATGTCGATACCCGTGTGCTCCTTGATAGCGTCGAGCATGGTGATGCGCTTGAAGGGTGCCTTGAAGTCGATCTCCTTATCCCCGACACGCACCTTCGTGGTGCCGAGTACCTGGAGGCAGATGAACTCAAGTAACTGCTCGGTGAAGGCCATCATCCAGTTGTAGTCCTTGTAGGAGACGTAGATCTCCATAGCGGTGAACTCTGGGTTGTGGGTACGGTCCATCCCTTCGTTGCGGAAGTTACGGCTGAACTCGTACACTCCCTCGAAGCCTCCGACGATGAGGCGCTTCAGATAGAGCTCATTGGCGATACGTAGGTAGAGGGGGATATCGAGAGCGTTGTGGTGCGTGATGAAGGGGCGAGCAGCAGCACCTCCAGGGATGGGCTGTAGCACGGGGGTGTCTACCTCGATGTAGCCTCGCTCGTTGAAGAACTGGCGCATGGCGTTGAAGATCTTCGTACGCTTGAGGAAGATATCCTTGACGTGGCTATTGACCACAAGGTCCACATAGCGCTGACGGAAGCGGAGCTCGGGATCGGTGAAGCTATCGAAGGTCTGCCCATCCTTCTCCTTGACTACGGGGAGGGGACGAAGGGCCTTCGAGAGGAAGGTCAGCGAGTGAGCATGTACGGAGATCTCACCCATCTGGGTGCGGAAGACTTCACCCTCGATTCCGATGAAGTCACCGATATCCATGAGCTTCTTCACCACACTGTTGTAGAGCGCCTTGTCTTCGCCTGGGCAGAGCTCATCACGGGTGATGTAGATCTGGATACGTCCGGTAGAGTCTTGGAGCTCTAGGAAGGAAGCCTTGCCCATGATACGGCGTCCCATGACACGCCCAGCTACACGGACGTGGCGACGAGGAGCGTCGTCCTGGAAGGTATCCAGGATCTCTCGGGCATAAGCCGTGACTTCGTACTCGTCTGCGGGGTAGGGATTGATGCCTAGGGCACGGAGCTCCTCCAGGCTACGGCGACGGAAGATCTCCTGTTCGCTCAGCTCTAAGATGTTCATGCTATACTGTATATGCTGTCTGTCTATTTATACTAATGTACACAAAGATACGGCATTTCTACGATAGGTAGGCTAGGAGGCTTATCCCGCTTCACCTTAGTGTATATGCCCTCTAGATGCTGGGTGATCTCCCCTAGAGAAGGGGTCGGTAGCTAGGATGGGGAGTAAAGGTCTATAAAAGAGAGGAGGGGAAGACACCTCACCGAAGGGCGGTGAGGTGTCTTCCCCTCCTATATAATATGTATGCGCTGAGGAGCGCTACGCTATCGAGCGATCAGGAGGTAGTAGTTCTTCTTGCCTCGCTGGACGAGGAGGTAGCGGTCGGCGATGAGCTGAGCTGTGGTGACCAGATCATCTGGAGAAGCGACCTTCTCCTTGTCGATGCTGAGGCCTCCTGCAGCGACGAGCTTACGAAGCTCACCCTTGGAGGGTAGGACAGCTGCCTCTTCCGTCAGGAGGTCGACGACCTTGATCCCTGACTGAAGCTTCTCCTTGGAGATCTCGAACTGAGGTACACCCTCGAAGACGGCGAGGAGCGTGGCTTCATCCAGCGACTGGAGTTGCTCCTTCGTACCCTGACCGAAGAGGATACCTGAGGCAGCTACAGCGCTCTCATAGTTCTCTCGACCATGTACGAGGACGGTGATCTCTTCGGCAAGGCGCTTCTGCAGAGGACGGAGGTGTGGCGCTGCGGCCTGCTCTTCCTCTAGGCGAGCGATTTCCTCCTGAGTGAGGGTGGTGAAGATCTTGGTGTAGCGAGCCGCATCGGCGTCGTTGACGTTGAGCCAGAACTGGTAGAAGGCATAGGGGCTGGTGCGTGCTGGGTCGAGCCAGACATTACCGCTCTCGGTCTTCCCGAACTTACCCCCGTCGGCCTTGGTGATCAGTGGGCAGACCAGAGCATAGGCCTCGCCTCCCTCCATACGGCGGATGAGTTCGGTACCGGTGGTGATGTTACCCCACTGGTCGGAGCCCCCCATCTGCAGACGACAGCCGTAGTGACGATAGAGGTATAGATAATCGTAGCCTTGGAGGAGCTGGTAGCTGAATTCAGTGAAGGACATCCCATTAGAGTTCTCCCCGTTGAGACGCTTCTTGACCGAATCCTTCGCCATCATATAGTTGACGGTGATGTGCTTACCTACGTCACGGATGAAGCCTAAGAAGCTATAGTCCTTCATCCAATCATAGTTGTTCACGAGGATCGCGGCATTGGGCGCGTCACTCTCAAAGTCGAGGAACTTAGAGAGCTGCTTCTTGATGCACTCCTGATTGTGACGCAGGGTGGCTTCGTCCAGTAGATTGCGCTCGGCAGACTTCATAGAGGGGTCTCCGATCATCCCCGTGGCTCCGCCGATCAGGGCGATGGGACGGTGACCAGCGAGCTGGAGGTGACGAAGCATCATCACCCCTACGAGGTGCCCAATGTGCAGTGAGTCCGCTGTGGGGTCGATCCCGAGATAAGCCGAAGAGCGCTCCTTCTGTAGCTGCTCTTCTGTGCCTGGGATCATGTCGTGGATCATCCCACGCCAGCGCAGCTCTTCAATAAAATTGGTCATTTCTTTTCCTTGAGCTAGATATTATCTATGGTAAAAACACTGCAAAGGTAGTGAAACAATGTAGAAGAGACCAGCTCTACCACCGAGGAGTGTCGCCAGATGGTACCGCCCATTTGTGTGGAGGCTTCCTCGGGTATCATCTTCATTTCTAGAGTGTATCTGCTGGTGGAGGTGAGGAAGGGGAAATACAGCCTGTATAATGGGTGGCTTTTAGACCCCATTCATGGGGTACCGATGCGACCCATTCATGGGTCGTTCGGGTGACCCATGAATGGGTCCCTGAGACGACCTATGAATGGGGTATGCAGAGCCCTATGGAAGGGGCGTTTGTCGGGCGGTCTATCAAGGGGGCTTCGTCTGTCCTGTCTTTCGCCTCCCCGCTCGATCTCGGGAGAAGGAGTTGGGGAGGGATGGCCTCCCTTACGCTGGATTAAGTCGGTCGTCTCAGGTACAGACCTTATTCTCTGATAGATATAGCTAGGGGCAAGCCATGTCGGTGAGAAGTAGTAATTTTGGGGGCTAATTTGGTGTCTTCTGTCCCTCCTCTAGTAGGCTAGTGGGGACGAAGGGAGATACCATAGATAGAGTAACGAGAGTTTTAAGAATACGGATCATCTAGCGATATGGGCAAAGTCATAGCATTAGCTAACCAAAAGGGAGGAGTGGGGAAGACCACCACAGCGATCAATCTAGCGGCCTCCTTGGCCTCGCTAGAGAAGCGTGTACTCCTAGTGGACACCGATCCTCAGGCTAATGCTTCGTCGGGCATCGGTATCGATGCTTCGCAGCTGGGGAAGACGATCTACGAGTGCCTATGTGCAGGCCTACCCGCTCGTGAGGCGATCACTAAGACGGTCGTCGATGGGCTAGATATCCTGCCCTCCCATATTGATCTAGCTGGAGCAGACCTAGAGCTCCTAGAGCGGGAGCGAAGAGAGTACATCCTGCGCTCCGTCCTCGAGCCTGTAGTCGATGCCTACGACTACATCCTCATCGACTGCTCCCCGTCGCTGGGCTTGATCACGGTCAATGCGCTCGTGGCTGCAGACTCTGTGCTCATCCCTGTGCAGTGCGAGTACTTCGCCCTCGAGGGGATATCTAAGCTCCTGAATACCATCCGTATCGTCCGCCAGCGTCTCAATGCACGGCTGGAGATCGAAGGCTTCCTCATGACTATGTACGATAGCCGTACCAGACTCAACAATCAGATCTATGAGGAGGTCAAGGAGCATTTCAAAAATTTGGTCTTCGAGACCGTCATCCAGCGCAATGTCAAGCTAGGAGAAGCTCCTAGCCACGGTCTGCCAGCTCTGCTCTACGATGCTGATAGCCGTGGAGCGATCAATCACCTACAGCTAGCCTCTGAGCTGATCAACAAGAATAAGTAGATGACAAAGTCAAAGAATAAGAATGTCCTAGGGCGAGGCCTTGGCAATCTCTTAGGCGCTCCTACCGAAGAGCCTCTCCTAGGGGCAGCCTCTATCCAGGAACTACCGATAGACAAGATCATCCCCAATAAAGACCAGCCTCGCAAACTATTCGATGATGAGAGCCTGGAGGAGCTAGCAGCTTCGCTCCGCTCCCTAGGGCTTGTCCAGCCGATCACCGTGCAGGCCCTACCCTCGGGTCAGTACATGATCATCTCGGGCGAACGACGCTGGCGTGCAGCAGCGCTAGCTGGTCTCACCACGCTACCCGCCTATATCCGTACCACGGGCGAAGACGAAGTCCTAGAGCTGGCCCTCATCGAGAACATCCAGCGTGAGGATCTCAATGCCATCGAGGTAGCCCTAGCCTACCAGCAGATCCTGGACCTCCATCACCTCAAGCAGGAGGAGCTGGCTGCCCGTGTGGGCAAGAAGCGTGCTACCGTCTCCAACTACCTCCGTCTCCTGCGCCTCCCCGCAGAGATCCAGCTCGGTCTCACCCAGCGACTCATCGACATGGGCCACGCTCGTGCTCTCCTACAGGTCGAGGACACCGAGCGTCAGATCGAGCTCTACAACCTCATCCTCACCGAGCACCTCAGCGTGCGTGCTGTCGAGGAGCTGGCCCGTGCCATCGCCGATCAGCCCTCGGGGGACGAACCCTCAGCGACACCCGCTCGTCCCCGACGAGCTACCGAGCGCAAGGACTTCCGTCTGCTGGAGCAACACCTCTCGCAGGTCTTCTCCTCCAGCGTGACCCTCAGATGCTCTGCCTCGGGTAAGGGGAAGCTCACTATCCCCTTCTCAAGTGATGAAGAGCTGGAGCGCATCATGCAGCTTCTGGAGCGTGTCCAGCACTAATCCCGCCCTATCGTCTAGTTCGCCTCAATAGTCCCTATCGTGCGTCCGATCTATATCTTCCTGCTTCTGCTCCTACTCTCGCCCCTGACACCTGTCTGGGGACAGGAGACTCTACCTACCTCTCTGGAGCAGAGCCGTCTGGTAGGAGCTCAGGATACGACTGAGCTTCACACCCCAGCCTCTCCCGACTTCCGAGAGCAAGCGCTGAAGATCCATGATCAGGTGAACTGGCAACCCAATTCCTCTAAGGCGCTCCTCTGGGCCCTACTCCCCGGTGGAGGACAGATATACAACCGCAAGTACTGGAAGCTCCCCATCGTCTGGGGTGCCTTCATGACCTGCTACTACTCGGTGACGTGGAATCATCGTCAGTACCAAGACTACCACGCTGCCTACCGTGACCTCTCAAGCGAAGACCCCTCGAAGAATACCTCTTGGCTGGCCTTCGCTCCCGCAGGGGCTAAGGCCGAAGACTACAAGACCTACCAGTCTAGCCTCAAGTCCACCCTCAAGCGAGGGAATGACTTCTACCGTCGCTATCGTGACCTCAGTATCCTAGCCAGTATCCTCGTCTATGGACTCTCTATACTCGACGCCTATGTCGATGCTGAGCTCTATACCTTCGACATTAGCCCTGATCTCTCCCTCCGTGTAGCTCCCGAAGTGGGACTACCCAAGCTCGGTATCCCCTCTTACCAATTAGGGGTCAACTGTAGCCTCACCTTCTAATCGCAACGATAGATGAAGCTTCTCATCAAGCTCCTCTCCATCACCGCCCTTATCCTCGTGAGCGTACGTACCCTCCCCGCTCAGGTCGATAGTGTGAAGCGTGTGGATAGACCTACCTCTCCCTTTACCCTTGCCTCCGCCCTCCTAGACCCCATCACCCTGCCTGCTTCCCTAGATAAGGATGTCGAGCGCATGCTGGAGCAGTGGTATTCGGGCTATGGCAACTCTACTGGCGGACGCCAGCAGTCAGGGCGCTACTCCTCAGTGTCCGTACCCTATACCCCTGATAGCACATATATCCGTATGCTCAATAGGATGCCGTCGGCTATGCGCTTCAGCTACAACCCTCTGGTCCGTGAGGCCATCGAGCTCTACCTCTTCAAGCGCCGTGGTCTACTGAGCTCCATGCTCTCCCTCTCCGACCTCTACTTCCCTGAGATCGAGATGACCCTCGACAAGAGCGGCCTTCCTATGGAGCTACGCTATCTGGTCATCGTCGAGTCTGCTCTTAATCCCAAGGCTATCTCTCCAGCGGGTGCTGCCGGTCTCTGGCAACTCATGCTCCCCACGGGTAAGATCTACGGACTCACCGTCAATAGCCTCGTCGATGAGCGTATGGACCCGGTCAAGAGCACTGAAGCAGCCTGTCGCTTCCTCAAGGACCTCTATCGCATCTACGGAGACTGGTGGCTCGTCCTCGCTGCCTATAACTGCGGACCGGGGAATGTCAATCGTGCGCTCAAGCGCACCGGCACCGATCGACCCAACTTTTGGGAGATCTACCGCTACCTGCCCAATGAGACACGACGCTACATCCCCCTCTTCATCGGGGCTTACTTCGCTATGCACTACCATAGAGAGTATGGTATCCTTCCCCGACAGCTCGGCCGTCCCTTAGCGACCGACTACTATACAGCCAATCATCGAGTCACCTTCGATCGTATCTCTGAGATCACGGGGCTATCGACGGAACTGATCTCTACCTTCAACCCTCAGTTCCGCCGGGGGATCATCCCAGGCAATACCACCCCTTATCCCGTACGCCTCCCGCTCTCTGCTATCCTCAAGCTCGACAGCGCAGGCTCAGAGGTACACTCTCCTGAGCTTCGTGTGAACTTCGATGGTCCAGCCTCTGTCGCCACGACACGCTCTACTGTCCGAGCTAAGGCACAGCAAGAGGAGCAGGAGGAGGCTACAGAGGAAGACGACGCAAAGCCCTCCTCACGCCGTGGTAAGCGCACTAACGAGCGCCAGACCACGAGTACCCATGCCGTCGCCTCAGGAGAGACGCTCTACTCCCTAGCCCATAAGTACGGTACTACCGTCGAGGAGCTAAGGAAGAACAATAACCTTCGCTCCGATAAGCTCAGCGTCGGGCAGAAGATCAAGATCACCAAGGCGACTAAGTCCTCCGGCTCTTCCTCCCGCTCCTCTAAGGCGACCAAGCGAGGTAAGAAGAGACGTCGCTAGCCTACGATACAAGCTAACATCATATATCACGCTGGTAAAAGCAAACGTAATGAAACAGCCAACTCTAATCGTCCTTGCAGCAGGCATGGGCAGCCGCTATGGCGGTCTTAAGCAACTTGATGGTGTCGGCCCTTCTGGGGAGACGATCATGGACTATTCGATCTTCGATGCCATCCGTGCAGGCTTCGGTAAGGTCGTCTTCGTCATCCGTCGTACCTTCGAGCAGGAGTTCCGTGAGAAGATCATCTCTAAGTACGAGCACAAGATCCCCGTGGAGATCGTCTTCCAGGATCTTGACAAGCTCCCCGAGGGCTTCTCTGTGCCCGAGGGGCGTGAGAAGCCTTGGGGTACGAACCATGCAGTCATGATGGCTGCGGAAGTCGTCAAGGAGCCCTTCGCAGTGATCAATGCCGATGACTTCTACGGTCGTCACGGCTTCGCTGCTCTAGCAGACAAGCTTCGTAGCTTCTCTGATTCGCACGACAAGTACTGCATGGTCGGCTATCGTGTCGGCAATACCCTCAGCGAGAGCGGTAGTGTAGCACGTGGTGTCTGTGAGGTAGATGCTAATGGCTTCCTCACGGGGGTCGTGGAGCGTACGGCTATTGCTCGTGATGAGGAGGGTAAGATCGCCTTCACCGATGAGCATGGTCAGAAGGTGATCCTCGATGAGAATACGCCCGTCTCTATGAATATGTGGGGCTTCACGCCTGACTACTTCGAGCACTCGGAGCGTCTCTTCCGTCACTTCCTCAGCTCGGTAGAGACGAACCCTAAGTTCGAGTACTACATCCCGCTCGTGGTGAACCACCTCGTGGCAGAAGGTACTTCGACGGTAGAGGTACTGGATACGCCAGACTCATGGTTCGGTGTGACCTACGCCGAAGACCGTCCAGGCGTCGTCGCTAAGCTCGCTGCTCTAGCAGAAGACGGAGCTTATCCCGAGAAGCTCTTTAGCTAATCTCAACCTATCAGGAGGCTAGCCTCCTACTACTAGCTCGTGGAGATGAGGCACTGGTCTCGCTCTACGAGCTAGTACACCTAGTGCTCTCTCTTATCTCCTATATCAGCATGGACTTTGCGCTCACCGAGCCCTTAGCGAATGTCAGCTATCTCGCCGAGCTAGTCATCTGGCTACTCACCTTGATCGTCTGGGTCTATACGCCCGGACTTATCGGGGTGGCTGTGGGAGCATGGCGCCAAGGCAATCCCGACTCGGGGGCAGTCTACATCTCTCGCTTCGTCTCGTATGGGCTTTTTCGCTTTCTATCCTATGTGCTAGGGAGCTTATCCATTGCGCTGACGGTGCTGAGGCTTTCCTCTCACGAAGGACTTCTCCTCGGGAGTGACTATACAAGCCTGGTGATGCAGCTCTCCGTGCTCTTCGTAGGAGTGTATCTCTTCCTTTACTTTCGCTCGAAGGCCTTCAAGCTCTGGCGCTATGTGCTGCTTGATGATCTCACTGGAGGGCTACTAGCTCAAGACTATTTCTTCCAGGATTGGCTGAGAGCGCTTCTGATGGCATTGGTCTCGCTACTGACCTTTGCACCGCTCCCCACCCTCGTCCTATGGTGGATCGCCATCGGTACATTAGTACTTGTCCAGCTCCTTGGTATCATCCAGGTCGTGCGTCGCATGTCGCACGGGTCCGCTGGAGGCCTCTTTCTTTTTTTGTACCTTTGCGCCCACGAAGTTGTACCATTCCTCTACCTCGTAGGGGGTGGTATATATCTGATGAGGAGTGATCTCCTTCCGAATTTGTATCAATGAGTATCAAGAAGATTCTAATCTCCCAACCTCAGCCTGAGTCAGGGAAGTCCCCTTACTATGATATTGCCGAACGCCATGGAGCTAAGGCCACTTTCCGTGCGTTTATCGAAGTCGAGTCGGTGACTCCTCGAGAGTTTCGCAATCAGAAAGTGAATATCCTGGACCACACGGCCATTGTCTTCACTTCGCGCAAAGCTATGGAGCATTTCTTCCAGCTCAGTGAAGAGCTCCGCGTCACTATGCCTGAAGACATGAAGTACTTCTGCATCAACGAGCAGGTGGCTAACTATCTCCAGAAGTTCATCGTCTACCGCAAGCGCAAGGTATTCTATCCCGAGGCAGGCGGACAGGCTGAACTGGTAGCGATCATGCAGAAGCACAACAAGGAAGTCTACTTCCTACCGATGGCCGAGGACCACAAGAATGATCTGATCGACCTCTTGGAGGCAAAGAAGCTGCAGTTTGCTAAGGCGATCATGTACCGCACGGTCAGTAAGAAGTTTACCGACCAGGAGAAGAAAGAAGAGTATGATATGATCATCTTCTTCAGTCCTGCTGGGGTGACTTCACTGCTCGCCAATCACGAAGACTACGAGCAGGGCAAGGTACTCATCGGAGGTTTCGGTCCGGCTACCTGTCAGGCCATCGAGCAAGCAGGTCTACGTCTTGATCTCTCAGCGCCATCTCCTGGGGCACCTTCTATGGCGATGGCTCTGGATCAGTATCTCCAGAAGAACAATTAGCAGTACCTCTACTCGTGGAGGGATAATATCTGTGGAAGATCCTATCCGATCCCCTCGCTATACGCTATCGAAGGAAGAGCGTCTGCATCTCAAGCGAGATGTGGACGCCCTCTTTGCTTCTGGGCAGGCCTTCATTGCCTATCCGCTTCGGGTGGTATATCATTTCACGCCCGTAGCAGAAGGAGAGGAGCCAAGCACGGCGATCCTCGTCGTAGTAGCAAAGAAGTATTTCCGACGAGCTAATAAGCGTAACCGAGTGAAGAGGCTGATCAGGGAGAGCTATCGTAGGCGTAAGCACCCGCTCCTTGCCTTGGCCGAGGAGCGTCGGATGCATATCCATCTAGGCTTACTCTCTGTAGCGAAGGAGCTACCTAAGCAGACCGACGTCGATCGGGGCATGGAGAAGGCGCTGGCTCGCATTGCCGCGGAGCTCGAGAAGGAAGGAACTTCATCCGAAGGCTTATGAAACGTCTCCTCGGACTTCTCCGCCAAGCGCTCGTTTGGCTACTGCTCCTGCCGATCTATTTCTATAAGGGAGCTATCTCACCTCTTACACCTCCATCATGTCGCTTCACGCCGTCGTGCTCCACGTACGCCCTGGAAGCGATCCGAAAGCATGGTCCCTTCAAAGGGTTTTACCTTGCCCTTCGCCGTATCCTCCGTTGTCATCCCTGGGGAGGAAGCGGTTACGACCCCGTGCCTTAGCTGACGAGCCCGTCGCTCTTTCCTCGCCGATGACTCCCGAAGTACTTCAGTTCCCCTACGTCGATGCTCATACGCATTGCCCCGAAGAAGGTGATGTGACGAGCATTCAGATTCATAGCCTTCATCTTACCGAGGTGATGCCCGAGCACTTTGCAGGAAGGTCTTTCGCAAGTATCGGGCTTCATCCCTGGCAAGCTGAGGATCTGACAGAAGGAAGTCTCCTTCTGCTGGAGGAAAAGCTCCTTACCGAGCCTCGGGTCGTAGCTTTAGGAGAAGCGGGACTTGACCGTGTTTGCTCGACACCCTATTCGACGCAGCTGTATTTCTTCCGTGAAGAAGCACGGCTCGCTGACCGCCTTGACCTTCCCCTGATCATTCACTTGGTGCGTGCCCAAGACGACCTCGTTCGCCTGAAGAAGGAACTTCGTCCCCATTCACCCTGGCTCATCCATGGCTTTCGTGGGAAGCCTCAGCAGGCAGAGCAATTACTTCGGGCGGGCTTCTATTTAAGTTTCGGTCGGCACTTTCATTCGGAGAGCCTTGCCCTCGCTTATGGCGAAGGGCGGGCTTTCTTAGAGACGGACGATGTCCCCAATCTCTCGATCGCCTCGGTCTATGAAGAAGCGTCCCGTTCGCTAGGCATTTCGCTCGAAGAACTTCGTGAGAAGCTCTACGCCCAAGCCCTTATATTCTTCCCCAGACTCTTAAGCGAAGGCAGGAACTACTAGTTCCTTCGATGCAATCTAATACCACCTTCGACTGAAGGTAATTGAACTTCCGAAGCAGGGTAATATCACCTTCGGCGGAAGGTAATTGAAGGGGCTGGGAAAAGTAATATTACTTTCGATCGAATGCTATATTACTTCTGAAAGGAATTCAATGAACTTCCCAAACGAATTCAAGAAACTTCCCAAGAGAAATTAAGAAACTTCAAGAAGGAAGTTCAATCAATCCAAGAAAGAAATCCAATCAATCCCCAATCAATCTCAATTTATTCGCCTGTGAAGGATCTCTACTTCGCTGGGGAAGTCTCTTGATTTTGCTTGGGAAGTCCTTTGGCTTTGCTTCGAGGAGGTCTTTGTTTTGCAGAGCGATAACGATCCGTTTGGTAGCAAAAAGTCTGGATAAGAAGTAATAGATGAGTTATAAATTCTCCATGCCAAACTTGGCTATCTCGTCGATGATCGGCAGTACTTTCTCTCCTAATTCTGTTAGGGAGTACTCTACTCTTGGAGGAACTTCGGGATACTGTTCCTTTTTGACCAGCCCTTTATTACACAGGAATTTCAATTCGTCGATAAGTATCTTCTCGCTGATGTTAGGAATAGCACGCTTGAGTTCTCCATAGCGGATCGTCCTTCGGTTGATTTGAAAGATGATGAGTAGAGTCCATTTGCCGGCGAAGATTTGCATTGACTTGCGCACGGGACAGTCTTTGTCCGAGATTTTCCTTTCCATGCGAGCATTTTTTTCTTGTTGATAATCAGCAATTCTAACAATTAAGTAAGTAGCATACCATGTCGTAAGTACTTGTTATTCGTGATTCAAAGCTATAGATTTGCAGTGATTTCAACAACTAAGAACACTGATTTATGGAAAAGAAGACAGAGAAGGTGAGCCTGTTCTATGCAGCATTGGCTCAAGGTGACTTTGAAACGGTGGGGACCTTGCTCTCCGATGACTTGATATGGCATCAGCCAGGGAAGGGAGCAGTGTCTGGCATCTACAGCGGTAAGCAGAATGTCTTTGCCCATTTGGGTAAGATGGCTCAGCTGAGTAATGGGACATTCGCCATTGATCAAGTGGATTACGTAACGGAGAACGGAGATTTGGTCGTGGCAGCGGTTGCATTCGCCGTGTCGGCAAGCGGATATTCGATGGAGATGAAAGGGGTAGACCTTTTCCGCTTTGAGGATGGTTTGATCAAGGAAGTCTGGCTTTTCTCCGAGCGAATTGACGAAGAAGACCGTGTTTGGACGGCCCTAGCGCAAGGCTGACCAATAACCTGCTCTCCGTATTCGTTTGATCTTCGCTTAGGAAGCTCCTTGAATTCCCATCAGAAGTAATATAACATTCGCCGAAAAGTAATATTGCTTTTCTCTGGAAGTAATATAACATTTAGATGGAAGTCAAGGACCTTCCACAGTCCTCCTTCTACCAGCCTTCCCCACAATGCATAGCCTACTTGTGATGGAACGTATACGTTTTGACCATGAGGGGTAGGGCAAGCCCGTTTGATTCCCCTAGGCGGGGATGCAAGACGAGCTATCTTGGCTCGGGGAAGTACCCCATTCATGGGTAACTTCACAGCCCTATTCTCACCAAAAGAGATACACAACGGTAAGAGTAATGGTCAGCAGGTCATCCCATGAATGCGTAAGCCGACTACGCCAGCGAAGCCGAAGCAAAGGCTGACAGTTGTCCTTCATCGAACTAGAATAGTCTTCCTCCACCTCTGCCAAGGAAGGTAGCTCAGCAGACCTTATAAAAGAAGGATGCCTCAGCGACCAAGCGGTCACTGAGGCATGCCTTCTTAAAGGAGTCGGAGAGAGTAAAGACTAGCCCGACAAAGGGCGAAGGCTAGTCGGCGAGGATGCGAAGCTCCGACCCAGAAGCGTAGTCTTGGCCGTCGTGCGCACTTAGCGCCGTGAAGCGGAGGTAGCGAGCACGGGAAGACTTGGGGAGCGTCACACGCTGAAGCTTCTTATCCTTGGCGAACTTCCCCCGATAGATCTCCGTCCAGCTCTTGCCATCCCGGCTGACCGAGAGGGAGAAGTCCTTGATGTCTCCAACAGTGCTCTCGTCTTGGCGTGGGAGATAGGTGATGCCGTGAATATCCTTCTCCTGATAGAGATCAAAGTCAAGCCAGTGCGGATGCTTGGGCACCGTCACCGTCCAGACCGTATGCCACATCGTATCTGGGCTTTCGTCGATGAATTGCTCCGAGCCATAGCCGTACTCTTCGCTACTACAGAAGATGATCCGTGCCTCAGCGTACTGCATCTTCTCCAGCCGAACCGAGGAGATGCGCCCTGGATAACGCTCGTCCCAAGCCTTCACTTCCCCGCCTTGGGCAAAGGGAATCGGCCGAGTGTAGCGCTGAGCCCTCCCCCGACCAATGGAATAGAAGAGCTTGGCACTGGGAGTGCTCGAGATCGACAGTTCGCCGTGAGCGCTTCGGGAGATCGTAGGTGCGATGGCACCTGATAGTTCGACCTTGGCTAGCGAACTAGGATCTTCTCCCGAACGTAAGGGACGAAGCACCAAGCTAAAGGTCTGGGGCGAGGCAAGTGTCTGGCAGTCGGCCAACGGACCGCCTTGTCCGCAGCTCGCTCCACCGAGCCCCGTCGTCGAGCGAGACAGGATAAGGTGTGTGTCACCCGCTGCAGGAAGCTCGTGCGGATGTGCTGCCAGCATCAGATTCAGCGCCGAATAAGGGAGCGCCGAACTGGTCATCACGCTGTCGGTAGTGAAGAGGAGCCCACGACCAGCCTTGTCCGTGAGGCTGACCCAGCGGACATCCTCGCGGTTAGCCATCGTCTGGGGCTTGGGGAAATCAATGAACTGGTCGGCGACTCGGCTTTCGTGACGCTCGATGTATTGGCTCGCCTTGCGGTCGCCGTAGTTATTGATCGGGCCACGTCCGTAATAAGTGTAGCGATCGTAGCCCTTGGGAAGGACGAATTCATAACCGAGGCGAGGAAGGGTAAGGCTAGGCTTGTTCGTCGATAGGCTGGAGCGGAGCTCGATACTTCCGTCAGGATGCACCGTCCAGACCGTCTGCGCGAGGATATAGAAGTCACTTTCGCCAAACGGATGCGCTACATCCTCCTCGATCTCGTAGCACCCCGAAGCCCGATGCATCGAGAGCGTCGCTCCCTGGGGCGCTTGGGAGCGGATGGTGAAGAAGAGTTCGACAGAGCCATCAGAGAGCTTTCGGGTCTGATGCGCAAGGACTCGGTGGCGAAGGTTATGTAAGCCGTTGGTGACCCAAGCCGAACGTATCCAGATATCATTGTCCGCAGGGGCACGGAAGGCTGAGATCTTCGGACCTTGTCCCGAGTGAATAAGCGTGTCTTGTGCGTAGATCAGCTGGCCGATCGTACCTTGCTCCAGGTCGAAATTCACCGAGAAATCCTTCCCCTTTACTTCAAATGCCTTCGCTGATAGTGCTCGGGACTGAAGGCGCTCCGAAGAACTTCCCTCACGAGAAGCCTTCTGAAGGAGGGATTGTAAGCTGATCTGCTCATCGGCTACGACATAGCCCGCCTCAGCCCAAGGCTTAGCCGAGCGAAGACGACACTCAAGCTTCAGGAAGTACTCGCTCTTAGGATCGAGGGAAGCGGTAGAGACGGGCAGGGAAAGCTCCACTGCTGTGCGAGGAGCTACAGAAGAAAGCGGGCGAATACCATCGCTCGTCATCGCTCCATCTTGCCAAAGCGACCAGCGAAGTTCGTAGTCGTCGAGGGAAGAGAAATAGTTCTTATTGAAAAGACGCACCTTACCCTCAGCAAGATCTACGGGCTCGAAGCTCACGCTCTGATAGACCTTCTTCACCTCATAATACTGAGGCTTGGGCTGAAGGTCAGCGAACATCACGCCGTTCATCACGAACATCCCGTCGTTCGGCATATCACCGAAGTTCCCGCCATAAGCTAAGTAGCGCTGGCCGTCCGAAGTATGATTGTAGAGCGCTTGGTCTACCCAGTCCCAGATAGCACCGCCGCAGATGAAGTTCGTGCGGTCAATCGCCTTCCAATAATCAGCAAGTCCGCCACAAGCATTCCCCATCGAGTGAGCGTACTCCGAGATATGGAAGGGGTACTTAATATCATACTTGCCCTCGGCCGCACCTTCTACCCAAGCGATAGAAGGGTATTGATTGGAGCCCATATCTACGATATCGTTGTTGCGCTCATATTGCACGGGGCGGGAAGTATCGATGCGCTTGGTCGCTTCGTAGCTTTTGGTGAAGTTGATACCAGGACCAGCCTCGTTGCCCAGCGACCAGATGACGATGCTTGGATGGTTGATGTTGGCATGAACCATCTCTAGCATGCGGGAGACGTGCTGTGCTTCGAACTCGGGGACATGCGAGAGTGAAGCCTTGCCGTAGTAATATTCGTGCGACTCTACATTGGCTTCGTCCTCGAGGTAGATACCATACTTGTCGCAGAGATAGTACCAATAGGGATCGGCAGGGTAATGTGAGTTGCGCACATGATTGATATTCGCCCGCTTCATGAGGAAGACCTCCCGCTCCATCTGCTGATGGCTGACGACGTGGCCTGTAGCAGGATTGTTCTCATGACGATTGACGCCACGGAGCTTGACGGGCTTGCCGTTGACGTAGAAGTAGCGACCGGCACGACCAAATTCATCTTCGCTTGCTGGCGTATCCTTGATCTCGACCTTGCGGAAGCCTGTGTAGGTCGAAGCTCTATCAAGAAGGCGCTTGCCTGACTTGTCGTAGAGCTCGGCGACTAAGACATATCGGTGGGGAAGTTCGGCTGACCAGAGCTGGGGCATCGAGATCTTCAGTTCAGTTTCAGCGACAGCGGGCGCCGAAGTGCGGGTTTCTGTGCTCGCCACTACGGTGGAATCAACCTCGTCCGAATAGAGAGCGACACGGTAGAGCTTATAGCGAAGGCGGAGATCCTTCTGAATAGCCTTCACCCACTTGCAGTCTAGGTCGGCGGAGATACGGAGTGTTCCCTCACGAAGATCAGGAGAAAGGTCGGGGACAAGGCGAAGATCCTTCACGTGAATACGGGGCTTGGCCGTCAGATAGACCGAACGGAAGATCCCAGGTAGTCGGAACATGTCCTGCGCCTCCAGGAACGACCCGTCGCTATTGCGGTAGACTTCGACCGCCACCACATTCTCTCCCTCGGGGCGCAGATAGCTGGAGATGTCGAAGGAAGCCAGAGAACGGGAGTTTTTAGAGAAACCAACGTAGTGGCCATTGATCCAGAGGTAGAAGAACGAATCGACACCATCGAAGTTGAGATACACACCGTGACCCTGCCAATCCTTGGGGATGGTGAAGGTTCTGCGGTAAGATCCGACTTCATTACGGTCACGATAGGTCGTCCACTCCTTGGGCGGGGTGCGCATGACACCGCCACGCCAGTCGTCGGCTTTCACTTGATGCCAGAAGATCACTTGTTGATTGACGTAGATCGGCGTGCCATACTTCTGCTGGCCATCCTTTTGAAGGCCGTAGACATTCCAATTCATCGGTACCGAGACCTTGTCCCATCGGCTGACATCATAGCTTGGCAGGAAGAAATCACGAGGACGCTCCTCGGGCGTTCGCACCCAGTGGAAGGCCCACGTACCGCTAAGATCCTGATAGAGTGAACTGTATTGGGGAAGGATCTTCGTGATCTCATCCCGCTCCTTCGAACCAAAGGAGAAGAAGAATGCATGTGGTTGCTCTTTGTTGAGCGCATGCCTGGCGGGGCTTTGCCATTCATCGCCCTTGGGATTCGCCTCGTCCTGATACTCGTAGCCCGGCAAGATTCGCTGGGCGCAAAGGCTACCCGAGAGCGAAAGTGCAAGTACCGTGAGTAGCGTTCGTACGGTCATGATTTTCGTCATCTTATTGTGCTAAGGGGTTGCTGAAGCTGGTTGGTCTCTGAAGACCGGTGGTAAAATTACCCTTTTACAAGCACATTCCTTCTAAGATGAACGAATTCACCCCGCCTTCAGCAAAGGAAGGCGGGGCGAATGGCACTAGTTTAGCGGACCAAGATCAGGCACCTACGTGACCACCATTCTCGGGAGGCGTACCTCCTTCGTTTGTTTTGGGCTTCGTCTTAGGCTTTTTTTCCTTGGGCTTCACCACGGTCTGCTCGTAGCTGACGTCGGTGAGCGTGAAGTACTTCTTCGATGGCTGGAGGATTGAGGACAGCTTCGACCTCTTGGCGATTGAAGGTGGTGGACTTGGCAACACGTTCGCAGAAGTTGCGCAAGTCAATGCGATGATGTCCGGTGCTTCGACTCTACCGACTCGGATGAAGACCATGCGCACAAAAACGACACTGGGGGAAGGGCTCGTATAGCCCTTCCCCCAGTGTACTTCAGTGAAGAAGCCTTCCCCCTACCTAAAAGGAGGCATTCTTCATGATCATATCAAACCAGCGAGTTGGAAGCCAACCATGAAGCCAGACAAGTGGCTTGGCCATGAAGCCCACCGTATAGCGAGTCTTCGGACGTCGGCTGTTCACAGCTCGAGAGATCGCCTTAGCGATGACTATAGGCTTGGACATCATGTTGCCCTCATACTGCTTGCGCATGCCGAGCGCCGTCTTGGTAGCCTGCTTCTCGTACGCACCTCCCTTAGCACTCTCGATCAGATGATCAGCAGCGATGAATCCCCAAGGAGTCTTGATCCCCCCAGGCTCGATGATGCTCACCTGGATGCCAAAGTCCTTGGTCTCCATGCGTAGCGCATCACTGAAAGCCTCCAGAGCATACTTCGTAGCGTGATACCAAGCTCCGAAGTAGGTGGTCAGTCGCCCACCGATAGAGGCTACGTTGATGATCGTCCCGCTGCGCTGCTCACGCATATGGGGTAGGACCTTCTTCGTAAGCATAGCCACGCCGAAGATATTTACGTCAAACTGCTTGCGTGCCTCCTCGATGCTGACATCTTCGATAGCACCATAGGAGCCGTAGCCTGCATTATTCACCAGCACATCGATGCACCCCTCGGCCTTCACGATAAAGGCAACGGCTTCGTCTATACTTTCTTGACTTGTGACATCGAGGCGAATAGGCTTCACGCCGAACTGCTTCAGCGACACCATCTGGTCTACTCGGCGAGCTGCACCATAGACGATATGCCCTTGCTTGGCTAAGAACTCAGCTGTCTCGTAGCCGATTCCACTGCTTGCTCCAGTGAGGAGGATGACTTTCTTATTCATTCTATCTATACTGTTATTTGTTTGTTGTCTTGTTTCGTTTTCGGTGCAAAGGTATAGTCAATAGCCTCACCCTTAGTTATCCAAAACGAAACAATAGTGGTATATTTCCGTTCTTGATAATATAACAACCATTATTAAGCGCTTATGGAACACTCTGAGGAGGGAATTATGGCGAGCTTTGTAGCCATGGATCATATCACTTTTGACTACGAAGACGACAGCATCAAGCTCGCCACGACGTTTGAGCAGCTGGCGCACCTCGATGCGACCTCCCTGGAGGGCTACATGATACTAGCCTGCAACAAAGGGCGGCTGATCGTCGACATCAATGGCTCATCGAGACAACTAGAGACCTTCGAAGCCCTCATTCTCCCACCGCACACTCGCCTGACTAACCACATGGGGAGCCCTGGGGTGCGCTGTGACCTAGCTATCATCTCGACCGAGGTGGTCAAGCGACTCCTCGGGGCACACATCGAAGAATGGGATCGGTGTCTCTACATCTATCAGACCAATCACATCAAGCCCAGCGCAGAAGAGCGGGAGCAGTTCGCAGGCTACGTCGGGACGCTGTCCTTCAAGCTCCAGCAGGCACCACGTCGCTACAAGAAGGAGGTGATCGAATCCCTGCTACGTAGTATCCTCTTCGACTACTTAGAGATCATGATGTCCTCCGTGCCTGAGGTGGACACCAGCACGACCGAGGGCCAGCAGAAGGTCCTCTTCCGTCGCTTCCTTGAGCTCCTCGCTACACGCCACGTCAAGCACCAGCTGATAGAGACCTATGCACAGGAGCTATTTGTATCAGCCAACTATCTGACGAAGGTCTGCCGTAAGATCAGTGGGAAGACCGCCATGCAGTGGGTGCGTGAGTACACCGAAGCTGACATCCGATACTACCTGCTCAATACCGACCGTAGCATCACGGAGATCTGTGATGATCTCGGCTTCCCTAGTCTTTCCTTCTTCGGGAAGTACTGTCGTCGTGCCTTCGGTATGTCTCCTACAGAGTTCAGGAGGAGGATGGGTGCACCTCGTAGATAAGCTCTAGGTGGGTTTCCCTCGGGGAAATAGAAGGAGAGTGGGGAAGAAGAATAGTGCTGGCAGCAGAATGGGTGAGTCGTTCCTCGAGGGAGGCTAGGTTCTTCGGGTGGATTACCTTGAGGTATTAGGGGCTTTTTTGTACCTTTGCCTCCGGATTTTCAGCCCTGTTAGCGCCCGCATTGAAGGAGCACTACTCAGGACAAATAGAACAGCTAAGGACAATAAGAAGCAAGATCATGGATGATTCCCTCCCGCCGAATGAGCGCTGTGTAAGCGCTCCTCGTTAGCAGTCGTCTTGCCTTACCCCGATCCTTACTCCGGTGGCTACGCGGTGAGCCGACATTTAGCCCTCTAGCATATAAGACCTAGAGCTCCGTCTCACAGACTTAGTCACAAGCATAAATAAGATGAAGAGCTATCTTACCTTCGAGCCAGGACTACCCGAGCTTGAAGAGTTTGCCCCCAACTGCTGGGTGCATGTCGAATGCCCCGACGAAGATGACTTCCTTTTCCTAACAAAGGAGCTGGGGATCCCCCGCGAATTTCTCTCCGACATCGCCGATATCGACGAGCGTCCTCGTGCTGAGCGTGAGGACGACTGGCTACTGACGATCCTTCGCATCCCTATGGACGGAGGCGGGCCAGGCATGCCCTATCAGACCGTACCTATAGGGATCATCACCAGCCCAACGGCAACGGTATCCGTCTGCTACCGGCGCACGCAGCTCTTGCCCGACTTCATCAATCATATCCGGCGCAAGAACATCGGGATCTCCAACCAGATGGAGTTCATCACTCGGATGATCTACTCCTCGGCGGTATGGTTCCTGAAGTACCTGAAGCTCATGTACCTCGAGATCAATCGTGCCGAGAAGGAACTAGAGCTGAGTATCCGTAATGAAGACCTACTGCGTATCATGCGCCTTCAGCGGTCGCTCGTCTACTTCAGTACGTCTATCCGAGGCAACGAAGCGATGCTTGGGCGTCTCCGTACCACTTCGAGAGCGTCAAGCATCGACCCCGACCTCTTCGAAGACGTAAGCATTGAGCTGAGGCAGGCGTACAATACCATCAATATCTACACCGATATCGTGACGAGCATGATGGATGCTTCGGCGAACATCATCTCCAACAACGTCAACACCATCATGAAGCGAATGACCAGCATCTCCATCGTACTGACGATACCGACGATGATCTCCAGCTTCTTCGGGATGAACGTCGACGTCTATCTGGGAGAGTGGTACTGGGCGTTCCTCGTCATCTTCTGCATCTCCGTCGCCATATCGGGGCTAGCCTTCTACCTCTTCCGAAAGATCAAGTGGTTCTAGCCTAGCGAGCCTTATAAACAGCGATCCCCCCTGATGACTCTGCTCATCAGGGGGGATCGCTGTTTGTATGGAGGTGAGCCTAGGGATGCCTTATTCCTTGCCCGTATCCAGCTCCGAGAGGCGGTAGGCTTCGTGGATGGCAGGATTACGCCTGAGGATGGTGCAGATCGCATCTACCTGCTGGGCGTCGAGTACTTTCACTGAGATCGTACCTTGGAAGACGCCATCGAAGGCTTTCATGTTGATCGAGGTGATACTTACCTTGAAGTCCTCCAGAAGCACTTGCGAGATGGCATTGATCAGTCCCTTGGAGTCAATGCCTCGGATGACCAAGGTCGTCTCGTAGATAGGAGCGTGGTAAGTCCCCCAGGCGACGGATAGAAGGCGGTCGCCCTGAGCAGTTTTGTAGCGGGTAGCTTCCTGACAGGAGCGCTTGTGTACGATCACCTGTCCCTCGTCAGAGATGACCCCGAGGGCGTCATCGCCCGGGATGGGGTGACAGCAGGGGGCGAGCTTGTAGTTGAGCTTGCCATCCTGCTCGATGAGTTCGTAGGGGTGCGACTTGTCGAAGTCCTTGGGCGAAGTCGGTGCTGTCTGCGGAGCATCACTTTCCTTCTCCTTGCCACCGAAGAGGGAGGAGAAGGCACGTGTCATGCGACTCTTACGGCTGGTAGCCTTGCCCTTGGCGACCTGGTCGAAGTCTTCGGGGAAGTCGAACGTCCCTTCTCCTAGCTGACGGAGGAAGGTATCGGGCTTGTCGTACTGATAGTAGTGTGCTAGGCGATTCAGCAGGGGGCCATTGAGCGTCTCTCCGATGCTCTTCAGACGGGCCGTAAGTAGCGCTTCCCCCTGAGCGATAGACTCACGCTGGCGACGGCGCAGGGCAGTCTCGATCTTCACCTTAGCGTAAGCCGTGACGACGTACTCGAGCCAACTAGGCTCGGGCTGTACCGTCTTACTCGTCAGGATCTCTACCTGATCCCCGTTGGAGAGGCGGTAGGAGATGGGGAGGACCTTGTGGTTGACCTTCGCTCCGATACACGTGTCTCCTAGGTCGGTATGCACAGCGTAAGCGAAGTCGAGGACCGAGGCGTCTACCGGTAGCGTGATCGGGCGTCCCTTGGGGGTGAAAGCAGTGATGTCGTGGGCATAGAGACTGAGGTGAACGGTATTGAGGAACTCCATGCCCTTCGAGTCTGGATGGTTTAGTACTTCCCGGATGGTATCAAGCCAAATCTCCAGCTCATGATCCTCTTCGACGACATCGTTTTTGTAGCGCCAGTGGGCTGCTAGCCCCTGTTCGGCTATCTCGTCCATACGACGGCTACGTATCTGGACTTCTATCCACTGCGCATCGGGTCCGAGTACCGTGAGGTGAAGGGCCTGATAGCCGTTGCCCTTAGGGGTGGAGAGCCAGTCACGGAGTCGGTCGGGGCGGTTTCGGTAGATCTCCGTGATAGCGGTGTAGATATCCCAGCAGCGGTTCTTCTCGGGGTAGCCGTCACTGCTGTCGAAGATGATACGCACAGCGAAGAGGTCATAGACTTCCTCGAAGGGAATGCCCTTGATCTGCATCTTTCGCCAGATGGAGAAGCACCCCTTGACCCGGGTCTTCATCTCGTACTTGAGCCCCATCTCGTCAAAGCGTGCCTTCAGGGGGGCAGCGAAGCGATGGAAGAGGTCTTCACGACCGGCCTCGCTCTCCTTGACCTTGCGCTGGATCTCGTCGTAAGCATCGGGATGCTCGTAGCGGAAGCTCAGGTCCTCCAGCTCTGTCTTGATGGAGAAGAGGCCGAGGCGATCCGCTAGTGGAGCATAGAAGAAGGAGGTCTCCCCGGCGATCTTGAGCTGTTTGTCGGGCTTCATGGAGCCGAGGGTACGCATGTTGTGCAGGCGGTCGGCGATCTTGATGAGGATCACGCGTGCGTCGTCCCCGATGGTGAGGAGGAGCTTACGGATGTTCTGAGCCTGCAGGCTATCTATATTCTGGGGTACCTGCTCGGAGGAGATCTTGGTAAGTCCCTCGACGATCTGAGCGATCTTGTCCCCGAAGCCCCGACGTATATCCTCTACCGTATACTCTGTATCCTCTACGACGTCATGCAGGAGTGCACTGCAGATGGAGGTAGAGCCAAGACCCATCTCCTTGCAGACGATACGGGCTACGGCTATCGGGTGTAGGATGTAGGGCTCGCCACTGCGGCGTCGTACGAGGCCATGAGCTCGCCGAGCTAGTTGGAAGGCTTGCTCGATGATCTCGGTCTTCTGTCTATGTGGAGAGGCCATGTAGTCGGCGACCAGAGCCTGATACTCTTGGTTGATGAGAGCTTCCTCCTCGGGAGTGAAGTTGAGACTGATCTGTGCCATGAGTGGAAGATACGAGGGGTTAGAGCTGTGCGATCAGGTAGAGGGTGTAGGCGACGAAGCCTAGTACTAGGACGGCTCCCTCAGTGCGCTTGACGATGCGATCCCCGAAGAGCACGGAGAAGATGTAGAGTAGCACTCCCGAGATGATCATGACGGAGAAGTCTAGGGGGGTGACACCGCCGACTCGTATGGGCGTCACTGTAGAGCTGATGCCGAGGATGAGGAAGATGTTGAAGATGTTTGACCCGACGATGTTCCCCACGGCTAGTTCGGGCTGCTTCTTCAGAGCAGCGACGACGGAGGTGGCGAGCTCGGGGAGCGAGGTCCCCGCCGCTACGATCGTCAGTCCGATGAAGCTCTCGCTCATCCCTAGGGCTCTGGCTATGGAAGAGGCCGAGGAGACGAATAGATCTCCCCCGTAGATGAGCGCAGCGAGTCCTCCGATGATGAAGAGGATCAGGAGCCAGAGGGGATAGGCTTTCACCGGAGCATGATCAGCGTGTGGATCATCGGGGGAGCCCTTAGCTATGGCGAAGGTGTAGGTGAGGAAGATGAGGAAGAAGCCCAGTAGGACCATCCCCTCGCCACGGGTCAGTATATTCTCTGTAGCACCGATACCTGAGAAGATCGTGTCGTAGGACAGGAAGAAGAGCACGAGGCACGCTAGGATCATCAGAGGAAGCTCTCTACGGATGGTGCTCTGGGTGACTCGGATGGGAGCCACCACTGCTGTCACCCCTCCGATAGCGAGGACATTGAAGATATTAGAGCCTACGACGTTCCCCATAGCTATATCGGCGTTACCCTTGAGGGCAGACATGAGACTGACGATCAGCTCTGGGGCAGAGGTGCCGAAGGCTACGATGGTCAGTCCTACGACGAGCGGGGAGACACCCATGCGACGGGCTAGGGTAGAGGCGCCCTCGGTGAGGTAGTTAGCTCCTACGATGATCAATACGATCCCCAGGAGAAAGAGTAGAATGTCTACGATCATATACGAGAGGTTGGTGATCATATACGAGAGGTTGGTTGAGGAGATACAGTAGGGCTAATGGGAGCAACCGGTACAGCCTGAGCATCCGGAGCCAGGACCACCCCCCCCCTTCTTGGGGCGAAGCATCTGCCAGAGTGATCTCCCTATGAAGAAGACCACGATGATGAGGATGAGTGCGACGGCTATATTCTGAAACATAGGTAGCGGGATTAGCTCAGCAGGTGAGCGGTCTGATATACTACGAAGCAGATGAGCCAAGCGATACCACAGGAGTAGAGGGCTGAGAAGAAGCCCCACTTCCAGTGGCCTGACTCCCTACCGATAGCGATGAGGGTAGCGATACAGGGGAAGTACAGCAGGACGAAGAGCATAAAGCTGTAGGCGATGAGCGGGGTGAAGGAAGGGCTCCCGTCGGAGCGCTTCTCCTGCTTCATACGTGTCGAGAGCTGAGCGATGGCTTCATCCCCGTCGTCGCCATCGCCGGTATAGATGACACCCATGGTACTTACCACGACTTCCTTGGCCATGAGACCCGAGACGATACTTACCCCCATCTTCCAGTCGAAGCCCAGCGGGCGTATGATCGGTTCGCTGAGGTGACCGATACGGCCGATGATGGATTGCTCCTGATGATAGGTGGCGAAGCTATGCTCTAGCGAGTCGATCTGAGCCTGGCGGATAGCCTCGGGGAGGGCAGACTGCTGGAGCGCTTCGACCTGTTGGTCCTTGATCGCCCGCTCCTTGTCTTGGCGAGGATAGTAGCTCATGAACCACACGATGATCGACGCTGCTAATATCACGGTACCCATCTTCTGAAGGTACTGCTTGGAGCGCATCCACACGTGTATGGCTACCGAGCGTACCGTCGGCCTACGATAAGGGGGAAGCTCCATGACGAAGGGGATGTCCTCCCCCTTGAAGACTGCGCTTCGCAGCAGGCGGGCAGACACTACAGCGATGAAGATGCCTATGAGGTACAGGGAGAAGAGCACCAGGGTCGCCTGCCAAGGGATAGGGAAGAAGGCAGCGGCCAGGAGTAAGTAGACAGGCAGACGTGCCGAACAGCTCATGAACGGCAGGACGAGCATCGTGATGAGCCTGCTCTTACGACTCTCGATCATGCGGGTACTCATCACTGCCGGCACATTACATCCGAAGCCCATGATCAGGGGGATAAAGGACTTACCATGTAGCCCCATGCGGTGCATGAGCTTGTCCATGATGAAGGCTGCTCGGGCCATGTAGCCACTGTCCTCGAGGAGGGAGATGAAGAGGTAGAGGATGACTATCTGCGGTAGGAAGACGATCACGCCCCCCACGCCTGCCACGATCCCATCTACGAGGAGATCCCTCAGGGGACCTTCACTCATGCTGGAGCCGAGCCACGCCCCGAGCTTCCCCACCAGACTATCTATTAGATCCATTGGGTACTGCCCGAGGGTGAAGGTGAAGAAGAACATCAGCCCCATGAGCAGGAGGAAGAGCGGGAAGCCCCAGAGACGACTGGTGACGACATCGTCGATACGGTCGGTGAGGGTACGCTTGCCCGAGTGCTTGGGGAAGTAGGTCTCCTTGAGTGCTCCGGAGATGAAGCCGTAGCGAGCATCGGTGATCAGAGACTCTGCCTCCTCGTCGGTATACTCACGGAGCTTGCGCAGGGCGAAGTCTCGAGCCGAGAGGAGGAAGCCTCCTCGGGTATGACGGGCGATGAGCCCCTCTTCGACGTCCTTGTCTCGCTCCAGGAGCTTGATCGCTAGAGAGCGGGCAGCGAGGGCATCGGTGATCTCGGTATGCTCCTGGATCTTCTCCGTCAGCTCCTCGATCAGGGGCTCTAGGGTAGGTCCATAGGGGATACGTAGCGGGCGGAGCTTCCCTGTCTCTGGACTGAAGAGGCTTTCGTCCCCCGCCTTGATCCCCTTAGCTACGCTGATGATCTCATCGAAGAGCGCCTCTAGCCCCAGCCCTGTACGGCAGATGGTGGGGATCATAGGTATGCCGAGGAGGCGGGAGAGGCGAGGGTAGTCGAAGTACTCCTCTCGTTGCATGAACTCATCGAACATATTCAGAGCCACGACTACCGGCAGACCCAGCTCCTTGAGCTGTAGCGTCAGGTAGAGGTTGCGCTCGATATTGCAGGTGTCGACGACGTTGAGCACCAGATCAGGGCGCTGGCTCCCCGTCAGGTAGTTGCGTATATAGATCTCCTCGGGGCTGTAGGGCGAGAGGGAGTAGGAGCCTGGTAGGTCGATGAGCTCGATACGATAGCCTCCGTAGTAGATGTAGCCCGTCTTAGCCTCGATCGTCACCCCGCTATAGTTGCCCACGTGCTCATGGGCGCCACTAGCTTGGTTGAAGAGGGAAGTCTTCCCGCAGTTTGGGTTACCCAAGAGGGCAATGCGTAGCGTCGGGAGCGTCTTGGAGCGAAGCCCCGTATGCTCCCGATGATGGAGGCTGTGGAGCTTAGGCGCTGGTAGAGGCTCTTCGGGAGCTTCGGCGGGCTCACGCTCCAGCTCGAAGGGCTCAAGGAGGCGCACTTCGATGCGCTCGGCATCCTTGTGACGGAGCGAGACATTGTAGTCAAGGATCTTGTAGTAGATGGGATCCTTGAGTGGTGCGTTGTGTACGGCAGTGATCTCCTTACCCTGGACGAAGCCCATCTCAAGGATACGCTTCCTGAAGGCTCCTGATCCGCCGACACGCACGATGACGGCTTTCTGTCCCGTCTGTAGCTGAGCTAAGTTCATACCTACAAAGTTATGTAAAAAGCACTAGTTCCCCAGAGCCTCTGGCCTCTTCTCACTCCTAGGGAACACAAGTGAAGACTTTATCTGGGAAGTAAGCCCATGAGGAGGGCTTTAGTACAATAAGCGGAGAAGGTGCATGGAGGTTCGTCCATCCTCTTTTCTTTGCCTATTTTGGCCGAAGGAGAAGGGCGACGGGAGGAGAGATCTATTCAGCTCAGGAGTCCGCCTTCATTTCATCCGCTTTAAAAGTATCAAGGTTGCCTAATGAGTGTTTGCAGTAGCGCCTCCTGAGAGGTACTACTGTTGCCTCGAGGGAGGCGCTAGTAGTGCCACTAGTTGGGGACTACTAGCGAAGCTTTACCGAGCCTAGGGAAGAGGCGAAGGAGGTAGATTTGCACAGATGGGAGAAGTGTGTGCTAATAAGGGTTGTTGTGCATAGTAGTTTGCAATTTGGATATTTATCATATCTTTGCCGAGCAAGGACCTAGGAGAGCGGTCTAAGGCCAAGCACTACCGCCCCCTCCGAAGTCTTACGTACAGACCAGTCTACATTAAACTAACCTCATTAGCATTATGCAAGAGCAACCCCAGTTTAAGTCAGGAGTATGGGAAGTCGAACTCAATGTTCGTGACTTCGTCGCTCAGAATGTAACCCCCTACGATGGAGATGCCTCCTTCCTTTGTGGCCCCACAGAGAAGACCCGCCGTGTGTGGGAGCACTGCCTTCAGGCCCTCAAGGAAGAACGTGAGAACAATGGCGTACGCTCCATCGACACGAGCACCGTCTCCGGCATCACCGCCTTCGCTCCTGGCTACATAGACAAAGAGAATGAAGTGGTCTTCGGTCTACAGACGGACCAGGTCCTTCGTCGTGCTATGAAACCCTTCGGAGGATACAAGGTCGTCGAGAAGGCTGTCCATGAGAACGGCCTCGAGGTAGACCCTCGTGTCACCGACATCTTCACCCACTACCGCAAGACCCACAACGATGGTGTCTTCGACGTCTATACGGATGAGATCCGCTCCTTCCGCTCCAATAGCTTCCTCACCGGTCTGCCTGACAACTATGCCCGTGGTCGCATCATCGGTGACTACCGTCGCCTAGCGCTCTACGGTGCCGATCGCCTCATCGCCTGGAAGAAGGAAGACCTAGCCGGTATCCATGGACCTATGACGGAGCATGTCATCCGTCTACGAGAGGAAGTGGCTGAGCAGATCCGTGCTCTCAAGAAGATCGTAGAGATGGCAGCGAGCTACGGCTTCGACGTGCGCCGTCCTGCCTACACCGCTAGCGAAGCCGTCCAGTGGGTGTACTTCGCCTACCTGGCTGCTATCAAGGACCAGGATGGTGCGGCTATGTCTCTGGGGAATGTATCGAGCTTCCTCGATATTTACATCCAGTACGAGCTCGACCACGGTACGATCACTGAAGAGCTTGCCCAGGAACTGATCGACCAGTTCGTCATCAAGCTACGTATGGTCCGTCACCTGCGCATGGACTCCTACAATGAGATCTTCGCTGGTGACCCTACCTGGGTAACAGAGTCGATCGGAGGACGTCTCTTCGATGGTCGCCACAAGGTCACCAAGACTAGCTTCCGCTTCCTCAACACGCTCTATAACCTCGGGCCAAGTCCTGAACCCAACCTTACGGTCCTGTGGAGTCCCTCCCTACCAGAAGGCTTCAAGGAATTCGCTGCACAGGTCTCCATCGATACCTCTTCTATTCAGTACGAGAATGATGATCTGATGCGTGCTACCCGCAATTCGGACGACTACGGGATCGCTTGCTGCGTGTCCTATCAGGAGATCGGTAAGCACATCCAGTTCTTCGGCGCTCGTACCAATCTAGCCAAGGCCCTCCTGCTAGCGATCAACGGCGGACGCTGTGAGATCTCTGGTACGCTCATGGTCGAAGGGATCCCCGAACTGAAGGGTGAGGTGCTCAACTTCCAAGAGGTCTGGGACAACTACCTCAAGGTACTCAAGACCATCGCACGCGTGTACAATGACTCGATGAACATCATCCACTACATGCACGACAAGTATTATTACGAGGCGGCGCAGATGGCGTTCATTGACACCGATCCCAAGATCAACCTCGCCTATGGTGTCGCTGGTCTCTCCATCGCAGCAGACTCGCTCTCGGCGATCCGCTACGCTAAGGTCACCCCGATCCGCAACGAGCAAGGTCTCACCGAAGACTTCAAGGTCGAGGGAGAGTTCCCCTGCTATGGCAACGATGATGACCGTGCTGATACCATCGCCTACGATATCACGCATATCTTCTCGGGTCTCCTGAAGGAACTCCCCGTCTACAAGAATGCTGAGCCTACGCTCTCTGTCCTGACCATCACCTCCAATGTGATGTACGGCAAGAAGACTGGCGCTACCCCTGACGGGCGTGCCAAGGGCGTAGCCTTCGCTCCAGGGGCTAACCCCATGCACGGCCGAGACAACCACGGGGCTATCGCTTCGCTCAGCTCGGTAGCTAAGCTCGACTACACCGATGCCGCCGACGGGATCAGCAATACCTTCAGCATCATCCCTCACTCGCTCGGGTCGAACAAGCAGGAGCAGAACGAGAACCTCATCTCTATGATGGACGGTTACTTCTCCAAGGGGGCGCACCACCTCAACGTCAACGTGCTCAACCGTGAGATGCTCGAGGATGCTATGATCCATCCAGAGAACTATCCTCAGCTGACGATCCGTGTCTCCGGCTACGCTGTGAACTTCGTCAAGCTCAGCCGTGAACACCAGCTCGAGGTCATCTCTCGCTCCTTCCACCAGCGCATGCGCTAGCCTAGGAGACGCTCCGAATCTCTATAACTAAAGTGGCGGGCGAAGGATCGGTACCGACCCTTCGCCCGCCCTCTTTCTTGTAGGTCATGCTACGTATTCATTCCTTCGAGTCCATGGGGACGTTTGATGGTCCTGGGCTTCGTCTCGTCGTCTTCCTCCAAGGGTGCAACTTCCAGTGCCTCTACTGTGCCAACCCCGACACCATCCCCATAGGTCAGGGCGGGAAGCTCATAGAGGAGGGGGAGGTGCTACGCCGTGCCCTGAGCGAACGTCCCTTCTTCGGCAAGCGTGGAGGGATCACTTTTAGTGGTGGAGAGCCTACCGTGCAGGCCGAGGCCCTCATCCCTCTGTGCCGTCAGCTCAAGGCCGAGGGTATCCACATCTGCTTAGACAGCCAAGGTAGTATCCGCAATCGTTATGTCGACGAGCTCCTCTCCATCGTAGATATGGTGCTCCTAGACTGTAAGCATATCCTCCCTGAGGCTCACCGCCGTCTGACTACCCAGTCCAATGCCAACACCCTAGCGACAGCGGAGCAACTACGCCAGATGGGTAAGCCCGTCCGTATGCGCTACGTGCTTGTCCCTGGGTACAGTGACCAGCCAGAGGCCTTGCATGCCTTAGGACAACGCTTCGGTGGCTACGAGAATATCGAGCGCCTAGAGCTCCTGCCCTACCATACCTATGGCAAGCATAAGTATGAGACCCTCGGGCGTGCTTATCCTCTGGAGCAGGTACATGAGCCTACCCACGAGGAGATCGCTGCTGCTCAGGAGATACTAGAGCAGTACTTCCTCGTCGTCTGGACGCAATAGTCGAGAGGACCTAGTAGCGTCACGCCCCCGTCTCCATGCCTGACGCCCTCCCGCATAGGGTGTCGCTGTCCTGCCGTCTTAGATGCTGGTGTCGTCTCTGTCCCGACGCTGATCTCCTCCGCTAAGAGCTGCCTTTACCTTCCCTCGATAGCTACCTCCGCCATCTCTCTATATATAATAATGGTATACCTCCAGACTCGGGGATCGAAGGGTATGCCTAGGTTTGGTGAAATCCTGTTATCTTTGTGAACTACTTCTCAGAGTATCTGTGCGTTCTTTGTCTTGCTCATGCCTATCTACAGAGACGCACTAGAGGTATGTAGATAGGAGTAGGTGGCTTGAAATTATGATCAATAGAGTACTTATACGCACCCGTGTACTACAGGTGGCCTATGCCCACCTCCATCGTGGAGAGCTTCGGCTTGCCACTGCTGAGCAGGATCTCTTGCTCAGCCTCCATCGCACGTATGACCTTTATCTCTTCCTCCTTCAGCTCATTCCTTCGCTTACGGAGTTTCACCGCGAGGTCCTAGAGATCCGCAAGAAGAAACACCTAGCTACGAAGGCCGAGCGTAGCCCCAACCTTCGCCTTGTAGAGAATCGCCTAGCAGCGAAGCTCGCTTCGTCCGAGAAGCTGAGCTCCTGGTACGAAGGCTTCAATCTTCGCTGGGAGGAGGACGAATCACTCCTTCGCCATCTGCTCCGCCGTATCGAGGCCTCCGACATCTATGCCCGCTACCTTGATGCAGAGGAGTCGACCTTTGAGCTGGACCGAGACTTCTGGGTAGAGATCTTCCATGAGCTCTTCGCCACAGATGAAGAGCTGGCAGAGATGCTTGAGCAGAACTCCATCTACTGGGAAGATGATCTGAAGTGTACGGAGAAGGCAGAGACAGAGGAGCGCCCCGCTAGTGAAGGCGAAGCCGTCGAGCAAGCGCTCGCCGAAGCTCGTCAGGCAGGCGCCTACCAGAGCCTTCGCCTTGAGAACGGCCCCGTAGAGATCGTCAAGGACTTCGTGGAGAAGACACTGAGAAAGAGTGAGCAGGAGAACGCCTTCGACGACGAGATCCGCCCTGCTTTCAAGGACGAGGATGACGAGCGCTTTGCCCGCATGCTCTTCCGCCAAACCCTCCTGAAGTACAGTGAGCAGATGAAGCTCATCGAACCAGTGCTTAGCACGGAGTGGAGTAGTGAGCGTCTGGCTGACATCGATGCTCTTCTGCTCAACCTAGGCTTGACAGAGTTCCTCTACTTCCCTATGATCCCCACTCAGATCACCATCAACGAGTACGTGGAGCTAGCGAAGCACTTCTCTACGGCGCACAGTGCCTCCTTCGTCAATGGGGTGCTTGATGCCTTGGCTCGCAAGCTCAAGGAAGAGGGTAAGATCCTCAAGCAGTAACAGTACGTATTATTTACTCAATCTTAATAAACAAAACGAATGGAAATGATTTTCCTCCAGGCTTCTGGTCAGGCCGGTGCTGGCAGTGGCTTCTCCACGATCATCATGATGGTCGCTATCTTCGTCATCTTCTGGCTCTTCATGATCCGTCCCCAGCAGAAGAGACAGAAGGAGCTACAGAAGAAGCGTGAAGCGCTCAGCGTCAACGACCGCATCGTCTCCTCTGGTGGCCTCTACGGAGTGATCAAGGATATCAAGGAGACTGAGTTCGTCGTCGAGATCGCAGAAGGCGTACGTGTCCGTATGGACAAGGGCTCTGTCTTCCCCGCTGGCGACGCTCCTGCTGACGCCAAGTAAGCCCTCCTAAGACCCTACTTATATAGAGGCTGCTCGGTCACCAGATACGGGCAGCCTCTCTTCATAGCTCCACCGATAGAGCGGACCAACGAGTACGAGCCATGCGATTAGATCTGAAGAATCCCACTCCTAGCAAGCCTATTGTAGCTAAGAGTCTCAAGCCCTCTCCACGGAGACGGCGTAGAAGTCGAGAGTTCCTTACCTTCCTCGTCTTCGTCCTTCTCTCGGCTACATTCTGGTTCGTGCAGAGCCTCCAGCGTCGCTTCACTTATACGCTGCGTATCCCCGTGACCTATGATTCTATTCCTCCGGAGGTGGGCCTTCAGTCCAAGCTCCCTGAGTTCGTCGAAGTAAGTCTCGAGGATGAAGGAGGGCGCCTCCTCGAATATAGTATACGTGGTGTCGCCCCGATACGCCTGCATCCTCAGCGTGATCACCAGCTCATCGCCGGCTTCTCGATCTCTGCTACTACTCTCTCTGCAGAGGTGCGTAGTCGCCTCTCTTCGTCGGCACGCATCATCTCTGTCTCCCCCTCTGCGATCAATGCCTCAGCCTATCGTAGACAGAGGAAGGTGCTACCGATCACCCTCGGGAGTCTCCCTCATATAGCTACGGGCTATGCCGTAGGAGAGATAGAGTTTACCCCAGCGGAAGTGACGGTCTTTGCCTCGGGTCATACACTGGATACACTGACGTCGCTCCGTACGGAGCCCTTTGCTGAGGAGACACTGACGACTACTACGACGACGAAGGTGCGTATCCATCTCCCCGAGGGAGTCTATGCTTCTACCACGATGGTGCAGGTACATATCCCTGTGGAGCAACTCACTGAGCAGACCTTCACCCTTCCCGTAGAGGTCACGGGCCTTCCCGAGGGCTTCATCCTTCAGCCTCTACCTAGCTCCGCTACGATCCAGCTGACGCTGCCTCGCTCCCGCTACAAGGAGATCCAGCCCGAAGATCTGACGCTCGCTGTAGCCTATCCCACCTTGGTCTCCAGTGGAGAGGCTAAGTCCGACGCTCCTCGACAGCTCCCGATTCAGCTGATCAAGAAGCCCGATTGGCTAAAGAATTACCGTATCACTCCCGACCATGTGCAGTATGTCATCGAGGAGAGGAAGTAGCTCGCTCTCCGCATTCTTTTCTGAAGGTATCTATACCATCGGCCTAACGGGTGGTATAGGTGCAGGCAAGAGCTATGTGGCTCGTATGCTCCAGGAGCACCACATCCCCGTCTACGCTACCGACCAGAGAGCGAAGGCACTCTATGATGAAGACGAGGAGCTACGTGAATCTATGATAAGGCTTTGTGGTAAGGAGATCTATTCTACAGAGGGGCATCTAGATCGTGCCTATCTGGCCTCGCTGATCTTCGCTGATCGTGCCCTCCTGGAGGAAGTAAATAAGCTCGTCCACCCTGCCGTACGTAGAGACTTCTGTCGCTGGCGTAGTGAGCTGGTGGAGTCAGGCCTTCGCCTCTGTGCGCTGGAGAGTGCTTTGCTCCTTGGCGCTGGGCTGGACGAGTATGTCGACCTAGTCGTAGCGGTAGTGGCCGAGGAGTCGGTGCGTCTCACCCGAGCTATGCTCCGTGATGGAGCTAGTGAAGAGTCAGTGCGGGCACGTATTCAGCACCAGATGGCCCAGGAGGAACTTATAGATCGTGCAGACTATATCCTCTACAATGACGATGCTCATCCCCTCGCTCCTCAGATCGATCGCCTACTGGCTGCACTTCCCCTCTGACCCGCTTTACGGAGACTATTCTCCCAAATATCCCTACTTTTGCATCCACAACGGAGCTCTCAGGAGATCCATCGAACTATCAGTATCATTATGTTGCATACCATTCTCTCAGTTTCAGGTAAGCCTGGACTCTATCGCCTCCTATCCTCGGGGAAGAATAACCTCATCGTCGAATCCCTTCAGACGAAGAAGCGCATGCCCATCCTGCCTAAGGATCGTGTCGTGGCCCTATCAGATATCTCTATGTTCACCGATGGTGAAGATATCCCCCTCTCAGAGGTGCTCACCCGTCTGCATGAGAAGCAGGCCGGAGTAGCTGTCACTGAAGACCTGCTCAAGGATGCAGAAGCGCTTCGTGCTTCTTTCGGTGAGGTGATCCCTAACTTTGACCGTGATCGTGTCTACACGTCAGACATCAAGAAGCTCTATACTTGGTACAATATCCTCCTCGAAGCAGGTATCACCAACTTCGCTGACGAGACAGAAGAATAAGCCTAATTCGCTTAGGTAAGTCGAGCCCCAAGCTCTAGGTACATACCCCTAGAGTTTGGGGCTTGCTCGTATAGGGGAAGGCTTCTTCTATGGGAGTCTTTACATCGGTCATTCGAAAGTATTAGCATTCTCAGTTGAGATCATTGACGCTCTAATGCGTAGGTGCTAGCACTTATTACCTGATAGCCTTAGTACTAAGTACATGAGAGCATTACCCTCATTACCCATAAACTCTGGCGACTTGACAGGCAATTCATTCGCCCTTTACGGCTCTTCGGTCTTCCCAATACCTGTTTAGGGGAATTCTCCAGCCTAATTCCCCTCAATTTCCACTGCGTTATAGACAATATTGATACCCGTATTGATAGAGGGTATTAAATGAAGTCATCGGGAGATGAACTATTTGATAATCTTTAGGTTTCCTATTCGAAGGGTCGGATTTTTTCCTTGAAATGACTTGCTCAGTTCGCCCCTCGCCTCTGTGTTTTTTGGGGAAATACCCCAGCTGAAGCACTAGGAGTACCCCATTACATGAGGTGAAGGTCTAGTTGTGGGGGACGTATTTTAATATAATATATATCTTTGCGTAGTCAGTGTTGCAATAAAGGGTGTTAATACAGATTATTTTCCATTATTAAGGGTATTCTGCTCCCCTCTATTGCCACCGACCAGAACGAGAAGATAGGGTGGTCCTCCACTTCGCTATGAGGTGGGGTAGACGCACCTTCGGTTCGGAGGACGGAAGATTACATAAGTACCTAATATAGAATGCAGTTATGGCTAAACTCAAGAAAGAAGACTTGCTAGAGATGTACCGCAAGATGGAGGACATCCGCAACTTCGACAACAAGGTCAATCAGCTCGTGCGCCGTGGGGAAGTCCCAGGTATGACGCACTTCTCCGTGGGTGAGGAAGCTGCCAATGTCGGGGCGATCGCAGGCCTCGAGAAGGGAGACCTCATCACCTCTAATCACCGTGGCCACGGCCAGAGTATCGCTATGGGCATCGACCTCAATGGGATGATGGCCGAGATCATGGGTAAGGCTAATGGTGTCTGCAAGGGTAAGGGTGGCTCAATGCACATCGCTGACGTAGATGCTGGTAACCTCGGTGCCAACGGGATCGTCGGTGGTGGTATGGGTGTCGCTATCGGTGCAGCCCTCACGCAAAAGATGAAAAACACAGGTAAGATCGTAGTCTGCTGCTTCGGTGATGGAGCTACCAACGAAGGTACCTTCCACGAGACGCTCAATATGGCTGCTATCTGGAATCTCCCAGTGATCTTCTACTGTATCAACAATGGCTACGGGATCTCGACGCCTATCAATGCTGTCATGCGCCCCAAGCATGTCTATGAGCGTGCTGCAGCCTACGGCGTCCCCGGTGTCTTCATCGAGGACGGCAATGATCTGCTAGCTGTACGTGAGACGATGGACAAGGTGATCAAGGATGTACGTGCTGGCAAGGGTCCCGTACTCGTAGAAGCTATCTCCTATCGCTGGTTCGGTCACTCCACTTCTGACCCAGGTAAGTACCGCACAAAGGAAGAAGTAGATGAGTGGAAGAAGAAGGACCCCATCCTCAAGTTCCGCAATTACCTGATCGAAAAGAAGCTGGCCAAGGCCGAAGAGCTTGATGCTATCGAGGCTGCAAGCCACGCAGACGTCGAAGCTGCTGTAGAGTACGGACGCAAGGGACCTGAACCCTCTCCCGAATCTGCCTTCGAAGATATCTTCACCGAATAAGCTATTCGGTCTTCACTAACCCTATTAAACGAATAGACTATTATGATAGAAGGACAAGAAACAAAGGTGATGTCCGTACGCGATGCGATCATCGAAGCGATGAGCGAAGAGATGCGTCGGGATGAGAATGTATTCCTCATCGGTGAAGATGTCGGTGTCTATGGAGGTGACTTCGGTACTTCCGTCGGTATGCTTGAAGAGTTCGGGAGCGAACGTGTACGTGATACCCCCATCTCTGAGAATGCCATCTCGGGCTGTGCTGTCGGTGCTGCTCTGACGGGTATGCGTCCTATCGTCGACGTGACCTTCATGGACTTCATCGTCTATATGATGGACAATATCGTCAATCAGGCAGCTAAGACCCGCTATATGTACGGCGGTAAGGGTTCTGTGCCTGTAGTCTTCCGCTGTGCCGCTGGTTCGGGACTCTGCTCTGCAGCTCAGCACTCACAGAGCTTGGAAGCATGGTTCTGCCACATCCCTGGTCTCAAGGTCGTAGCTCCAGGTACTCCTGCTGATGTCAAGGGTATCCTCAAGGCTGCTATCCGTGACAATAACCCTGTGATCTTCCTCGAGTACAAGGCTCAGTACAATATGAAGGGTGAAGTACCTACTTCTCCTGACTTCGTCCTACCTCTTGGTAAGGCTGATCTGAAGCGTACCGGTAAGGACGTGACTGTCGTCACCTACGGCCGTATGCTGGAGCGTGTCCTGAAGGCTGCCGACAAGGCTCTCGAGAAGGGTATCGAAGTCGAAGTCGTCGACCTGATGACCCTGATGCCTCTAGACAAGGAAGCGATCATCAACTCTGCGAAGAAGACGGGTCGTGTACTCCTAGTAAACGATGCTCACAAGACGGGTGGTTTCCTCGGAGAGATCGCTGCGACGATCATCGAGAGCGATGCATTCGACTACCTTGATAGCCGTATCCTGCGTCTGGCTGCAGAGGATATTCCTACGCCTTACAACCGCTCGCTCGAGATCGCTATGCTACCTGATGTCGACCGCATCCTAGAGTACATAGAGCGCCTCTACAACAAGCGCTAGTCCCCGCACACAAGTGACACTACTCATGCGTATAGCCCTCCCACTGATTCGCTGGAGAGGGCTATACGCCATAAGAATAATCTAAATATGGGAAATGATAAACTAAGAGCCACACCTGCGGCTCGTTCTCTAGCTCAGCGCATGGGGGTCGACCTCAATGCGATCGCTGGATCGGGCTACAAGGGACGTATCCATGCAGAGGATGTGGCTGAGTTCAGCTACGAGAAGGCTGGTGGTATCACTCCTTTGGCAAAGAAGATCGCCGACACCTTTGGTCTCGATACCTCTTCTATCCAGGGATCCGGCTTCCGTGGCAAGATCACACGTGCCGACGTAGCGAAAGCTCTGGGCGGTCGCTACTATCCTAACCTCGAGGACATCATCGATCCATTCACGGATACCGATGGTGCTGTAGCTTCAGCTCCTGCAGCTGGCTCTGCCGCTGCGAAGGCTTCTGCTCCTGCCTCATCGGCAGCAGCTCCCGCAGCAACCGCTGCACCGAAGGGCGATATCGAGATCGTGCCTATGAATATGATGCGTCGTGTCATCGCCAAGCGTATGGCCGATAGCTACTTCTCAGCACCAACCTTCGTCCTGAACTACGAAGTCGACATGTACGAAGCTACTAAGCTCCGTAAGCAGCTCCTTGAACCCATCAAGGAGAAGACGGGCAAGAAGCTCACCGTCACCGATATCATCTCCATCGCTGTCGTGCGTACGCTGATGAATCATCCCTATATCAATGCCACGCTTTCAGCTGATGGCTCACAGATCGAGCTTCACAACTATGTGAACCTTGCTATGGCCGTCGGTATGGACGAAGGCCTTCTGGTACCTGTCGTCCATGGAGCTGAGAAGCTCGGACTGGTAGACCTGATGCTTCGCCTCAAGGACATCACCGAGCGTGCTGTCGGCAAGAAGCTCACGCCTGCGGATCAGGAAGGGAGCACCTTCACCATCTCCAACCTCGGTATGTATGGTGTCGAGTCCTTCACTTCGATCATCAATCAGCCTAACTCCGCTATCCTCTCCATCGCTGGTACGAAGGAGATGCCCGTCGTACGCAATGGCGAAGTCGTCATCCGCCCCATCATGAAGATGAGCTTGACCTCCGACCACCGCGTCATCAACGGCCTTGCCGCTGCTAAGTTCATGCAGGAGCTCAAGGCTACCCTGGAGTCGCCACTACCACTCCTCGTTTAATCCACCTCATACGAAACACAAAAGATATCCTATATAGATATGGCAACAGAGATCATCATGCCCAAAACGGGCCTAGACATGACAGAAGGTGAGATCGTCAGCTGGCGTAAGAACGAGGGTGACCCCGTACAGGCTGGTGAAGTCCTCCTTGAGATCATGACGGACAAGACGAGTATGGAGCTCGAAGCTGAAGCTTCAGGTGTCCTGCTTAAGATCACTCATCAGGCTGGCGAGACAGTACCCATCGCCGAAGTCATCGGCTACATCGGCGAACCTGGTGAAAGCCTCGAGACCGTCCGTACGAAGGATGAGATCATCCCTGAGAAGCAGGACGGCCCCAAGCACGAAGGTGCTGCTAAGCCATTGATCCATCTCGATGGCTCCTATCACCTCTGCGTCATCGGTGGTGGACCTGCTGGCTATGTAGCAGCTATCCGTGCTGCTCAGCTCGGTGCTAAGGTAGCTATCGTCGAGAAGGCTGAATTCGGTGGTACTTGCCTCAATAAGGGCTGTATCCCTACCAAGACATTCCTCCGCAATGCTGAGATCATCGAAGGTGTAGAGCAGGCTGCTGCTCGCGGGATCAACTTCGCAGATATAAGCTTCTCTGTAGATATGAAGAAGCTCGTCAGCTACAAGGACAGCGTCGTCAAGAAGCTCACCGGTGGTGTCTACTCGCTACTCAAGAGCAATGGTGTCGAAGTCTTCCGTGGTGTCGGTAAGATCAACCGAGACAAGGACGTCGTAGTCGATGGCAAGGACATCATCAAGGCCGACAAGATCATCCTCGCTGGTGGCTCCAAGGTCGGTCGCCTGCCTATCCCCGGTATCGAGCATCCTGCCGTACTGACCAGCGATGATATCCTCAGCCTGCAGGAGCGTCCCGAGAGCCTCGTCGTCATCGGCGGTGGTGTCATCGGTGTCGAGATGGCCGAAGCTCTGGTATCGCTTGGTACTAAGGTCACGATCATCGAGATGGCTGACTACATCATCCCTGCTCTTGACAAGGAAGTCTCTCAGACTCTTCGCTCAGAACTCGAGAAGCGTGGTATCACCATCCTCACAGGTGCAGCTATCGAGAAGATCGAAGACCGCTCAGGCAAGCTCGCAGCTGTCCTCAAGGATGGTCGTGTCATCGAAGGTGAGAAGGCTCTTCTCTCGATCGGTCGTGTGCCTGATCTCGAAGGCGTCGGTGAGATCGAATTCGAAATCGAGCGTGGTCGCATCAAGGTCGACAAGTACATGGAGACTAGCGTCAAGGGCATCTATGCTCCTGGTGACGTCAATGGTCTGAAGATGCTTGCTCATACGGCCTTCCGCATGGGTGAAGTAGCTGCTGAGAATGCACTGCAGGGCAACGAACGTGCTCTCAAGATGCTCTCTGCTCCTTCGGTCGTCTATACGCGTCCTGAGGTAGCTACCGTAGGTCTCACCGAAGAACAGGCTCGTGAGAAGTACGGAGATATCCGTGTCGGTAAGTTCGCCTTCGTAGCTAACGGCCGTGCACTTGCTTCTGGTGAAACTCAGGGCTTCGTCAAGGTCATCCTCGACAACAAGTACGGTGAGATCCTTGGTATCCATATCATCGGTGCTATGGCTGCAGAAATGATCAGCCAGGCTTCGCTGATCATGGAGATGGAGGCTACGGCAGAGGAAGTGATCGCTACGATCTACGGTCACCCCACCTATTCCGAAGCGCTCTACGAAGCTATTGGTGATGCCCTCGGTCTTGCTATCCACCTTCCCGCTAAGAAGAAGTAAGGACTAGCATCCCCTGTATTTAGAGGAGTCTATTCGGCTTCTCTCCCCTAGATGAGTGGCTAGAGTATCCATCGAGATGCTCTAGCCACTTCGCTTTATCAGGAGAATGGTATTGGATCTGCCTTATATCCCTTCGGCACTCTATAGCAATCAGCTCTTAGCTTACTACTTTCGCTCTCCTATGGCTATGTATAGGGCTTTCTCTATCTTTGGATATCGTTTCACACACGGACGATACGATTAGTCCTAATAACACTACACAACACGATGGAAGAACAGAACTACAAGCTCCTTGACGGGAAAGCAACTTCCGCACAGATCAAGACCGAGATCGCAGCAGAGGTTGCTGCTCGTGTGGCTGCAGGTAAGCCAGCACCGCACCTAGTAGCCATCCTCGTCGGGCATGATGGAGGCAGTGAGACCTATGTGGCCTCCAAGATCAAGACTTGCGCTGAGGTAGGCTTCCGATCTACGTTGGTCCGCTTCGAGGATGATGTGACCGAGGAGCGCCTCCTTCAGGAGATCCACCGCCTCAATGAAGACCCCGAAGTCCATGGCTTCATTGTACAGCTCCCCCTACCTAAGCACATCGATGAGCAGAAGATCATCGAAGCGGTTGACCCTAAGAAGGACGTGGACGGCTTCCACCCGATCAATGTCGGGCGAATGAGCATCGGTCTTCCCTGCTTTGTCTCGGCAACTCCTCAGGGGATCATGGAGCTACTGAGCCGATATAAGATCGAGACACGTGGCAAGCACTGCGTCGTCCTCGGGCGTAGCAATATCGTAGGGAAGCCCATGGCGCAACTTCTCCTTCACAAGGGCTATCCTGGTGACTGCACCGTCACGGTATGCCATAGTCGTACCACGAATATCAAGGAGCTCTGTCTGCAGGCGGACATCATCATCGCTGCTCTTGGAGTCCCAGAGTTCTTGAAGGGGGATATGGTGCGTCCCGGAGCTGTCATCATCGACGTAGGTACGACGCGCGTACCTGATGCTTCACGCAAGAGCGGGTTTAAGCTCACGGGAGACGTCGCCTTCGATGAAGTCGCTCCTCGTAGCTCGTACATCACGCCCGTCCCAGGTGGTGTCGGCCCGATGACGATCATATCACTCATGCTGAATACCCTTCAGGCAGCGAAGCTTCAAGAGGCTTAGTTCGCCCCCATCCCGATAATAGCAGAGAGCCTGCACCTAGTACACACGTACTAGGTGCAGGCTCTCTGCTTGGTGGGTGAAGCTCCTTCCTTGGTAGAAGGCTACTTACTATAGGAGGCTTTACTCTCTCCCTGTATGGCCGAAGCCTCCAGTACCTCGATCGCTATCCTCTAAGTCGGTCACCAGCTCCCACTCGACCAGCTCATGGCGTGCTACCACCATCTGTGCAATACGCTCTCCGTCCTGGATGGTGAAGGGCTCTCGGGAGAGATTGATCAGGGGGATCATGAGTTCGCCACGGTAGTCCGAGTCGATGGTACCTGGACTATTGGGGAGGGTAATGCCGTGCTTCGTGGCAAGTCCACTACGAGGACGGATCTGAGCTTCATAGCCAAAGGGGAGCTCCATGAAGAGACCCGTGGGGATGAGTACTCGATCGAGGGGCTCAAGGACGATGGGCTCCGTGAGGTTGGCTCGTATATCCATGCCTGCAGAGCCCGTAGTAGCGTAGCTCGGGGCAGGATGGTGCGACTTATTGATTAGCTTGACAAACATAGTGCTGTGAGGAGTAGGGGAGGTGCTGAGCGAAGATGGAGGCGGGCCTTGCCCACTAGGCAGGATCCTTCCAGTCGCCACCCTCCTTGATGAGATGGATCAGGTGCTCTACGGCTTGTGCTTGAGGTACACCCTTCTTGATGCACTCCTGCCCCTTGTAGAGGTCGATCTTCCCCGGAGCTGCGCCTACATAGCCGTAGTCTGCATCGGCCATCTCTCCAGGACCATTGACGATACAGCCCATGATACCGACCTTGAGCCCCTTGAGGTGTGCTGTAGCTGCCTTGATCTCAGCGATGGTGCTCTGCAGGTCGTAGAGGGTACGGCCACAGCCCGGGCAACTGATGAACTCGGTCTTACTCATCCTTAGGCGAGCAGCCTGCAGGATACCGAACTCGGTCTTGATGATCTCTTCGGGGGAGATATGAGGAGCTTCAAGGGCAAGCCCATTGCCCCAACCATCGAGGAAGATGCTCCCACAGTCTGCAGCAGCATAAAGACGGAAGAGATCTAGGTCTGTCGTCTCATAGGTGCGTCTCAGTAGGATAGGAGCAGTTACCCCAAGACGGCGAAGCTGAGTGAAGCCCCAGCGCCAGTCAGCTACGGGATTCGCTCCCTTACTCTCCAGGAGAATAAGCGTCTGTGGCTGGTCAAGGAGGGGGGCTACACGCTCAGGAGTGATTTCGTCTGTCGTGAGGGTGCATACTGGGATACCGATGATCGGGGTGGAATTGGGTAGCTGAAGCGCTCCCTCTGGCGTAAGTACTGCATCGGGGCGCTGGGCTAGTGACGATAGGTCTTCATGACCATGGGTGGGATAGAGTACGATGGGGAGGTTCGCCCCACCGACGAAGGAGCCGAGGGCTGTGCTTCGCTTGCGGTCTTCTTGGCTGAGGGATCGGTATTCTTCCCAAGAAGGGAGCTCTCCCCCTAGCGAAGGGGCATGCTCTCGCTGGGAGATATAGTCTACGAGGGCTCGGGCTACGGGGATCTCACACTCAGGCTCTTCGCTGAGGGATACTCGGATGGTATCGCCTATACCATCGGCTAGGAGCGAGCCTATACCTACGGCACTCTTGATGCGACCATCCTCACCTTCGCCTGCCTCTGTCACGCCGAGGTGGAGGGGATAGGCTGGATAGCCTAGCTCATCGAGGCGCTGGACGAGCAGGCGTACTGCTGCCGTCATCACGACGGTATTGGAGGACTTCATCGAGATCACGATATCATGGAAGTCGTGCTCCCTACAGACATCGAGGTACTCGAGGCAGCTCTGTACCATCCCCTCGGGAGTATCCCCGTAGAGCATCACCATACGCTCGGAGAGGGAGCCGTGATTGACGCCGATGCGGATCGCACGACGGAGCTCCTTGGCTCGCTCTACGAACGCTCCGAAGCGCTCACGCACCCGCTGGTGCATGGTCTCATATACCTCATCGCTCCACTCGGTGATACCCTTGGTATCGACATAGTTCCCGGGGTTGATACGTACCTTCTCGACATACTCTAGGGCGGTGTCGGCTGCTGTCGGATTGAAGTGAATATCTGCTACCAAGGGCGTCGTGATACCACGGGCCCTGAGCTCGCGGTGGATCGCACCGAGGTTGGTAGCCACACGCTTATCCTGAGCCGTGTAGCGTAGATATTCAGCTCCAGCATTGATGATCCGCTCGGCTTGAGCTACGGCAGCCTCGGTGTCTAGCGTCGAGGCGGTGGCCATGGACTGCACACGGATGGGGTAGCCGGTGCCTAGAGGTGTGTCTCCGATCTGTACGACAGCTGACTGGCGTCGGTGATAGGTACAGGGGAGGGCGTGTAGCGAGGGGGATTGGTTTTCTACCATGAATGAGTCTTCTAGAGTGCAAAAGTAAACCCAGAAGGCATTGGGATACCTTCTGGGCTTACAACATATAGACTAAGGCGTTAGTTCGTCTTGTGGGCGAACTTCACCTCAGAGAGTTCTTTGTTAGCCTTCACTACCTTCTCCTTGAGCGACTCCTTGTAGGCCTCAAGTCTACGGTAGAGCTCTTCGTCGGAGGTCGCCATCATCTGTACGGCCAAGAGGGCAGCATTCTCTGCAGCATTGATCCCTACCGTAGCTACGGGGATGCCTGGAGGCATCTGCACGATGGAGTAGAGTGCATCCACTCCCTCGAGGCTGGCCTTGATGGGCACACCGATGACGGGGATGGAGGTCATCGAAGCGATGACACCACAGAGATGGGCGGCCATACCTGCAGCGCCGATGATCACCTTGATACCACGCTCCTTGGCAGAGGTAGCGAACTCCTCCACTTCCTTAGGAGTACGGTGCGCTGAGAGTGCTAGCATCTCGAAGGGGATACCCAGGGCATCCAGCCGAGTTGCGGCCTTCTCCATGATGGGCAGGTCAGAGGTACTGCCCATGATGATGCTGACTAGTGGGGAGGCTTGCATTATCCTGCGATGAGCTTCTTGTAGTCGTCGGCGCTCAGGAGGCCTTCTACATCATCAGCGTTGGCTGGCTTGATCTTCACGATCCAGCCCTTGCCATAGGGATCGCTATTGACGAGCTCAGGGCTATCTTCGAGGTCAGGGTTGACTTCGAGGATCTCACCTTCGAGAGGGAGGAGGAGATCAGAGACGGTCTTGACCGCTTCGATGGAGCCAAAGACTTCCTCAGCGCTGAGGCTTTCTCCTTCGGTGTCGACATCGACGAATACGATCTCTCCGAGCTCACCCTGAGCGTAGTCCGTGATACCTACGTAGACGACATCACCTTCGAGACGAGCCCATTCGTGATCCTTGGTGTACCGTAGTTCCTGTGGAATGTTCATGTTCTTTCTTGGGGGTTATAAAAGTTAGTTGATACGATTTGTTTGCTTGCTTTGTGAAGCAAAGATAAGCAACATATTCGGATGTTACGCTAGGGGAGCGGGAACTTTTGTCTTCCCTCTTCCCATCGACTCTCTAGAGCCTCCAAGTACCACCCAGAGAGGCGTAGCTGATCGGGTCGTAGCTCGAGTGTGTCCTGCCGTAGCAGAGCTCCAGCTCAAGGCTCGGGGAGAGGGCGTAGCGCATCCCTATATCAGCTCCGTGCTCGGGGTGATAGTAGGTGCGGAAGTTGCCGTAGTACTCGACGAAGCAGTTCCAGCGCTTCGACGGAGTGTAGCTCAGCTCTGTGACGACGAAGAGCCCTCGCATGCCGTCGGAGGAGGCGAGGTTGTAGGTGAGGGCTAGCTGGGAGGAGATCGCATTCTCGAAGGCTAGGCAGAGGTCCGAGGTCACGGGACGGCTCTGGAAGTCGGGAGCATAGCACAGGTAGCCGACGAGGGTCATCGCAGGGATGAGCCCCTCACCGGAGAAGAGGTTGAGCTTGGAGCTGAGGTTGAGGTTGGTGAAGCGGGGAGTATCTCCTCCACGCTTGCGCATGATCCCCTCCAGACGCACCTCTAAGTCTTGGATGATCCCATAGCGGAGCATGAGTCCAGCCATCTTGGCATGCGACGAGGCTCCGATACCCCATTCTACCTGCAGACGACCCGGGGCGGTGACCCTCACGCCTTCACTTTGCTCGGGGCGATCGGGCTGTAGATAGTCTTCGAAGGTCTGAGCATAGCCTCGCTCTAGCGATAGGGGGAGGAGGACAAGGATGAGGAGTAAATAGCGAAGTCGGGGGAAGATCTTGATCATAGATGAATCATCATACGTTTACACAGAGGTACACACTTTATAGGCCAGAGCTTGCATGTCTCAACTCCCTCCGGGGCTAAAGATAATCCCCCCACACTTCCCTGATCTTTGGGGAGGTGTGGGGGGATCGATCTATTGAGTAGGCGCCGTCGTCCTCTATCGAGGGGCTCCGTGCTCGATCTTCGTCTCTTCTCTTGGATAGAAGGGGAGAGATGTGGGGATGTGCCTTGGATGAAGTCTATAGTCTGAAGGAAGCGCCCAGAGCTGCATAGGTCACGCCTCCACTCTGGTAGTACGTCCTACCGCAAGAGAGGTCGATGAGTAGGTCCTTCGTCAGTGCATAGCTTAGCCCGAGGTCGCACCCATGCACTGCTGGACCAAAGACCCCATAGTACTCGACGAAGGAGCTGAGTCGATCGGAGAAGTCGTAGCCCAGCTCTGCAGTCACAGCCAGCCGACGCATCCCTTCGGCAGAACCTATATTATAGGTAAGGGAGAAGCCCGAGGTCAGCTCCTGCTCGAAGGCAAGGGTGAGGTCGCCGGTGAGTCTCCGTCGCTCCTCTTGGGGCGCATAGTTCAGATCCCCGACAAGTGCCATAGCTGGGATCCATCCCTCGCCAGAGAAGAGGCCTAGCTTTGAACTAAAGGTGAGGGTGGAGAATTGTACGGCTCCGTGGTGTGGGCGCTCGAGCTGTCCCCCTAGGCGAAGCTCTAAGTCGGGGATGAGGCCATAGCGAAGCATCAACTCCATATTATGTGCTCCCGAGTCGCCACCTACGCCCCATTCTACCTGTAGGCGTCGTGGTGTCAAGACACTTGTCCCTTGGCTCTGGTCAGGGCGGTCTACCTGCATCCTGTCGTCGTCCGTCTGGGCAGATAGAGCGCAGGTCATCCCCGTGATAGCCAAGAGTGCAAGGCTCCATCTACGGAGCAAAGAGGAGTGTAATCGCATCTTAATTATGATAATGAATGTATCAACGCAAAGATAGTAACATCATAAAGTTCTCGGGCTCTTCATGCGTCCACCAGTATGTGCCGAGACTCGTAGGCGCACCTCCTTCTCAAGTTGGCCTCTCTTCCCCACCATAGGGCTCGGAGTATCCTTTGCACTCCTTCAGTCGCTCGGTCGTTATAGCTACTTGAATGGCGTTGGGTATTTAGGTTGCTCACCAGCTGGTGATTGGCCGATGGATATTCTTCCAATATTCAAGTATCCTCTCATCGAAGCCAATGATCTGATCAAGGTCTTTATCTAGGGCTATCCCTAAGCTAGGGAATGCATGATAAAACCCTCGCTCTACTACTTGCTCTGTCTCTAGTAAGAGTCTCATCGCATCTTTTGCTGGCATAGACATATCCCCTATTTGTAGCTCTGTGTCTTGGTCTAATTTGATATTCACTTGACCCAATGTACCATCATAGAAGGACAAGAAGAATGTCTCTGTCCTGATCACGCTTTTACGGCTCTGATGCTCTATCTGAAGTGCTAGTTGGTTCTGAATAGCATGCTCGGTAGCTCCCAGTATGAATCCTCCAATGGATTTATAGGGGGTGATGCTTATCACCTTACTTCTCTCAGTCTTGGTAGGAGTACTCTCAATGCATTCTCGTTCGTAGTCTGTCTTTAGATGAGGGGCATATACCAATACCTCTGCAAACTCATCTTGATCTTGGGAGAGGGAGATCACAAGGTTAAGTGAGGGGAATATAAACCCTTCGCTTATTCTATGACCATGGTTCTGCTCTGCAAATTCCTCCATAGTCTTGGGCGAAACGATTATCCCGCCAAGTTCAACCTGTGTCACATCTCGAGTAGAGATTGTCTCTATCCGATTATTCTCTCGCTCTATGTAGTAGGTCCGACCATTGAGTTCTTGCTTTGTGCAGGAGTATGTGCGACCTTTTTCTTTTTGCCCTGAGGAGAGGGTCTGTTCCTCTAGCGAAAGTCCATCCAAGGAGAGGTGTCCGATCTTGACCATAATCTGTGAACTATAACCTTAATGGGCAGTTAGCCCCTTTGTTCGTGATGGGCGATTCTTTCTTTGCCTATCCCATCATTTCTCCACTACCTGCTCAATGATATGTGCTACGATGGATAGATAAGCTACCTTTTGGTTTAGTAACTAAAGCAGGGTGTGCTATGCTGAATATCTTAATCCTAATCTATGCGCCTTTGTCAAACATGCTCCTGTAATCGATCTCTGATAAGTCGCGAATATAGGAAGAGGGGATCTTGTCAACCGGAGTAAAGTGTAGGAAGAAGCCATATTCTCCAGTATACTGCCGACTATGATCAAGGCTTTTTACTCCAGTTATCTTGAGGGCATAGATCCCTTGTGCGAGGCTAAGGCGAATGCCTTTGTTAGACTCCACTAGCTGGTCATTTAGGATGTAAGATGATGGCAATGTATCTTGACTTAGATACATAGAGTGATTCCATTCTTGCATAGCCTCAAAGCTAAGCACCCCAATAGGGCCTTCCCTAGCATCCAGGTAGAATCCATCCCATTCGCCCAATATCTGCCAATCGGCTAAACTTACCTCATCTCCATCCATGAGGATGTCAATGACATAATCAGACATATTGATATGAGGAATGGGGATGAACGTTCCTTCCCGAGTGAACTCGTGAAATGTGGTTGGGCTACTGTCGAAGAGGGAGAGCATCTTCTTGTGTCTAATCTTATGGGACTTCCTCAATTTCTCAAAGCCCGATACAGAGACAATTGCTATTCCATACCCCAGTGATTCAATATGCATGAGATCGTTCATTTTCTTCTCTTTAGAGTCTTCGTTGGAGCGTCGTCCTAGGCAAAGATGAGCTCTTTCCCCGACATGAGTAGCTCATAGTTCCTCCCTCATATCAGCGGGTGGGCGTCGTGAATGCTAGACGTTGATACCGGTGCTAGTGTCAGGGCGACCGCTCTGCGTCTTGCCTTCAGCGGTCTCGGTAGAGGGTGAGGCGAGGGGAGGGAGGCATGCGGGGAGAGCGGGACGAGCCTCGAGGGTGAGGTCGTCCACATCCCTATACTAGGATCGGGGGGATCAAGAGCCCAGAGGCAAAGATAAGGACTGCGCCCAAATAAAAAAGGCCGTGCCTCCAGCTCCCGAGCCACTGGAGTGGTAGGGGAAGGCTGGAGGTACGGCCTAAGTATAGGGTAGCCTACAAGAGGAGCTGGTGGCTACGACGGATGAAGGAGGCGAGGGCCTCACCTGAGAGGAGGCCATTGCCTAGGAGGGCGAGGTCGATGAGCTGACCTACGAGCAGTTCGCCTGCGCCGAAGGCCTGGAGCTCGGACTTGATCTTACCCTCGATCTCCGACTGCTTGCTTCGTAGAGCATCCAGCTCTTCACGCTCTGCAGCGGTGATTTCCTCGGGCTTCTTAGCCGACTGTACCGTCTGAGCGGCTTCTACTAGCGAGGTCTGCTCCTTGAGTTCGGCACGTAGGGCGGTGAGCTTAGGTTCGACCACCTTTGCTTCCTCAGTGAGGAGGCGCTGGATGAGGGGATGCTCGGTGTTGAGGACGACATTGTAGCCCTCGGGGAGATCACCATAGAAGTTCATCCCGGGCTGTAGGCGAGCCATCTCCTGCATACGACGCATGAACTCTCCCTGGGTAATGAGTACGGCGTCGGCATCAGCACCCAGAGCCTCGAGGGAGACGCTGTAGTTGCGCTTTGCCTCACGAGGTAGGCGTCCCTCGAAGATCGCCTTCAGTGTGCTCTGCTCGGTCTCAGAGAGTGCTACGGCACGCTGCTCTTCCTTAGCGATCAGCTTCTCGATAGAGTTGGAGTCGACACGTACGAAGCGAGTCTTCTCGAGCTTCTGCTCTAGCTGAGAGACGGCATGTACATCGAGTGGCCCATCCAGCAGGAGCACGGAGTAGCCCTTCGCCTGAGCACGCTCGATGGCGGCATACTGCCCTTCACGGTCATTGGTGTAGAGCCAGATGAGCTGACCATCCTTGTCCGTCTGATTGCTCTCGGTGAGGGTACGATACTCCTCTAGGGTGAAGTGCTTACCCTCGAGATCTGTCACGAGGTCGAACTTCACAGCACGGTCATAGAACTTCTCATCAGAGAGCATCCCATACTGGATGAAGACCTTCAGGCTCTCCCACTTCTCCTCGAAGAGGGGGCGCTCATTGCGGAAGAGTTCATCGAGTCGGTCTGCGACCTTCTTAGAGATGTGGTTGGAGATCTTCTTGACCTGAGCATCGCTCTGTAGGTAGGAGCGAGAGACGTTCAGGGGGATGTCTGGTGAGTCAAGCACCCCATGTAGGAGGGTGAGATACTCAGGGACGATGCCCTCGACCTCCTCGGTGACGAAGACCTGATTAGCATAGAGCTGGATCTTATTGCGCTGGAGCTCCATCTGGTTCTTCACCTTGGGGAAGTAGAGGATACCCGTGAGGTTGAAGGGGTAGTCTACATTGAGGTGGATCCAGAAGAGGGGCTCTTCGAAGGTCTGAGGGTAGAGCTGGTGGTAGAAGGCGATGTAGTCTTCATCCTTGAGCTCGGAGGGCTTCTTCGTCCAAGTAGGGTGAATATCGTTGATCTGGTTGTCCTCGTCGGTGTCTACATAGGCACCGTCCTTCCACTCCTGCTTCTTGCCGAAGATGATGGGCACGGGGAGGAACTTGCAGTACTTGTTCAGCAGGGTAGACAGGCGATCCTTGCTGAGGAACTCTTCGCTCTCGCTGTCGATATGTAGGATGATGTCCGTACCTCGCTCCGTGCGATCCCCCTTCTCTAGGGTGTACTCGGGGCTACCCTCACAGCTCCAGTGGATAGGCTCAGCACCCTCACGATAGGAGAGGGACTGGATCTCCACCCGAGAGGAGACCATGAAGGAGGAGTAGAAGCCCAGACCGAAGTGACCGATGATGGCTACCTTGTCATCCTTGTACTTGTCGAGGAATTCCTCTGCCCCAGAGAAGGCGATCTGGTTGATGTACTTCTCTACCTCATCGGCAGTCATCCCGATACCTCGGTCGCTGACGGTGATGGTCTTCTGCTCAGGGTCGAAGCTGACAGATACCTGTAGCTCTCCGAGCTCGCCCTTGAACTCCCCTGCGGAGGCTAGGGCACGGAGCTTCTGCGTAGCATCTACTGCATTGGAGACAAGTTCTCGAAGGAAGATGTCATGCTCACTGTAGAGGAACTTCTTGATGACGGGGAAGATATTCTCACTCGTTACCCCGATCTTACCTTGCTTACTCATAGAGTCTATAGTTGATCTTGTATGATGGATATGCGTGTTATCATCCCTCGGTACTCAAAGGGGATGCCACCCTGCGCCTCTACGACAATATGGCAGACCGAGCCCTGCTATCGGACGATGGAGCGGATCCAAGCAAAGAGCTCACCGAGGGCATAGTCTCCGCTGTGCGGGCGATTCCATGGGAGCTTGAAGTTCACCTCCTTGCCTGCGTTCTCCAGCTTGGTAGCTAGGTTGATGATGACGGGGAAGGCTGTATCTCGGTCTCTCGCTCCGTGTCGGATGTACCAGTGGGGAGCAGTAGAGGCCTTGGGGTCTCCGATATAGTTCATGGGATTCATCAGTCGGACACGCTCCTCGAGGGCAGAGCTAAGGCGTCTCCCCGTCTGAGTCGCAGCCCATGGGGTGAAGTTATCATCGCTCCCCGCATCGTCTCCGAAGAGCCCATTCTCTCCGCTGGCTGTCGCACCATCGACGCCATAGCTGTCGAAGGCGGGTACCCCCTTCAGTGGCTGGGTGGAGACGACATAGTCGAGGTACTTCGAGAGGTCGAGGTCGGTGATGTACTCTCCCTGCTGTCGCTGACGGGGACCCATACCCTGAGGGGGCATGCCTGCACCTCTGTTGGGGGTAGGAGGTGCTCCGACTCCGCCGTTGATAGGAGCCTGCCCATGGGCCTGCTGGGAGAAGGAGAATCCGATGCTGTCGGGGATGGTAGCCCCAGCATCCTTTGCCTCCTGAGCACTCGTGATGAGGAGCTTCTTGAGGTAGGAGGGGTAGGTCTCTGCTGTCAGCGCTGTGCCGTCAGAGAGCTTCAGCCCCAGAGATGCTTGATAGGCGGGGAACTGGCTCGCTAGTGCCGCCGTGATGGCTTGCTTATCCTCGCTGAGGGACTTCCTACTCGCTGTCTGGCCATAGAGCCACTCATAGGCCATGTCTGCATGATCTAAGTCGGTGATAGGGCAGTAGCATACCGAGGCGAAGACATCATCACGCTCTTCGGCTGCCCCCATTGCTTTGAGCGCTGGGGCATAGCTCGGATGATTGCCCGTAGCACCGAGCAGGGCGGACATCGCTCCTCCAGCGCTGGTACCATCAGTGATGATACGCTCCTTGTCTCCTGGGATCTCCCTATCGAAGTGGCGGAGGTAGCGTACAGCAGCCTTGAGGTCGAGTAGACCCTTGGGAGCTCGCCCCGTGTAGAGGATCTTCTTGCCCTGAGGCACCGTCGATCGACGCCCACGGCTACCTGGGATCACGAGGACATAACCCTCGGCCAAGGCGCGTCCAGAGGCATCGTCTGCCTGAGGCTCGCCTGCTCGGCTCTCCATGTAGCCTCCTACATAGGTGCGTAGGAAGATAGGGGTACGCTCCGTAGCCCCATCGGGGACGAAGATATTGAGGTACTGATAGGTGGAGTCCTCTACGTGAGAGACATAGTAGAGCTGGGTATAGGCGATGTAGCTCACGCTGTGCCCATCGGGCATCGTGAGCTGGGTCTTCACCCCCTTGGAGCGATCGAAGCTAAGGGGAGTGCCGGCCTTAGTCTTGGCAGAGAGCCCCATGGAGCAGAGGGCACCGAGTAGTACGAAGAGGGACTTTTTCATCTTCTGTAATGTTGATCTTAGTGAGTGAATTGTGATGGATAGCGAAGTGCTCGATCAGAGAGGCACTTATTGTCCCTTAGAGCTCCAGCAGAGGGGAAGGTTTAATGTCTCGTCGTGCTCAGCCTAGATTTGCCCTCTGGGGTGGGGTATTATCCTTCATCCTAGCACCCCATTCATGGGTCGCTCGAGTACCCCATGTATGGGTCGGTCGTGTGACCCATGTATGGGTCCCTCTGGGGAGGCATGCATGGGTGTCTCTGGAGTGGATCGGGTGGGGGCGTGCCAGACCCAAGGCGGATAATACACGGAAATGTACGCCGAGGCTGAGTATTTTGTACCTTTGGGTAAGAGGGTGACCTCAGAGCCCCGTGTCACATACAGGCGTAGGTGGCACGCATCGCTATAGCATCAATGGAGACAATCAAGCAGATATTCCGCATAGGGAGTGGCCCCAGCAGTAGCCACACGATGGGCCCACGTCGGGCCGCTGAGCAGTTCCGAGCCCGCTGTCCCGAGGCCCGTAGATATGATGTCACGCTCTACGGGAGCTTGGCTGCCACGGGGAAGGGGCACATGACCGACGTGGCCATCCTAGAGACCCTCACCCCGGTGGCCCCAACGGAGATCCACTGGAAGCCCGATATTACCCTACCGTTTCACCCCAACGGGATGAAGTTCGAGGGCTTCGATGCTGAGGGGCGACTACTAGACACCTATACGGTCTTCAGTATCGGAGGGGGGACGCTCGCCAATGAGCAGTTCAACGAGCAGAAGTCCGCCACCATCTACCCCGATAGTCGGATCATCGATATCATGCATCGTATCCATGAGGAGGATGCTACCTACTGGGAGTATGTCGAGCACTACGAGGGTAGGGAGATCTGGGACTATCTGGCAGAGATCTGGCAGGTGATGCAGCGAGCTATCCATGCGGGGCTCTCCGCCGAAGGGGTGCTCCCCGGGGGCTTGGGACTGCGTCGTAAGGCGGCGCTCTACAAGGTCAAGGCCGAAGGCTATGGCTCGGCGAGCATCAAGAATAGAGGGCTCGTCTATGCCTATGCGCTCGCTGTCAGTGAGCACAATGCCTCCGGAGGGCAGGTCGTCACCGCCCCTACCTGCGGGAGCTGTGGCGTCGTCCCCGCCGTGCTCTATCATCTGAAGACGAGCCGAGACTTCCCCGACCAGAGCATCCTCAGAGCTCTGGCCACGGCGGGGCTCTTCGCCAATGTCGTCCGCACCAATGCCTCTATCTCGGGGGCTGAGGTAGGGTGTCAGGGCGAGGTGGGGGTAGCCTGCGCTATGGGTGCAGCCGCTGCTAGCCAGCTCTTCGGCGGATCGAATCTCCAGATCGAGTACTCGGCAGAGATGGGACTCGAGCACCATCTAGGTCTGACCTGTGACCCCGTCTGTGGGCTGGTACAGATCCCCTGTATCGAGCGCAATGCCTTCGCAGCGGCACGAGCCCTCGATGCCAATACCTATGGTACCTTCAGCGACGGACGGCACCGAGTGAGCTTCGACCAAGTCGTCGAGGTGATGCGCAAGACAGGACATGACCTCCCTAGTCTCTATCGTGAGACTTCGACCGGGGGGCTCGCCAGCGCTTACTCTGCCAAGAAACCTCCTCGCCCTTGGTAATCACTTCATCACGATCCTGACCTATGCATCTCAGAGCATCCCTCCTCACGATCCTTGGCCTCGTCCTCCTCTCCCTAGGAAGCCTCGGAGGGAGACTTCATGCCCAGACCCCCGACACGATCCCTGCGATCCGTATGCTCAATGATAGCTTGATCGAGATCAATCTAGCCAATATCTACGTCTCGGCTCATCGCACGGTACGCCCTCTCACCCCCTCGGAGCGTCAGCAACTCTGGCGACGCATACGAGACGTCAAGAAGGTCTACCCCTACGCCAAGTATGTAGCCGCCACCATCATCGAGACCTACGAGTACATGCAGACCCTCCCAGAGAAGGAGCAAGAGCCCCATCTCAAGCGTGTCGAGGTCGAACTCAAGCGGGACATGGAGCCTAAGATGAAGGACCTCACCCTAGGACAGGGGAAGCTCCTGATCAAGCTCATCAATCGCCAGTGTGGGATGACGGGCTACGAACTCGTACAGACCTTCCTCGGGGGCTTCAAGGCCTGGACATGGCAGATCTTCGCCCGCATCACAGGGGCTAACCTCAAGTCGACCTACTCCCCCGAGACCAACCCTGATGATGCGCTCACCGAGCGTATCGTCCGCCTCTATGACCAGCATATCCTCTGAAGACTAGACCGAGCACAATGAGAAAGCGCCTTTGCCTCTACTTCCTACTCCTCTTAGGTGTGAGCCTCTCGGCAGTGGGGCGAACGAAAGCCCCCATCCGTGTAGCCTGTATCGGCAATAGCATCACCTACGGCTATGGCCTCCAGGATCGGGAGCGGGAGGCCTATCCCGTCCTGCTACAGCAGTTCCTCGGGGCTAAGTATCAGGTAGAGAACTTCGGGAAGTCGGGTGCTACCCTGCTCGCTCGTGGGCATCGCCCCTACTCCCAGCAAGAGGAGTACCACCGAGCCTTAGCCTTCCGCCCTGATATCGCTGTGATCCACCTCGGGGTGAACGATACTGATCCTCGCAATTGGCCCAACTATCGGGATGAATTCATCCCCGACTACCGCCATCTGATCGACACGCTACGCTCCATCTCCCCTCGGGTGCGTATCCTCATCGCCCGTACGACGCCTATTGGCGTGGAGCACCCACGCTTCGAGTCGGGCACTCGGGACTGGCAGCTCCAGATCCAGCAGGCTATCGAGCAGGTAGCCGAGACAGCAGGCGTGGAGCTCATCGACTTCCACAGCCCACTCTATCCCTTCCCTCATTACTTCCCCGATGCCGTGCACCCTACGGCCCCAGGGACACGTATCCTAGCAGAGACCGCCTACCGGGCTATCTCGGGGAACTACGGCGGGCTACAGCTCCCCTCGATCTACTCCGATGGGATGGTGCTCCAGCGTGAGCGTCCTCTCACCCTCAGAGGTACGGCAGATGCTGGGGAGGAGGTCACGCTCCGCTTCCGTGGCTGGCGAGGTCGGGCTAAGACCAGCAGGCTAGGGGAGTGGGTGATCACCCTGCCTGCCCAGTCAGCAGGAGGTCCCTATACCCTCGAGGTGAGTACCTCACGCCGTAGGATCCAGCTCCATTCTATCTACGTAGGTGAGGTATGGCTCTGCTCGGGGCAGTCGAATATGGCCTTCACCCTCGGGGAGAGTCGTGACCAGGAGCATCGCCCCATCCAGCCCGACAGCCTCCTGCGTATCTACAGCATGGAGTCTGCCCATGAGACGACGGCCACGGCTTGGCCTCTTAGCTTCCTCGACTCCCTCGACCAGCTTCGCTACTATCGTCCTACTTCGTGGACGGGAGCTAGCCCTAGTCGGACGAACATCTCAGCCATCGCCTACCACTTCGCCCGAGAGCTGAGAGATAGCCTCCAGATACCTGTCGGGATCGTCGTGAATGCCGTGGGAGGCTCACCTACGGAGGCTTGGATCGACCGAGCTACGCTGGAGATGAAGCTTCCCGCTATCCTCCGTCACTGGCGAACGAATGACTTCATCATGCCGTGGGTGAGGGAGCGTGCTGGGCAGAACCTCGAGGCTCGTAGTACACCGCTAGCTCGTCACCCCTATGCTCCCACTTATCTCTACGATACGGGCATACGCCCACTCAAGGGCTTTGCCTTCCGAGGGGCACTCTGGTACCAAGGAGAGTCTAATGCGCACAACGTCGAGGCGCACGAAGTACTCTTCCCCCTCCTCGTCGATAGTTGGCGGAAGACCTTCGGTACTAAGCTTCCCTTCTACTATGTACAGCTCTCCTCGATGGAGCGCCCTTCTTGGCCTGCCTTCCGTGACAGTCAGCGACGCCTAGCCCGTCCTCAGGATGGGGTCGAGATGGTCGTATCTCTAGATCATGGACTCAAGACCGATGTCCACCCTCGGGTCAAGTACCCCATCGGGCACCGTCTGGCACAGCTCGCTCTCTCGAGACTGTATGGGTACAGCTCGCTGGAGGCTCGTAGTCCCGAGGTGCAGCATCTCACTCTACAGCCACAGGCGCTCCAGCTCTCCTTCTCGGGCACGACCCAGCTACGCACCTCCGATGGTGCTGACCTCAGAGGCTTCGAGCTCGTCACCCGTGAGGGGAAGACCTACCCACTCTCGGGCACGATCCAGGGACAGACCGTCACCCTTCGTCTCCCCGCCTCCCTCCCCACTCAGGCGCTCTGGCTCCTCCGCTATGCCTACCGCCCCTACAGTGATGCCAACCTCACAGGAGCTACTGGGCTCCCCGTAGGTACCTTCTCCATAGATGTTAAGACCCATTCCCATGGCGCTCAATAGATCCTTCCACCTGCTCGCCCTCCTAGGGGGAGCCTTCCTCGCAGGGGTTAGCTCCTGCTCCTCCTCACTACCCGAACTGACGATCGACCTCGGTAAGTTAGCTCCCAGCGACACCCTCGCCTACGTGACCTACATAGGGGAGGGCGTGCAGGAGACCGATACCCTAGTGCACTTCTCCGAGACGATCTCGCTAAGCCCTGATACAGCACGCTTCCGCACCGTCTCTCTAGTGCATGCCTCGGGGGCAGAGGTGCTCCTCTTCTCTTGGGATGGTAGGGCGTGGCAGAGGACTCAGAGCCCTGCTAAGGAGTCTGCGCCCCTCACGCCCCTCACCGAAGCCTATGACTTCCGAGGGCGAGACATCCAGGGGAAGGAGCGAAGTCTCTCCGACCTCTATCGGAAGCGCCCCGTAGTGCTGGTCTTCGCCTCCCCCGAGCGTATGCAGAGCCTCACCAAGCAGGAGCAAGCTCAGCTGAGGGTCAAGGCTCGCCCCGACAGCCTGCAGTTCGTCTTCCTCTATCCTTCCCTCTCTGACTCCACCGTACGGGCTCAGCTTCGTCGAGACAGCCTCGAGGGAATAGCCTTCTCCGATAGCCTAGGGCTTGTCACGAGACTTCGCCATGAGTACGGCGTCCAGGGACAAGACAGACCCATACGCCTTCGCATCGATACCCTAGGCAAGATCAAGCGCTGATACCCCTTCCCTCCTTACCTCTACTACACACGACACACGACCATGCTTGTCAAGACCTATGCAGCCGCTCTGCAGAGCATCCAAGCGCAGACCGTCACGATCGAAGTCAACTGTACACGGGGCTCCTACTTCCAGCTCGTAGGACTGCCCGATACAGCGATTAAGGAGAGCCAGGACCGGATCATCTCTGCGATCGAGAGTTCGGGATATAAGTTCCCCGGGAAGCGCATCGTCATCAACATGAGCCCCGCAGACCTGAGGAAGGAGGGAGCGGCCTATGACCTCCCTCTTGCTATCGGCCTTCTGGCAGCAGACGGGCAGATACCAGCGGACTCCCTAGAGCACTATATGATCATGGGAGAGCTCTCCCTCGACGGCTCTGTCCGTCCCATCCATGGCGCTCTGCCGATAGCGATACAAGCTCGTAGTGAGGGCTTCCGAGGCTTCATCCTCCCCGAGGCTAATGCTCGGGAGGCAGCGGTCGTCAATCGGCTCGAGGTGCATGCAGCACGCTCCCTCCGTGAGGTGATAGCTATGCTCTCGGGTGAGGAGCCCCTTCCTAAGGTCGAGGTCGATACCCGAGGGGAGTTCTATCGGGGACTGAGGGAGGACTTCTTTGACTTCTCAGAGGTCAAGGGACAAGAGACGGTGAAGCGAGCCCTCGAGGTAGCTGCAGCTGGCGGGCACAACCTACTCATGATCGGCCCTCCAGGCAGTGGGAAGTCGATGATGGCGAAGCGCCTCCCCAGCATCCTGCCTCCCTTCACGCTCGAGGAGAGTCTGGAGACAACGAAGATCTATTCGGTGGCAGGGAAGCTAGGTAAGGATGTCACCCTGATGACTGCTCGCCCCTTTCGATCACCGCACCACTCCATCTCTCCTGTGGCTCTAGTCGGTGGGGGAGCTAACCCTCAGCCAGGGGAGATCAGTCTTGCGCACAATGGGGTGCTCTTCCTCGATGAGCTACCCGAGTTCAGTCGTGGTGTCCTCGAGGTCATGCGACAGCCTCTGGAGGAGCGAGTAGTCACCGTCGCTCGAGCACGCTACACCGTGGACTATCCCGCTAGCTTCATGCTCGTGGCTGCCATGAATCCCTGTCCTTGTGGCTACTACAATCATCCTACTCATGCCTGCGAATGCACACCTCAGCAGGTGCAGCGCTACCTCGGGAAGGTCTCTGGCCCACTGCTCGACCGCATCGACCTACAGGTGGAGATCGTCCCCGTAGACTTCGATAAGCTCTCCGATATACAGCCTTCGGAGAGTAGTCAGAAGATCAGGGAGCGTGTCCTCCGAGCTCGGGAGATCCAGATCGCTCGCTTTGCTCCCTACCCAGGGGTACACTGCAATGCGCAGATGACACCACGCCTCATGGAGCTTTTCGCTCGCCCTGATGCTGAGGGGCTGGAGAAGCTTCGTCTGGCCATGGAGCGACTAGACCTCTCCGCTCGTGCCTATGATCGTATCCTCAAGGTCGCTCGCACCATCGCCGACCTCTCGGGATCGGAGCTGATCCGCCGGGAGCATATCGCCGAAGCCATCCGCTATCGTAGTCTCGACCGAGGCTCCTGGGGACAGCGTGTACGCTGAGGGCATCACTTCTTCATATTGGAAGTGTCACATATCTTGACTATCTTTGCATCGCTTTAGAGTGGGCTTCGCCTGCTTTGAATGCTTTTAGGTAGAACTAGTAGCTCAGTAGGTAGAGCACATCCCTTTTAAGGATGGGGTCCTGGGTTCGAACCCCAGCTGGTTCACATCCTCAACGTTAGCTTAGCTTGGAGACTGCATGTAGCAGACCTCCGAGCTAAGTTCGTTTAGGGGGCTATGGGGGAGGGAGCTTTGCCTCCCTGCTCTGTGTGCTTCTTTTACCTCTAGGGGAGAGGTCTTCCCATAAGAAAAGCCTCCGCCCTCTCATCTCGCGAGATGAGAGGGCGGAGGCTTTGTCGATGGATGCTACTTAGCCTCCTTGGCGGATGCTACTAGCCTTGCTCTGTGAGTGGGACTTGTCTTGCTCGGTAGGGTGTCACTTGCCTTACTCCATAGATGCCACCTGCTTTATCGGAGGGGGCTAGGTAGTCTCGCTCCTTTGGTGCTGGGACTAGTGCTCGTGGGGGACGTACTTGCGTTTTCCGCTGAAGCTCTCTACGTCGATGCGGATGATGGCAGTGCGGTGGAAGGACTTCTCGACATATACCTTCCCTAGCTCGAGGTCATCAGGGCAGAGCTTCTCCAGAAGAAGGTGGAGGGCATGACGTCGCTCCTCTTCGGAGAGGTCGATATGAGCAGTGCCTCGGAGGATCACGCTCTCGTACTCGGTGGTGAACTTGTTCGGTAGCAGGTGCACCCGCCCAACGATGCAGAGGGAGACTTGGCTGTGCTTGGCCAGGGCTCGGAGCTTCTTGCCTTCGGGGGCGCAATGGATATAGATACAGCTTGCTCCGTCCCAGATGTGATTGATGGGGATGCCATAGGGCGCTCCTCCCTCGTCGATCATGGAGAGGACTCCGTACTCAGCTTGCTGGAGGAGCTCAAGGGCACGTGCTTCGTCAAGGAGACGATCACGCCGCCGGACGTCGTCATTGCAGTAGTTCATAGCTTGAGGTATATCTAGGTGGATCTTAGTATGAGTGATGGAAGAGAGAGGCTACTTCCCTTGGTAGCTGAGTTTAGCTAGTACGGGGTAGTGATCGGAGGGAGCACGGCGGATGTGCTTCTTGAGCTTCAGTTCCTCGGGGGCATTACCACTTCCTTGAGTTGTGGACTGAGGCTTCTCGGTCCAGTAGCTATCCGTTAGGATGGCGTAGCGTCGTACACGGAAGCCTTGGGAGACGAAGATATGGTCAATACGGCTCTCTGTCTTTAGCTCCGTGTCGAAGTCATTGAAGGTCCCATTGGGGGCTAAGCGTCGCTCAGCCTCTGTGTATGCATCTTGAAGCCCCGAGGAGGAGAGGATGGTGAAGACCTCGTCCGTCTGGTCTACGTTGAAGTCCCCCGTCAGTATCACGGGGCTGGAGGGACCAGCGATCTCTTGGATCTTCTTGAGTACGAGCTTGGCTGACTCACGGCGTGCTACCCGACCCACGTGATCAAGGTGAAGGTTGAAGAAGTAGAATCGGAGCTGGGTACGCTTGTCTACGAACTCTCCCCAGGAGCAGATACGGATGCAGGCAGCATCCCACCCGAGCTGAGGGCGGTCGGGCGTCTCGCTGAGCCAGAAGTTGCCACTACGGAGCTTAGTGAGGCAGTCTCTATGGTAGAAGATCGCCGAGTACTCGCCTTCCTCCCTGCCGTCATCACGCCCCACGCCGATGTAGTCATACTCGGGCAGGCCCTTCGTAAGGTCGCCAAGCTGATGCACCTTAGCTTCCTGCGTGCCGAAGATGTCTGGTTCTTCGAAGTTGATGAGATCACAGATGAGGGGACAGCGTTGCGCCCAGCCATTGCCTCGCTTAGCATCGTCAGGATTGTCGTAGCGGATATTGTAGCTCCCTACGACGAGGCTCTGTGCCTGGATCCTGAGGATAGGGGCGAGGCAGAGGAGCAAGAAGAATAGTCGCTTCATACGTATATATAGTTTGTGTCGGTCGGCTCTATGGGTGGGGAGAGGGTGCCTGTAGTCGTGGGGCAGCCCCCTTCCCCTAGGAGGAGCTATGCAAATATACATCAATACTTTTCCCCTTGTTCGAGCCTGCTAGGATGGGGGCGCTTACCCTACCTAAATTCCCCTTTCTATGGGGAAGACCTGGGGTATTCTCTAGCGCTTCTATTTGGAGCGTAATGAAACTTGTACTACCTTTGCAGTGAACAAAATGGTGTGGTAGTTCAGCTGGTTAGAATACCTGCCTGTCACGCAGGGGGTCGCGGGTTCGAGTCCCGTCCATACCGCTTACTGATAGAGGTAGAGCACGAGCGATCGTGCTCTACCTTTTTTATTAGCTCTGTACAGCCTCTCCTCGCTCCTATGGGTAGCCCCTGGAGGGAGGAGTGGGGAAGTGAAGGCGGGGAGGATAGCTCTATTTTAGAGCTTATTATGCTACGTAGACTGAGGTAGCCTCTGTGCTTTTCATTATCTTTGGTGCACAAAAACAAGAAGGACGTACTATTCATGGATCTTTTAGAACAGAAGACAGTAGACTATAGCGATAGTGATATCAAGACCCTAGAATGGGATGAACATATCCGCCGTCGCCCGGGGATGTACATCGGGAAGCTCGGTGATGGTACCCATGCTGACGACGGTATATATGTCCTGCTCAAAGAAGTACTCGACAACTCCATCGACGAGTATGTCATGGGTGCTGGCAAGAAGGTCGAGATCACGATCCATGAAGGAGAAGTGACGGTCCGTGACTACGGGCGTGGTATCCCCTTGGGTAAGCTCATCGACGCCACGAGCAAGATGAACACAGGGGGGAAGATCGACTCTAAAGCCTTCAAGAAGTCCGTTGGTCTCAACGGGGTGGGGATTAAGGCGGTCAATGCCCTCTCCATACACTGCGAGATCACCGTCTGGCGTGAAGGTCTGACCAAGACCGTACGCTATTCGCATGCCAAGCTCCTAGAGGAGACGGAGGCCGTACCTACTACAGAGCCCTCGGGGACACGAGTGGTCTTCCGTCCCGACAGCGAGCTCTTCCGAGGCTACGAGTACAAGGACGAGTTCGTCGAGACCATGGTGAAGAACTACTCCTTCCTCAATGCGGGCCTTACCCTTACCTATAATGGCAGGCGCTACCTCTCTAAGAGAGGCCTAGCCGATCTCCTCGAGGAGAACATGACCGAAGAAGCGCTCTATCCCCTCATTCACCTCAAGGAAGACGATGTCGAGATCGTGCTTACCCATACCACGCAGGTAGGGGAAGACTTCTACAGTTTCGTCAATGGACAGAACACCACCCAAGGTGGTACTCACCTCTCGGCATTTAAGGAAGCAGTAGCCCGTGTCATTAAGGACTTCTTCGGTAAGAACTTCGATTATAGGGACATTCGATACGGGATGGCGGCAGCCATTAGCATTAAGATCGAGGAGCCCGTCTTCGAGAGTCAGACCAAGACGAAGCTAGGGTCGAAGGATATGGAGCCCGACGGGCGAAGCATCCAGAAGTTCCTCAATGACTTCCTCAGCAAAGAACTGGATAACTATCTGCATATCCACCCAGAAGACGCTGGGATCATGCTTCAGAAGATCCAGGAGAGCGAACGGGAGCGCAAGAGCCTCAGCGGTGTCGCCAAACTCGCTCGTGAACGGGCGAAGAAGGCGAGTCTGCACAACAAGAAGCTTCGTGACTGCACTATTCACTTCAATGACCCCAAAGCTAAAGAGCCCGAGCGTACCAGTCTCTTCATCACCGAGGGGAACTCTGCAAGCGGGTCGATCACCACTTGTCGTGACCCCAAGTATCAAGCTGTCTTCAGCCTTCGTGGTAAGCCTCTGAACTGCTACGGACAGAGCAAGAAGGTGGTCTATGAGAACGAGGAATTCAACCTCCTACAAGCTGCGCTTAATATCGAGGATGGCCTAGATGGACTCCGCTACAACCGTATCATCATCGCTACCGATGCCGATGATGACGGGATGCACATCCGCCTACTGCTGATCACCTTCTTCCTGCAGTTCTTCCCCGAGCTGGTGCGTAGAGGTCACGTCTTCATCCTAGAGACGCCCCTCTTCCGTGTCTTCTTGCCTAAGGAGCATAAGAAGTCTGATAACTTCATGACCTCCTCACCGACAGCTAAGAAGAAGGGCCGAGGCAAGAAGAAGGAGAAGGACGAGGCTGAGCCCGCTGAGGAACTAGTGACGAATATCTACTGCTACAACGAGGCACAGAAGCAGGAAGCCCTTCGCAAGCTCGGCAAGCGAGCACTGGTCACTCGATTCAAGGGGCTAGGGGAGATCTCCCCCGAGCAGTTCAAGGACTGGATCAGCGAAGAGAATATCAAGCTCGACCCGATACGCCTACGCAAGGAGGACAATCTGAGTAGCCTCCTGATGTTCTACATGGGGAAGAATACCCCCGAGCGCCAGAGCTTCATCATCGACAACCTCGTCGTCGACGAATAGCCCTCGCCAAGGGGGTCTCCATCGCCCCGATATAAGAGAAGAGGCCCCGCCGTAAGTCTGATCTTACGGCGGGGCCTCTTTTGCTAGGATGTAGCTCCTAGGGCTAGGGGCTTACTTCTTCTTAGCCTTGCAGCATTCCTTCTTTCCTGCCTGCTCCTTGCAGTCACCCTGCTTAGCGCAGTCCTTCTTAGCGGTAGAGTCTGCGCACTTCATACCTTGACCACACTCAGAGGCGCCCTTCTTGCAGGCTTCAGTGGCCTTAGCATCCTTCTTGTCGCAAGCCTTGCCATCCTTGGAGCAGCAGCTCTTGCCGTCCTTCATGTCGCAGCTCTTAGCGTCCTTGTCGCAAGCCTTGCCATCCTTGGAGCAACAGCTCTTGCCGTCCTTCTTGTCACAGCTCTTGCCATCCATAGAGGCGCAGGTCTTAGCTGCATCCTTGGAGCAAGCTACCTGCTTACCCTTGCACTTCTTTGCTCCTTCGGGGGTAGAGCAGAGCGAACCTTCCTTGCAGTCGCACTCCTTCGTCTTACCCGAGCAACATGTTGCCTTCTTAGTAGTATCGGTCTTCGCCTGTGCTTCCTTCTTGACCGCGTCCTTCTTCTCTGGGGTTTGTGCCGAAGCGCTTACGCCGAGGGCAAAGAGGCATGCTACGGCGAAAATGAATCTCTTCATGATTGTTTGTGTTAGGTTGTTAATGTTGTTATCCTGAGGATGGAATACGGGACTCCCGAGAAGTAAAGCTAATGAAAGAGCTCTACAAGGCGGGGTGTCTCAGAGATTCTCTCCTCAGGGTAAGTAAAAAGTAGGCTAGCGAAAAAGTTCACGAGAAGCACTATTTTATTTTCCTAGAGGCGCTACTGCTACCTCTTCGGTGGCACTACTGGTACCTCCTCGG
>ERZ773067.36-NODE-36-length-87341-cov-6.092191_pt1 | contig 87341 bp, 78 predicted proteins | sample MGYA00580622_ERZ773067 | MGnify/ENA primary metagenome ERZ773067 (study PRJEB29015, sample SAMEA2737998) | human oral metagenome | biome: human oral; feature: human-associated habitat; material: dental | place: China | collected 2113 ...
CAATCATCATACAATGAAAACGAGTAACCATAAAAAACCTGTATATTATGGAAGAAGGTCCGTACAATACCCAAAATAAAATTTTGGCACTAAAAAAGAGAATAAAAATAATCAAGGCTACTTTCAGTAGTTTCGACTTCGAAATTCTCACCAATAGTGGCCAAAAAAGATAAAACTGCTCTTCGACCCCGATACTCCAATAATGTACGAGTATCATTATCCCTTGATATGTGATAAATGGAATATTTGCTGCAAAAAAAAGATAAAACCACAATTCTTTTACCAATATTTGATTCGACAGACCGAAGCATAAAAAAACCGATAAACTTACTATAATGAAAAGATAGTATATCGGCCAGATTCTTAGTATACGTCGAAGATAAAATTTACCAATACTGACAGTTTGTGTCTTTCCCATCTCTTTTATCAATAAAAAAGTAATGAGAAATCCACTGATAACAAAGAAAAGCGTAACTCCATATCTGGCCATAGGTAAATTCACAAGTTTAGGTAACCCGAAATCGGCTATACCTTCTTGCGAGACGTGTGCTATCAGTACAGATAAGGCTGCAATTGCTCTTAATCCGTTTAATCCGGGTAAATATACGCTAACTTGCCTCATATTCCATAAAAAATACCATATCTCGATATTTATGTATTGTTGTTTATCATCTCTATAAAGCGATCGAAAAGATATACGCTATCTTGCGGTCCGGGGGCAGACTCAGGGTGATACTGCACGGCAAATATTTTATCGGCTTTGCTCTCTATACCTTCGGTAGTATTGTCGAGGAGATTGACGTGCGTTATTTCCAGACCTGTGTTTTTGAGCGATTCGGCATCGATAGCATAGCTATGATTCTGGCTTGTAATATGTATCTTTCCTGTTTTCAGGTCTTTTACGGGGTGATTGCCGCCTCGGTGTCCGAACCTCATTTTGTAGCTTTCGGCTCCGTAAGCAAGACTTATCATCTGCATACCCAGACAAATACCGAAGATAGGTACTTTGCCTCTAAGTTGTTTTATAAGTTCTATCACCGAGGTAACATCCTGAGGGTCGCCGGGTCCGTTAGATAGGAATATACCTTGAGGATTGAATGCCAATATCTCTTCTATAGAGGTATTGTACGGCACTATGGTAACATTGCATCCCTTGCGATTCATCAGGCGTATGATATTGTATTTGATGCCGCAGTCGATAGCCACTATATCGTATTTATGGTTAGGGGTACGGGCAAACCAACGTTTTTTGCAACTCACACGCTGTACCATATCGGTAGGATATCGATACTGCTCTATCTTCGCCATTGCCTCGCTTTTGGGGGTATCGGCTGAGGTAATGAGTACTTTTTGCGAGCCTTCGGAACGCACCATACGCGTTATCTTACGCGTATCGACTCCGTATATCGACGGTATATCGTGCTCTTCGAGTACTTCCGACAGTGTTTTTGTGTAGCGGAAGTTTGAGGGAACGTCGTTGTAATCTTTTACTATGAGTCCGCCGATGGTAGGGAACTTGGTTTCGTAGTCTTCGTCGGTAATGCCGTAATTGCCGATTAAAGGATAGGTCATTACTACCATCTGCCCTGCATACGACGAGTCGGAGATAAGCTCTTGGTAGCCGACCATCGATGTATTAAACACTATTTCATTAATAGATTCCTTGTTGGAACCGAAGCCATAACCGTAAAATTCGGTGCCGTTTTCTAAAACGATTTTCTTTGTGAAGTTCTTCATATCGAAAGACAAAGTTAGTGAATTTTCTCGTACCGCTAATATGGTTCACTGTTATTTTTATTGCTGTCTGCAGAAAGACATATTGCAGCGACTAAGACTTCGCACTGTATAAAACTGAAATTTGTGCTATTACATGCAATATTTTTCTATTCGATAGCTGAGAAAATAATAAAATCATTACCTTTGTACTCTAAATTACAATTCTCTGTGTAGAACAATAATATTCAATTAAAAACATAAAGTAAATAAGTTATGATGAAAAGAACATTTTTGATGTTAATGGCTTTTTTAGCCGTTAGTTTAGGGGTGTTTGCTCAGGCGAATCTTAGAGATGGCTTCGAGGAGTACACTCTAAAAAATGGTATGAAGGTATATCTGTGGGTAGATAAAGATATACCAAATGTTTACGGACAAGTAGCTGTAAGAGCAGGTTCTATCGACGAACCGGCAGATTTTACGGGACTTGCTCACTACCTCGAACACATGCTGTTCAAGGGCACACAAGAAATCGGCGCTCTCGACTGGGCAAAAGAAAAGCCTATGTACGAGCAGATTATCAAACTTTACGACGAAAAGGCTAAACTAAAAGACCCGAAAAAAGACAAAGCCAAAAGAGACGAGCTTACAAAAAAGATAAACGAATTATCGGTGGCTTCGTCGAAAATCAGTAAAGGCTCCGAATTTCCTACGCTTATTCAAGCAGCTGGAGGTACGGGACTGAATGCTTATACCAATTTCGACCAAACGGTTTACCACAACTCTTTCCCTGCATATCAGATGGAAAACTGGTTAAAGTTGTATTACGACCACTTCCAACGCCCCGTTTTCCGCGAATTCCAAGCAGAAATGGAAAACGTATTCGAAGAGTTGAACCTCAGAACTCCAAGCATTGGATACCAACAGTATATTACTTTATTTGAAAAGTTATTCAAAGGTTCGTACTATGCTCGCGGAGTCATCGGCACACCCGAACATCTGAAAAACCCGAGTATGACACCGATGATTAAGTTCTTCGAAGATTGGTATGTACCAAACAATATGGGTCTATTGCTTTACGGTAATTTCGACCCCGAACAGGCAAAACCTCTCATCGAAAAGACTTTCGGCAAAATGCAGTCAAAAAAGCTGCCCGAGCGCAAACCTACCGTACCTACTCCACTTACAAAGAACGAAAAAATAAAGGTGAAACTCGGCTACTCTCCTTCTATCGTATGGGGTTACAATGGAGTAAAGAAGGGACACCCCGATGAGTTTAAGATAGACTTTATGCTATCCATTCTGAACAACAGCTACAACACTGGGCTCTTCGACAAACTGAATATGGAAGGAGCTATCGGAGGGGTAAATGCCTCGTCTATGGCAATGCGCGACTGTGGTCGTATTATTATACAAGCTGCACCATATTTCGACGTAAGCCAGTACACTTATGAGTCCGACGCTGCTACCGAAAAACTCGTTATGGCAGAGATAAACAAACTCAAACGCGGACAGATACCTACTTGGCTTATGCAGTCGGTAAAAGAAAGTTACTTGCAAAGCCTTAAAACCATATCCGAAAATCCGGAAACTAAAATAGGCTTCGCCACAGAGTCGTACCTCTATGGTATCCCGATGAGTGAGTATTTCAATATGGAAGAAAAGGTTAAAGCTATCACCGTAGAAGATATAAAAGCGATAGCCAATAAATATTTTTCGGGCAACTATATGACTATCTCTTTCTCCGAAGGAGACCCCAAAATACAGCTTTTCGATAAGGCACAAATCGATCCTCTGCAGATGCCCGACGAAGAGTATTCGCAGTATTACAAAGACTTCGTGAAGAGACCCGTACAGGCTCCTACGCCTAAATTCACCGATTTCTCCGATATCCAAAGCAAAGACCTCTTCAATGGCGGTAAAATGTTCTACGTGAAAAACCCGAAGAACGATATCTTCTCCCTTACTCTCGAGTATCAGGTAGGTACGCATACCGACAAGAAACTCCAGTACGCAGCTAGTCTGATGAACTATGCCGGTACTATGCCAAATCAGTCGAACAACGACCTCCGCAGAGAACTTTCGAAACACGGTGCTTCGTATGGTGTGGGCGTCAGCGACAATAAGTTTGTAATCCAAATAGTGGGAAATGAAAGAGATCTCGATAAAATAATGCCTATAATATTCCGTCTTTGTCTGATGCCGAAACTCGACAACAAACAGATAGAGGCCGTTATGGGTAGTGCCGTACAAAGCCGTATGTTTGAAAAAAGGATACCCGGAATTATTTCCTCGGCTCTGATGGAGTATATCCAGTTTGGCGACCAATCGCGTTATATCGATCGTATACCGTCGAAGAAACTTATCTTCGTCGGCGAGTCGGGCTACAACTTCCTTATCACCAATTCTGACCTTACGGCTACTATACAGAAAGTTACCTCTTATCCGGTGAATATACACTACGTAGGAGCTAAGCCTATGGAAGAAGTGGCAGAGATACTGAAAGGTACCGTGCCGACACAGAAGACCATATTAGAGCCTCAGAAGGAATTCTACCGCGACCGCGTTTCGTACACCGAGCCCGAAATATATTTCTTGCCCAATACCGATATTCAGCAGGCACAGGTTACTATGTATTTCCCGATAGGCAACTACGACAATTCGCAATATGTCGACTACACTGCTTTCTCGCGTTACTTCGGTGCAGGCGGACTCAACAATATCTGTTTCTCCGAAATACGTGAAAAACGTTCGTTGGCTTACAGTACTTACGGTGCTGTATCAATGAATCCTATGAACAAAACGAGCTGGTTCATAGGTTCCACAGGAACGCAAAACGACAAGGTAAATACTGTAGTAGACATTTATATGGATTTGATCAAGAATATGCCAAAGTTCAAGTCTTATGGCAACAATATCAAAACCACCGTAATGACGGAGTTGGCTGAAGATTACGTTACTTTCAGAGACAAGAGCAGTTATTACGAAAATACCGTTAAGAAGATGGGCTTCACCGAGGATCCGAATAAGACTTGGTACAAGCAAGCTGAAAATTTGACATTCGACAACATCGCTAAGTTCTACGACGAAAAGATAAAGAACGCTCCCGTAATCATCGTGATACACGGAAACCCGAAGTATATCGACATCAAGGATATCGAGAAGAAGTACGGTAAAGTCAACCGCGTGCCTATCTCCAAGATATTCCAAGGAGGCGAAATATAATGGTTTGTCGAGAACAAATAGACTAAACTTATTTTCATAATAAAAATTCTACTTCCCGTTTCCGCAAGGAGCGGGAAGTTTTTTTGTCTGTATGCTTTTTGAATGTATGGTTGGTCTGCGAAAAACGGTTGTTTGGAAGATTAATTTAAGCCTACGGAGTAAAATAAAAGTCATACATATTTTGTATAATAAAAAAAAGTATTACCTTTGCACTCGTTTTATACATATAACATATAATTGTTTTTGGGTCCCATAGCTCAGTTGGTTAGTAGCACCTGACTCATAATCAGGGGGTCCTTGGTTCAAGCCCAAGTGGGACCACACAAAAGAATCTCCTATCGGATTCGTATCGCTAAAGAGGACTATTCTATTCGGAAATAGTCCTTTTTTGTGTCTTATCCGTAAGGTATTAAATATTGCATTACAAAAAATATTACCTTTGTGTGCTATAATTAAAAACCATATTTATCAGACCAATAAACTCAGCAAAATGAACATATCGTTATCGTGGTTAAGAGATTACATCGAAACCGACCTGACGGCAGACGAAATAGCTAAGATACTCACCTCTATAGGTTTGGAAGTGGGGCATATAAGTGAATTCGAGAGCATCAAAGGCGGGCTCGAAGGACTTGTCATAGGCGAGGTAAAAACCTGCGTGAAGCACGAAAATTCCGACCATCTGCACGTTACTACGGTAGATGTCGGTGCGGGCGAGCCGTTGCAGATTGTATGCGGTGCAGCCAATATTGCCCAAGGGCAAAAAGTGGTGGTGGCAACGGTCGGCACCAAGCTCTACGGCGGCGATGAGTCTTTTACGATAAAACGCTCTAAAATACGTGGAGTGGAGAGTTTCGGTATGATTTGTGCCGAAGACGAAATAGGCGTAGGCAAGTCACACGACGGCATCATAGTTCTGCCTTCGGAGACGGCGGTAGGTACTTTGGCTAAGGATTATTATCGGGTCGAGACCGACACCGTTATCGAGGTGGATATTACCCCCAACCGCTCCGATGCCATCTCGCACTACGGCGTAGCACGAGATTTGTACGCATACTGCTTTGCTCACGGCATCGCAGCCGAACTTCGTCGTCCGCAGTTAGATGAAAGTATTGCACCTAAAGGCAACGATAACCCGAAAATAGAGGTCAGAGTAGACAATAGCGATGCTTGTCCTCGCTATGCAGGGATAAGTCTTACAGGTGTCAGAGTAGACCAATCGCCGCAATGGCTGCAAAATCGTTTGCTGGCAATAGGGCTTAGCCCTATAAATAACGTGGTAGATATTACCAACTATATGCTGCACTCTTTTGGGCAGCCGCTTCACGCCTTCGATGCAGACCGTATAGCAGGGCATAAGATAATAGTTCGCAACGCCGTGGAGGGCGAGAAGTTTGTTACTCTCGACGGCGTAGAACGCACTCTTACAAAGGCAGACCTGATGATATGCGATGCCGAAAAACCTATGTGTCTGGCAGGTATCTTCGGAGGACTGCACTCGGGAGTGAGCCAAGATACCAAATCGGTATTCATCGAGAGTGCTTACTTCGACCCCGTCGGTACGCGAAAATCGGCACGTTATCACGGGCTGAATACCGACTCGAGTTTCCGCTTCGAGCGTGGAGTGAATCCACACGACACTATCTATGTACTCGGTATTGCCGCCTCGATGATTGCTCGTATTACGGGAGCAACCGTAGCGAGCGATATAGTCGACATTTATCCTAAAACGATAGATGACTTCGAGGTCTGTGTGTCGTTGGCAAAAATATGCTCTCTTGTGGGTAAAGATATCGATACACAGACTATCGAGACCATACTCGAAGGACTCGAAATAGCGATTGTCTCTAAAGATACTGCTTCCGACGATACTGTTTATCGCCTCCGTGTGCCGGCATATCGTACCGATGTACGTAGAGATGTAGATGTAATCGAAGATATTATGCGTATTTACGGATACAATAATATAGAGTTTTCGCAAAGTGCGAAGATTCCCGTATCGTACCGTACGAAACCGGATAGACATTATTTGCAGAATATCATTAGCGAGCAGCTCACGGCTAACGGGTTTTACGAGATAATGAACAACTCGTTCTCCAAGAGTCAATATTACGACTGCCTGACGACTTATCCTTCGGGAAACAGTGTCTCGGTGATGAATGCTCTTAGCAGCGACCTCAATGTTATGCGGCAGACACTGCTTTTCGGCGGACTCGAGAGTGTTGTCTACAACATAAACAGACAGAATGCCGACCTAAAATTTTACGAGTTCGGCAACTGCTATCGTTACGTTGCAGAAACCCCGAAAGACAGCGACCCGTTGGCTGCATACTCACAGAGCGAACACCTCGGCTTGTGGATTACAGGCAGACGCCTGCCACAGAGTTGGCTCAGGAAAGACGAAGCCACCTCGGTGTACGACCTGAAAGCGTATGTGCAGAACATACTCATTCGTCTTGGTATAGGTAAGCTGTCTGTCCGAGAGTTCGACAGCGATATTTATAGTCAGGCACTCGAATTGGCGGCATCTTCGGGCAAACCGCTTGCCGTGCTCGGGGTGGTGTCGAAAGGCATTCTGAAAACTTTCGATATAAAAGAAGATGTCTTCTTTGCGGATATCTTTTGGGACGAGGCTTTGGCAGAGAGTGTCCGACACACAGTTCATTTGACCGAAATACCCAAATTCCCCGAAGTATCGAGAGACTTGGCTTTGCTTTTGGACAAAAATATCACATTCTCTCAGGTAGAGAATATTGCTTACAATGTGGAACGAAAATTGCTCAGGAGAGTTACTCTTTTCGATGTCTACGAAGGGAAAAATCTCGAAGAAGGTAAAAAGTCGTATGCTGTCAACTTTATCCTGCAAGACAGCGACAAAACCCTTACAGACCGCCAGATAGAGACAATTATGAGTAAGTTGCAAAAGGCGTTCTCCACCGAACTCGGAGCCAGAATCAGATAAACGTTTTGCCTCATCTGTCGCGACGATGTATCTACTTATTACGTTTTTTAGAAATTTGCTCTACGACTTGGGGATTCTTCGGTCGTATCACTTCGATTTTCCTATTATCACCGTCGGCAATATCACTGTTGGCGGTACGGGCAAAACTCCGCATATAGAGTATTTCGTTCGCCGATATTCAGCCGAAGGCAAGCGTGTGGCTGTCGTCAGTCGTGGATACCGACGCAAGACAAAAGGAATGGTCGTCGCCGACAGTCGTTCGACAGCCGATAGTATCGGAGACGAGCCGTATCAGATTTTCAGGAAATTTCCCCACATTATGCTTGTGGCAGACAGCGACCGTGTCCGTGCCGTAAAATATCTTATGGCACAAGAGGCGAAACCCGATATCATACTGCTCGACGACGGTTTTCAGTATCGACGTCTTGCAGCCGGTCGTCAGGTGGTGTTGGTCGATTATGGGCGTCCCATCTTCGAAGACCGAATATTGCCCTACGGTAGGCTCAGAGAGTGTCGCTGCGGTATCCGTCGTGCAGACGAGGTGATTGTGTCCAAGTGTCCGTCGGATATTAGCAAAGCTGCCAAGCAACAGTGGGCTCAGAGGCTTGGGTTGCCCGAGCGTATCGAACTGCATTTTTCGACACTCGATTTCTTCCCGCCCCGCAACATCTTCTCGGGCGAGCCTTTGGATATGGACTGCAAACACGATTTGCACGTTATTACAGGCGTTGTCCGTGCCGATAGTCTTTACGATTATCTCCGTCCCTTTGCTGCCACAATGGAGCGGACGGAGTTTGCAGACCATCATCGTTTTTCGGCAGGCGATATTGAGTTTATCAACCGTTTAGCCGACCGCGGCACTACTATTATCGTTACCGAGAAAGACGCCTCTAAACTCGTCGCTGCGTCGACTCTGTCGCCTGCTGCCCGCAGACAACTCTATTCCGTCGAGGTCAGGGTAAGATTTGTGTAAAAAACACGAAAAAACAATGAATAATAAGGTATCAATAGGTTTGGCTCTTTCGGGTGGCGGACACAAGGGGTTGGCACACGCAGGGGTATTGCAGTTTTTGGAAGAGCAGAATATACAGATAAACGTTATTTCGGGTACGAGTGCTGGGGCTATAGTCGGAGGACTGTACGCTATCGGAAAAAAGCCTACCGAGATTTTAGATTTTTTCAAATCGGTCAAATTGTTTTCGTGGAATCATCTTTCGTTCAGCAAAGCAGGTCTGTTGGATGCGGAAAAATTTATCGAATATTTGGATGACGTTTTCGGGGAAACCAAACTCGTTGATTTTCCCAAAGAGATGTACATATCGGCAACGGATATCAACTCCGGACGGCTCAAAACATTCAACCGATACACCAAAGCCAAGGAAGCCATTGCCGCTTCCAGTGCCTTCCCCGGCGTATTTTCGCCCGTGCAGATTGAAGGCAGGCTATACTGTGATGGCGGTATTTTAGCTAACTTCCCTGCAAACATCATACAGGGGCGATGCGATTTTCTCATTGGTGTAAATTTGGATACGCAAGAGACGACAGCCAAAGAGAGTAAAGAGTTTGGCTCTATCAAATCGGTGGTTCTCAGAGCTATTGAAATTATGATGAAGCAAAATGTGGCAACACAAGACAACTTGTGTGATTGGTGTATATTACCCTTAAAATCAACAGACTATAGTACTTTCGAGACTTCCAAAGACCGAATGGACGAAATATTTCATCTCGGTTACGAGGTGGCAAAAAAGGGCTTTGAGACAGTTCGCGAAAAACTGATGAAAGCGTATCAATTTCCCACGATGCAGGCATTATACCGATTGTCATAACTATGACGTACATTATCGGAACTTTGCATATCCGAAATTTACTTTATCTTTTTTCGAAAAAATAGTTGCTTTATATCCGTCTTGGTAATGATGGTTCTCAGCGGTGTCTCTATGTATTTGAAACTAAGAGCTGCCACAATGATTAGCGATATTAGATACGGATAAAAAAACGTAGCATTGGTTCTGACCGAATTTTCGCCCCACAGTGTAACGATAGCAAACTGTAAGATATAGATGCTGTAACTTATTTCGCCCAGAAATACGGGGATTTTCATATTGGCAAACTTGGTGATAAATCCGTTGTTTGCAGATAATAATAGTATGAATGGAACGAATATAAAAGCCAACAGACCGTTGTGAAGTATAAATAAGGTGTTGTATTTGAATGTCAATATCAACAAAACGAGAAGTCCTATTATCGGTAAATCGTAGTTGCGTGTTTTTATCTTTTTTTCGACGAAAAAGAAACCTGCTATATTGCCTATGAGAAATTCGTTTATATGCGTTATTGGCGAATACATAGCAAAACCTAAGAATTGCGTCGAAGCCTCGCCCAGAGGAGTTGGCTTGATGGCAATATGCAGTAATATCTGAGCAATGATGAAGAAAAATATTGTGATGTATATCAGACACTTACGGTTGCCTTCGATACGATACAGGCGGTTGAAAATAAATGGGAACGACAGATAGAAAAACATCTCTGTCGATAGCGACCAAGCAGGTACATTAAACGACAGAGCGAACCCCGGCACCCAGCTTTGCAGCAGGGTAAGATTTAGCAGTAATCCCCGATAGTCGGAGCAAGGCGAATTTCTTGCAACAAAGCATACCAACAGCAATATTATTGCCAGAAAATGTACGGGATAAATCCTTGCAAAACGCCGTTTTACAAAGTCACCAAAGTCGATACTCTGTCGGTTGCCGTAGGCAATAGCCATAACAAACCCCGAAAGAATGAAAAAATAACTGACACCCATATTGGCATTTACTACCAAGAAGTTAAGTGCCGGAGTGTTGAACGGAAAAATTTCTCTGCTATAATGAAACAATACTATCGGTATTGCAGCCAGAAATCTCGTAAAAGTCAGTTGTTCTATTCGCATTTTGTGTGGAATTTATTTTCATTTTTTGACATATACCGAGCAGTAATAAATAAAAAAATGATTTTGCTTATAGATTGTAACTCCAAAATTTTACTATGAAAGAATATTTGTTACGCATTGTCCGATAATTAATTAAGCAAAGATTATCTTTGCTTAATTAATATCACGGGTAAATTGTTTTATAAAAATCTATTTATCTCCTACTTCTGTCGCTTCCTCCTCTCGAGCTACCGCCGCTCGACGACGAACTACTCGAACTGCCCGACGATGGAGTACTGCTTCTGATACTTTCCGAGCCTGAACTGCCAATACTTCTCGAGCGTGATATTGGTGCGGAAGTACTCTGCGTACTGTTTGTAGACTCACGTGAAGATGAATACGACGAACTGCGACGAGTATCGTTGTCGACGGTACGTCCTCTATCGCTTCCACGACTATTACTATTGCTTTCGACTGTCGAGCGTCTGTCTGTCGTGCCTCCGTCGAGCCGTCTGCTCCGTTCGTTATTGTTACGGTCTTCTATTACCACACGTCTCCTTTCCGACGAATTATCGTTTGAGCGAGTATTTGTATTGTTGTCTCTATTTTCTATTACTACACGTCGTCTGTCCGACGATTCATCCGTCGTGCGTCGAGAACGGTCTGTCGAACGGGTGCTATTGTCGTTGTCTTCTATCACCACACGTCGTCTTTCCGACGAATTATCGTTTGAGCGAGTATTGGTGTTGTTGTCTCTATTTTCTATTACAACTCGCCGTCTGTCCGACGATTCGTCCGTCGAGCGTCGTGAACGGTCTGCCGAGCGAGAGCTATTATTGTTGTCTTCTATTACCACACGTCTTTCACGCGAATCGGCATCCGTACGGATGCTGCGGTCGGGTACGCGCACATCGTCTCTGTCGATGGTATTCGGTGTGTTTGAACGACTTCTACTGTTATCTGACGGATTACGAACATCGTTATGGCTGCGGTCGATTGTGCGGCTATCGGGAGTGGCTATTCTCGAACGATTTATGTCGGGAGTACGAACATCGTTTGAGCGGTCACGAAGAGTAGTACCGCTACGCCCTTCGGTATTGGACGGAGCATAATTCACTCCACGACTTCTCTCTATATCTCTGCGGCTGTATACATTTGAATAAGAGGCATTACGACTCGAAAAACTCCTATTCGGATACCGTGTATCGTAGTCTCTACGCGACATATCTCTATACACTTGCGATTCGACATAATCGTAACGTGGACGGTCTACGTATCGGTAGCTTACGTAATAATATTGGGAGTAATAGTCTCTCATATAGTAGAAATAGTCGTAGTAGGGCACACAGTAGTAATGTCTGTAATACACAGGATAATATCCCCAATAGTATGGAGAATACCACCTTACGTACGAAGGGCTCCAAAACCAACTGTAAATGACCGGAGTGTAAATATATACAGGCTCCACGATATAGCTTCTTCCGTAAATATATGGGTCGCCTACTATCTGTATTACAGGCTTATTGCGTCTTTTCGACACGATGATAGTAGCTACATCTTGGTATATATCTTCCGCTAAAACAGCCTGAATGACTATAATGTGATTTTTACGATCTCTCGACTCCAATACGCGGAGATAGTCTACTTCACCGTCGTAGTTGAGGTCGAGGTTAGAGATTGGATTTCTCCAATCGTTTATCATTTGTTCGAACTCTTCGAGGTTTCTTGCCTTACCAAATATTATCCCTACCGCTTTGAGGTCGAGATTGTCGCTGATATCGTCGGTAGTAGCCTCTACGGTAACGGTCTGCTGTGCAAATATCGATAGTGAAAGCACAGAAGCCAATGCAAATAATAAAATACGAGGTTTCATAGCATAAAAAAATTAATTGTTATTAGTGTTTATCTTCTTAGAATACATCGGTCTAAAAAGGTTTAACTATCGTTTTTCCACCCTTTTAATAGACAGTATTATATGTGCGTCGGTTGCTGCTGAGTCTTTGATTTCAAGAAATCGACCAACTTCGCTACCGCACGGCTTCGGTGGCTTATACTGTTTTTCTCGTCGTCTGTCATTTGAGCGAAAGTACGGTCGTAGCCTTCGGGGACAAATACCGAGTCGTATCCGAATCCCTTGTCGCCATGCTGTTCGGTGGTGATAGTTCCTTTTACCGTCCCATCGAAAAAATGAGTTTGCCCATCGAGGATAAGGGCTATTACCGTCCTAAATGATGCATTGCGATTATCGATATTTTTTAGCTTTTTCAGTAGTTTATCGATATTTTTCTGTGAGTTGACGGGGGTGCCGGCATATCGAGCCGAATATACTCCGGGTTCTCCGCCGAGAGCCTCTACCTCGAGCCCCGTATCGTCTGCGAAACAATTCTCTCCCAAGATATTGTATATATATTTGGCTTTCATCAAAGCATTGCCTTGCAGAGTCTCGGCTGTCTCGGGTATATCACCCGAGAAATCGGTCTGGCTCAGACCCGTGATATCGAAAAGACCCGAAAGCATACTGCTAACTTCTTGTAGTTTATGGCTATTGTTGGTGGCAAATATTAGTCTGTTCATAAAATTATTTTTCTACAAAGTTACTGCTTTTGCTATTATCAGATAAAAAAATTGTACTTTTGCACCGAATAGAATTTTATGTATTTATAAACAAACTCTTTATGACCGATATACGAGAAATAACCCTATTGGAATTGCTGATAATAATATGGCGAAAATTGAAAAAATGCCTTTGCGAGATTTTTTGCTTTATAAAGCTAACAGTATGCCTATCTGTAAAATACTTCTGGGTGCTGATGGCATCTATGGTGGTGTTTTTTGCTCTGGGATATGTCGCTACTCTGCCTATACTTACTAAATATAGAGTCGAAGGGGTGGCTACTTTCTTTACCGAAAACAGACTGGCGCTAGAAAACGAAATAAGGGTGCTCAATTCGCTGAAAGAGACAAATAGCGACCTTTTCAATAAGAAATTCAATATCACTCAACAACAAAATAATTACCTCAAAGAGATAATGTTACTGCCTGTTATCGACTTCTTGAACGACTCTGTACCCGACGTTATAGCGATGGAAAACAACGCTTACATAATGTCGGATACGGTAAATAGGGTAGTACCTTATATGTTTTCTGTCTGCTTTATATTCAGAGGTAATATGGATTATAAGCCATATATGGAGGGACTAGTATCTTATCTCGACAATGTAGAGAGCCTTCGTAAAACAGATTCGATAGCTAAGGCGACGACTATAGCTAAGATAAATTTCTACAATAAAGAGATAGACCGCTTGGAGCGTTTGTCGGAATACGATTACTTCCAAGCCGATAAGGGTGGATTGAGCCTAGACTACACTAAAAAACAGGGTATTACTATAGGTTCGTCGTCTAAAAGGCTTTATTATGAAGACCTTAAAAAACTTATAAAAGAGAGAGATTTTCTGTCGAATTACGCATCAAACAAAGACCACGTGATAAACTTTATGTCGCCCGATATGATGGTCTATTCTTTCTCTCGAATAAAGATATTAGCTGTATTTCTAATCGTCGGTCTGGCTGTCGGCATAGTATTAGCTCATTGCATATACAGATGCAGACGGTAGAGATAGTTACTCTTTTGGAGTATTAGGGAGCTGTTTTGGGGACGATAAAAATTAAGAGTTTTAATCGTTTAAGTGAGAGAGATACAGACAAACAAGTGACGAACACAAAAAATCAATTATGAATTACGACTAGCTGTGCAAAGCAAATTATGTGTAAGCGTTTAAATATTCAATCGTAAGAAGAATAAATAAAGGCGAAACGTACGTTTCGCCTTTATCGTAATTTCTAATTGAAGAGTCAGCAGTTTCACTATTTTGGCTACCGTAAGGTCGGCTTTGACTGTGTAAACACCTGTGGATAGGTTGCCGAAAGTATTGTTCGTATATCACGATTGTTGTTTACCAGCATTATAAACTCGTCGTAATTGCGACAACTTACCACATAACTTTTATAACCGCCTGCTATTATTGCTACCTGTATCAGTACTGCTTCTTTGTAATCGCCTACGAATGCAGTGTAGCGTCCTATCCTCGGGTTGGAGAATATCCCGAAAAAACCCCAGTATCCTCCGCTGCCGAAGATTCTGATGTCGCTTTTCGTATAGAAGCACTCTGCAACGATTATATCGCTGTAAAAGATGGTCTTGCTGCCCAATAATTTCTTGAGCAGAAGCCTGTCGTCCAACGCATATATCGATACAGGCATTGTGAATACAGGACTTACGATAGAGATAAGTAATAAGATAATCAAAGATAAGTAGACGATATTAAAACCGCCTTCGAGCAATACCTGCGTCAATTTTATCAAAGCAAAAGACATAATGATAAAGCAGGCGACTGTGATTATTTTAGGGACTATCCCGAGCCTGACACTAAACTTCGTCATATCGAAAAACGTTTGTCATTCTGCACTACTTGGCGTAGCTCACCGAGCGTGTCTCGCGGATAACGGTGATTTTCACCTGTCCCGGATAGGTCATCGTATCCTGTATCTTCTTTGCAATATCGTACGAGAGTTTTTCGATAGCCGTATCGTCTATCTTGTCGGCACCTACTATCACCCGTAGTTCGCGACCTGCCTGTATGGCGTAGGTCTTCACAACGCCTTCGTAGCTCATTGCCAGATTTTCCAAGTCGTTGAGACGTTTTACATAAGCCTCTATAATTTCGCGACGAGCCCCCGGACGAGCCCCCGAGATAGCATCGCAAACCTGTACTATCGGGGCAAGCAACGAGGTCATCTCCACTTCGTCGTGGTGAGCACCGATAGCATTGCATACATCGGGTTTCTCTTTGTACTTCTCGGCGAGGTTCATACCGAATACTGCGTGCGGCAGTTCGGGCTGGTCGTCGGGTACTTTGCCTATATCGTGCAGCAAGCCGGCACGCTTTGCTTTCTGCGGGTTCAGACCGAGCTCGGCAGCCATTATTGCGCAAAGATTTGCTACCTCACGAGAGTGTTGCAGCAGGTTCTGTCCGTACGACGAACGATATTTCATCTTACCTACCAGGCGGATAAGGTCGGGGTGCAGTCCGTGTATGCCGAGGTCGATAGTGGTACGTTTGCCCACTTCGGCTATCTCTTCTTCTATCTGCTTGCGTGTCTTGGCTACTACCTCCTCGATACGTGCGGGGTGTATCCTACCGTCGGTAACGAGCTGATGAAGCGACAGGCGTGCTACTTCGCGCCTTACGGGGTCGAATCCCGAAAGTACAATTGCCTCAGGTGTATCGTCTACGATGAACTCTACGCCTGTGGCAGCTTCCAAAGCACGTATATTCCTGCCTTCTCGTCCGATGATGCGTCCCTTCAACTCGTCGGAGTCGATGTGGAAGACGGTGATGGAGTTTTCTATCGCCGTCTCGGTGGCAACACGCTGTATCGTCTGTATGACAATACGTTTCGCTTCTTTGTTTGCCGTCATCTTAGCCTCCTCCATCATCTCGGATACATAAGCCATAGCCTCTGTCTTAGCCTCGTCTCTGATAGACTCTACGAGTTGTGCCTTTGCCTGCTCTGCCGACAGACCCGATATGTGCGATAGTTTCTCTATCTCTTGGGCTTTGAGCTTGTCGAGTTCCTTGCGTTTGTTGTCGACCAATACGATTTGGTTGTTGAGGTTTTCGCGTACGGCATCGAGTTTCTTATTCTCGTTTTGCAGTTCCTGATTTCTGTGGTTTATCTCTTGGTATCTCTGCTTTATGGCTTGCTCTTTCTGGTTGTGCTGGTTTTCTATCTGCCTCAACTTCTGTTCTCGTTCGGCAACCTCTTTTTCATACTCGGCTTTGAGGTTTATAAATTTTTCTTTAGCCTCGAGCATCTTGGCTTTTTTGAGACTTTCTGCCTCGTCTTTTGCTTTTCTCAGTATGGTATAGCCTTTGCTTCGGGCGATAAGGTAGTTTACCAAAACACCTATGCCTATGCCTCCAATGAGCGCAATCGTAATAAATAATATACTCATCTTTCTATTAGATTCTTTGTTACTTTTACATCCTATTATACAATACTTTATCTACTGCATACCTCGAAGATATACAGCACGCTTCAAAAACAAACCGTATTGCTACCGTCTGTTTTGTCGGAGATCGAATGTCGTTTAAGATATTACTGCTTGCTTCGTCGCTCTGCAGAGCCGATTAAAAACGGGTACGGGAGTCTCCTTATCCGTCGTCCTTGCCGACAATGAGCTTTTCGAGTTCTCTGAGAGCTTGCGTATTGTCGATAGAGTCTATATACCTTAGAAAACATACCGTAATATCGTAACCAGCCATTGCAACGATAGCATTTCGGGGGCTTTCCGTATATTTCTTTTCGTAATATTCCATTTTATGCTTGAAAATACTTTCCGCTTTGCGGTAAAACTCTTCTTGCTCGCTTATTATCTCGAGCGGAAAGATATTACCTGCTACTTTTACCGTTATATTCTGACGTTCTGACTCGTCCATCGGAATAGTGATTTTAATCGTTGAGCATTTCCAAACACTTATCAATCTCCGTAATCATATTGGTCAGTCGGCGATATGCCCTCTTCTTGTCGTCTTCCGACTGTCCGAAAGCTCGTGCCAACTTCAACCGTTCATAATTACCAAGCAAATCTTTGTATTGAGCCTCGACCTCCGATAAGCGGGCAATATCTCTTCTGAGCAGCTCATTGTCTGCCTTAAGCGACTCAATTTTCCGCATTGCCAACTCGAGTATCTGCTGAGGGTCGTTGCTCATTGTTCGAAAAATTTACTTTTTTGCAAAGGTACTATTTTTATTCCAATTATGGAAGTTTCAGTTAGCAAAAAACAATATATAAGCATTATAGCCCTAAACATAAATAACCTCGGGCATAAGGTCGATATCGAATTTTCGGCGAACACTCTGTCGAATCTCGTCGGCAAGAGTTATTATCTCTCTTGGTGTGGCTCCTCCGTAGTTTACTATTACCAACGGCTGCCGATCGTATATACCGACGTTGCCGATGCGTTTGCCTTTAAGCCCGCACTTTTCGATAAGGTATGCAGCAGGGATTTTCACTAAGTCGTCGGAAACGTCGTAGTGTGGCATATCGTCGTACTGCCGGCGCAGGAGTTCGAAATCGGCTCTGTTACAATAAGGGTTTTTGAAGAAACTGCCTGCATTGCCAAGCCGCTTAAGGTCGGGCAACTTCGATTGGCGTATAGATATGACAGCATCTCGTACCTCCTCTATGTTCGGAGTATAGTCGTGGTCGAAGAAATCTCTGAGTGCTGCATATTCGATATTCGGTTTCGGGTGTTTATCGAGGCGGAAGAGTACCGATACTACTACAAACTGCCCCTCGAGAGCGGTCTTGAATATACTGCTTCGATAGCCATACTTGCACTCTTCTACGCCGAATGTACGTCTCTTGCCAGTGGCAATCTCTATAGCGTCTACCTCTACGATAGTATCTTTTGCCTCAGCCCCGTATGCTCCTATATTCTGTATCGCTGCGGCACCTACTTGGCTCGGAATAAGCGATAGGTTTTCGACTCCTCCCCAGTTGCATTCGACTGCCTGTCGACAAAAGTTGTCGAAGACAACACCTGCCCCTACCCGAACAAATACGTTGTCGTCGGTCTCGCTCTCGATAGAGATATATTTTATCGAAGAGTGAAGGACGGTGCCATGGAAATCGCCCGTAAAGAGAAGATTATTGCCGCCGCCTATATGTAGCATACGAGTAGAAGGATCGTATTCGTAGCGGAGAAAGTCTTTGAGCTCGCTGTCGGTGGAGTAACCGAAAAAACGTTCGGCTACGACGTCGAGACCGAAACTATTGTGTCGCAATAGGGGATAATTGTATTCTATCATAATATTATATTTTACAGCTGAAACTGTTTGTGAACTATTTTTTTGTTGTAATATTTATCTCTTTTGCAGGAGAGATACTCCAAAGATAACATCCCTTCAAAAAAAGCTCAAGATATTCTTTGCAAAAGAAATCGAGAGCTTTTCTTACTTGAAGGATAATACGTTACGATTGACGATAAGCTAATTACTTACCTATAACGTTAAATATCGACGACAGAGCAGACGTAACGCTCGATGCCGTAGACGAATCGATAGTGCCGCTTGTAGCCGATTCTACTATACCTCCGAGGTTGAGTCCGGTAAGGGTATCGATAATAGTACCGATATTGCCCTCATTGACCTTCTGCTGCGAGCCGAATACCGCTCCTTGCACGAAGCTCGGATAGAAATCTTTGTTCTTAAGATTGTCTTTTACCGTATTGGTAGTCATTGCCAACTGAGATATCTGCAGCAATGTATTGGCGTTCGAAAGATCGATACGTCCGTTTTGTTTGTAAATAGAATACAGGTTGAGTATAGAGCCTCCGAACGACTGACCCGCACTATATGCCGGAGAAGACGAACCACCGATACTACCTGTAGAACTGCCGCAAGCTCCTGCGACGATAAGACCTGCTATAACGATAGCAATTAAACTGATTTTTACTTTCATTTTTTTGATTACTTTTTTGTATAACAATTAATATATAAATATATGTGTTTCTAATAGATGTTTTTTCTCTGAGATATGGAGTTGTCTACCACTCTATAAACCTTCTACACGCTTGTATGCGGGTATCTCTTGAATCTGCTTCAGTAGTTCTTGAGAGTCGAGGTCTTCGATATATAAGGTCGAGCGGTCTTTTATCTTGGTATATTCGTTGTTTTTTATCATTACGTCGATAGGCTTTGGTACGACATTGTCGTCGGAGCAGGTGGCTATCAATGTGATTTTCACCTCATCGCCGAGCGAGTCGTCGAAGAAGGCTCCCCAGATAAAGTCAATATCTTTGTCGAGAGTTTCCATAAGCGACTTTATTTCAGACATTTCGATAGCCGTTATCTCATTACTCGACGATGTATAAACGGCTATGAGCATTTTTTTAGTCTTCTCTACTTCATACTCGAATAGCAATGGAGTATTCATTGCCTCTTTTATGGCATTCGTAACGCGATGTTCGCCCGATGCTTGCCCGAAGTTGATTATGGTGCGTCCGCCGTTTTTGAGCGTGGTACACACATCGGCAAAGTCGACGTTGATGTATCCGTTTTTGGTGATTATCTCCACAATGCTTTTGGCTGCACTTGCGAGTATACCGTCGGCGAGCCGCATAAACGACGAAAATTTACGTTCGGGGAATATCTTCGGTATCTGGTCGTTGCGTATTACAAGCAGTGAGTCGAGGAAAGGGCTCATTCGTGCTATGCCGTCGAGAGCCTGACGCATCTTTTTAGGCGGCTCGAAGTCGAACGGTATAGTTACTATTCCCACGGTAAGTATACCGAGTTGGTGGCACACTTCGGCAATGACCGGAGCCGCTCCCGTACCTGTACCGCCCCCCATTCCTGCGGTGATGAATGCCATTTTGGTATTTATCTTGAGGCTTCCGTCTTTGCCCGTAACGCCTTCGGCATTGTCTATGAGCATATCTCGTATTTCTGCCAGCGATGCTTGGGCAGCTTCGCGAGCTTTCTCGGGGTCGTTGCCGGCACCGAGTCCGGCGTCGCCGAGTAGTATCTGATTCGGGATAGGTGAGTTTTGCAGGGCTTGGTCGTCGGTATTACATACTACGAAAGTTACTCCTTCTACATTGTCGTTGTACATATTGGCTACGGCATTGCATCCGCCGCCACCTACACCTATTACCTTTATTATATTGTGTTTGGCAGTCATAGTGTAATTGAGATTTTCGAAATTTATATCTTTCAATAAGTCTTGGGCAGTCATTACTTTTTATCTAAATATCATATTGATAAAGCTGCAGTATAAACTATTCGCTATATCTTACTTTCATTGTCGTCGTCGAACATATTTCTCATCATCCATCCAAACCGAGATTCTTTCTTGTTTTTCTTCTCTTTTGGCGGCTTTGTTTCGTTTTTCTTATTTGCTACGGAGGCTGTAGGTATTGCAGGTTTCTCGGCTGCCGTACAATCGTCTTCGGCACGCTCAAGCATAGCAGTAAGTAAATGATTGTTTATCTCTTTGTCATCGTATCTGAGAGTACTATCGATGATATCTACCGGCTTGCCTGTCTGCTTTTCGAGCAATTCTTTGAATTTACGGAGTTTTGTGGCATTGCCCACCGCAACTATCGACTCATAAGACGACTTTAAGTCTCTAAAATCTATCTCTTTGAGAATAAAGTCTATAATTTCGCATTGCCTCGCTTCGATGGTTTCGGCAAGTTCGGTATCAGAAAACTCTATACTTACTGCCGATTTCGTATCTAACTTATACGTTTTTCCCTCTTTGACGAAAGCGGTCGATGAAAAACCTAATTGAATCTTGGCTTTTTCGGCAATATCGAAGTCGAAGTCGAATCGAGCCGAAATATCGTTCGTTATATGTCGGCCACCGAGAGGAAGTACCCCTACCAGACGCGGAAACTGGTCTTTGTACAGTGCAAACGACGTTACCTCGCCGCCGAAGTCTATAAACAGTACCCCTTCGCTCTTACGACTCTCTGCGACAAACGTATCGGCCTCTACAGTAGGAGCTATACGCAATATCGCTTTGCGTTCGGTAGATAGATTGGCAAATATTTTGTCGATTTGTGTCTTTACCTCGTCGGCGAGGGAGAGTATCAGGAAGTCGCCTTTTACTGTGGCTCCCAAATAGGTTTCTAAAGGATACGAGCAAAGAAACGAACGTTCGTCGTGTGAGTATGTGTTTTTCGCTTCTTCTGTAAGGCGATTGATGGTCTGCGATATGTCGTTACCTGCAGAAGTAGTCGAAAGTTGTTTCGTCTCGCTGCGGAGCGTATGTGGCTCTATGCCTAGATAATACCGCCCTATCTTTACGTTGAGATGGCGTTCGATGTCTTGCATACAATCGTTGAGCCGACTCAAAATATTATTCGGGTTGTGTATGATACCGTTGGAGGTGTCTATATCTATGGGTTGTCGCCGATAATCGACTATGTCGATACGGTTGTCGGGGTACTTATATGCTGCCGCCACAGATAAAGTATTGTTGCTTACATCTACTGCTACTATTAGTTTCTTATCCATTTATATGTGTTATTGAACAACGTAATATTTAGTTTTTTATCTCTTGCATACTATCTGCTTGTCGAATCGCAGGTCGATAGCAGTGTATTTGTCCCAACCGATGTGGTTGAGTGTTTTCGATAGATAGAAGCTTTTCAGACGCCTCAGTCGTACTTCGAAACCACTATCTTTGCCGATACGCCCCACCTTTATCACCTGATTGCCGAGGGCTGTAATAAGCTCGATATTCAGATTCTGCCCGACATATATCTGCTGTATGAGTTTCGACAGAAACTCGTCGGCTTGTATGTATGCCACGAAATCGAATAGCTCGTTCTGTGCAAAAGTCTTTGTGACAGCACCGCTTACGACAGGCAGATAGGTCGGTATCGCGATAGGATTCTCGAGCATTACTCGTCGGTTGTCGACAAAGTAGTTGTCGAAGTTTACTACCCGAAACATCGGCTGCCGCTCTTCGATATCGATATACAATTTATTTGCCTTCGAGACGTAACACCGCGCCGAGAGTATATATGGGTTTTTCTCTATTACCGATCGTATCTTATCGAGCTGTATATCTTCGATTCGTTGCCCTACCACTTGCAGTCCCGCTTTTTCGATTGCCTCCTTTACAGCCCGCTTCGAGACGAACGAATAGGGTTTCTCGTTTCGTATCTCGATTACTATCTCCGAGCAGAGGGCATCGCGTAGCTTGCCATTGAACCGTATACTGAAAATCAATATAGCCAATGCCGACAATATAAGTACGACGATAACAACCCTTCTCAATGACATATTTTTACCTAAAAAAGAACTTAGCGTTTCGTACGCTATCGAAAAATTTATCTGTGAGCAAAGGTAATGTTTTTTGTCGGAATATCGATTTTTAAAAATCAATAATATTATCTGTCGTTGTAGTCGCTACGGTGTCGAACTGTCGGAGGGCGTTGATAAGGCGGAATGCCTCGAATTTGTGTATGTCGCTTTCTGCAACCGGCCGCTCTTCGATAGTGCCGTCTGCCAGAAGTCGTGCCCGAGCTGTGCCGCAGAGCAAAGGTGTAGAGGGGGTAATCCATTTTTGTCCATCGAAAAAGACAATGTTACATACCGAGGTGTCGGTTACCATACCCTTTTTTATTATCAAAACATCGTCGCAGTCGCCTCTCTGTGAGAATAGATAGTTTAGAACGCTTCTATCGGTATATTTAAGCGAGTAGTCGAACGACGAAGCTACCTCCCTCATCTTGAGCCTTGTAATGTCTTTCGTAATATACGACTCTATCTCTGTCTTTGTAGACGACTCGTTGTAGCTTATTCGTAGGCGGAATCTGCCCGTGCAGTACTCGGACGGGATATGGGTATTGTCGATTAGGCTGTAAGTGGGGCAGTGGCTATAGAGAGAGCTATACGACGTTTCGAACCGACGGCAGTGCCATTCGACGTTTCGTATATGCCCGTTGTCGATGCTCAATGTCTCAAACAACGGGTACATATATTTTCTCTATAAGTTCGTTGTACTCGTCGTCTAAGCTGCTTTGAGCGGTAATGCCCCCACCGCTTTGGAAGAACAGCTTGCCGTCGCGCTGTCCGACGAAGCGTATCATTACGGCAGAGTCGAGGTTTGCTCCGTCGAATATGCCGAATACTCCCGTGTAGTAACCGCGAGGTTCGCCCTCTGCACTGCGGATTATCTCTAGCGTCTTTTCTTTTGGAGCACCGCTCACAGACCCCGCCGGCAGCAGTCGCCAAAGAATCGCACCTAAGTGTCGTCGCCAATCGGCAGGTAACGATGCAGTTATCTCGGAACTTGTCTGCAAGATACGGCTTTTGTGTGTGTCGATACGTTCGATGTAGCGGTATCGTTTCACCTCGGTAGATGAGGCTACCATCGATATGTCGTTACGCATAAGGTCTACTATCGTATTGTGTTCGCTCTCCTCTTTGAGGCTGCCGATAAGTGTGGCGGCAGCATCTTCAATATCTGCATTTATAGTGCCTTTCATAGGGAAGGTACAGATGGTATTATTGCCATCGGTTTTTACGAAACATTCGGGAGAAAATACCACGAATTGGTCGCCGAATAGCAGTTTGTACATAGCCCGGGAGGCGTGGAATATCTCTTCGAGGCTCATATTTATCTCTATCGGAGTGCGCGAAGTGAGGTTAAGCAGGTACGAATTACCTATATTCTGCTGATGCACCACATATTCGAACCGCTTGGCAAACGCCTCTTTGCTTATCGGATGTGCTTTGAGAACCACCTCTTTACGAACGTAACGATATGGTCGGGCGTTGGTATTGCCTTTGATATTGTAAAAAATATTGTAGTCGGTAGCCTCCGATAGTCGGCACACGAAAGGATTCTCCTTTTCGAAGTCGATTACGAATAGAAATTGCTCGCCCGAGGAGGCATATTCCGATACTGTATGTATAAATTGCTCGGTATTCATCGGTAAATGTTACGGAACGACGATGCAAAAGTACATCAACTTTTCGAATCTTCGGAGAAAACATTTAATTTATAAAAACTATAAGGTTGTTCGGGGAAAAAATAGTATCTTTGCCCCCACGATTCTATCTCTCAGTTGCCTCTCTGAGAGTAGCCGATAGCAAACCGATAACATATTTAATAAAAACAATAAAAATATCGAAGTTATGGATTTCAAAAAGTATCCGATGGCAGAACCATACAAAATAAAGATGGTAGAGCCTTTGAAAGTAACAACTCGCGAGTACCGCGAGAAAGCAATGAAAGAAGCAGGTTACAATACATTCCTGCTCAGAAGTGAAGACGTTTATATCGACCTACTGACCGACTCGGGCACCAACGCTATGAGTGAAAACCAGTGGGCAGGGCTGATGCTCGGCGACGAAGCATACGCAGGCTCTAAAAACTACTATCACCTAGAAGACGCTATGCACGAATGTTTCGGCTACAAACACCTTATCCCCGCACACCAAGGACGCGGTGCCGAACAACTCGTCTCGAAAACATTCATCAAGCCGGGGCAGTACGTACCGGGCAATATGTACTTCACTACCACCAGAGAGCACCAAGAGCTCGCAGGAGGTATCTTCGTAGACGTTATCTGCGACGAAGCTCACGACCCGAACGACAAATCGCCCTTCAAAGGTAACGTAGACCTCAACAAGTTCGAAAAACTCATCAAAGATAAGGGTGCCAAAAACATCGCTTACATCACAGTAGGTGTTACCGTAAACCTTGCCGGCGGACAACCCGTCTCTATGGCAAATTTGCGTGCAGTAGGCAAGATGGCTCACGAAAACGGTATCAAAGTGGTACTGGACGCCACTCGTGCTATGGAAAACGCCTATTTCATCAAAATACGTGAAAAGGGCTACGCCGACAAATCGGTAAAGGAAATCCTCCGCGAAATGTGTTCGTATACCGACGCCGCTACCTGCTCGGGTAAAAAAGACTTCCACACCAATATCGGCGGTTTCGCCGCTTGCAACGACGACGACGCTGCCACACAGATGCGTGCTTACGTAGTGGTATACGAAGGCTTGCAGACCTACGGCGGTATGGCAGGACGCGATATGGAAGCAATGGCTCGCGGTATGCTCGAAGCCTGCGACGACGACACAATGCGTCATCGTATCGCACAGAGCGAATATCTGGGTAATAAACTAATCGAAGCAGGTATACCTGTAATCCATCCTATCGGCGGACACGGCGTATTTATCGATGCTAAGGCTTTCTATCCGAATGTTCCGCAAAAACATTACGTAGCACAGGCTTTGGCTGCCGACCTCTATGTTCAGAGTGGTGTTCGTTCGATGGAACGCGGTATCGTCTCTGCCGGTCGCGACAAAGTAACCGGACACGAACACGAACCGAAGCTCGAAACCATACGTCTTACTATCCCGCGTCGTGTGTACACTCAGTCGCACTTCGATATCGTAGTAGACGGCGTTGTCGAACTCTACAAAGAACGCAGCAAAGCACGCGGTCTGAAGATGGTTTACGAACCGAAAGCTCTCCGCTTCTTCCAAGCACGTTTCGAAAAAATATAATGTTAATGAATTTTTTTCAGGGGGGCTGTGGCGTAACGCACGTTGCAGCCCTTTTTTATTTGTGTAAAGAGCTATTCCGAAATTGCTAAGGAGTAATCCGAGAATTGCTAAGGAGTAATCCAAGAATTGCTAAGGAGTAATCTGAGAGTCGCTAAGGAGTGATTTGAAGATTGCTAAATAGTTCTCGGGAATATGGCAAAAAAGAGGAGTTCCTCGCCTACTGCGAGAAGCTCCTCAATCAACAAATATTTAAGAAGAACACTTATTCTTTTATCAACCGCTCTACTCTATTGCCTATACGTACGAGGTATATTCCTTCGGCAAGACTGCTAATGTCGAGTACTGCTTTGCCGTCGGCGATGCGTGCCGTCAGTAGCTTACGTCCCGAGAGGTCGGTGACTGCGATTTCTTCGTCGGTAGTAGGCGACTCGATGGTAACGAAGTCTTTCGACGGATTGGGCGATATAGTGAAGCCTTCGGCAATTACGGTAGGTATATCTGTACCGGAGCCACAAGTATAGGTAGTATTATGTATTCTACTGCCGTTTTTGTTGAGAACAATCCAATGCTTATTCGTGGCGATAGTATCGCGGCAACCGTCGACGCCGGGGTTGTTCGACGCAGAGGAGTTCTTTATAAATATCATAGCATTATCCATCGGTATGTGAACAGGCAGAGCTTTGAATATGGAGTCGAGCCCGCAGTCGGAGAATCGACAACCGTCGATAGCTATTCGTAGCAGGCGGTCGGCACCTTCGATATTTAGACGAGTCAATTTCGGATTTGCCGAGAGATTCAGCATCTGGAGCTGATCATTATACCTTAGGTCGAGGCTGCTTATGTTAGTACTGTCACACCAAAGAGAAAAGAGATTCGTATTCATGCTTACGTCGAGATATCCGATTTTGGTGCTTCCGCATATTAGTGTTAGCAGATCATTGTTATCCAAATAGAGATTGCCGATAGCATTTGCCGAACAGTTGAGACTCAATAGTTCGGGGTTGTTGCTTATCGATACATTTGTGAGGTTGTCTCTATTTCCGGAGCAACTGAAATTCGAAACATTGCCGTATATTACGATCTCCGTAGCATCGGTCGGTACTTGTACGTTGATATGCTTATGGACAGAATCGATTACGACATATTGTATTTTGCTGCCGCAAACAATCTTACTAAGCTCCGGAATTCTACTTCCCATAAGACTAAATTTGATGGTCGAACCCTTTGCTACTGTGAGTTTCATATACCGGTCGGTATTGAGCCCATACCCCGAACTGGTAGGACAGCTATAAGCATTCTGGTCGTTCTGTATTGCAGTATTACCGTTAGCGTCCAATACTTTCCATTGTTTGTGTGTGGCTATGGTATCGCGGCAACCGTCGACTCCGGGATTGGTAGCGTTATCGTTTTTGATGAATATCTTGGCATTGTCTGCTGCTATGCGGGTGGGCAGAGCGCTGAATACGGAGTCGAGTCCGCAAGCAGATAGAGCGTTGCCGTAGGCATCGAGCCTTACAAGTTGCGGATTGCCGTCTACTCTTATAATGCTAAGGTTTCTATTGCCCGAACAGTTGATTTCGGTAATATTCTGATGGGCTATTGTAGAGATAGCATAAATGTTGTCGGCATTGTCGTGGCAGTCGAACTTCGATACTTTGCCGTATATTGATATAAGTTTTGCGTTGGCGAAAAATTCTTTTCTGCCCATAGCCGCCGTACCTACTGTCATAATCGTATCTCGCATTCCGCTTTTTACTCTTATCAAAGTATTTGGGGCAGTAGCTACGAGGTCGAACCATATATTCTTTCCTCTTTTTGCACCGATAGTGATAATACTATTATGGTCTACTCCACATGTGTAGATGGTATTGACAATAGGAGTGGTTCCTCCTCCTGCCATATTGAGTACCTTCCAATTACGATTAGTAGCGATAGTGTCGCGGCAGCCGTCGACGTTGAGGTCGGGAGCTCCACCGTTTTTCAGGTAAATAGTATCAGGGTCGGCACTTGGACGTATAGGCAACGTACCGAACAGAGTATCGAGCTGACAGTCGGTAAGATTGGTATTCCACATACGAATTTCTTTGATACTGTTTGCTCCTGCGATATTGAGACTCTTTAACTTGGTGTTGAAGCAAAATAGCTTCAAGAGCAACGGGTGCGAACTTAGGTCGAGACCTTCTATCCGAGTGTCGTTGCACACGAGCATTTTCAGAGAAGTACAGGCAGATACGTTGAGTGTCGTGATGCGATTCTTCCTGCAGTGTAGCTCTTCGAGGGCTGTGTTGTGCGTAACGTCGAGACTTGTTAGGTTATTTTCGCCGCAATCGAGCTTCACCAGAGCTGTGTTTTGGCTCAGGTCGAGACTTATGATGCTATTTTGGTTGCACATCAGCTCTAAGAGTCCGCTGTTTTTGCTTACATCCAGAGATGTAACGTTAGTATTGTTGCTCTCGCAACTGAATCCCGTAAGGTCGCCGTATATCACCATTGTATCGGCTCCTGCCCGGTAGTTGTGAAACCCTATCCAATTGTTACCCACCGTAATGTTGGTATCTAACGTACCACTTTTGATTTTTACTGTCGTATTAGGAGCAGAGGCTATCATATTGAGACTTATCGTCTGTCCTGCAACGACTCCGAGTTTGATAGACTTCGACATGTCTTGTGCCATAATGTCGGCACCGGCTACAAGCCCCACAAACAGAGCTAATAGACAACATAAAAATTTCTTCATAAATAAATTTGGTTTAAAAAATTAATACATAAGCAGAGCAAGACACTCCCTACCTAATGAAACACTATTTTTTATTTGTCTTGTGGGTGCAAAGATAGTTATTTTTTTTCAATAGTAATAAAAACATTCACTTCTTTGCATTTTGTCGTGAAATGTCATAATGTTTTTTCTGAAAGAATAATATCTTTACCGTCCTTGTAGGTTGATTACCACATATTCGCTGCGAGAGCCTATGCGGAACTTACCGCCCCAGATGCCGAGTCCGGACGTGATGTAGAAGTGTGTGCCGTTTGCCGTGTGATAGCCGTACGAGTGCTTAAAAACAGCTTTCACTACCAGACTTATAGGGAATACCTGTCCGCCGTGAGTATGTCCGCTCAGCAGGAGGTCAATGCCGCATTTCTGAGCTTCTTCGAAACCGCTCGGTTGGTGGTCGAGCACTATCATAGGTTTGGTGTGGTCGAGGCGGTCGGTGATATTGGCGAGCGAATTGCGGTATTTCCTCGAAGCGTCGTCGCGTCCGATGATGTAGAATGTATTGTCTATCAATGTGGCGCTATCGCGTAACACCTGTATATTTGCTTGGCTCAAAAAGTTGAGGTTACGGTCTATCTCTCCGCCGATATACTCGTGATTGCCCAGAGCCATATAGACGCCATAGCGAGCCTTTATCCGACGTAATGTCTTGTAAACTTTGTCCTCGAACAGTGGTTTGGCAAAATTATCGACCACATCGCCCGCAATTAGTACAATATCGGGATTTTCGGCATTGATGAGTCCTATCCAGCCTTCGAGCTCGTCTTTTTTTATCCCATATCCCAGATGTAGGTCGCTGATAGCCACTATTCGGAGTGGACGAGCAAGCGGTTTATCGATTTTGATGTCTATTTCTACGCGTTTTTTATTGTAATACACGATATTGCCCACAATTAGCAATATGCTGACGAAGCCTATAAGCACGCCCCAAGCGAGCCACGAGTGAGTGATCAACGGTCGTATGTTTATGAGGTGTGTAATACTGATTATATCCAATAAAGCAAAGATAATGAACAGATAAAGGAAAATAATTATCCACGATGTACCTATCTGGTAAAGCACCGATACAAGCTTTGTAGGCAGGCTATTGCCCCAAAGCAGCGATACGAAAAACGGCAACTGCAATATCACTGCTGCAAGTATTAGCAATATTTGCAGTGGCAGAATGGTCGGCGTCATCATAAAGAGCCGATAGAATACATAGACATTGGCTCCGAAAAAGACTATCAGTATCAGTATGAGTTGAACGGCACGCATAAACACCTGTTTGTATTTTGTTTATTGAATGACTTTATCCAAATCCGAGCCGACTCGGATGATATTTCCCTCCTTGTCGGTCAGGAAGATTGCCGGAGTGTCGAATACACCGTAGTTTTCGAAGTTTTCGCCTTTGATGCCGTATTGGTCGCATAATTTATCCGCCCACGGCAACCGTTTGGCAAACTCATTGTATTGCTCCAAGTCGGTATCGGAGGCGATGGATATGACACGTAAGCCTTTCTGTCGCAGAGAGCTGTATTTATCGATAATCTTATCTACCTCATCGGTGCTGCGTCGGCTACCCGAGTCGAAAAAGATTATCAGGCAGTTGGCGAGTAGTTTCGAATCGAGCCCCACTATTTTGTGTGCTGCTTGTTTTGGGGTATTGGCAAGGTCTTTGTCGACTATGTATTTAAGGTCGGTGTGTCGGCTTACAAACTTCTTGTCGATACGCCTCATATACTCGACTATATGGCGTGTGGTGGCTGCGAAACCATATCGGTAGGCAAAAATAGCAAGGTCTTTTGCTACATTCTCGGCTATCTTAGTTTGGTCGCTCATCATAAGCCTCGATATTGTGCCGACGGCATCTGCCGACAGACGTTGCTCGAAGTCGGCTACTGATGTAGCCACGAAGTTGTAGCTGCTCAGCCAACTCACCAGATAGTCTGCATAGATAGGCGAGTAGTAGAGTGTGGCGAAGTCGAGGTGGTCTGTGATATAGGTTATCTCTGTGGATATCAGCTCTCGCGACTTGTCGAGGTAAGCCTTTTGCAGCTGCCGCAAGTGGCGTTCGGTGTCGGCGTATGTCTGCGAGACGGCGACAAGTTCTATTTTGGTGTACTTAGCTATGTTTTTGGGTAAAACGAATTTACCTCCTCGTTGCTCGGCAATACCGAGGTCTACGGTATCCGTTCCCTCGAAGCCTACGATACGGTATTGTGCCGATATGTCGGATAACGCTGCCGCAACAACTGCTAAAAGTACCGATAAATAAAGCCTGTGTTTTTTCATCTGTAAAAGACCGATTGCTCCTTAGCGTCGTTTCGACTTCATCGCTTTACGTAAGCCCTGACTCTGAACCGTTCTCATCATCTTCTGCATACTTTCGAACTGCTTTACAAGGCGGTTGATTTCCTGAATGTCGCGTCCCGAGCCTTTGACGATTCGAGCCTTGCGGCTGCCGTTGAGTACCTGTGGATTGGCTCGTTCGTACGGTGTCATCGACTGTATGATAGCCTCGATACCGACGAATGCCTTGTCGTCGATGTCTACGTCTTTGATAGCCTTGCCTACACCCGGTATCATAGAGGCGAGGTCTTTGAGGTTACCCATCTTTTTTATCTGTTGTATCTGCTTGTAGAAGTCGTCGAAACCGAATTGGTTTTTGGCTATCTTTTTCGACAACTTGCGGGCTTCTTCTTCGTCGTACTGCTCCTGTGCTTTCTCTACGAGCGATACTATATCGCCCATACCGAGTATGCGGTCTGCCATACGTTTTGGGTAGAATACGTCGATGGCATCGAGCTTTTCGCCTATCCCTACGAATTTGATAGGCTTGTCTACTACGCTGCGTATCGATATAGCCGCACCGCCACGGGTGTCGCCGTCGAGTTTGGTGAGCACTACGCCGTCGAAATTCAGGCGGTCGTTGAATGCCTTGGCGGTGTTTACTGCGTCTTGCCCTGTCATAGCGTCTACCACGAAGAGTATCTCCTGCGGGCTTACCGCTGCTTTGATGTTTGCTATCTCGGTCATCATCTGCTCGTCTACTGCCAAGCGTCCTGCGGTGTCGATTATCACTATATCGTTACCGTTTTTCTTTGCGTGCTTTATGGCGTTCTCGGCTATGCCGACGGGGTTGTTGTTGCCCTCTTCGGTGTATACGGGGACATTTATCTGGCTGCCGAGTGTCTTGAGTTGCTCTATTGCGGCAGGGCGATATACGTCGCAGGCAACCAATAGCGGATGTCTGCTACGCTTCGACTTGAGCATATTTGCCAATTTGCCCGAAAACGTCGTCTTACCGCTACCTTGCAGTCCCGACATCAATACTACGGCGGGCGAACCTTTCAGATTCAGCTCCGTGTGCTCGTTGCCCATCAGAGCCGCCAGCTCGTCGTGGACTATCTTTACCATCAGTTCGTTGGGCTTGATAGCCGTAAGTACGTTCATTCCCAAGGCTTTGTTTTTTACCTCGTCGGTGAATGTCTTTGCAGTCTTGTAGTTTACGTCGGCGTCGAGCAGTGCTTTGCGTACGTCTTTTAGGGTCTCGGCTACGTTGATTTCCGTTATCTTGCCCTGTCCTTTGAGTATTTTGAACGACCTTTCGAGTCTTTCGCTTAGATTTTCAAACATATATAATCGCTGTGCTATTTAAAACAAAATGCAAAGATACTAATCAATTACGAATTACAAATTACAAATTACGAATCAGGAATTACAAAGGGCGGGGAGTTTAAACAAAAAAGGGCAACCGTTACGCGATTGCCCCCTCCTGTTATTATTCATTTACTTTCTATTTCAATAGGCGTTTCGATAGCTTATCGAGCATATCGACGGTCATCTTCGGTAGGTCAAACTTGGGCGAGAAACCCCATTCGGCTCTTGCACAAGAGTCGTCCATATAGTTAGGCCACGAGTCGGCAATCTTCTGCTTTAGCGGGTCGTGTCGGTACTCCATTACGAAGTCGGGCTTGTGTCGGCGGATCTCGGCGTATATTTCCTCAGGGTCGAAGTGCATAGCCGTTACGTTGAACGAATTGCGGTGAATGAGCTTCGTGGGGTCTGCCTCCATAAGATGAATAGCCGCATCGATAGCATCGGGCATATACATCATATCGAGTAGAGTACCTTTGCGCAGCGGACACTCGAAACGTTCGCCCCTGACGGCAGCGTAATAGATATCGACGGCATAGTCGGTAGTGCCTCCGCCCGGAGGGCAGACATTCGATATAAGTCCCGGAAAGCGAACCGAGCGGGTATCGACGCCGAAACGTTCGAAGTAGTAGTCCGAGAGCAACTCTCCCGAGACCTTAGTAACGCCGTAGATGGTACGAGGACGTTGAATTGTGTCTTGCGGCGTGTTGTCGAGCGGTGTGTTGGGTCCGAATGCCCCGATAGACGACGGCGTGAATAGAGCCGCTTTGTATTGGCGAGCCACCTCGAGGCAGTTGAGCAACGCTCCCATACCAACATTCCAGCCCATCATCGGGTTCTTCTCGGCGGTAGCCGAGAGTATCGCAACGAGGTTGAAAATACCGTCTATCTTATATTTGTCGACAATGTCGGCTATCTGTTTTCCGTCGGTAGCGTCGCAAGGGAGGCATACTCCGCTCTCTTTTATAGCTTGTGTCAGACGGTCGGGCTGCAGGTCGGTAGCTACAACGTTGCTATTGCCATATACCTCTCTAAGTCTCATCGTAAGCTCGGAGCCGATTTGCCCGCCGGCTCCCAAAACCAATACTCTTTTCATCTCTATATTTCGTTTTATTTTTTAGGCTGCAAAATTAATAAATTTACAAGACTAAATGGTACCCTTGTCGGACGCTTTTTTTATTTGTTTTGTAGAATGTGTTTTTGGGGAAGGGGAAATAGCTGTCTTGATACTTACGATTAAGTTAATTGCTAAAATTCCTCCAATACCTCAAAATACCCTTTTGCCGTCGACAAAAGTCATCTCTACCTTGCCGTCGACCTCCCAGTCGGCAAAGGGAGTGGCTTTGCCTTTCGAAACGAATTTGTCGGGGCATATAGTCCATTTTGCGGCAGGGTCTATGACGGTAATATCGGCAGGAGCACCTTCTGCAAGTCCTCCGCCAAGTCGGAATATCTGCCTCGGGTTGATAGACATAGTCTTTATAAGTAGCTCCCAAGAGATGATTCCCTTCTCGACCAAATGGGTGTAAATAAGCGAAAAGGCAGTCTCGAGCCCTACGATGCCAAAAGCACTTCGAGCCAGTCCCCGCGACTTCTCTTCGGCAGAGTGTGGGGCGTGGTCTGTGGCTATGACGTCGATAGTGCCATCTATGAGCCCTGCTCTTAGAGCCTCTCTATCTTCTACGCTTCGTATAGGAGGATTCATCTTGAAACGCCCATCTTCCTCGAGGTCTAAGTCCGACAAGATAAGATAATGCGGTGCCGTCTCGCAGGTTACCCGTACACCTTCGGCTTTAGCCTTGCGTATGATGTCGACACTCTCTTTCGTAGATACATGGCATACGTGATATCGGCAGCCGGTAGCCTTTGCGAGCTCTACGTCGCGAGCTACCTGTTCCCATTCGCTACGAGAACATATTCCTTTGTGACCGTGCCGACTGCAATACTCTCCGTCGTGGATATAGCCTCCTTTCACGAGTTCGTCTACTTCGCAGTGAGCTACTATCATACCATCGAATTTGGCTACCTCTTTCATCGCCTCTGCCATCATCTCGCGACTCTGTACGCCTCTTCCGTCGTCGGAGAACGCTACCTCGTGCCTCATACTATCGAAGTCTATAAGACTGCCGCCGCCTTTCTGCCCTACGGTGATAGTAGCAAGCGGATATACCTTCACCACAGCACTCTTTGCGATTATCTCCTTTTGGATACTTATATTAGCGACACTGTCGGGGGGCGGTGCAAGATTGGGCATAGTGCATACGGCAGTGTATCCGCCTGCTGCCGCCGCCTTACTACCACTCTCGATAGTCTCTTTATAGCCTAAGCCCGGTTCTCTGAAATGCACGTGCACATCGACGAAGCCGGGAAGTAATATCTTACCCGCGATATCTATCACCTCTTCGCTATCATCGGGCTGTAATATTCCTATCTGTTGTATTTTACCATCTTTTATGCGGAGGTCGGCTCTGCGGAAACCAGAGCCCGAATTTATTGTACCGTTTATGAATAACATAGCTTCAATTATAATCAAACAATACCGCAAATTTAATCTTTTTGCCTCTAATAGCATAGCTGATAAGGTAAAAAACAGCAACGATGTCTATATCTCTTAATTGTTAATGATGCTTTTTATACGGGCAGCAAAAATGTTAAATAGGTTAATTTATTGCATTTTTTCGTCGCAAAATATCGTATTAACAAGAAAAAGTATTACTTTTGCCGTCGGTTTAACACAATAAACGGAACAAAATATCGTTATTAGTGATGTAAACAATATTTTCAATTACACTTAAACCACTTAGAAACAACTATGAATAGAAAGAATTTAATGTTAGTATTAGTAGCAATATTGCTATCGGCTACGACCTCTATTGCTACTATAAAAGTCTACGAAAAGCGACAGTATAACGCCGACTATTTTTCACCGACGGCAAAAGACAAAGTTCCTGTGAAATTCGCCTCGATGTCGGATACGAAAATAGGTTCTACCGACCTTACGTATGCTGCCGAACGAACCGTACACTCGGTAGTACATGTAAAAGTGAAGCAAGAGGTGAAAAATTCGATTCAAGAATTTGGCGACCCGTTTTTCGATTTTTTCTTCGGACAGCCTCGTAGTTTTCAGCAGCCCGAAGCTACTACCGGAGCAGGATCGGGCGTAATAATTTCGACCGACGGATATATCGTCACAAACAACCACGTCATAGACAATGCGGCAGAGATAGAGGTAACTCTCAACGACAAACGTACTTTCAAAGCCAAAGTAATAGGTACCGACCCTTCGACTGACGTGGCTCTGATAAAGATAGATGCTACCGACCTGCAACCCATAACCATAGGCAACTCCGACAACCTCAAAGTAGGCGAATGGGTACTTGCTATCGGCAATCCGTTCAATCTTACCTCGACGGTAACGGCAGGTATAATATCGGCAAAAGCAAGAGAAATGGACATAGTTCCTTCCGAACGCAAGATAGAAAGTTTTATACAGACCGATGCCGCTATAAATCCGGGAAATAGCGGCGGAGCACTTGTCAATACTGCCGGAGAACTCGTTGGAATAAACACCGCTATTGCTTCGCAAACAGGCTCTTACATAGGATACGGATTTGCAATACCTACCACTATAGTAAGTAAAGTGGTCAGAGACCTCAAAGATTATGGCATAGTGCAACGCGCCGTACTCGGAGTGAAGATAGCCAATATCAACGATAAACTGGCAAAAGACAAAAACCTGAAGACTATGGACGGTGCTTATGTAGACGATGTTGTCAGCAATTCGTCGGCAAAAGACGCAGGAATAAAGCAAGGCGATATAATAGTGGCTATCAACGACGTACGGATAAAGTCTGTAGCCGAACTTCAAGAGCAGGTAGCGGCATATCGTCCGGGCGATAATATAAATGTAACCGTAAATCGCAGCAATAAAGAGATAACTCTACGCGTTACACTTAAAAACAGCAGCAAAAACACCAACATAGTGAAAGCTGTGGATATGGATAGGCTCGGAGCTACACTCGAACCGCTATCGATGCAGACAAAACAGCGCCTCAACTACAACGGTGGTTTACTTGTCGACGAAGTACAACGTGGCGGACTATTCGCAAAAGCGGGTATCTATAAAGGATTTATCATATTGAAGATAAACAACAAAACCGTATCGTCGGTAAAAGAGGTAAAAGATATATACACAGAGGCTCTAAACAGCGAAGCTACCGATAAAGTACTACTTGTAACAGGTATCAATAGAGCCGGCATAATAAAACACTACGTAGTAGACCTCAATTAAAAAAAGAAATAAAAATAAAACTTTTTCATAAATATAATACTAAATTAATTTGTTTTGGAAGAAGGGGCTGTCTATATTGGGGCAGCCTTTTCTGATTGATAACTATACGGATATAACGTATCGTAGTCGTCTCAAACACAATACCTATTTGTATTCGCCAAAATATTTGTACTTTTGCAAAGTTATTTCTATTGATGTAATATATTGAAGTTTAAATAAATAAAAAAGTAAAAGCAATGAAAGTTTTAGTTTTGAACTGTGGAAGTTCGTCTATCAAGTACAAACTATATGATATGAACGGACAAAAAGAGCTCGCCTCGGGCGTAATAGAAAAAATCGGTTTGCCCGACTCGTTCCTCAAATTTACCCTTAGCGATGGCAGCAAGCAGGTCATCACACAAGAGATAAAAGAACATACCGCAGGTATAGAGCTAATACTCAAAACATTGACTGACGCCAAGTATGGAGTCATAAAATCGCTCGACCAGATAGATGCTGTCGGACACAGGGTGGTTCACGGAGGCGACAAATTCTGTTCGTCGGTTGTCATCAACCAAGAGGTGATAGACAAGATAGAGGAGTGTGTCGACCTCGCTCCGCTGCACAATCCTGCCAACCTGAAAGGTATATTCGCCATACAAAAGATATTGCCCAAAGTGCCTCAGGTGGCTGTATTCGATACGTCGTTCCACCAGACGATGCCGCCGTATGCATATATATATGCACTTCCGTACGAATACTACGAAAAATACGGTGTCCGTCGCTATGGCTTCCACGGTACGTCGCATCGCTATGTGGCAAAACGCGGCTGCGAATTTCTGGGTCTCGACCTCGAAAACTCGCGTATTATCACCGCACACATCGGCAACGGCGGCTCTATCACCGCTATCAAAAACGGTAAGTCTATCGATACGTCGATGGGTATGACGCCTGTCGAAGGGCTTATGATGGGCTCTCGAAGCGGTAATATCGACTTGGGAGTGCTCACCTATCTGATGGATAAAGAGAACCTCAGCACACAGCAGATAAACGATATTATCAACAAAAAGAGTGGACTTGTGGGCGTCTCGGGCGTGTCGTCCGATATGCGCGACATAGAGAACGCCATAGAGCAGGGCAACGAACGTGCCCGACTCGCTATGGATATGTATTTCTACTACATACTGAAATATGTTAGCGGTTATATTGCCGTACTCGGCGGTGTAGACGCCATAATATTTACCGGCGGTGTGGGCGAAAATCAGCCTATTATGCGTAAATATGTCTGCGACAGCCTTGCGTTCTTGGGTGTGGATTTCAACAATGAGCTTAACGACCGTATAAAAGGGCGTGAGACGGAGCTGACTTTCCCGAACTCCAAAGTACGCGTTGCAGTCATTCCTACGAACGAAGAGCTGGCAATCGCTATCGATACCGAAGAATTGGTCGAAGGTAAGTGATTTTTATTGGTTTAGAGCCTTTTTTCAGCTGAAAGAAAATAATATTGTACTAAAAATAAACAATTCATTTAGAATATATTTCATTGTAAAATGAACAATAAACCCGATTTCAAAGAAGTATTCCCTGCCGACTTCATATCGGAGGGGGTAGACCAGACACGCGGTTGGTTTTTTACGCTCCACGCCATAAGCACGATGATAAAAGGCAGCGTGGCGTTCAAGAACGTTATTTCCAACGGTCTGGTGCTCGATAAAAACGGCAATAAGATGTCGAAACGTCTCGGCAATGCCGTCGACCCTTTCTCTACGATAGAGACCTTCGGCTCCGACCCGCTACGCTGGTATATGATGACCAATTCGTCGCCTTGGGACAACCTGAAATTCGATGTCGAAGGTGTCGAAGAGGTTCGCCGTAAGTTTTTCGGTACGCTGTACAACACCTATTCGTTTTTTGCTCTCTATGCAAATGTAGACGGATTCACGCCCGCCGAAAAGGAGATACCGCTCTCGGAGCGTCCCGAGATAGACCGTTGGATAGTGTCGTTGCTCAACTCCTTGGTAAAAGAGGTTGCCGAGCACTACGAACACTACGAGCCGACTCGTGCGGGGCGTGCCATTCAGGACTTCGTCAACGACAATCTGTCGAACTGGTATGTGCGTCTCAACCGCAAGCGGTTCTGGGGCGGAGAGTACGACAGCGACAAGATAGCCGCTTATCAGACACTGTATACATGTCTGCTGACAGTGGCTAAGCTTATGGCTCCGATAGCTCCGTTCTATGCCGAGCGTCTCTGGCTCGACCTCAACGGTTCGCCGAAAAAAGGCGAGTCTGTACATCTACAAGACTTCCCCAAAGCCGACGAAGGTCTGATAGACCGAAACCTCGAAGCTTGTATGCAGTACGCTCAGCAGATATCGTCGATGATACTTGCACTGCGTCGCAAGGCAGACAAAAAGGTAAGGCAGCCGCTGCTCAAAGCCGTTGTGCCTACGAACGATGCGGAGACCTTCGAGCAGATAAAGTACGTGGCAGAGCTCATAAAGACGGAGGTAAACATCAAAAACCTCGAAGTGCTATCGCCCGATACGGAGATGGACAATATCGTCAAGAAGATAAAACCCAACTTCAAGACACTCGGCAAGCGTTACGGCAAGCTGATGAAAGAGATAGCCGCTGCTTTCGCCGCCTTCGGCAATAGAGAGATAAACGAGATAGAGAAGAGCGGACGATACACCTTCTCGCTGCCGAGCGGAGAGGAGGTAGACCTCTGTGAGGCTGACGTAGAAATCACCACCGAAGATATGCCCGGCTGGCTTATGGCGAGCGAGGGCAAACTCACCGTGGCACTCGATATTACCGTTACGCCCGAGCTGGAGCGCGAAGGTATTGCACGCGAGCTGGTAAATCGTATACAGAATATCAGGAAGGCTAACAATTACGAGATAACCGACAAAATATCTGTCAAGATAGAGTCAAATGAACATATCGACGACACTATTACCGAGTTTGGTTCGTATATTTCGAGCCAAGTTTTGGCAAATTCTCTAGAGAGAGTAGAGAAATTAGACAATTTTGAAGCCCTCGATTTTGAGGATTATATGGTAAATATAAAGGTGGAGAGAGTTTAAAGTTTAAGAAAATGAAAAACAACACAAGCAAACCAACGAAGATTTTATTGATTTTTATGGTTGTACTCCTATTGGCAGGGGCGACTCTAAAACTTTTTCACATAGCGACCGCTTTAGGCAACATTTTTCTATGGTTATCAATCGGTTTAGGATTGTCCGCATTTGTAAGTGGTGCTATACCGAATGTATCATTAAGACTAAAAGTTTTATCGGGGCTATCGGCACTATGCGTATTGATAGGTTTTACAATAAGGGCTTTCTTTACGACATACGAGGCTTTTGGCAATTTTCTTATAATAATTGCCATAGCCTTTGTTGGAACTTTTGCTGTAAATAAATTTTTTCCCCCTAAAACGCGGCAATAATAAAAAAAACGTCTATAAGAAATATGTCTTATAGGCGTTTTTTTTTGCAATGGGTTCACCACTAATGGAAATAACCTCATCAATATGGCATAGAGAGCTTTTGGTGAACTTATAATTTTGTGACGTAATAAGAAGACCATTGCCTATGAACAACGACGAAATTCATATCAATAGATGCCTTACACTTGCCCGCTACGCCGAAAGACAGACTTCGCCAAGTCCTTTGGTAGGTGCGGTCGTCGTACACAACGGTAAAATCATCGGAGAGGGTTATGGTCGTTGCGGTGAACCTCACGCAGAGGATAATGCTATTGCTACGGTAAGTGACAAATCGCTGCTCCGACACTCTACTCTATACGTTAACATCGAGCCTTCCGACTCACAGTCGATTATAAAAAGTGGCATTCCTCGCGTCGTCGTAGGTATGCGCAATGTCGATACCAAGACAAACGGAAAAGGCATCGGTCAGCTTCGGCAGGCAGGTATCGATATTACGGAAGGAGTATTGGCGGAAGAATGCCACCTGCTCAATAGGCGATTTATCACATTTGTCAGGCGGCATCGCCCATATATTATACTGAAATGGGCACAGACTGCCGACGGTTTTATCGATATCATCAGAGACAGTCCCGAGCTACTTCCGCTCAAAATCTCTAACACCATCACCAAAACCCTCAACCACCAAATCCGTACCCACGAAGCCGCGATAATGGTAGGCACACGCACTGTATTTCTCGACAATCCTCATCTGACCGTAAGCAAGTGGATAGGAAGAAATCCGATAAGAATCATTATAGATAAAAATCTGCGAACGCCCCGTAATTATCGTGTGTTCGACAGTACGGCACAGACTATAGTTTTTAACGGTATACAAGACGAAACACACCTAAATATCGTTTTCGTAAAGCTCGATTTCGAGCAAAATATCATCCCCCAAATGCTCGACTTCTTGTACCGACAAGGAGTAGTATCGGTAATAGTGGAGGGAGGTAGGCAACTCTTGCAATCGTTCATAGATATGGGGACGTGGGACGAGGCTCTGGTCGAAGTGTCGCCACAGAGAGTCGGCACGGGAGTGAATGCTCCTATTTTAACAAACAATATCGCCATAAAAGAGGAATATTTATCAAAAAACAGATGTACGGTATACACAAATAGTATGATTTAACTATTATTGTATGTGTGAGATAGAAATAATATATTACCTTTGCACGAACGTATAAATCATTAGACAATGAGAAAATCACTATTGTTTTTCGTAGCATTATCGCTATTGGTAGCCTGTAAAGGCAAATCGTCGAAAGAGATAAACACAAACGAGGCTCTTCCGACAATAAAAAACGACACTGCCGCTTTCGTATTGGGAGTGGTAAATACGGATTCGGTTTTGGCAAAATATACTTTTGCTGTTGAAGCCCGAGAGTCGATGATAAAGAAGATGGAAGAGAGTCAACGTATACTCCGCACACGGACAGAGGCGTTCCAACGTGAAGTGGTAGACTTCCAGACGAAACAAGCCAACAATGGCTTTATGAGCGTCAAAAGAAAAGAAGAAGAGGAAGCCCGTCTGCAACGCAAAGGCGAAGAACTTGCCAAATACAAAGAGTCGCTCGAAAATAAGCTCATAGAAAACCAACAGAAACTCTCCAAACAAATCGAAGACAGCCTCTCGATGGCTATCAAAGCTATAAATAACCCGAAACGTTTTGCAATGATAATATCGACGAACTCCCAGAATGGTAATGTATTGTATGCCGATGACGCTTTGATAGTTACCAACGAAGTACTCGAATATCTGAACTCAAGGCTTAAGAGATAAAAAAACACATACGGATTTGTTTTAGCCAATAACACAAACTACCGCCCGTATCATTTTACGAGAGGTAGTTTTTTATATATCAATGTAGAGCGACAAACAGAGAAGGTTTTTCTGCAAGTAATTCTCCAAAAAAGTTGTAACTTTGCGACTTCGTAAAAAGAAATCGATAAAATGAAGTATTTTCGTGAACACAAGGGACTTAACCTCTCCGATATAAATAAAGATATATTGCAGTATTGGGAAGAAAACAATGTCTTTCATCGCTCTGTGGAAGAACGCCAAGGACATCGCTCGTTCGTATTCTACGAGGGACCGCCGTCGGCAAACGGTATGCCGGGCATACATCACGTGATGGCTCGTACCATAAAAGATGTCTTTTGCCGCTTCAAGACTATGCAGGGCTATCAGGTAAAACGCAAAGCCGGCTGGGATACACACGGGTTACCTGTGGAGCTTGGTGTGGAGAAAATGCTGGGAATCACCAAAGAAGATATTGGCAAAAACATCTCTGTGGAGCAGTACAACGATGCTTGTAGGCGTGAGGTGATGAAATATACACGCGAGTGGGAAGACCTCACGAAGAAGATGGGCTATTGGGTGGATATGACAGACCCGTATATAACCTACGATAACCGTTATATAGAGACGCTCTGGTATTTGCTCAAACAGTTGTACGATAAAGGGTTGTTGTACAAGGGATATACCATACAGCCCTATTCGCCTGCTGCCGGTACGGGGTTGAGTACGCACGAACTCAATCAGCCCGGAGCATATCGCGATGTGAAAGACACTACCTGCATTGCTCAGTTCAAAGTAAAAAACAGTACTCCGCAGTCACAGGCTCTTATACAAAAAGCAGGCAGCGAGCCCGTGTTTTTCGTAGCTTGGACTACGACGCCTTGGACGTTGCCCTCGAACACTGCTCTGGCAGTAGGAGCAAATATCGATTACGTATTGATAAAAACGCAAAACCAGTACACCAAACAGAGTGTAACGATGGTACTTGCCGAATCGCTTTTGGCAAGTGTAGTCGGCAAAAACGAATATGAGCTTTTGGCTAAGTTTAGCGGTAAAGATATGGAAGGTATCGAGTACGAGCAGCTCTTCGACTGGGTAAACCCAATTCTTGCAGGCAGCAAGCTATCGGCTTTCAGGGTCATCTGCGGCGACTTCGTAACTACTGAAGACGGTACAGGTATCGTACACATCGCTCCTACCTTTGGTGCCGACGACGACAAGGTCGCAAAACAGAACGGCATCGCTCCGCTGTTTGTGGTAGATAAGAAAGGCGACACTCGTCCGATGGTAGACCTGACGGGAAAATATTTCAACATAAGCGATTTGGACGATAATTTTGTAAAAACTAATGTCAATCTGCCGTCATACCGACAGTGGGCGGGGCGTTTTGTGAAAAATGCTTACGACCAACATCTGAGCGATACCGATGTTACTCTCGATGTAGACATCTGTATGGAGCTCAAGCAGCGTGGACAGGTATTCAAGATAGAGAAACACACTCACAACTATCCGCACTGCTGGCGTACGGACAAACCCGTATTATACTATCCACTCGACTCGTGGTTTATCCGTACTACTGCGGTAAAAGACGAAATGATTGCCCTCAACGATACTATCAACTGGAAGCCTCAATCGACAGGGTCGGGGCGTTTCGGCAAATGGCTCGAAAACCTACAAGACTGGAACCTATCGCGTAGCCGCTATTGGGGTACTCCGCTGCCGATATGGCGTACCGACGACGGACAGGAAGAGATATGTATCGGCTCTGTGGCAGAGCTCATCGAGGAGATAGACAAGTCTATCGAGGCAGGTATAATGACCGAAAACCCGTATAAGAACTTCGAGGTAGGTGTCTATACTGCCGATAATTACAGCGAGAAGAATATCGACCTGCATCGTCCGTATGTAGACAATATAATTCTGGTATCGCCTTCGGGCAAGCCGATGAAGCGAGAAGCCGACCTCATAGACGTATGGTTCGATAGCGGTGCTATGCCTTATGCTCAGGTACATTATCCGTTTGAGTGCGAATAATCGGACTAAAATGATTACTTTTGCATCCCGATAAAAAAGAGAAAGGTATTTGCCCTTGTAGTTCAATGGATAGAACGGAAGTTTCCTAAACTTCAAATCAGGGTTCGATTCCCTGCGAGGGTACTATTCGTTTGACTTGCCTCTTGATTATCACGCTGATTGTCGGGGATAAGTTTTTCTTTTGGAGTGTTGTTTTTTTTTCTCATTTGGTAGCTAAGCATAAACTTTTATCGGACAGTAATTAATTATTACCTTTGCCACCCCGTTTGAAAATTTATCTTTTATAAATATAAAAAACAGAGAATGTACGAAGAAGAGATACACAAAAGGCGGACTTTTGCCATAATATCGCACCCCGACGCGGGGAAAACTACGCTCACCGAAAAGATGTTGCTGTTCGGCGGAGCCATACACGTGGCGGGAGCCGTCAAGTCGAACAAGATAAAAAAGACCGCCACCTCCGACTGGATGGAGATAGAGAAGCAACGCGGCATATCGGTGGCTACCTCGGTGATGGGCTTCGACTACGCCGGTTACAAGATAAATATCCTCGACACCCCCGGACACCAAGACTTTGCCGAAGATACGTTTCGTACGCTGACGGCTGTCGATAGCGTCATAATAGTGGTCGATTGCGCCAAGGGTGTGGAGATGCAGACCCGCCGACTGATGCAGGTGTGCCGTATGCGTAAGACGCCGATAATGATTTTTGTAAACAAAATGGACCGTGAGGGCAAAAACCCTTTCGACCTGCTCGACGAACTCGAACGCGAACTGCAGATAGGCGTTTGTCCGCTGAGTTTCCCCATCGGTATCGGGCAGACGTTCAAAGGCGTTTATAATATTTACGAAAAAAATCTCAACCTATACAAGCCTGCCAAGCAGACCGTCGGCGAGTCGATAAAGTTCACCGACATCGCTTCGCCCGACCTCGAAGAGCACATCGGCGGGCAGGCGGCACAGCTCAGGCAAGACTTGGAACTCATCGGCGGAGTGTACGACGACTTCGACCGCCGTCGGTATCTCGACGCCAAGGTTGCACCCGTCTTCTTCGGCTCGGCACTGAACAACTTCGGTATCCGCGAACTGCTCGACTGTTTCGTGCAGATAGCGCCCAGCCCGTTGCCCACGGTTGCCGTCGAACGCACGGTAGTACCGACAGATGAGGGTTTTAGCGGCTTTGTCTTCAAGATACACGCCAATATGGACCCGAACCACAGGTCGAGTATTGCTTTCGTCAAGATATGTTCGGGGCGGTTCGAACGCAACGCTCCGTACCTCCACGTAAGGCTCGGCAAACAGCTTAAATTTTCGTCGCCCACGGCTTTTATGGCACAGAAAAAAGAGACCGTCGACGAAGCCTTCGCAGGCGACATAGTGGGTCTGCCCGATTCGGGCAATTTCAAGATAGGCGATACGCTCACCGAGGGCGAAAACCTGCACTTCAAGGGGTTGCCGTCGTTCTCGCCCGAGATGTTCAAGTATATCGAAAACTCAGACCCGATGAAGAGCAAGCAGCTTAACAAAGGAATAGAGCAACTGATGGGCGAGGGCGTGGCACAACTCTTCGTTCATCAAAACAACGGTCGTAAGATCATCGGCACCGTCGGACAGCTGCAGTTTGAGGTCATCGAGTACCGTCTGCTGCACGAATACGGAGCACAGTGTCGTTGGGAGCCGCTGTCGCTCTACAAGGCTTGCTGGATAGAGTGCGACGACCCGAAGGAGCTCGAACAATTCCGCCGCCGTAAGTTTCAGTATATGGCAAAAGACATCCACGACCGCGACGTATTCCTCGCCGAGAGCGGATATATACTGCAAATGGCACAGGAGGAGTTCAAAAACATCAAATTCCACTTCTCGAGTGAGTTTTAAGAACACGCTTGCGTCTGCTATCGGTCTCTGTGTGTATCGGTTGTGTAAATAGATATGATTTTTAGAATATTCCAAATACTTCAGAATGTAATATGAAATACCTTGCCGTTATTATCGTAATACTGCTCAATACCTGTAACGCCAATAATGCTCATAAACTTCGTGAGGGCGACATACTGTTTCGCGAAACACGCAACAACGCTTTGTCCGATGCTATCAGCGACGTAACGGACTCGACGGGTAATCTCCGTTTTTCGCACGTAGGAGTGTTGATAAAAGAGGGCAAGCGGTGGATGGTCGTAGAGGCAACGCACGGAAAGGGTGTGTGCCTGACGCCCATAGAGTTGTTCGGACTACCGGCCAAAGGGGAAACGGTAAGAGTGGTGCTCGGGCGGCTCGACAAGAGGTATAAGTTCGACGTGAAGCGTCTGAAAGCGTACGGACGACAGCAGCTAAACAAGCCTTACGACTATGCCTTCGATTGGAACGACTCGGCGATGTATTGCTCCGAATTGGTTTACAAGATGTTTGTGGCAGCAGGTCAGCGTGACGCTTTTTCGCCTAATGTAATGACATTCAAAAACGCTTCGACGGGAGCGTTTGACCCCACCTGGGTAGAGTATTTCGACCGACACGGTAGCACTATCCCCGAAGGAGAGTTGGGTATCAATCCCAATGCTATGGCAGCAAGCAAGGCAGTGCACCTGCTCTTCGAGATACGGTATTAGTATACAGTGCGGTGGATACCGTCACCCTTTTTCAGAAATAATAGATAAATAAGCTGAGTAACATAGTCGGTAAAAACCTACGCCCACCACAATAACATCAGCAATAGTCCATACCTTTTTGATTAGGGAGTGGGGGTGTGGTGTTGGTTTGTTTTGGCATAATTTGCAGTTATTTTGATTGTTTATCATCAAGTCCACAATGATTTAACCTCATCTATTTTATTGGGTTTTATTCTATCATCAAATTGAGAAAATACTTTTAATTGAATACACTTTGTATCTATCTTATATTGAAATTCCACATTTATATCTACACAGGCTAATACTTTCTGTGATAGATCATGCTCAGTACTGTTTTTCTCTAATTCTTCTTTTAGAGTTTTATTTTCTGACTTATTTAAATCATTTAATCCGGCATAAATGTTAAATTTATCGTCTATCTTAGACAAATGAAACTTATTTAAGATATCTTGTCTATCAATCTCTTTAAAAATCATATTTGGCAAATCTTCCCTTTTTAGTATAAATAATGATTGAGAAACTAATTCATTTGTGTAAATCTCAATAATTTCCATTTTGTAATAGAACCATTTTTCTCCTACTTTCTTTAGCCCTTTTATGTGCAAATACTCGAAATAATCTAAGTACAGTCCTACCGAAATGATTACGAAATCTTTGTGATTCACATTAAGATTATTTATGGCAGAGAATATATCTTCCACAGGCAATAGATATTTCTGTGGAGAAATTAGTATAAATATATTTGTAGAATAGTATTGAAATTGTAATGCAACTGCTTCTGCGGTAACAGTATCAAAGTTCATATAACCAACATCTTGATTTTTCCCAAATGCTGCTTTTTCCAGAATATAATGCTGTCCACGGATTGGATGTTTTTTATACTCCCTACCTATATTATTATTATGAAAAAGGCTTCGATATTTTTCAAAAATAGGTTTTAATATGCTTAGAGTGCTTTTCTCGAATGCTATTTTCTTCTCTTGTGCAATAGGTTGCTCTTGTTTTATTTTGTCGAAATTATCTTCAATTTCTTTTTTTAGGTTTTCTATCAATTTTGATGGCTCTATTTTCTTGTTTTTATTAAACCATTCTTTGTTGTGTAATTCCTCTAATCCAAGTTCTTTCAAAACATCTTCTTGGTTAAGATAATCATTTACGAAACATTTTAGGCTCTCCAATTCCTCTTTCCAACGGTTTAACTCTGATAATTCTTTAGGTGGATTTGGCATTGTCAATGTATTGGCGTTTGTATAATATCCGTGTAAAGTATATTGACGAATAAATAAAATTGCCAAATAACGTTTTATCCACATTTTAATAATATCGTCAGCGTCAACTCCTGATACGTTTGGGAACCAGTATCTTTGTTGGTAATATACTGGATCAAGATATTCCTCCCCGTCGATTTGCATATAACGTTCAATTATCTCTTGCATTCTTTCGGGCACTAAAAAATATTGGGGTGGCTTCTGTTGGGTAAAATACATTAATTCTTTAATTGTAGAGTATTTATGCTGAGACATTAATAATCCACCTAAAGCATAGTGAAACTCCAGAAAGTCTTGCCTCTCTTTTTCTCTCTTGTCTATTTCAGTTTGATTTTTTACGATAAAGGGAGAGACTGAATAATCATAATCAGGATAGATTTTGGGCATAAAAAGGTTGAAAAGTTGATGCGCCTTATGCCAATATGATACGATAAAGTCTTCTCTATTGTGATAAATAGATTGTACGATTAATTTCCAAAGAAAATTATATGTTTTGGTACTAATAACTGTCTTTTGGCGTTTGTCTAAAAATAGATGAAATAAAGTACTATCATTAAAATAAGATATGGTTTTCTTTTCCCTACAACAAAGCAGTTCGTTAGCCTCAAAAATAGCATCATAATATTCTTGCGGATATTCAATAGGTTTTCCTTCTTTTCCCTTTCTGAATGAGCTAAAAGCTCTATAATAGAATTCTAATAAAGTTCTTGCTAATGGTTCATCAGCTTTGTTGATGGAGTAAAAAAGTATTTTTGATATTGCTTCAAAATATAAGGTTTTTCTTTTTTCATTTTTGGTATTATTGTGTACCTGAATTAAGCGATTGGTTAGTTTTTCCGGAACGAAATAAATAAATATAAGATGAGCTGTTAGAAAAGTAGAAACAATTAAAATAATGGTACTCAGTCCTACAAGAATTAATGCCGAATTATCAATTAATACTCCCCAATTTGCAAAAGGTGGGATTTGAAGCAACCAGATAATATAGAAGCAAATAGATAAAATTAGAGACCATATGAATATATTTGTTATTATTTCTTGTCTAAAAACTTCTATTAACTTGGTAGAATTGTATTTATCGTCAATTCGTGTTATGGTTTGAATAAGTAATGGAAAACCCAAAGCAAATATTGCAATAATCGTTGGAATTAATGCATTTCTTATAATATCTGGATAATCAGCAAAAATGTTCATTCTTCACTATTTATATTGTTATTTTTTTTATATCTCACTCTCAGCACCCTCTCAATCAGGCTATTTAATACCTCGCTTGTCGCATCGACCAATAGCAGATTTTGGGTAATACTTCGAGAAATTTAAAGTTTGTTGTATGTAGTTTAGTCTCTTTACATGAGCAGATAATAGCTGTTTTCTCATAACAAAACTGTATAACGATAAATACAACTCACAAAGTTAATACTATTTCTCAGATTTAGACGGTAGAGCGATTATTAAGTTTTGATATTAGTTAAGTACTGGTTACCAATATCATACTACCGTCAAACTCTATACACTCTCATTTCACAGGCTTGGCAGTCGAATTCAAGGCGGAGTCGGGTAGAGGAGTGTGTCAGATAGAACGGTTCGGTGTAGGGCGACACGGCTTTATGGTATTTGGGACACCACCCGAGAGAATATTTTATACAGTGGCGGGTAAACATAAGCGGTACGTCTTTTTGCCGTTTTATCTCGAATGCCGGTTGTAGCACTTCGGAGCCGTGCTGTTCGTAAAACGAACGTGCTTTGCCGTTTGCAACATTACCGAGGTACGTTATGGTCGGTTCGGGGAAGGCGTGATGTGTCGGTTTGTGGTCTACCGTGCGGCGAGGGTGATTTTCAAGCCTTACGCAGAGCAGTCCGTCGGTCAGTTCGCGCCGCCATTGCGACAGTACGGAGGCAGGGATAAAGACATTGCTCGTCAGATGTAGGCGCACGTCGGTAACGGTGAATATGGTTTGCCCCGTCTTGCTGAGGTTGGTACGTATGTTTTCGTTTTGGTCTTTTTGTGCGGGTTCTTTCGTGGCTGGGCGAAACATTTGGTAGCTGTATCCTTTTTCGTCGGTCATTACAAGCCGAAAACCGTCGGTGAGTTCGTATAGGTCTATGGTGGCAGCTATTTTACGTTCTGCCGTTTTGCCCGAAAGCAACTTATCGAACTCGCGGTCATTGTTGCGAAACACCTTTGTACCTTTTTTTATTACGGGCATAGAGAGCGGAAAGACTCTATTGTCGTCTACACGATTTACCTGAATGCCTTCGAGTTCTCGACGGTGGTTGAAGAAACACAGTCCGTCGCCGTTGCTTAGCTTTGTTTTGAGGTCGAGCGTAATATATCGCTGAGCGACGTCTACGACCGAGCCCACCTCCTCGCCGATGGACTTGGGAGTATCGGCAGACCATACGGTTTCTTTACGTCCATACAGGAAATAGTCGGTAAAGCCGCGATTGAACGTCTTATTCATATTCGGCTCGAATGTGATACGGCTCTCGCCGTCGGAGGCACGCTCGAACTCGTGACGACGGGCGAGTATCTCGTCGAGCCGACGGCGGTATAGCGATACGGTATTTTTGATGTAGGTCAAGTCTTTTAGCCGTCCTTCTATCTTCAACGAGCTTACACCTGCATCGAGTAGGGCTTCGAGGTCGTTTGTGCGGTTGAGGTCTTTCATCGAGAGGGCGTGGCATTTTGTGGCTATCACTTGTCCTCTGCTATCTGTAATATCGTACGGCAAGCGGCACGGCTGAGAGCAGGTGCCACGGTTGGCACTACGCCCCGTCAGAGCATTGCTCAGATAGCACTGTCCGCTATACGATACGCACAATGCCCCGTGTACGAATACCTCTATCGGCACCGTAACGGAACGAGCTATGGCAGCTATTTCGTCGAGCGACAACTCACGCGCCAATACTATCTGCGAGAACCCCGCCTGCTCCAGAAAGACGGCTTTTGCTACCGTGCGGTTGTCCATCTGTGTACTTGCGTGCAGAGCGATAGGTGGTAGCTGCAGCTGCAATATGCCCATATCCTGAATGATGACGGCGTCGGTACCTGCATTGTATAGTTCGTGCAATAGGCGTTCGGCATCGGCTAAGTCTTTGTCTTCGAGTATGGTGTTCATTGCCGTATATACACGTGCGTGGTATCGGTGGGCAAACTCCGATAGTCTCTCGATATCGCTTACGGTATTGCCTGCCGAGGCTCTGGCTCCGAACATCGGTGCACCAATGTATACGGCGTCGGCTCCGTGCAGTATCGCCTCTATGCCGTAGTCGGCGTTTTTGGCGGGGGCAAGCAGTTCTATCTTACGTGGTTCATTCACAAATATTATGCGGCTTCGGGTTTTCGGAATGCAAAGGTAATATTCAATTACAAATTTTGTGAATAAGAAATATCATATCTACGATAATAATATCTTTTGGTTTCGTTTCGTCATATACTCATCTTATATTTATAAGATAATACATAAATTAATAGTAAAAAATGTGTGTTTGTAGAGCGAAAGTTTGTTCTTTATCATATCAATTAAGTATATTGGTTCGACAATCCGATAAGAATGCAATTAGCAGATATCCATACAATATGAAAAAAAATTATTTTATGTGTTTTTTGAAAAATAGCCGTATATGTAAAAATTTATACCTAACTTTGCTTTTCAAGAACAAAAACATAGAACAGACAAATCATATAATGCTGATGAACAAATAATTTAATCAACATAAAATTTATAAGATATGGAAAAGTTTTTTTTGAAGAGAGCGATACTCTTAATTATCGCATTGGTGATGGCAACAGCGATGTTAGTTTCTTGTAAGAAGAAAGTCGTTGAACCTGTTGAACCGGAAAAACCGGTTGTACATGATGTATATGCCGTAGGATATGTATATGGGGGCGGCATAGAGAATAAGGCTGTCTTTTTTAAAAATGGTGATATGCAGTTATTACCTGGAGGTTATAGCACAGTAGCTAATTCTGTTTTTGTAGCGGGCGATGATGTATATATCGTAGGGTGCGATCAAACTCCTGTAAAACAAACAGCGATGCTGTGGAAAAATGGACAAAGACAAAACCTCACACTTCTTTCCGAATGGAATGAGGCTAACTCATTGTATGTGTCTGATGGTGATGTTTATATAGCAGGTTATGAATCAATCGGAGGAAAGAGAGTGGCAGTGCTTTGGAAAAACGGAACTCCTCAGAAACTCTCGGACGGTAAAAGTGATGCTGTGGCTAATTCGGTCTATGTATCGGGTAGCGATGTTTATGTAGCGGGATATGGTAGTGATGGGGCAGTGCTTTGGAAAAACGGAACTCCTCAGAAACTCACAGACCATGCTGTAGCTAAATCGGTATTTGTATCGGGGAGCGATATTTATGTGGCAGGATATGAAAAAAATGCGGCATTACTTTGGAAAAATGGAGTAGCCCAGAAGCTATCTGATGGATCTAAGATGATCCAAGCCAGGTCGGTTTTTGTGTCAGATAATGATGTATATGTTGTGGGATATAAAGGGGATAGTTGGCACTCTCTGTCTGCAATACTTTGGAAAAACGGCGAACCGCAGAAACTGAAATGTAATTCAGAAAACTATAGAGCCAATGCCGTATTTGTAGCAGACAATAAAGTATATGTAGCAGGCGATTATAACAATGGAAGTAAAATGGTACTCTGGAAAGACAACGAACCCCAATATCTATGCGATACTACTACAAATCGTGCGAGTTTGTATGGACTATTTGTAGTGAAGAAATAAAAACGTGTTTAGTATTAGTTTAAAAAAGGGGGCTACCAAAGCCCCTTTTTATTTATGACAGCAATACCACTCGATAGCCTTGTTTTCAAAAATTTGTATCTTTGCAGTCGGAAAAATAGCTGTGTTTTCGAAAAAAGGTTGTTTTCGGCACTCTTAATAAAATCAAGATAAAATTATGCGTCTACACGTCGTTGCTCCAATAAAAAAAATCATCATAAGACTGAATCTCGTCAATCTATTGAGCCTCCCGCTATTGATATTCAGACTTTGCGGTATAAAGCGAAACAAAATCGTTTTTTCGAACTATTCGGGGCAGGGATTCGGCGACAATGCAAAATATATATACCAACACCTACCCGCCGCCAAAGTGGATGTTTGTTGGTTGGTTACGAAGAGATATGCCAATATCCCACACGAAATAAGACAGGTGAAAATCGGTAGTATAGCATACTTTTATCACCTTGCGACCGCAAAAATTTGGGTCAACAATATGAGGTTCGACCAGTATGTAAAGAAAAGCAAGAGACAGTATTATATTCAGACTTGGCACGGCGACCTGCAACTGAAGAAAATCGAGTACGACGCTATCGATAAGATGGTGGAATATTACAAAAAGTGTATGAAAAACGATACTCGTATGACCGATTTGATGATTTCTAACAGCGAGCACTTTACGACGATTTGTCGCAGGGCGTTTCGGTTCGACGGAGAGATTATGGAGGTCGGCTCGCCTCGAAACGATATCCTTTTCTGCCCCGACCCGAAGATACGACAAAAGGTGCTCGATTATTTCGGTAATATAAGTAGCGAAGAGAAAATATGTCTCTATGCGCCGACATTCCGAAAGAGTTATCGGAAAAATCCTTACGACCTGAATCCGAGAGAGATAAAAGAGCAGCTCGAGGCTTCGACCGGACAGAAGTGGAAAGTCTTGGTGCGGCTGCACCCAAACATAAAGAACCCCGAAGAGCTAATAAAAAACCTCGACTCCACGGAGAATGCCAACAACTACCCCGATATGCAGGAGCTAATAATGTCGTGCGACTTATTGATTACCGACTACTCGTCGGTAATGTTCGACGCTATGATAGTAGGGAAACCTGTCGTTTTGTATATTGCCGATTATAAGGACTATGCCGAGGAGAGAGATTATTATTTCGGTTTCGATGAGTTGCCTTTCGATATAGCATATAGCCACAGTGATATTATCCGTATCATTGCAGATAATAGCTACGGTAGGTTTCGCGACCGATATGCCGCATTCGAGAAGAGAGTAGGACTAAAAGAGACTGGGCGTGCAGGTAAACTCGTGGCAGACAAAATAATACAAGTTATTGGTGAAGATAAATAAAGATAGAGGAAAAGAAGTATTTTTTATTCGATTATAAAAATAAAATCAACGAAATAACAGGAGACCGTCAAATATGACTATTGGCTACACTACAGGGGTATATGACCTCTTCCACATGGGACATTTGAATTTATTGAAAAACGCGAAGGGAATGTGCGATAAACTTATTGTAGGAGTTACCGTCGATGAGTTGGTTGCCTACAAAGGTAAGCAAGCGATGATTCCTTTCGACGAACGAGTAGAAATCGTTAGGGCTTGCAGATATGTCGACTCAGCAATACCACAGTACGATATGGATAAATTGGCAATGTGCAAAAAACTTGGAGCCTCCATTCTTTTTGTTGGCGACGATTGGTATGGTACTGAAAAGTGGAATAAGTACGAAGAAGAATTCGCCAAGGAAGGTATAAAAATAGTATATTTCCCTTATACTAAGAGTGTTTCGTCGACAAAAATAAGAGAGGCACTGAGAAAGGTACGTGGAGCAGATTTAATGGATTTAAAATAAAATGAATAGAATAATAGACAAAGATTTCTGCCTAAGTTCTTATATGGCTTTCAGATACATTTATAAGGACAATTATGACTTTTTTGGTAGAATGCAACACCAAACTTTTAAGGGAGTTCCTAAAGAAGAACGTGTAAAAGTACGTACTGCCAATGAAATAGATTTTTTCATAAAGAAGCAAATAGATGATTTGTATCGGAAACACACGAAAATAGGCATACTGCTTTCGGGAGGAATGGACAGTGCGGTTCTTGCCACATATCTTAAGCAGGGCAGTAATGCATATACATTTAGAACTAATCTGTCGAATACTTTTGATGTCGATATCGAACGCTCCGAAAAATACTGTCGAATGCTTGGATTGAATCATATCTATATCGATATTGATTTTGACGACTATAAAAAATATACTCCCATAGTGATGAAATCGAAATCTGCCCCTGTGCATTCGATAGAACCCCAACTATATAAAGCAGCTATAGAGGCAAGGAAACAGGGCGACGAACTGATAATCGAAGGCGACGGGGCAGATTATATATTTGGAGGAGTAGATAAGTTATTATCGAAAGATTGGCGGTATGGCGATTTTGTAGAACGTTATACATATCTAAATCCGACTTTTGTCTTAAACAATCCTGTGGATATCTCGGACTTTTTCGAGAAATATAGGCTTGCAGATGATATGATAGATTTCTGGGGGATAATTACACACGAATGCCTTTACGAAAGTTTAAGCTCTTACCATAATGCTTTTGTCGCTGCAGGTATGCCATATTCCGACCTATATGCCGTATTCGAAATGGCAGATAAAATTGATTTGCATAGAATTAGGAGGGGAGAGTCCAAATATCTTATTAGAGAACTATATTCTAAGAAGTATCCGGATTTCGAAGTACCCGAAAAGATACCGATGCCACGCCCTGTTGATGTCATTTTTGGAGATTGGAAAGGACCAACAAGAGCAGAGTTTAGGAGAGATATCAATATGCAGTCGCTTACAGGCAATCAGAAGTGGCAATTATGGTGTGCCGAGCAATTTTTATACCTCTTCGACGACAGATAGCTTACTTCACTTCGAATATCGAGAAAGGTGTGAGCATCAAAAAAACGGATAGGACTCGACTGCTACGAAGCGGTCGGGTCCTGTCGCTCTATTGTTTCTCTAACTAAAAAGCTATTTACGGCAACGATTGAGCAGCATAGCTTGCTGCTGCCGCAGCGAATCGTCGGGGGGGGGTCACGAACCCTTTTTCATCGATACGCGAGTAGCTTGCTTGGGAGCAGCCGATTTGGTCGATACCTTTTTAGCTGTGTTCTTTGGGGCAGCCGTCTTGGGTTTATCGGCTCTTTCTGCCTGAGGCTTCTTCTCTTTGCCAGTTTCGTTATTGTCTTGTTCTTCTTCGACTTCGTCGAAATCGGTTATCTTCGAGTCTATAAGTATATTGTACCAACTTACGAACTTCTTTATATCGTTCGGATAGATGCGTTCTCGGTCGAAGTCGGGGAATATCTTAGCGAAGAAATCCTGCAGGGCATTGCTATTTTTAGTATCGATATCGACTTTAGCACCGCCCTCGAGTTCGAATGTCGCCTTGAAGAGTTGGCTCAGCTTCTTCTCGCCGCCGTTGCCAAACATCACTATATCTCGCAGTAGAGATATTTTCTCGCTCTGATAAGCCGGCTGTCGTTTGCCGTCGATGAGCGATTCTACTATTACATAGTTTTTGGCGTATGATACCAATTTGAAAAGTCCCGGCTTGCCGCCTATTGCTAATACTTCTTTAAACATATTGTCTATCGATTTTTTTTGATTTTTGAATGGCAAATGTAATACATTTTTTAGTAATACAAGATAAATCGAGTTGTTGTCGGTTCGAAAAGTTTATATTAACTTTGTGCCTGCGAATACAATATTTACAATTATAATCATTAAATAATATATCAATATGAACAATGCCATTTTTAGATTTCAACAGCCCAAAAACGAACCCGTATTGGGTTATGCTCCTAACAGTACGGAGCGTAAGGAACTCGAAAAAGAGTTGAAACGTCAGTACGAAAGTACGATAGAGATACCTCTGATAATAGGAGGTAAAGAGGTGAAGACAGGTAAACTCGGAAAGGTAGTAATGCCAACCGAACACGGACACGTGCTTGCTAACTACCACCAGTGTACGGCAAAAGAGGTCAAAGCCGCCGTCGACGCCGCTCTCAGTGCCCGTAAGGAGTGGGCAGACACCCCTTGGGAAGACCGCGCAAGTATCATTTTGCGTGCGGCAGAACTTTTTGCTCATAAGTATCGTTACGTGATGAATGCCGCCTGTATGCTCGGACAGGGCAAGAATGCTTTTCAGGCAGAGATAGACTCGGCTTGCGAGGCGATAGACTTTATGAGGTTCAACCCCTTCTACGCCGCACAGATATACGCCGACCAGCCATTCTCGCCGACGACCGACTGTATCAACAGAGTAGAATACCGCCCGCTCGAAGGCTTCGTATACTCTATCACTCCGTTCAACTTCACGGCTATCGCCGTCAACCTCAATATCAGCCCCGTGCTTATGGGCAATGTAACAGTATGGAAACCCGCTACCACAGCTCTGCTATCGAACTACTACGCCATGAAGATACTTCAAGAAGCGGGCGTACCCGACGGCGTCATCAACTTCCTGCCGGGCAAAGGCAGCGTTATAAGTGATGTAGTGATGGCTCACCCCGACTTGGCAGGTATACACTTCACAGGGTCTACCGCCGTTTTCCAATCATTCTGGAAGACCGTCGGAGAAAACATCGGCAAATACCGTACATATCCCAAGCTCGTCGGCGAAACGGGCGGCAAAGACTTCATTTTCGCTCACAAGAGTGCCGACCCGCAAGAGCTGGCTGTGGCTATCGTAAGGGGGGCGTTCGAGTATCAGGGGCAGAAGTGTTCGGCGGCTTCGCGTGCTTATATCCCCCAATCACTGTGGAGCAAGGTCAAAGACAACATCGGTGCTATGCTAAAAACTATCAAGATGGGCGATGTCCGCGACTTTTCGAACTTCGTTAATGCCGTTATCGACGAAGTGGCTTTCGATAACATAGCAGGCTATATCGAGCGTGCACGGAAGTCGAAAGATGCCGAAATCATCTTTGGAGGCAAGTGCGACAAGAGTGTGGGATACTTCGTAGAACCTACCGTAATAGAGGCAAAAAAGCCCGACTACGAGACTATGCGAGAGGAGATATTCGGACCTGTCATCACCGTCTACGTCTACGACGACAAAGACTTCGAGAAGACTCTCGACCTGTGCGACCGCACTTCGCCATACGCACTTACGGGCTCGATATTCTCCAACGACCGCTACGCCACTCTCGCTGCCGAGAGGGCATTGAGGTTCTCCGCCGGCAACTTCTATATCAACGACAAACCTACGGGAGCCGTTGTAGGTCAGCAGCCGTTCGGTGGAGCAAGGGCTTCGGGCACTAACGACAAGGCAGGCTCATACCTCAACCTCGTCCGTTGGATATCGCCTCGTACTATCAAAGAGACACTTACACCACCAGTCGACTATCGTTACCCTTTCTTGAACAAGTAAACATTTATTGGGGGGCTGGGACGAATAAAGTTAAGAATTAAAAATGAAAGAATGTAGGAATAATCTCTTGTAATTGACCTGCCCACCCAGCCCCCAATGTCTAAAAATTATTTTTTTTGTTTTTTATAAAAAAAGTACTATCTTTGTAGCCGAACATTTATTATAAACCGACACGATGGCTCAAACGATGAAACATTCTATAAATACTCGAGGAGAGGCTTATACAAGCAGTCGCTCGGCGGTTTCGGTACAAATATTTACAAGAAGGATATTTTCAATATCAAAATACAATCATTTATTCATCATTTAATATTTTAAGTTTTATGAAAAAAGTAGTTTTATTTTTCGCCCTCGCAGTAGGGCTTCTCGCGAGTGCCACCACGATGGCACAGAATGTGTTACTACACGAGACTTTCGACACCGTAGTACTCGACCAAGGAGGAGTTCTCTCCCTCATCAATCTGCCTACGGGCTGGACTAAAATCGACGCCGACAACGACGGCAACAACTGGTTTATCTTCGGAAAAAATTCCGGATTTGGCGGGGGCAATTGTGCCACATCTGCCTCGTGGTCGGCAGGTAGAGCTCTTACTCCCGACAATTACCTTATCACTCCGAAGGTAGAAGGTGCTCGGTGTGTGGAGTTCTATGCCAATGTACAAGACGCTACCTCTCCCGGAGCTTTGGGCGACCACTTTGCAGTATGTGCTTCGAGCACAGGTACGGCTGCGAGCGATTTCACTGTAATCTTCCAAGACACTCCCGCAGCCACTCCTCCGTCTTTTATGAAGATACAGAGAGCTCCGGGCACGTGGAGGAAATACGTTGTAAACCTGCCCGTAGGTACGAAGTATGTGGCTTTCCGCCATTACAACTGTACCAACTTCTTCCGTGTAAATATCGACGACATAACGGTATACGACGCTGCCGGTACGGGAGGTGTTACGCCACAGACGAATATGAACCGCTACGTAAAGCTCAACGTAGTGAAAGACTCGGCTATAAAACTCGACTTCTGGGCATCTGTAGCCGGCACGTCCGTAAAAATAAAGAGTGGTAGCCTCGACACTACTATCTTTATCGATACGGCTTGGCACGGTGCTACTACCTACAAAGCGGGTGATACTATTATGAAAGTGTACGGCAATGTAGCGAGATTAGCTTGCGGTAAAAACGGAGCGAAGATTACTGCCGTCGATGCAAGCCACAATGCTAACCTGACGCATTTAATTTGCTCGGAAAATCAGCTCACCAAACTCGATGTAAGCGGCTGCGAAGAGTTGACCAATCTGGATTGCAACTCGAGTAATCTTACCGATATCGATATAAGCAGCTGTACGAACTTGAAGTGGCTCGATTGCCACGGCAATCCGTTCACTACTCCGACTATCGAAAATATCTACTGCAAGCTGCCCGATAGGCTGGTAACGGATAGTGCGTTAATATTTACTTTAAAAGACGCTTCCGACCCGAACGGCGCTATAGTCCTTGCTACTACCAAGAAGAATGCTACCGACAAGAACTGGAAAGTGCAGTACTTCGACAGTAAGACCGATATACCTGCTACTACGGGTACACACGAATGTTATCCTACGGATATGACTCGCTATATCAAGCTTACCGTAGTGAAAGACTCGGTTATAAAACTCAACTTCGCAGCAGATACTCTCGGCACGGGAGTAAAGGTAATAAGCGGTAGTATTACGAAGAACCTTCCCGTCGGACCCAAAGGATTGGGCATTGCTACCGGATTCATCGCCGGCGATAGCGTAATGACCGTATACGGAAAAATAACGTCTTTCGAGTGCGGCAAAAACGGAGCAAACGTTACTGCCCTCGACCCAAGCCACAATACGGAGATTACTTCGCTAAGTACTTTTAATGACTCCATACGTACTCTCGACATATCGAAGAATACGAAACTGACTCTGTTGGACTGCCAGTACAATCAGCTCAGCTCCCTCGACTTGTCGAAAGATACGGCATTGACTCTGTTGGGTTGTAGCGGCAACCAACGTCTTACCACTCTCGACGTATCGAAGAATACGAAGCTGATGTTGTTGTGGTGTTTCAACGGTAAGCTAAGCAACCTCGATGTAAGCAGTTGCAAGAAGTTGGAAGAATTGCGTTGTTACAACAATGAGCTTACAAGCCTCAATGTAAACGGATGTGAAAAATTGGCGGAAGTATATTGTTACGACAATAAACTCACAAGTCTCGATTTGTCGAATACTACGGCATTGGCTGCCTTAGATTGTTCCGACAACGAACTCACGAGTCTCGACGTATCGAAGAATACATCATTGATTCAATTATGGTGTACCGGCAATAAGCTCACGAACCTCGACATATCGAAAAATACGAAATTGATGATTTTGGGCATATGGGGCAATAAGTTCTCTACCGCTACTTTGGATGCTATCTATTGCCATATACCCGATAGGACAGGTCAAACACGAAAAGGATACATATTGTCTTTACACGAAACTTCGCCGGCTACGGAGCAGAATAATGTCAACGCCACCAATGCTAAGAACGCCACCGATAAGAATTGGCGAGTAGTAATGTATAAAAACGACAATAATGTGGCAGACATCACTACTACAGGCAACTACAACTGTAACAGCACCGGCATAGCCGAAGCTATAACCGAGCAGGCTCTTACATTCTACCCGAACCCTGTGGTAGACGTGCTTTACCTCTCGGCAACAGCTCACACCATACATATATATAATGTATATGGTACGGAAGTAGCCCACGCCACCGATACCGACCGCATCGATGTAGCCAACCTGCCTGCAGGTGTCTATACGGTGAAAGCCGATGGTACGGTTGCCAAGATGGTAAAACGCTAACGCTTCAATTAAGAATTACAAATTACTAATTGCGATAAAGGCGAAACGTATGTTTCGCCTTTATTTATTCTTCTTACGATTGGATGCTTAAACCATTCAATATTTAAACGCTTACACGTAATTTGCTTCGCACTGACGTTCTTCCTTTTTTATATTTCATTTTTCTCGTCCTACACCCAATACCAAAATTATTACTACCTTTGCAAAATTATTAATTGAACAAAATTTTCAGTATAAAGCAATAAGTATGTCTTCACACAAAGGAAGTATTTCTCAGGTCATCGGACCGGTAATAGACGTAGAATACGATAAGTCGGGCAGCACTATGCCCAAGATACACGATGCCTTGGAGATAGACCGTCAGGACGGCAAAAAATTGATAATCGAAGTGCAACAGCATATCGGCGAGGATACGGTTCGCTGTGTAGCTATGGACTCGACAGACGGTATCAGCCGCGGTATGGAGGTCGAAAGCCTCGGACGACCCATATCTATGCCCGTGGGCAGTCAGGTCAAAGGGCGTCTGCTCAATGTAATCGGCGAAACCATCGACGGTATGAAGCCCCTTGATTACAATGAGATACAGAGTATCCACCGCGACCCGCCAAAATTCGAAGACCTCTCTACATCGAAAGAGATACTTTTCACGGGTATCAAGGTAATCGACCTGCTTGCTCCGTATCTGAAAGGCGGTAAAATCGGTCTTTTCGGCGGTGCAGGTGTAGGTAAGACGGTACTTATAATGGAGCTTATCAACAATATTGCCAAGAAACACAACGGATTCTCGGTATTTGCCGGCGTAGGCGAACGTACTCGTGAAGGCAACGACCTGCTGCGGGAAATGATAGAATCGGGCGTAATACGTTATGGCGAAGAGTTCAAAAAATCGATGGAGAAGGGCGACTGGGATTTGTCGAAAGTCGATTACGACGAATTGGCAAAATCGCAGGCTACCCTCGTATTCGGGCAGATGAACGAGCCTCCCGGAGCGAGAAGCTCGGTGGCTTTGTCGGGGCTGACTATTGCCGAAAGTTTCAGAGACAGTGGAGACTCCGACGGTAACGACATACTGTTTTTCATAGACAATATATTCCGTTTCACTCAGGCAGGCTCCGAAGTATCGGCTCTGCTGGGACGTATGCCGTCGGCAGTAGGCTATCAGCCGACTCTGGCATCGGAGATGGGTAGAATGCAGGAACGTATCACATCGACCAAAAACGGTTCTATCACATCGGTACAGGCTGTATATGTGCCTGCCGACGACCTTACAGACCCCGCTCCTGCAACCACATTCTCGTTCCTCGACGCCACAACGGTATTGGACAGAAAAATATCGGAGCTCGGCATATACCCTGCCGTAGACCCGCTCGAATCGACCTCACGTATACTCGACCCCAATATCGTGGGCGAAGACCATTACAATACGGCTCAGCGAGTAAAACAGCTACTGCAGCGTTACAAAGAGTTACAGGATATCATCGCCATACTCGGTATGGAAGAGCTCTCGGACGACGACAAGCTTGTCGTAAACCGTGCTCGCCGCGTACAGCGTTTCTTGTCGCAGCCGTTCCACATGGCAGAAGCCTTCTCGGGAGTACCCGGTGTTATGGTGTCTATCGAAGACACTATCAAGGGTTTCAATATGATTATGGACGGTGAGGTAGACGATATACCCGAACAGGCATTCCTCAACGTAGGTACTATCGAAGATGCCAAGGCAAAAGCAGAAAAACTGAAACACGAATAAAATAGTCGTACCTATACGACGAATATCATATAATAATTTGTTTAATATGAAGATAGAGATAATATCGCCAGAGAAGGTTTTGTTTCGCGGAGAAGCCGAAGCGGTAAAGCTGCCCGGGGTTATGGGGAGTTTCACCATAATGCACAACCACGCTCCTATCATATCGATACTTACAAAGGGTACGATAGAGTACGGCTCGGTAGCGGGCGGTAAGTCGACAATACCTGTCGAAAGCGGTTTCGTCGAAGGCAAAAACAATATTATCTCCATCTGTGTAGAGCAGTAAGCAAGTGAAGCTCAAGACAAAAAAGATTTTTTGACAAGCGTATGAACAAAAGACAGATAATGACAGTTTCGATATTGACTTCGGCAATCGCCGTGGTATTGGCTCTGACGGGGCAATCGATATTTTCGAGCCGTCTGCCTGTGATATTTCTACTTGCTACGACGCTATTGTTCGGTATCGTGGAGGTATGTACAGTATTGCTGATGTCGCGTAAAAGCGGCAAAGACAACACCAACCGCAATATCAATATCTTTATGGTCTTAAAGACGGGCAAACTTCTGCTCTCTCTCGGGCTGATATTTATATATTTATTATTAATAAAAACAGATACGAAAGCATTCTTGATTTGCTTCATCGCAATCTACCTTATATATATGGCTGTCAATATCATATATATGCGTGGCTTGGAGAGAAACAAATTTGATAATGCAGAGAGATGAATATGTCGAAAAAGATATTTACAATAGCAATAATACTATTATTCAGTCTTGTATCGTTTGCCGACAACCGTTCGGAGAGCGACTCCGTAGCCGTAGCCACGGCTTCCGAAGGTAAGATGAATATCCCCGAGTTTATCTTGGAACACATCGGCGACAGCTATTATTGGCATATAGCCACATACAAAGGGTACGAGATATCCATTCCGCTTCCTGTGATAGTGCGTAGTGCCGACGGTGAGTGGCATCTGTTTTCGTCTTCGAGGTTCGAACACGGACACTCTTCGTACAAGGGATTCAAAATATCACACTCTGAAAAATATAGAGGCAAAATAGTAGAGACCTCCGCACAGGGCGAGGAGGTTCGCCCGCTGGACTTCTCCATCACCAAAAACGTATTTGCCTTGATGATAAACAGTTCTATACTTGTAATCATATTACTGCTCTGTGCCCGCTGGTACCGAAACAAAGGCACTACAGAGGCAAATCCGAAGGGATTTGTAGCTGCCATCGAGATGTTTATAATGAGCATAGTAGACGGCGTCATCAAACCGTGCGTAGGCAAAAACTACAAGCGTTATACGCCATATCTGCTTACGGCATTTTTCTTTATATTCATCAATAACCTTATGGGACTGGTACCCATATTCCCCGGAGGAGCCAACATAACGGGCAATATAGCCATCACCTTCACGCTGGCTATGTTTACCTTTGTTATAGTCAATATCTTCGGCACCCGAGAGTATTGGAAAGAGATATTCTGGCCTAACGTACCTTGGTGGCTCAAAGTGCCCGTACCGCTCATACCTGTTATCGAGGTGATAGGTATGTTCACCAAACCGTTCGCTCTTATGATTCGTCTGTTTGCCAATATATTGGCAGGGCACTCGGTAATAATAGGGCTCGTTTGCATAGTGTTCGTTACTGTAGAGTTGGGGACGGCTATGAATGCGGGAATGACGGTATTGTCAGTAATAATGACCACTTTCGTAAATCTCCTCGAAGTATTGGTAGCCTACATTCAGGCATACGTATTTACAATACTTTCGGCAGTCTTCATCGGACTGTCGCAGGCAGAGCCTCATCATCAGAAAAGTCATTGAAAAAGAAAATCAATCGAAAAATAAATCAAAAAATTAATAATTAAAAAATAAAAAGTATTATGTTATTATCTATTTTATTACAAGCCACAATGGCTACCGGAGTTATGAAGTTTGGAGCCGCATTGGGAGCAAGCCTGGCTGTTATAGGAGCAGGACTCGGCATCGGCAAAATCGGTCAGAGTGCAATGGAAGGTATCGCACGTCAGCCCGAAGCAGCCGGCAATATCAGCACCAATATGATTATTAGTGCCGCTCTTATCGAAGGTGCCGCTCTTTTTGCCATTGCAGTTTGCGGATTTATACTTTAATCGTATAGTACCGACAGACAGATAGTTGCGGACAAGGCGTGTCTTTGCTCATAGTGAGCAGAGCGCATAGCGAAGTCTTGTCCCAAAGCTATTGAGTTTTTGGTTTTTATTCATTAAAAATTAAAAGATATGAGTTTATTGACACCCGATATTGGGCTATTATTCTGGATGCTTGTCTGCTTCGGCATAGTGTTTTTCCTACTTGCCAAGTTCGGTTTCCCTATCATAGTCAATAAGGTCGACGAACGCAAGAAGTTTATCGACGACTCGCTCAACTCGGCAAAAGCTGCCAATGAGCGACTTGCAGGGATAGTAAAAGAGAGCGAAGACATTATAAGACACAGTAGAGAAGAAGAGGTACGCATACTCAAAGAAGCAACCGAGATAAAGGCAAAGATAATAGCCGAAGCAAAGCAACAGGCACAGGAAGAGGTTGCCCGTATGATTGCCGACAGCAAGCTCGCTATCGAGAAAGAGAAAGAGAAGGCAATGAACGACATAAACAACGCCATTGCCGAGATGTCGATAGCTATTGCCGAGAAGATAATGAGAAAACAACTCGACCGCAGCGAAGAGCAGCGTGCTTTTGTGGATAAGTTGATAGCAGAAGCTCAATCTGCCGCATAAAAGAGATGATACAATTCAGTAAGATTTCTACTCGTTACGCAAAGGCGATATACGAATATGCTGCCGAAAACAAGGCGGAGACCACGCTGTACCGAGAGTTTCGGACTCTGGCGGCGAGTTTTCTGTCGTTGCCGCAGATGAGAGATTTGTTGGACAACCCCACGTTGGAGAAACCGAAGAAACTCGCTGTGCTGCAGGCTGCCGCAGGCGAAAACATATCGCCCGAGTGTCTGAGAGTACTGCAACTGATAGTAGACAACGACCGTGTAGACTACGCCTACCCAATAGCTTTGATGTACGAAGATATATACAAAAAAACCAAGAATATAGTGTCGGTAAGGCTACATAGTGCTTCGCCGATAAGCGACGAGGCACGCAAAGCATTGGAGAGGCTCGTGGCACAAAACAACCAGGAGGTAGATTTCGAAAACCGTACGGACGAGCGTATGATAGGCGGTTTTGTACTCGAAATAGAAGACCTGCGGCTCGATGCCTCGGTAAGTAGTCAGTTGAACGACATAAAGCTCGGATTATTGCGTAGATAGAGTTAATAGACGTGCATAGAATTGATTTATTTTAATAACAAAAAAAGAAAAAATACGGACAATAGGCAATGCGCTACGGGTTGTTCGGAAAGAATTAAAAGATTAAACAAGACATTATGCCTAATATAAAAGTAAGTGAAGTATCTGATGTATTGAAAATGCAACTCGAAGGCATCGATACAAAGGTAAAATTCGAGGAGGTGGGGCGTGTGCTGCAAGTATCCGACGGTGTGGTACGCATATTCGGTCTGAGCAACGCCGAGAGCGGCGAACTGCTCGAGTTCGAAAACGGCGAGAGAGCAGTAGTGATGAACCTCGAAGAAGACAATGTAGGTGCAGTGCTGCTCGGTACAACCGCCAATATCAAGGAGGGCGACATAGTGAAACGCACTCGTAAAATCGCCTCTATTCCCACAGGCGAGGGGCTTGTAGGGCGAGTCATCAACCCACTGGGACAGCCCATCGACGGACGAGGCTCTATCGACGGCGAACTGCTCGAGATGCCCCTGGAACGCAAAGCTCCGGGCGTAATATTCCGACAACCGGTAAACGAACCTCTACAAACAGGGCTTATAGCCATCGATGCTATGATACCTATCGGTCGCGGACAACGCGAACTCATCATAGGCGACCGCCAGACGGGAAAGACCGCCATAGGTATCGATACCATCATCAACCAGAGAGACAACTATCTAGCTGGCAAACCCGTATATTGTATCTATGTAGCTATCGGGCAAAAAGGCTCTACTGTGGCAAACATAGTGAATATCCTCGAAGAGAAAGGAGCAATGGACTACACCATCGTCATCTCCGCTTCGGCATCAGACCCTGCCGCACTGCGGTTCTATGCTCCGTTTGCGGGAGCCGCTATCGGCGAATATTTCAGAGATACGGGCAGACACGCACTTGTGATATACGACGACTTGTCGAAGCAGGCTGTGGCATACCGCGAAGTATCGTTGATACTACGTCGCCCGTCGGGACGCGAAGCATATCCGGGCGATATATTCTATCTTCACTCACGTCTGCTCGAGAGAGCTGCCAAGATAATCGCCAACGACGATGTGGCACGCCAAATGAACGACTTGCCCGAGGTGCTCAAAGACAAAATCAAGGGCGGCGGCTCGCTGACGGCTCTGCCGATAATTGAGACACAAGCGGGCGACGTATCGGCATATATCCCCACTAACGTTATCTCCATTACCGACGGACAGATATTCCTCGAGACAGGTCTTTTCAATGCAGGTATCCGCCCTGCCATCAACGTGGGTATATCGGTATCGCGTGTGGGCGGTAACGCTCAGATAAAGGCGATGAAAAAGATTGCAGGTACTCTGAAAACCGACCAGGCTCAATATCGCGAATTGGAGGCGTTCTCCAAGTTCGGCGGCGATATGGACCCCGTTACGAAGCGTACTCTCGACAAAGGACGCAAAAACGCCACCCTGCTCGTGCAGCCGCAGTACAAACCCTATCCTGTCGAGAAACAGATAGCCATCGTATATGCAGGGACTAAGGGTTTGCTCTTCGACCTGCCACTGGATAAGATAAACGATTTCATTGCAGAATACAACAACGTATTGGAGTCGAAGCATCGCGATACGCTCGATACTCTGCGGCAAGGCGTACTGAACGAAGAGACCGAGCGTGTCCTTGTCGAAGTAGCCAACAACATAGTACAAAGCATGGTTAAATAAAATTGTTATAACTCTTCGGACGATACGGCTTTACCTGTCGTATGTGCCGAAGAGGTCAGGTTGATATATGGCTTCGTTAAAAGAGATAAAAGGGAGGATAAAGTCGGTAAAATCGACTCAGAAAATCACTTCAGCTATGAAGATGATTTCTTCGGCAAAGCTACACAAGGCACAGAATATGGTAGAGAACTTTTTGCCGTACGAACGACAACTGACTCGGATACTCGGCAACTATCTTGCTGCCGAAGAGACGTATACTACCCCTCTGGCAGAACGTCGCGAAGAGATACGCCGCGTAACGTTGGTGGCGGTAACATCCAACTCGAGCCTGTGTGGTGCATTCAATTCCAACATTATCGGTATGTTTGCAAAAACGTACAAAGAGTACCTGTCGCAGAACGTAGAGGTAGAGATTTATGCCATTGGCAAAAAGATAGACGATAATATCAGGAAAAACTATCAGGGAGTAGAGCTTCGCAACGGCTTCAACGCACTGATAGAAAAGCCCGAGTTTTCGGCTGCCAAAGCTATTGTAGACACTATCATATCCGACTTCTTGGCAAAACGAACCGACAAGGTACATTTCTTGTACAACCACTTCAAGACCACGTCGGTGCAAGTGCCTACCGACGAAACGTTCTTGCCCGTATCGCTCGACGGTATGGGAACAGAAAACAGCCTCAATGCCGACTACATCGTAGAGCCTTCGCGAAACGAATTACTCGACGTACTGTTGCCTAAGTCGCTGAGGACTAAGTTCTACTCTATACTGCTCGACTCGGCTGCCGCCGAACAGGCTGCACGTATGGTCGCTATGCAGATAGCTACCGACAACGCCGAAGACCTGCTCAAAGAGCTTTCGATACAGTTCAACAAGCAACGTCAGCAGGCTATAACCTCAGAACTGCTCGACATCGTCGGCGGCTCCGAAGCGTTGAAAGAGACTGTATAGTATATATATATATTATGAATGAAAAAGAGGTCTCTCATATATTGGAAACCTCTTTTTTAGAAAATCAATCAAAAAAGATTACTTTGCAACAGCTTCGGCAAGTTTCGAACCTACTTTGAACTTTACAACCTTTTTAGCTTTGATTTGGAGCGGCTTACCTGTAGCGGGATTCACCCCTTTACGAGCCGAACGTTCGATAACGGAGAAAGTACCGAAACCGATCATTGTAACTGTTTCACCTTTTAACAATGAGCCTTTCACTGCATTTTCAAAAGCATCGAGAGCTTTCTTCGAATCGGCCTGGCTCAAACCTGCCTCAGTAGCAATCGCTTTTACTAAATCTTGTTTGTTCATAAAAAATTAAACTTTTAATTAAGAATGGATGATAATATAATTTTACTTGACGGCAAAAATAATATATTTTTTTTGATATTCAGCGATTGATTTGAAAAAAGTTACTCGAAAACAAGTTTTTTCTTCGTCATTAATGTAATTTTGCACAAAATTTGAGAAAGTGTTATGGAAAATAGAAGGGATTTTTTCTCGACGGCACCTGTTGTTTGGAACATAATTATAATAAACGTACTCTGTCTTATTGCAACGACGGTTCTGCGGTCGAAGTCGGGAATAGAGCTTAACGACACGTTGGGGCTGCATTTTGTCCTATCGGAGAAGTTTAGGGTCTACCAGTTCTTCACCTATATGTTTATGCACGCAGGCGTAGAACATATATTATTCAATATGTTTGCCGTGTATATGTTTGGGCGGCTGTTCGAGATGTTTTGGGGCGGCAAGAAATTTTTGTTTTATTACCTCGTTGCGGGGCTGGGAGCAGCTATCGTACAGCAGACGGTCTGGTACATCGACTACTGTTCCATAGCAAGCCATATCGCCGATATGCCTGCCGTAATGAGCCATATATCGACTGAGGGAGCCAAGGCTCTGGCCGAAAGCTTAAACTATTCTGACGAGTATATGGGCAGGCTCAATATATTGATGAATATCCCTACCGTAGGGGCGTCGGGTGCTGTGTTCGGCATACTGCTCGCTTTCGGTTATATGTTCCCCCAAGAGAAGTTGTATATGTTCTTCCTGCCTATACCTATACCGGCACGAGTATTTGTAATCGTATACGGTCTGATAGAGCTTTTTGCGGGTGTTGCCAACTTCTCGTGGGACAACGTGGCACATTTCGCCCATCTCGGCGGCTTGCTGTTTGGGTTGGTATTGCTGCTGATATGGAAAAAACGAGGAAAATTATTCACCAAAGATTTTTAGACGAAACGCATAATTATTATTATTGCATAATGAAAAAACAAATAACCGAAAAGGTAATAAGCTTTTGCAGAGACAGATACGGCAAAGAGGTGTCGGAGGATAAAATAGTATTCCAACCGACGAAAAAGGAGTTCGAGGGCGACTACACTATCGTCGTGTTCCCGCTCGCCAAGGTGGCGGGCAAAGCCCCCGACGCAATAGCTGCGGAGATAGGTGACGAGCTCGTAGCCGAAGGCTTGGCGGTGCGGTACAATGTTGTAAAGGGATTTCTGAATCTGGTTGTAGACAGAGGCTACTTTGTGCGGCTGCTCAACGAGATAGACAGCCACAGGCAATACGGCTTCGTCAAGGCAAACGAAAAGTCGCCGCTGATGATGATAGAGTTTTCGTCGCCAAACACAAACAAACCGCTGCACCTCGGACATATCCGCAACAATCTGCTCGGCGACAGTATCAGCCGCATACAGGAGGCAAGCGGTTGGCGGGTAGTCAAGACCAATATCGTAAACGACAGAGGCATACACATTTGCAAATCTATGCTGGCTTGGAAGATGTTCGGCAATGGCGAGACGCCCCAGAGCAGCGGCATCAAGGGCGACCACTTGGTAGGTAAATATTACGTACGTTTCAACGAGGAGTATCGCAAGCAGGTAGAGGAACTCACCGCACAGGGCGTAGCCAAAGAGGAAGCCGAACGTACCGCTCCGATAATGCGTCAAGCTCAGGCGATGCTCAAACGTTGGGAAGAGGGCGACGGCGAAGTGATAGACCTCTGGTATATGATGAACAACTGGGTGTACGAAGGCTTCGATGCCACTTACCGCAGTCTCGGTATCTCGTTCGATAAGATATATTACGAGTCGCAGACCTATATCGTCGGCAAGAAGGAGGTCTTGCGGGGATTGGACGAAGGTGTGTTTTACCAAAAAGAAGACGGGTCTGTATGGGCAGACCTCACTGCCGACGGGCTCGACGAGAAACTGCTCCTGCGTGCCGACGGCACATCGGTGTATATGACACAAGATATAGGCACAGCCAAGCTCCGCTACGAGGACTACGATATAGATAAGATGGTCTATGTCGTAGGCAATGAGCAGAACTATCACTTTCAGGTTCTCGCTATCCTGCTCCACCGCCTCGGCTTCCGCTGGGGGCAAGAGCTGGTTCACTTCTCGTACGGTATGGTAGAGCTCCCCGAAGGCAAGATGAAGAGCCGCGAAGGCACTGTCGTAGATGCGGACGACCTGATTGCCGAGATGACCGAGGAAGCATATAATATTACTAAAGAGCTTGGTAAGATTGCCGAGATGACACCCGACGAGGCACGGCAGACGGCACGCATCATCGGGTTGGGAGCGTTAAAGTACTTTATACTGAAAGTCGCTCCTGTAAAAAATATGGTCTTCGACCCAAGAGAGTCGATAGACTTCAACGGCAACTCGGCTCCCTTCATACAGTACACCAACGCCCGCATAAATTCCATATTGCGTAAGGCAGCCGACGATGGTATAGTACTCGAAACGGTATGCGACACCGTCTCCATATCAGACAGCGAGAAGTATATAATACAGTATCTGTCGTCGTTTGCCGAGGTACTCGGCGAAGCGTCTCGGACATTCTCGCCTGCACTGATTGCCAACTACTGCTACGATTTGGCAAAGGAGTTCAGTCGGTTTTACCACGACTACCCTATCCTTCGCGAAGAGAACGCCGACGTGCGTAACCTCCGCCTCGTGCTCTGTCGTACAATCTCTAAGGTACTCGTCAATGCTATGTCGCTACTCGGTATAGAACTGCCAAATAAGATGTAATATCCGCTTACTGCCTCCCTCACGACAATGTACGACCTTATCGTCTGCAATCCGCCGTACTTCGAAGATAGTCTGCCTCCCCCCGACCCGCGGCGTGCAGAGGCTCGGCACAACGTATCGTTAAGCTACGACGAACTATTCGAGTGTGCAGCCGCTCTGCTCACACCGAAAGGGCGACTGTCGTTGATTGTACCCACCCGACATTTAGAGACGGTTACCGCTGCGGCACGCGACCAAAAACTCTTTCTTATCCGCAAGACCAACGTATATCCCACTCCACACTCGAATGCGAAGCGACACCTGCTCGAGTTTTCGAAAACGGAGAGAGAGCTCGAAGAAAACGACCTCGTAATAGAGACTTCGAGGCATTGCTATACACCCGAGTACAAGGAACTCACTGCCGATTTTTACTTGTAGATTTGTCCGACGTTATAAACTGGCTTACCAGCACTCCGCCTATTACCACAGCCATACCCACTGCCTTGTTAAGCGTAAGGCTCTCTTGCCCTATCGCTACTGCAAATATTATCGTAACCACAGGTATGGCGTTCGTAAATACATTGGCACGCGAGATATTGATGTTTTTCGCCGCATACGAATAGCCCATAAATGCTATCGACGAGCAGAAGACGGCAAGCATTACCAGAGCAACTATTGTATGCATATTCCAATGCATTGCTGCCAGTTCGCCTCGGTCTACGAAGGCAAACATCGGTAGGTAGAGCACGGCAGCGATGATGTTCTGATGTATGATGATTGTTATCGGCTTGTAGCTCAGCAGGCCGAAGAGCATCAGGTTGTAGCCCACCGCCGACACCACGGCAAGCAGCAGCAGCAAAACCCCCTCTATGCGAAACGTACCGCCGGCGCTATTGCCGAGTGACAGTATCGATATGCCCACTATCGAGATAGCTACGCCGAGCAATACCGTCCAGCTTATTTTTTGCTTGTAGAAAATGTAGAGACCAAATGGCACTACGACGGGTATTATGGCTATGAATATCGATGCATAGCTGGCGTCGACGAACATCAGACCGTAGTTTTCGCCGATGAAATAGAGAAACGGCTCGAAAAAGGCGAGCAGGAAAAAACGCCCATAGTCTTTTCGGGCGATGTGTTCGACCTGCCCCGTAAGGCGCGAGATACACCACAGCAGGGCGAAAGAGATAAGCAACCTTACGACAACGACGAATATCACGTTGAAGTTATGGTTGAGCAGCTCTTTCGTCCACACGAAGCTGATACCCCAGAAGATTTGAGCCAATACTAACGCTATGTAAGCGTATACCGTCCGTTTGTTTTTCACCTCTACCATCATATCAAAAAAATCGGCACAAAAGTACATCTTTTTGTCCGAATAATTCGATTCTCGCCTCAACAATTCAACGCTTACACGCTTACACGCTTCAACGCTTACACGTTTACACGATTAAACAAAAAAATATTACCTTTGCATTTGGTTTCCGCCAATATAGATTTTAATATTTAAAGTAATAAGTATTCTAATAATATGAGAATTATCGTTTTAGCAAAACAAGTGCCCGACACTCGAAATGTGGGCAAAGATGCTATGAAAGAAGACGGCACTATCAACCGCGGTGCGCTGCCGGCTATCTTCAATCCCGAAGACTTGAACGCATTGGAACAAGCCCTTCGCATAAAAGACAAGTTTCCCGGCACTACCATAACAATGCTCACGATGGGTCCCGGACGTGCCGCCGAAATCATCCGTGAGGGAATGTTCCGAGGAGCCGACAACGGATACCTGCTTACCGACAGAGCTTTTGCCGGTGCCGATACCTTGGCTACCTCTTACGCTCTGAGTATGGCTATCCGCAAGATAGGCGACTTCGACCTCATCATAGGCGGACGCCAGGCTATCGACGGCGACACGGCTCAGGTAGGACCTCAGGTAGCCGAGAAGCTCGGTCTGCCGCAGGTAACATACGCCGAGGAGATAATGAAGATAGAGAACTCCAAGATTACCATTCGCCGCGGCATAGCAGGCGGAGTAGAGACGGTCGAAGCTCCTATGCCTCTACTGATTACCGTCAATGGCTCGGCTGCCGAGTGCCGCCCGCGTAATGCAAAACTTGTGCAGAAGTACAAACGTGCTCTGGGCGTTCAGGAAAAAGCCGAAATAACCAAGGCGGGTCAGCCCCTGCCTTACGAGGACGATTACAAGCAATACCCATACCTTAATATCGAGGAATGGAGTGTGGCAGATGTAGACGCCGATGTGGTGCAATGTGGGCTTTCGGGCTCGCCTACAAAGGTCAAGACCATACAGAATATTGTTTTCCAAGCCAAAGAGAGCAAAGTGATTTCGTCTGCCGATGGCGAGATAGACGATTTGATGAAGGAACTGATAGAGAACCATACTATCGGTTGATTTTTACGGCATTATTTAATTTATTCAGAAAAAAACAGAAAAGAATATAATGAACAATCTATTTGTATACTGCGAAATAGAAGACGGTGCTGTGCTCGACGTCAGCCTCGAACTTCTGACAAAAGGTAAATCGCTTGCCGCTCAGCTTGGCTGCAAACTCGAAGCCGTAGCAATAGGGCACAACCTCGACGGTATCGAACGCCAAGTGGCTCCTTACGGAGTAGACATATTGCATCTCTTCGACGACAAGAGACTGTATCCGTACACGTCGCTGCCGCATACTTCTATCATCATCAATCTATTCAAACAAGAGCAGCCGCAGGTGTGTCTTATGGGAGCTACCGTCATCGGTCGCGACCTCGGACCGCGTGTATCGTCGTCGCTCTTTTCGGGGCTCACTGCCGACTGTACGGCTCTCGAGATAGGTTCGCACGAAGACCGAAAGGCAGGTAAGACCTACGAGAAACTCCTTTACCAGATTCGTCCCGCTTTTGGGGGCAATATCGTGGCAACCATCATCAACCCCGACAATCGCCCGCAGATGGCCACTGTCCGCGAGGGTGTGATGAAAAAAGAGATTTTCGACGCCGCCTACAAGACCGAAGTTGTAAAACACGATGTCTCCAAATATGTATCCGATGCCGACTTTGTGGTCAATATCATCGAACGCCACGTAGAGAAGGCAAAGCACAACCTCAAGGGTTCGCCCATAGTGGTTGCCGGCGGATACGGTATGGGCTCGAAAGAAAACTTCGATATGCTTTTCTCGCTTGCCAAAGAACTACACGCCGAAGTAGGTGCCACTCGTGCCGCCGTCGATGCAGGCTTTGTCGACCACGACCGTCAGATAGGGCAGACAGGCGTAACAGTTCGTCCGAAGCTATATATCGCTTGTGGCATATCGGGTCAGATACAGCACATTGCAGGTATGCAGGATTCGGCTATGATAATATCGGTCAACAACGACCCCGACGCACCTATCAACGCCATTGCCGACTACGTAATCAACGGCACGGTAGAGGAGGTGATACCCAAAATGATCAAATATTATAAGAAGAACAGCAAATAGTCTGTTGTTTGTTTAATAAAAATTTTAAAACTAAGATATGGCAAATTTTTATATAGATACTCCTGCGTTGAGACTCAATCTGAAAAACGATTTGATGAAACGCATAGTGGAGCTGAAAGAGAGAAACTATACAGACCGCGGTAAATACGACTACGCACCGATAGACTTTGCCGATGCTATCGACAGTTACGACAAGGTACTCGAGATAGCCGGCGAGATATGCGGCGACATCATTGCTCCCAATGCAGAGAGCGTCGACCACGAAGCACCTACGTTGCACAACAACCGCGTTACCTATGCCCGAGGCACATCGCAAAACCTCGATGCAATGCGTCGAGCCGACCTTATGGGTGTTACCCTGCCGCGTGTTTACGGCGGGCTTAACTTCCCTATCACTGTCAATGTGATGATTGCAGATATGATTTCGCGTGCCGACGCTTCGTTCCAGAACGTATGGGGGCTGCAAGACTGTGCCGAGACGCTTTACGAGGCGGGCAATCTCGACCAACATCAACGTTATCTGCCGCGTATATCGGCGGGCGAAACGATGTCGATGGACCTTACCGAGCCCGATGCAGGCTCCGACCTGCAGGCTGTTATGCTCAGAGCCTCTTTCGACGAAAAAGAGAACTGCTGGCGGCTTAACGGCGTGAAACGCTTCATCACCAACGGCGACTCCGATATTCACCTCGTACTTGCCCGTTCCGAAGAGGGTACTAAAGACGGACGCGGGCTTTCGATGTTTGTATACGACAAACGCAACGGAGGCGTAGACGTGCGTCGTATCGAGAACAAAAAGGGTATCAAAGGAGCTCCTACCTGCGAACTCGTCTATAAAAACGCAAAAGCCGAACTCGTAGGCGAACGCCGTCTGGGACTTATAAAATACGTTATGTCGCTTATGAATGGTGCTCGTCTGGGTATCATAGCACAATCGACAGGACTGTCGGAAGCTGCTTACCGCGAGGCGTATGCCTATGCTATCGAACGCCGACAGTTTGGCAAAGCCATCATAGAGTTCCCGCCTGTGTACGAGATGCTCTCTCTGATACGCGCCAAAGCCGATGCGTCGCGTGCTATGCTGTACGAGACGGCTCGTTTTGTCGATATATACAAGGCTCTCGAAGATATTGCCCGCGAACGCCAGCTTACACCCGAAGAGCGTCAGGAGATGAAGAAATATTCTAAGCTCTCCGATGCTTTCACCCCGATGGGCAAGGGTATGGCTTCGGAGTTTGCCAACCAGAATACTTATGACTGTATTCAGATACACGGTGGCTCGGGATATATGAAAGACTATGCCTGCGAACGCCTCGCCCGCGATGCACGTATCACCAATATCTACGAGGGAACCACTCAGTTGCAGGTCATTGCGGCTATTCGCCACGTTACGACCGGCACATACCTCACTCAGATACGTACATACGAACAGGAGATATACTGCGAATGCCTCAATCCACTCAAGCAACGTCTGATAGCTATGACTAATGTCTACGAAGAGTTGGCGGGCAAGGTAGCTGAGGCTAAGAATACCGATTTGCTCGACTTTATGGCACGTCGTCTGGTAGAGGCTGCTTCGCACTGCGTATTCGGTTATCTGCTTCTCAGAGACGCTACTATCGACGAGCAATATAAAACTTCGGCAGAAGTTTACGTTCGCTACGGCGAGGCTGAGATAGCCAAAATCAAAGCCTATATCGACAATTTCAAGATAGAGGACTTGGAGTATTACAAAAAGTAAAATATTCTCATAATACTTTATAAGCAGACAGTGTACTACCCGAGATAGTACACTGTCTGTCTTCTTTTTTCTTTCTTAATTCTTCATTTTACATATTCCTCGTTTCAACACTTAAACGATTGAATTCTTAAACAATTAAACACAACTCGTAATTTGCTATGCCCTGAAGGTCGTAAACCGTAACTTGTAATTCATAATTAAATATTACCTTTGTCATCACAAAATGAACATCTAATAATGAATCGAATAAAAACACATTAAAATGAATAACGTAAAGCATATACACGAGGTACTATTTCTTTTTCAACGTACCGGCGGCTATAACAGCATCGAAGAGATGGAAGCCGACATAAAGGCAAATCTCGGCAATGATGTACGGTTTGTCTCGTGTTCCAATACGCCGTTCGGTATCGACGAGGTAGTACCGTTCCTCACAAGCCGCAACAAGATAATAGTATCTCCCGACGGCAGCCTCCGACTGGACCCGACAATGACAATGTGCAACGGACACGAAGACGGACACCACCACGACCATCATCACTAAAAAAATAAAACGACAATGGCACTAAAAGTGGGCGACAAAGCCCCCGAGATATTGGGCATATCGCAAGATGGCAAAGAGATAAAGCTCAGCGACTACAGCGGGCGTAAGTTGATACTCTATTTTTACCCGAAAGACAATACATCGGGTTGTACGGCAGAGGCTTGCAGTTTGCGAGACAACTACTCCGAACTGCGTGCAAAAGGCTATGAGGTAGTGGGCGTCAGCGTCGACAGCCGGCAGTCGCACACAAAGTTTATCGAACGCCACCAACTTCCTTTTGACCTCGTGGCAGATACGGAAAAAACTCTGGCAGAGCAGTTTGGCACTTGGGGCGAAAAGTCGATGTATGGCAGAAAGTATATGGGAATGTTACGCACTACATTCATTATCGACGAGCAGGGAGTTATCGAAAAAATATTTACTCCTCGCGATATAAAAACCGCTACGCACGGCGACCAGATACTTAGTCTATAAGAAAATACTGTCTTGTGCCGACGGTCGAATCTTTTACCGTCACAATGCCATTACAAAAGAAAGAGGTTGGAAACCAACCCCTTTCTTTTGCAGATACACGAGAAAGTATCAAAAAGGTAAATCGCTATCGTCGGGCGTATTGCTTATCGAATCCGTGTAATCGTATTGATTCCCTTGTGCCGACGGGCTTGGCATCTGACTGTCGTCGGAAGTAGCATTGGTACGATTTAGAAGTTCAAGGTTCTCGGCTGTAATCTCTGTTACATAGCGTTTTACTCCGCTTTTGTCTTCGTACGAACGGCTCGTTATCTTGCCTTCTATAAACAATTTACTGCCTTTTCTTACATACTTTTCTACTACCTCTGCCAATCCTCTCCAAACGACTATATTGTGCCATTCGGTACGTTCGGGTACAGCCGTACCGTCGGTTCGGGTAAATCCTCTGTCGGTAGTGGCCAAAGTGAACGATGCTTTACGCGTATTGGAGTCGAAATAGTGTACTTCGGGGTCTTTACCCACATTGCCAATTAAAAATACTTTGTTTAGTGCCATGTCTTTTTCTTGTTTGAAATTTGTAATCGATGAACTATATTGAACAGATAAAATCCACTCAACTTTTCAGAATGTAAAGTTACATTTTATTTTTCGACAAACAATTTTTTTTAGAAAAAAAGAGAAGAAATTGAGGTTACAAAACAAATATTATTTTGTGATTGCGATATTATCAGCGTGTTATGTCGAATCATTGGTTTTGTTTATCAATCGTGAAACGAGGTATTTCTATTAAAAAAGGAGGTTTTATAAGGCAATCGATATAATTAGTTTTTATAACTTCAAAAAAAGTAGTACCTTTGCAGACTTTTATTTTTGTGGGTAAAATGATTGACAAAATAGATTTTCATCTCGATATTAAGACATTACCTGTCGGTAAAAGTACTCTCGAATATCGATTTAATGACGACTATTTTGAAAAATCCGACTATCATTCAGATGTATCGGGAGATCTTTTGGTAGAGATAGAGGTAGATAAACAAACTTCTGTAGTAAAGCTATCTGTCTCGATACAAGGAACGGTTTATGTGCCATGCGATAGATGTCTGAAAAAAATGTCTTTAGATGTTTCTTCGGAGCAGACTATTAATATGAAATTGGAATCGAATGGCAACCTGCTTAACTCCGATGAGTTGGATATCGAATACCACGAGGGGGTAATAGATATAGAGCCCTTGCTCAACGAAGAAATTTTGTTGTCGATACCGATAAGGAAAGTACATCCCGACGGAAAATGCGATAAAGAGATGTCGGAAATCTTCGAGAAATACTCCAAAAATAGAGAACCAAACGATAAGAAAACCGAAGTCGACCCGCGTTGGTCGGCTCTAAAAAATATTAGTGATAAATTTTAAATAAATAATTAGAAAATGGCAAATCCAAGAAACAGACATTCGAGGACCAGACAAGCAAAACGCCGTACACACGATAAGGCTATAGCTCCTACTTTGGCGGTATGCTCGCATTGTGGAGCAATGCACGTGTATCACACGGTATGTCCCGAATGTGGCTATTATCGTGGTAAGCTGGCAATCGAAAAGAAAGAAGCCGTCTAAAAGAAAGACTACCACAAAAAGTAACACTATCCTCTTTTGCTTATCATTAGAGGATAGTTTTTTTTAATCTAATCGCTATTTACTTCGATATCTCCGTCGCCGAATACTACGGTAAAAGACTTGTTTTTGTCGATAGCGGTGGCGGATTTTATAAATTTATTGTCTTGTTTTACAATGGTGTATCCTCTTTTCAGTACAGATTCGGGAGATAGTAGAGCTACGGTTTTTTCTATAAGATATATCTGATTTCGATGCTTTTCAATTTTACCATGCACCTCTGTATTGATTTTTTCTGCGATATAGCTTAAGGAGATATCGGCTTTATTCAGTATTTTCCATACCGATTCCATAAGCCGCTGATGTTGCTTTGCTATATTTATTCTCTCATTTACAGTGTATTCTTGTCTGATATACGACAATTTCCGTATCATATCTCCAATCGCTCCTTTCTCTTTTTCGAGAATCAGACCTATACGGTTTTTTACCGAATCGGCTATGTTGTCGATTCGGGTTTCTTGCCGTATAAGACAATCGATGATGAATTCGGCGGCAGCAGTAGGTGTTTTTACACTTATATTAGATACGATATCTAGTATCGTTTTGTCGCGTAGATGACCTATTCCGCAGATTACGGGCAGAGGAAATTGAGCAATATGAGAGGCAATATTGTAGTTGTCGAATACCGATATATCGGTCGTAGCTCCACCACCGCGTATTATCACTACAACATCGTATTTGTCTATGTTTTCAAAAATATTGTCTATGGCTTCTATAACGGATTTTTCGGTCTCGCTCCCTTGCATACGAGCATCGAATAAGTCGATCGAAAATTTGTATCCGTAGCTGTTGCTCTTCAACTGATGTACGAAATCTTCGTATCCTGCTGCCGTTTCCGACGATATCACGGCAATACGTTGTGGTAGGTCGGGAAAGACCAGAGAGCGATTGAGGTCGATTACTCCATCTGCTGTAAGTTGCTTTATTATCCGTTCTTTCTCTGTGGTAATTCTACCGATGGTATATTCGGGATTTATGTCGACGATATTTAGGCTCATCCCATAAACTTCGTGCATTTCGATATGGCACAGAATAAGCACCTCCAATCCTGCTTGTAAAGGGAATTGTGTTTTATTCTCGAAATAGGGTTCAAGGGTTTTATAATTATTTGCCCAAATAGTTGCTTTCTGCCTTGCGATAATAGTATTTGCCGAGTCTTTCTCTATCAGTTCCAAATAGCAATGTCCCGAGGAGTTTTTGTGTATTTCGCTTATCTCGGCTTTTATCCATATCGGTTCATAAAATACCTCTTTAAACAACTGCCGAAGACTGTTATTGATTTCCGATAGCGAAAAATATGAATATTCCATTGCTGTGGGTTAAAATTTTTTTGTCGGACAAATGTAAGTTATTTTCTCGATTACACAAAAAAGCGGAAGTATTTATTTGTACGAAAAAGCTTATTAGTTGCTGTCGATAATGCTATTACACACAATATTCCCACCGTAGGCGATAATTTAATTCTCCAAGAATATTAATTTTGCAATCCATACAAAAAAATACCGAAAATCGACGTGTTATATGCCGAACAATCCTGCAAAATCTTATTTTAAGTTTAAGACACAGAGAGTTATAGCTATTGCCTCGCTGTTGATATTTATCGGAAAAATTACGGCGTACCTTATTACCTCTTCCGTAGGTATCCTTACCGACGCCTTGGAGAGCACCGTCAATGTGGCTACGGGCTTTATCTCTCTGTATGCCGTCTATATCTCGCTCAAGCCCAAAGATAGCAATCATCCTTTCGGGCACGGCAAAGCCGAGTTTTTGTCTGCCTCCATCGAGGGTTTTCTGATACTTGCTGCCGGTGCGGTCATAATGTTCGAGGCTGTCAGGCGGTTGTTTTCGCCTACCGTCATCAAGCAGCTCGACGTCGGTATCATCATCGTTGCCGTAGCGGGACTTATCAACTATATCATAGGCTGGTACAGTAAAAAAATAGGCAGGCAGCACAACTCCGTGGCACTTGTCTCGGGCGGCAGACACCTACAATCCGATACATATTCGTCTATCGGGCTGGTCGTCGGGTTGGTATTGCTGTATTTTACGGGTTGGCAATGGCTCGATAGCCTGATAGCTATCGTGTTTGGACTGATCATACTTGTAACGGGATTTCGTATACTGTCCGAGACCACCTCTAACCTTATGGACAAAGCCGATATGAAGCTCATAGAACGTTTCGGCAGGCTCATCAACGAAAACAAGAAACCGCAGTGGATAGATATTCATAACTTCAAACTCGTAAAATACGGCGACGTGTTCCATATCAATTGCGATTTGGTGCTCCCTTTCGATACCTCGTTAGCCGACGCCCATCGTGAGGGCGAGGAACTCAAAGCGGTAATGACCGCCAACTTTTCGGAAGATATTGTTTGCAACCTGCATATCGACGAATGTTTCGAGAGCTACTGCAAACACTGTCGTAAAGCAGACTGTCGCCTGAGGCGTGAGCCTTTCGTCGAACAGCTCGACTTCGATATCGATATTTTCGTAAAAGAAAAAGCCGAGACCCCACCCAATCAAACATCATAATGTGTTATTAATCCGCGCATTGCTTGTTTTGTAAAAAAATATTTATGTTTCGATGTTATGAATCGGGGTACTTTTTCGTCATTAAAGTAGAACAATGAGCAAAGAGATATATCTGAAAAATATTCTCCCGCTCCGTAGCAGGCTTTTGGGCATAGCCCGAGGTATGTTGTACGAGGAGCAGGATGCCGAAGATGCCGTACAGGAGGTGCTTCTGAGGATTTGGCTCGTATCCGACTCGTTGGGCAAATACGACAACCCACAGGCAGTGGCTGTAGCAGCACTCAAAAATCACTGCCTCGATAGGCTGAAAAAAGTACGACACGAGCAGGCTATGGCAGAAGATACGGATATAGCCTCCGATAGCGACAATCCGTATTACGCTCTCGAGCACAAGGATACGGAGGAGATTTTGACCGATATAATAGACAAACTGCCGTCGTTGCAGCAAATGATTATAAAGATGAAAGACATACATAACTACGAAGTGGACGAGATAGCACACCTCACAGGCACGACAGCCGAAGCCGTGCGTATGAATCTGTCGCGGGCACGTCGTAGAGTGAGAGAAGAATACTTAAAAATATCCGAACGATGAGATTGAAACTGAAAAAAACGATAACAGCCCAAGAAGCTGATGCTCTGATAAACAAATACTACGACGGGGCGACGACAAACACCGAAGAGGAACGTCTGCGGCGATTTCTGCGACAGACTGGCTTACCCTCCAAATACCGAGCCGAACAAGCCATCTTCGGATACTTCGAGCAACAGGCGGCGGGCAAAGGTAGGGCTGTACGTCTTGTAAATATTTGTCGTGCAGCGGCTATGGTAGCCGTCGTTGCCTTGGCGTGTGCGGCGTTGTACAAATTTGCCAAACCCGACTATAAAGCAGTTGCTTACGTAGACGGTCGGCAAATAACGGACAAAAAAACTGTCAAGACACTTGCCGAAAACACTCTTGACAACGTGCTCGCCGCCGACAACACGATAGAGGAGCAGCTTGGGCAGTTCGCCGAAATACAATTTTGATTGTCAAACAACATATCACTATATTATATGAAAAAGAAACGAAAGATAATACTAACGATTGCTCTTATATGTTCTGTAACAATATTTTGCAATGCCCAAAACGGACTTGCCATACGTGACGTCTTCGAGCGTTACGGTAGGCAACGAGGCGTTACTATGGTCGAAATATCGGGCGAGTCGTTCGGGGGCTACAAGCTGTCGCTGTTCAAAAGCCTTTCGGTCGGCAACAATAGCAGTATCTCCGATTTCATCAGACAATGTATCGACAAAGACCGCCGCAACGCTCGAAAGGTCAAAGAAGTAGTCGTCGACGGCGTAGTTAGGTCGATATTGCTCGACCTGCCCCGACAAGGCAAAATGTCGCGGCTGATACTCTACAACGACGACTCGCATTCGAAAAATGCCATTACCCTCATTTACATAGAGACCGAAGAAAATGGCGACGATATTCTGAAATTTATTCTAAAAGAAAAATAGTATTAAACACTAAAAAAACATAATTATATGAAGAAATCAGCATTATTTTTGATAGCCTTGACGGTTTTTGCTCCTGCCGTTCTCTCGGCACAAGACACAAGGGATACAACCGTGCAGTTCAATGGCAAAACCATCTATGTACACGACAGCATCGGGCGGATGAAAGTCAGCGTTATGGACGGCGACTCCGGCAATTACCGCAAAGTGTACGAGGGAATTTTTGCCGACGAAAAGTCGTACGAGCGCTTCAACGTAACACAGGAGGTCGGTATGTACATCCCTATTCTCAAGAACAAATACCGTCACAGAGAGGGATGTAGAGCGGGCAGACGCAGCATGGAGCCGCACTGGGCGGGCTTCGGTGTAGGACGGCTCACTACGGCAGATAATAATATGAATATCGGCTACACAGCAGGTATCCCTCTGAATAAAGGTAAATCCAACGAGGTGATGCTTAATATTTTGGAAGGCATTCTACCTATTGGAGGTACTACCTTTGGCATCACTTCGGGCTTCGGACTAAACTGGCGCAGCTATCACATAGAGCAGAACAAACACCTGCTTGTAAAAGATGCAGTAACTGGTGTCTACGATGCTCCCGCAGGCGTTACATACCGATATAGCCGTATGCGTACCCTGCACCTGACGGTACCGTTGATGATAGAGTTCCAGCCTACTATGTGGCGGCGTCATAACTTTTTCCTGACAGCGGGCGTTGTCGGCGGGTGGAACGTAATGAATACATACAGAGTGATGTACGACGACCCCTCGGAAGGGAGGGTCAATAGGGTAGAGTCGCGAGGTTTGCAGACCAACCCGCTGACACTCGATATTATGGTGCAGGTAGGGTATTCGTGCATAGGCTTCTACGCCAAATACTCGCCTGTGGGCGTATTTCAGCGAGGCAAAGGAGCCGACGTCCACGCAGCGTCGATAGGCTGTATGCTTCACTTCTGATGAAAAGCAATAAAAACAGATTACTTGTCGCAGAGACAGAGGCTATACCGTCGTATGGTCTCTGTCTTTTGGTTTTTGTTCGAGATTAGCAAATAACAGACTTTAAGAGACATAAGAGAGAAAATATTACCAATAACGAGGCAGATACATAGAAAATATAATTAAAAAACATCAAAAGGTGTTTTTTATTCAATATAGGCATAATGCTTTGTTGGTTTTAATAACATTCTTGTTATATTCTTTTCCATATATATATTGAAATCGGAATAAAATGTGGGAAATTTGTCTTCCTTTGTCTGCTTTTCTGTTTCTTATAAATAATTTGTCCACTGATAGAGTTTACTCATAATCTGTCCGTATTCATACCAAATAATATTTATTTCAAGGTCTTTTAATGTTGGACTAATTAGGTTAAATAACTCAATTATATTGTGAATGTCGCCATTACCACAGCCACCCTCGGAAAACATTGTTTCTATGGTGTCCGTTCTACCATCAGAAAGTTTAAACTCATTATGTTTTATTCCGCTCAATTCATTATTTGCATGAAACAATTCAATGAATGTTTCTATTCCTTGTTCGCTAATATGTTGCCTTAAAAAGTCTATAGTTTTAAATGTATTGTCAATTTTTCTTTGTCTTTTTGATTTTATATAAGTTCTAATAGTAATGAATGCTCCTATTGTTCCAAGTAATAGGAGTAACCAATTTCTTAGTTCGGTTAATATTAGAATTTCATTACTAATTGTCATATTGTTGTATAAACAATCAAGATAATCTGTAAAAAAATATTCCTTATTGATACTTTTTACAGATTAATTTTTCTACTTAGTTTGGTTGCCAGATTTTTGTATATAGGTTTATCCTTAGAAAGAAAATAACCGTATAAAAGCCTTAGTGTTTGTTTGTGGGGGAAAAGAGTGAGTAAAATTTCGTCAAACACCTGTTCATTGTCAAAAAGTTTTCTGAAAATAGGTGGTTTAAGGTCTTTAATTTCTTCAAAGGTGTGAGTAGCATCTAAATCAAAATTGATTTCGGGAAAGTCTGGAATTTCAGCCTTCCAGTGCTCTAAATAAGACAATATTTCTATCCAAACATCTGGGTATCCCAAATAATCGAACAAAGGCTGTCCGTAAAAAAGATGCAAATCAACATCATAATCTCCAGACATTTTATGTAGTTGTTCTTCGTAATAATTCTTGTTTTTCATCAAGTCGGGGTCAATGAAATAAAATATTCCTATCACATCTCTATCGGTATATTCGTTTTGTAGCAAATACAGTTTCTTCTCAAAGTTATTTATTTGCCCTCTCTTCTTAGTTGAGTCGTGGTCGTCTCTGACTTTTTGCTCAATGAAATAGACTTTTCCATTCTTCTCAAAACATTGATCAATACTTAAAGTCTCATTTTCTGAGTTTGTGTATCGTTTTTTTAATAAATGACAATTTTTTAAACTTAAATATCTTTCGATAATACGTTCAAAAGCATCTCCAAAGCGAATTTCGTGTGATTGCAAAAGATTTTGTAGTATTTTTGCCTTGGGTTTAGTAGGTCGAAAAAGTCCGATATATCGATTCGGATACTCAGCTATTTTACTAATCAAATCAGCCTTTGATTTATCAAAAATTGTTTCGTTAAATATTTCCTTAAAACTACTATAATCCATTATTGCCATAATCGAAAAAACTATCTGTTGGTTCACTTACTACTATATTATTGGTGAAATTTAATTCCGAATATTTTTGTACGCTATTCTTCAAAAATTTATTGTTATACGCATATCGTAGTTCGTCAATAGATACCAATTTATTATTCCTATTTACGTACCAAAAATCCCAACCATTATTATTTGTTTTATCTAAAATAGAAGCACTTATTTTGTGAATAGATCCGACCTCTCCATTATAATTAATTGTAGAGTCGGCTAATACCTGTGCCTGTACATCTGCTTTCTTTGAATATAATATCTCTCCTATTTTGATATACCCTCTTTCAATCAGACTACCAAAAGGTACTTTTGGTTTTTTCTTTTCAATTTTATATTCCAAAAGAGGCTTATCGATAGGAATAATCTTTGCAAGCCGCTCATTAGCTATTTCAATATAAGAAGCCTCTTGTTCAAAAGCAATATACCTGCGTCCTAAACGTTTAGCTACTGCAGCCGTAGTTCCACTTCCCGAAAATGGGTCAAGTACAATATCATTAGGGTTTGAAGTGGATAAAATAATACGTAACAAAAGTTCAGCAGGTTTTTGAGTAGAATGTGCCTTTTGTCCATTCACCTTAATACGTTCCTCTCCCGAACAGATGGGAATTAACCAATCACTACGCATTTGTAAGTCATCGTTCATGACTTTCATTGAATGATAATGAAAAGTATATTTTGATTTTTGTGATTTAGTGCTCCATATAAGCGTTTCGTGCGCATTGTTAAATCGTGTTCCTTTAAAATTAGGCATTGGGTTGGTCTTTATCCAAATAATATCATTAAGCATCCAAAAACCAATATTCTGAATAATTGCCCCCACTCTGTAGATGTTGTGGTAGGTTCCAATTACCCAGATACTTCCAGTGTTTTTCAATACTCGGTAGCACTCAGTAAGCCACGCGGTGGTAAAACGGTCATAATCCTCCTTAGAATTGAATTTGTCCCACGCATCTGTTACTGCGTCTACTTTTGTTTGGTTGGGGCGATAAAGTTCTCCATTAAGCTGTAAATTGTAGGGGGGGTCAGCAAAAATCAAATCTATCGAATTGTTAGGGAGCTTTCTAAGAAGTTCTATACAATCTCCAAGATGTATTTTATTTGGATAAA
>ERZ773067.37-NODE-37-length-86163-cov-5.410740_pt1 | contig 86163 bp, 72 predicted proteins | sample MGYA00580622_ERZ773067 | MGnify/ENA primary metagenome ERZ773067 (study PRJEB29015, sample SAMEA2737998) | human oral metagenome | biome: human oral; feature: human-associated habitat; material: dental | place: China | collected 2113 ...
AGCGGGAAATAGTGGAACACATATAAGCCGAAACTCCGTTTTGTCATAAAGCTCGTAAAGGCAGACTCGCGGTTGTATCGGCGTTTCATCAGGGCTAAAATCGCAAGCGAAGCAAGCCATGCGTAAGCGACCGCCGAAACGGAATTGACTGTCGGCATAATGGCATACTCATCGCCGTAATGCAGATACAGATAAAGCGCTCCCGAAAGCAATGCCGCAATACCGAGTATGATGTCGATTTTACCGAGCCGGTCGATAATATTTTCGTGTGCAAATACAAAATAGCCCAGAAAAAAGGCAAAAGCGTAGATACCGAAGCGGTATACCTGCACGACGGGCGTGTTTAAAACGAGCCCCGAAAAATAAAGAGGAATACCCAAAAGAAGGAGCACGAAAACATTCGCTTTGCCGCACAATTCGTACAATCCGCCTTTTTCGAATTTTCTAACGAGTGCAAGCAGCATCGAAAAAAGCCACAACATTTGTATAAACCACAAAACGCCCGTTCCCGATGCGACCATAATCGAGAAAACGGCAACTTTCGGCATCGTATTGGGAATCCCGTCAAATCCGCCTGCAAGGGTCATATTAAGCCACCCCTGAAGCCAGCCGAAAAGCAGCAGCCCTATCGTCGACGGTACAAGCAGCTTCCGCGTCCTCGTACGCACAAAATCGCGGATCGAATGCGTTTCGAGATAGCAGCGCGAACTTATTCCCGCAACGATAAAAAGCAAAATCATAACCCATGGATACAAAATATACAGCACGGCGTCCTGTATCTGAGTTTCAGAAAATGCACCGATGCGTTTGTACGGCGGCATAACCGCATTGTAAATAAAAATCACGTGATAAATAACAACCGCAACGACCGTCATCCATCTGATATTGTCCAAATAATGCCTTCTCATACGATTCACTCCCTTAAATTATTTGTCAACATAGTATTGAGCCATTCAACACCCAAATCCACTCACAATCAATATTTTAATTTAATTATTTATAATATTATTATGTCTGTTTATTGCTCTCCCAAAGGTATCTGTAAAGGTAATACTTTTATTTTATAGATTTATACAAGTATCTTTTTACTCTACACCAGAAAACTTTTAAACTTTTTCAGTTTCCAAAATACTATTATATATCAATCTTTTACGAAAACATTTTCGACAATTAACTTTATTTAACTTCGCAATAAATTCTACCTCTTCGCTTTTGTGTACTTTTGCACAATCAAATTAACGAGCATTCATATCGTATGACGGAATTGAAAGAGAAAATAATTCGACAAGCCAAGCAGATGTTTTGGGATTATGGGCTCAAACGCGTCGGCATCGACGATATTTGTACCGAACTGCATATATCGAAGAAGACTTTCTACACCGTATTCAAAACCAAAAACGAACTCATAGAAGAGATATTGAAGAGCGTACGCATCGAGAAAAAACAGATGGAAGAGATTGCCGACAACGACAATATAATCGAATATCTGATATCGAAAACCAATACATTCCGCAACAAGCCTCGACGCGACGACGAAAAGTTTTTCCAAATCCACTTCGATATGAAAAAATATTACTCCGAACTCTTCGACAAACATTGTCGGCTGATAAAAGAAGACGCCGAAGTAAATACGCTCAGCATACTCAATATGGGCATTGCACAAGGGTTGTTTCGAGAAGATATGGACCTTACACTTACAAAAAAACTCATAAGCGAGATATTCTCCAATATGTTGGAGTACTCAAATACGAACAAAATACCGTTTATACACATGATGGACTTCTGTATGGACACTATGTTCCGCGTCGTGTGCAACGACAAAGGATTGGAGTATTATAATTCGATAAATAACAAACAATAGTATAAATCGACCATAAATTATTTCATTAAAATGAAAAGAATAAAATCATTGATATTGGCGCTGGCAGCAACGACGGTGATGCTTTGGGGACAGACAGAGGTGTCTACTCCGATAATTCCGAGTTGGGAGCGGGCAAGCGAGGGGGCTACCGTCATCTCGCTCTCGCTGCAACAGGCAAAAGATACGGCTATCCGCTACAACCGTCAGTTGCAAAACGCCTCGTACGACGTCAAAATCGCTCAGGCACAACGTTGGCAGACGATAGCAAGTATGTTGCCGCAAGTTACGGCAGGCTACGACTATCAGAATATGATGGGCTTCAAGATGGAGATGCGTATCCCCGTCGGCAAAAACCCTGCTACGGGCGAAGATATGGTAAACGTTATCGAGCGGGCAAGCCCACCCAACGGCTCTTTCAGCATCTCGGCAGGAATGCAGATAAGCGGACAACAGATAGTCGGGGCAATGATAAACAAAATAGCCGTCGATATGGCAGATATCAGCCGACTGCAGACCGAACAGACTATAACCTCGACAGTAACACAGCTTTATATATCTATCCTTGCCAATAGACATATAGTCAACCTTTTAGACTCGAGCAAAATGAATATAGAAAAGATATATCAAAGCACTGTGGAAGCCGTCAAGATAGGTGTTACCGAGCAGACCGAAGCCGACAAGCTATATGTACAAGTGATGAAGCTCGAAAGTGCCTTGAACAGTGCACGACAGGGGCTCGAGATGACTTACAGCTCGATGAAGCTGCAACTCGGTGTCAGTGCCGACACATACATAGAGCTTACCGACAATCTCGACCAACTGACCAACGCCGAGGTGTCGTTGAGACTCTTGCATACCAAGTTCGATATAACCGACAACTACAACTATCGGCTTATGAGCAAAAATCTTGAGCTATCGCGTAAACAGATTAAACTCGCTGCAATGGGCTATTCGCCCTCGCTTACAATAGGTTATCGCTACTCCGACATCAAATATTTCGACGGCGAACCGATGATGAATATGAACCCGCCAAATGTCTTCTCTATCGGCGTCAAAGTGCCTCTATTCACCTCAGGCAGAACGTTTATGAGTATCAGAGAGAAAAAATACAGTTATCTGAAAGCAAAAAATACTTTCGACGACTCACAGAATCAGCTCGAAATCAAAGACAAACAGCTTAGATTCAACCTTAATTCGGCTTACGAAAACTTTATCATTCAGAAGAAAAACATCGCCGTTACCAACAGTGTCTTCAATAAAGTTGCCGAGAAATTCCGCTACGGACGAGCCTCGTCGCTCGAGGTTACACAGGCAAGCTCCGACTTTATAAACGCTCAAAACACATACATACAAGCTATTATGAATATGACCAACGCTCAAATAGAGCTTCGAAACTTGCTCAACAAATAAAAACAACATACAAATCAATAAACCTGAGTATTATAACAATCAATATAAAAACACATTAATAAATCTGATATATGAATAAATCTATCTTGATAATAGCAGTTGCAGCACTGACACTCGTCGGTTGCGGTACGGCAGACAACAGTCAGAAGAAAGAAGAAAGCAAAATAGAAAACGTGCGGGTAATACGCCTCGAACCCCGTCAGATAAGCCGAGAGGTAGAGTACTCCACCACTCTCGAGGGTTACGAGCAGATGAACGTATCGCCCTCCGTACAGGGCAATATCGAGCACATCTATGTCGAACCCGGCACACGCGTTGCCAAAGGACAGCTCCTCGTACGTCTCGACCAGACACAGCTAAATTCGGCTAAGGTACAGCACAACCGCCTCGCCGTCGATTTGGCTCGTACCGAAGCGCTGCTCAAAACGGGCAACGTGGCACAGAGTGTCTACGACCAGCTCAAGGCTCAGTTCGACGCCTCACAAGAGAATCTCAAATTTCTGCAAAAAAATACGTTCGTTACAGCTCCTTTCGCAGGTATCATCACCGCCAAAAACTACGAAGACGGCGAGATGTATTCGCCCACAAAACCGATATTGCAGTTGGCTCAGATAGCTCGTCTGAAAGCGCATATCAATATCCCCGAGAGCTACTTCCCCCGAGTAAAGCAGAATATGCAGCTAACCGTAGTATCGGAAATATATCCCGACAAAAACTTCAAGGGACGGATAGAGATAGTTTATCCCACCATAGACCCTACTACTCATACCTTTACGGTAAAAATAGACATTCCCAATCCTTCGCTTCTGCTGCGTCCGGGTATGTTTGCACACACCACGCTGTCGCTCGGCAAGGTCGATGCCATTGTGGTGCCGTATCAGGCAGTACTCAAACAGCAAGGATCTAACGAACGTTATGTCTTCGTAAAACGTGGCGATACGGCACATCGTATCAGCGTTACACTCGGACAACGTTTCGACGATATGACCGAGATAGAGTCGAAAGAGCTCAGAAACGACGACGAACTCGTAGTAGTCGGACAGGCACGTCTGGTAGACGGCGTCAAGGTGCAGATTGCCGACAACTCACCGCAGACAACCGACAATAAGGGAGCAAAAGATAGTGTAAAAACAAAATAATTTTTTCCGAGATGGCTATATATCAGACCGCTATAAACAAGCCGATTACTACGGCTTTGATATTTGTGGGTATCATCGTTTTCGGGGTGTTTTCTTTCTCAAAACTCCCTATCGACCAATTCCCCGCTATGGACATACCTTACGTATCCATAATGACCACCTATCCAGGTGCCAACGGCTCCGAGATAGAGACCAATGTTACCAAGGTGCTCGAAAACTCGCTCAACTCCGTCGACGGACTGAAAGAGATTACATCTCAGTCGAAAGACAATATTTCGGTCGTGTCGTTGCAGCTCAATTGGGGGCAAAACCTCGACGAATCGGTAAACGACGTACGTTCGGCAATAGATATGGTCAACGACAATCTGCCCGACGGCTGCAGCCGCCCGATGATATTCAAGTTCTCGACCTCCAACTTCCCCATTATGCAGTATGCCATTACTGCAAAAGAGAGCTACGCGGGGTTGGAGAAGATATTGGAAGACAATGTTGTAAGCGTACTCAACCGTATCGACGGTATCGGTAACATATCGCTGTCGGGTACTCCCGAACGTTATATTTATATCGATTTAGACCAAAGCAAACTCGATGCCTATAAGCTATCGGTCGAACAGATAGGACAGGCAATATCCGCCAATAACCTCAACCTCGCCTCAGGCTCGATAAAAATGGGCAAAGAGCAGTATCAACTGCGCGTGCAGAGCGAATACGTCGAAAGCTCGGAGATAAACAACGTAGTAGTAGCCAACAGGTTGGGCAAAAACATATTTGTCAAAGACTTGGCTAATGTACGCGACACCATACGCGACGTCAATCTGGACGAACGAATCAACGGTCAGAACGGTGTACGTATGGTGATAATGAAGCAAACGGGCGCCAATACGGTGGCAATCGTCAAAAAGGTAAAAAAGATGATGGACGAAGACATAATGCCGAGTCTGCCGCCCGATATAAAAGCACAAATCATCTACGACAGTGCTCAGACGATACAAAACTCTATCGACGGTCTGTCGGAGGCGGTAATGCTCGCTTTCGTATTTGTGGCGTTGGTAGTGATGTTTTTCCTCGGCAGGTGGCGTGCAACTCTTATCATCATACTGTCGATACCTATATCGCTTATCTGTGCTTTCATCTACCTGTTCGTAGCCGATAGCTCCATCAACATCATTTCGCTTGCGTCGCTTACGGTTGCCGTCGGCATAGTGGTCGACGACGCCATAGTGGTATTGGAGAATATAATGCGTCATATCGAACGCGGTTCGCGTCCGCGAGAAGCCGCAATATACGCCACCAACGAAGTATGGGTATCGGTAATAGCCACTACGATGGTTATTGTTGCCGTATTCTTACCGCTTACGATGCTCGGCGGACAGGCAGGTATTATATTCAAAGAAATGGGTTGGATAGTGTCTATCTGTATCACCGTTTCGGCTACCGTAGCCATAGCCCTTACTCCGATGCTATCGTCTCTTTTATTGAAAAGTAAAAAAGAAATAATCAACGAAAAGGGCGAGGTAGAAGAGATTTCGGCAAACGCCAACTGGTACGAAAATACTGTGATGAAATGGCTTGCCGCCCTCGACAAATGGTATGCCAACCTGCTTCGGTGGTGTCTGGGACACAAACTTGCTACGTCGTTGATAGCATTGGCTGTGGTTATAATAGGATTTTTACCTGTATTTATGGGCAAAATAGGGTTCAACTTTATGGCACAGCAAGACAATGGACGTATAAGCCTCAAAATAGAACTTCAACGCGGTACACGTGTCGAAGAGAGTATGCGTGTAGCCCGACAGATAGAAGCCGACCTGAAATCGCTTGCTCCCGAAATAAAACTGATAGCCTCCACTACTGGCTCGAGCGACGATGCAGGATTTTCGGCTCTGATGAACCAGTCGTCGAACAACATCATTACTATGACCGTAACTTTCCCCGAAAGGAGCCAGAGACAACGTACGGTATTCGAGATAGCCGAAGTATTCAGACAATATCTCGGCAACCGTGCCGACGTTGTATTCTCGAATGTATCGACAAATGTTGGATTCGGTGGCAGCGGCAATAATAACGTATCTGTCGAAATATACGGCTACGACTTCGAGGCAACCAACAAGGTAGCCGAAGAGATAAAAAACAAGATGAAAGACGTCAAAGGGGCACGCAATATCACTGTCTCTCGCGACGAAGACCGTGCTGAGCTGCAGATAAACTTCGACAAAGAGAAACTCGCCCTCAGCGGATTGTCGGCTGCACAGGTAGCCACAGCCGTCCGCAACAGGGTCAACGGCTATCAGGCAGGCTACCTCAAAGAAGACGGCGACGAGTACAAGATAGTAGTACGCCTCAAAGAAGAGTTCCGCAACTCTATCACCGATATAGAAGAGATGACTCTGCAGACCCCGACAGGCTCTCTTATCAAAGTAAAAGAGCTGGCTAAGGTAAGTGAATTTTGGGCTCCGCCCACTATTGACCACAAACGTCGCCAGCGTATTGTATCCGTCAGCGTAACGCCTGCCAGCACGTCGTTGTTGGAATTGGCTAATGCGGCAAGAGAGATAGCACGGAGTATCGACCTGCCTCAGGGCGTAGTCATCAACGTCGGCGGTACGTACGAAGACCAGATGGAGATGAGTCGCGATATGGGTTCGCTGATGTTGCTCATAATACTGCTGGTATACATAGTGATGGCATCGCAGTTCGAGAGCTTCTCCAAGCCGTTCCTCATACTGCTCGGCTCTATTCCGTTTGCCTTCTCGGGAGCGTTCCTTGCACTGTTCGTCACGGGGCAGGAGCTCGAAATGGTCGGTATGATCGGTATGATACTGCTTGTGGGTATCGTGGTGAAAAACGGTATCGTGCTCGTGGACTATATCAACCTTATGCGCGACAGGGGCTACGAGCTCAACGAAGCTATTGCCCTGTCGGGCGAGAGTCGTCTGCGACCCGTGCTTATGACCGCCATAACGGCAATACTCGGTATGGTGCCTATGGCTCTGTCGACCGCCGAAGGCTCGGAAATATGGATACCGCTCGGCATAGTGGTAATCGGCGGACTGCTGTTTGCTACCGTCGTTACGCTCGTGATAGTACCTGTGCTCTATGCACTGATGTCGCGACACGGCGAACGAGATAAAAAGGCAAAGCAACGCAAAGAATTTCTATTTATGAGGATAAAAGACGAAAACTAAAATCACATTTATCCATATAGAACACCTATGTGCAGAAAGGTGTAGGGAATTACAGAAACTAAATCGAATAATGGAAAAAAGTCATTTTAAGTTCACAGTCATCAACCATAATTCTCATATCGGGCTTCACATCGGTGTTCTATCTTTTTTAATAAAAATATCAATCTAAATAAAATCGATACGATGAAATCAGTATTTATAGTATTCAACCAATCCAATACAGAGCGTGTGGAGTATATGCTCGACGAACTCGGCATAAGAGGCTTCACCCTCTTCGAACAGGTTCAGGGCAGAGGCACCAACAGCGGAGAGCCACGACGCGGTACGCACACCTGGCCTGAGATGAACTCGGCGGTTATGTGTATTGTCGAAGACGATAGGGTCGACGAACTACTCAAAACGACCCACAAACTCGACAAACGCAATCCCGAAATCGGTGTCAAGGCATTCGTCTGGAATATAGAGAAAGTAGTCTGACCGACCCAAAGAGCCGTCGCAACCTAACACAAAAGGGTAATCCTATGGTGATTACCCTTTTTTCATTAATGGATATCAACTAAAATCATATATTGTGTATAAATATTTGTACCTTTGCAGACTTTTTCTGAGGTGTGTTTTACACTCTGAATAAGACAACAAAAAAATATAAAAATAATACTATCACTATGGCATTTTCAAACAACGTTATGATTGTTCGTCATAAACTGTTGGCAGACCTCGTAAGGCTCTGGAAAGACGAACAACTTGTAGAAAAAATCGACAGACTTCCATTAGAACTGAGTCCTAAGAAATCGAAACCTCTGGGACGGTGTTGCGTCCACAAAGAGAGAGCGGTATGGAAGTACAAGACCTTTCCTCTGCTGGGTTTCGATATGGACGATGAGAAAGACGAACTGACTCCTCTGTCTGCCTATGCCCGACAGGCTCTCGACAGACGAGAACGCATAAAAGAGAACATCCTCTGCGTCATAGACGAGGCGTGCTCTTCGTGCGTGCAAATAAACTACGAAATAACTAATCTCTGTAAGGGTTGCGTAGCCCGCGGCTGCTACACCAATTGTCCGAAAAATGCGGTACACTTCCAGAAAAACGGTCAGGCTCAGATAGACCACGACGCTTGCATTAGTTGCGGTATATGTCACCAAAGTTGTCCGTATCACGCAATAGTTTATATTCCTGTTCCTTGCGAGGAGTCTTGTCCTGTGAAGGCAATCAGTAAAGATGAGTTCGGTATAGAGCATATCGACGAAAGCAAATGTATCTACTGCGGTAAATGTATTAATGCCTGTCCTTTTGGTGCCATCTTCGAAATATCGCAAGTATTTGACATACTCGAAGGTATCCGTCGTGGCGAAAAGATAGTGGCTATCATAGCTCCGTCGATTCTCGGACAATTCAAGACCACGATAGAACAGGTTTACGGGGCATTCAAACAGATTGGTTTTGCCGATGTGATAGAAGTTGCCGAAGGTGCTATGAGTACCGTCAGCCACGAGGCACATGAATTGCTCGAAAAACTCGAAGAAGGTCAGTCGTTTATGACTACCTCGTGTTGCCCGTCGTATATAGAGCTTACCGAGAAACATCTGAAAGACCTCAAACCATACGTCTCTTCCACAGGGTCGCCTATGTACTATGCTGCCCGTATAGCCAAAGAGCAACACCCCGACGCCAAGATAGTGTTCGTGGGTCCCTGTGTGGGTAAACGCAAAGAAGCCCGCCGCGACGAAGCGGTAGATATGGTGCTTACATTCGAAGAGGTCGGCTCCATCTTCGATGGGCTCGATATAAAAATAGAAGAAGCTCCTCAATTCAGGATAGCAACCGACTCCGTACGCGAGGCACACGGCTTTGCCGTTGCAGGCGGCGTAGCAGGGGCTGTCAAATCGTACCTCAAAGTACGGGGTAAAGACCAACAGGTGATAGATATTAATATATCAGACCTCAACAAGAAGAATATCGCTTTGCTCAGAGCTAGCGCAAGGTCGGGCAAAGCCAACGGCAACTTCATTGAGGTAATGGCGTGCCCGGGAGGTTGTATAACGGGACCCAGTGCATACAACGACGTTACGTCAGGACGAAAACAGATAGACAGAGAGCTGCTCAAGATAGAGAAGACCTATGAAACGGTTGGTCTATAAGTTGAAAAAGGATAGAACTCTTCTTACCGAAGAGTTCTACTCTCTTTTGGCTGGGTACGACGAAGAGACACTGAGTTGTATCAACAGAGAGGCACGCGAGGTGAGCCTCAGCCGTTTCGGGAACAAGATATACATACGCGGACTTATAGAGATAAGCAATTGCTGCAAGAACGATTGTTATTACTGCGGTATCCGCAAGAGCAACCGCAATATAGAGCGTTACAGATTGCAGGATGATAGCATTGTGGGGTGTTGTGCCGACGGGTACGCACTCGGCTTCCGTACCTTTGTCTTGCAAGGCGGCGAAGACCCTGCTATATCCGACGACCGACTGGAGGCAATCGTGGCACGCATACGACGACAATTTCCCGACTGCGCCATAACGCTGTCTTTGGGCGAAAAAAGCAAAGAGACGTACCGACGTCTGTTCGAGGCGGGAGCAAACCGCTATCTACTGAGGCACGAGACCTACAGCAAGGCTCACTATCGTGAGCTTCACCCGTCGGAAATGTCTTACGACAACCGTATAGAGTGTATCGGTGCACTCAAAGAAATAGGTTTCCAGACAGGGACGGGCATTATGGTGGGTAGTCCGCGTCAGACGATAGATAATCTCATAGAGGATATACTGTTTATCAAGCGGCTGCAACCTCAAATGATAGGCATAGGTCCTTTTATCCCTCATAGCGATACGCCTTTTGCACAGTATGAATCGGGTACGATGGAGCTTACACTGCTGCTGCTCTCGATATTTCGCCTGATGCACCCGACGGCACTGATACCGGCTACAACGGCATTGGCTACTCTTGCACCCGACGGCAGACTGAGAGGGATACTCTCCGGAGCTAACGTAGTGATGCCCAACCTATCGCCAAAAGACGACAGAGTGAAATACTCTCTGTACGACAATAAAGCAACGCTTGGAGCAGAAGCCGCCGAAGGACTGTCGCTGCTCGCAGAACAACTCGCAGGGATAGGATACGAAATATCGTTCGAGCGAGGTGACTTTGAGAGTTGTGTGTAAATTAATATCTTTGTAAAGTATCTTGAATTTAATAAACGATAATGGACAAAAACAGCATACTGCAATATAAAACGTTGTTTGATAGCATTGTAAAGCACATTGTAAGCGATGATGCCAAAGAACAAGTAGAAGTGTGGTTTGCCCGCGAACTGCAAACAATATTAGGCTATGCGCGTTGGGAAAACTTTCTAGTTGCTATACACCGAGCGGTTGATTCGTGTAAAGTGCAAGGTATCAATGTTGATGACCATTTTCGTGAGGTCACGAAAATGGTCGAATTGGGTAGTGGAGCTAAACGAGAAGTCGCCGATTTTATGCTTACCCGCTATGCTTGTTATCTCATCGCCCAAAACGGCGACCCCAAGAAAGAAGAAATCGCCTTTGCCCAAAGTTACTTTGCCGTACAAACACGAAAGGCAGAATTGATAGAAGAACGGCTAAACCTGATTTCTCGTTTGGAGACTCGAGATAAATTGAGAGCAGCCGAAAAACAATTGTCGCAGAATATATACCAACGAGGTGTCGACGACAAAGGTTTCGGGCGTATACGCTCCAAAGGCGACACAGCCCTTTTCGGAGGATACACCACCGAAGATATGAAAAATCGCTTGGGAGTGAAAGCCAATAGACCATTGGCAGACTTTCTGCCCACTCTTACCATAGCAGCCAAAAACCTTGCTACGGAAATGACCAACTACAACGTTGAAAACAAAGACCTATACGGAGAGACGTCCATTACTCGTGAACACATACAGAACAATCAAAGTGTACGTGCTATGTTGGCAGACCGCGACATAAGACCTGAAGATTTGCCTGCCGCCGAAGATATCAAGAAGTTGGAACGCAAGGTTGCCCGAGACGAGAAAAAGATAGAACAAGCCTCACAAAAACTTCCGAATAAGAAAAATGGGGATTAATGAAATACTAAACAATATACTGCACGTAGAGCACGGCTTTCAGCACATCATTGATGGGGCTGATGAAATTTTTTCTGCAAACTCGAAGGAACAATGTTTTGAGGTTGCCCTCGAACTATTCCGAAACGATGCCTATCAAGCACGAATGTTGGCAACTACGATATTGGGGCGATTGGCAATAGAGGATAATGACGCGCTTCGTTTTCTGAAAGAGCAAGTAAGCACAGATGAAAATTGGCGGGTGCAGGAAATGCTTGCAAAGGCTTTCGATGAGATATGTAAGAATAGAGGTTATGAAAAATGCTTTTACTTGATTGATAATTGGTTAGATGATGAAAATCCAAATGTTGTCCGTGCGGTAACAGAAGGATTGAGGATTTGGACAAGTCGCCCATTCTTCAAGGAAAATCCATCGTTAGCTATTGCTCTAATCGCTAAACACAAGGTACACGAAAGCGAATATCTCAGAAAGTCTGTGGGAAACGCTTTGAGGGATATTAGCAAGAAACACGCAGAATTGATACGGAACGAAGTGCAGCAATGGGATTTATCCAATCCACGAATTTTATTTACTTATAAACTTGCCGCAAAACTTCTGAAATAATATTACCATAGAAATATCGTTCGAGCGAGGCGGCTTTTAGAGTGATATATAAATAATTAATCGTAAAAAAACTATAACAAACAGCATATAAAAATGCCCTACATACCAAGTTCATCGAAAGCAGAGGAGTTTATTTGCCATAGCGAGATATTGGATACTATCCGATATGCCGAAGAGAATAAAAACAACCTGCCGCTTATCGACTCCATACTCGACGAAGCCGAAAAATGCGGCGGTATCGACCATCGCAGTGCGGCGGTGCTCCTGGAGTGCGACGACCGTGCGGTAAACGAACGAATATTCGACTTAGCCCGAAAGATAAAACATAAATTCTACGGCAGACGTATAGTGATGTTTGCCCCTCTATATCTATCTAACTACTGTGTAAACGGCTGTGTATATTGCCCGTATCACGCAAAAAACAAAAATATTGCCCGCCGAAAACTGACTCAAGACGAGATTCGCCGCGAGGTGATAGCGCTGCAAGATATGGGACACAAACGCCTCGCTCTGGAAGCGGGTGAGCACCCGACCTTAGCTCCGATAGAGTATATTCTGGAGTCGATAGAGACGATTTACGGCATAAAACACAAAAACGGAGCGATACGCAGGGTAAATGTCAATATCGCCGCCACCACTGCGGAAAACTACAAGAAGCTAAACGATGCAGGTATAGGCACATATATCTTGTTCCAAGAGACGTACGACAAACAAAACTACGAGACGCTCCACCCCTACGGACCGAAGAGTAATTACGCGTATCATACCGAGGCTATGGACCGTGCTATGGAAGCAGGTATCGACGACGTGGGTATAGGCGTACTTTTCGGACTGAACAACTACCGATACGACTTCGCCGGGCTGCTGATGCACGCCGAACATCTCGAAGCCCGTTTCGGTGTGGGTCCGCACACTATCAGCGTGCCCCGTATATGCCCTGCCGACAGCATAGACACAAACGACTTCGACAACTCGATATCCGACGATATTTTCGGTAAAATAGTGGCAATAATACGCATAGCCGCACCATACACAGGTATGATTATCTCCACACGCGAGTCTGAGGAGTCGCGACGAAAGGTATTGGAGCTCGGCGTATCACAACTGAGCGGAGGCTCTTGCACGAGTGTCGGCGGTTACTCGAATGTAGCCGAGGACGCAGACCATTCGGCTCAGTTCGATATCAGCGATACACGTACGCTCGACGAGATAGTACGTTGGCTGCTCGAGCTCGGTCATATACCGAGTTTCTGTACCGCCTGTTACCGCCAAGGACGCACAGGCGACAGATTTATGGCTCTTGTAAAGTCGGGCAAGATAGCCGACTGCTGCGGACCGAACGCACTGATGACACTCAAAGAGTACCTCGAAGATTACGCCTCCGAAGGGACACTCAAAGAGGGACTTCGACTAATAGACGAAGAACTCGGCTCTATCCCCAACGAAAAGATAAGACTGCTGACCGTCCGCAACCTGAAATCCATAAGCGAGGGCAAACGCGACTTCAGATTTTGACGAAAAAAACGCAAAAGAATAATGAACACAACCAATACCCCCAACTCTGAACGTCTACACATAGTAATATTGGGAGCTACCAATAGCGGTAAATCGTCGTTGTTGAATGCCATCACAGGGCAGCATACGTCGGTGGTATCCGATGTGGAAGGGACTACTACCGATATGATATACAAGGCAATAGAATTGCCCGATATAGGGGCGTCGCTAATCATAGATACTCCCGGATTCGACGACCACAGTATATTGGGTGAGAAACGTATGCAACAGACCCTGCTTGCCGTAGACAAAGCCGACGTAGCCATACTTATTTGTGGCAACAAATCTCTGACCGATATGCCCGACTTATCGTCGGAAATAGAGTGGTTTGGCAAGCTGAAAGAGCGAAAAATCCCCGTAATAACGGTAATAAACAAAATAGATATACGCACTAATACAAGCGAGCTATCTCAGAAATTGCACGAGCTATTCGGGCAAGAGGCATTGGAAATCAGTGTCGCCTCCCCCGAAAGTATAGAGAATATCAGGCAGTCTATATTGAAAAAGATACCCGAAGATTACGGCTCAAGCAGTATTACGGGCAACCTCGTAACAGAGGGCGATTTGGTGATGCTCGTAATGCCACAAGACACACAAGCACCGAAAGGCAGGCTCATACTGCCACAAGTACAGACGATACGCGAACTGCTCGATAAAAAATGTATTATCGTAAGTTGTACGCCCGAAAAGATGCAAGAATCTTTGTCGGTGCTTAAGAATATGCCAAAGCTGATTATCACAGATTCACAGGCTTTTAAGTATGTTTTCGAAAACACACCCACCGAGAGTCGTCTTACTTCGTTTTCGGTACTTTTTGCAGAATATAAAGGCGATATAAAATGTTTTGCCAATAGTGCCAAAGTAATCGAATCGCTTACCGAAACATCGAGAGTACTGATAGCCGAAGCCTGCACCCATGCCCCCGCAACCGAAGATATCGGGCGGGTGAAAATACCCAATCTGTTGCGTAAAAAGGTAGGCAAAGGGCTCACGATAGACATCGTCTCGGGCAACGACTTCCCCAAAGACCTCGGCAAATACGATTTGATTATACATTGTGGAGCGTGTATGTTCAACCGAAAATATGTACTCAATCGCATAGAGCAGGCTAAATACCAAAATATCCCCATTACCAATTACGGTATCGCTTTGGCTCAACTGAACGGTATCTTGCCCAAAATAGTATATTGAGACATGGCCATTTATCCTCAAAGAGTTTTTGGATTTTAGCATACACAAAAAAGGCTGCCGGTTCACACAGACAGCCCTTCTTGCTATTATGCTGAAAGAAAGTAAATAAATATACGGCTTAATACCAAATTTCTGCGTCCGATGGGACATGAATACGGGTAGAAAGCGGGGCAACACGTGTTATATTTAATAAGTGTTTATAGGTAAAATTTTCTGAAATGGAGTTGTTGCCCCAACTTCCGCACCCGAGAGTGTTCGTAACAGGCAGACCGTTCTGTATAGAGCCTCCGGCAGTAGTAGCACACGGTGCATTTACTATCAGACGCGATACGGATAGGTCGATACCCGCTTTTATTATATTAGCTTGGTTGTTCGAATGAATACCGGCAGTGTGTCCGTTGCCTTCGAGGAAAAGATTGGTCTTGGCGATATTGATTGCTTCTTCGAAATAATCGTAAGGGAAACAAGCCATCACAGGACACATCTTCTCTTTGCATATAATATCTTCTCTGCCTATGCCATTAGCTTCGACGACTATCACTCTGGCATTTTCGGGGACATCGATACCGGCTTTGTTGGCAATAAACTTGACGCTCTGCCCTACAATATCGCGAGCCAGCATACCGTCTTCGAATATGGCATTGATGATTTTCTCGCGTTCGTCGCCTTTGACAAAATAGGCTCCCTTACGCTCGAAAGCTTCAAAAACTTCTTTCTTGTCGCTGCGTGGATAGATGAAACTTTGTTCGCCGGAGCAGATAATGCCGTTGTCGAACGAACGTCCGGTTATGATTTTGCCCGCCGCTAAATCGTAATCGATGAATCGGTCGAGTATTACCTGTACATTGCCTGCACCTACGCCGAACGAAGGTTTCCCCGAAGAGTACGCCGATTTTACCATAGGCATACCGCCTGTTGCCACCGTTACGTCGCACATAGCCATAAGTGCCTGTGTCTTAGTGATAGAAGGCTCTCGTACTACCTGAACCATTCCTTCGGGTACTCCGAGAGGTTTTAGTACTTCGTTAATCATATCCACAGCAAGCGAAGAGCAGTATTTTGCCTTCGGGTGCGGAGCAATAATGATGGCATTTTGTGTCTTCAGAGCAAACATAATCTTCGACATAGGCGTTACTATCGGGTTGGTCATAGGCGTTATGCCCGCCACGACACCGATAGGTTTTGCTATCTCTATTAGGTTTGTTTTGTTGTCGATGCTCAGTATGCCGATAGACTTTTTGTCTTTCAGGTCGTACCATACACCTTTCGACTTGTTGCGGTTCTTGGCTACTTTGTCTTCGTACACGCCCATACCCGTCTCTTCTACAGCGAGTTTAGCCAGACGTTCGGCATTGTCGAATACGAGTTTTGCCGTAATCTTGCAGGCTTCGTCTACATCGGCTTGGTCGAATGTCTGGCAATAAGCTTGTTGTGCTCTGCGGGCAGCCACAATCATTTCTTTAATTTCATCGTGATCAGTTTTTTCCATTTATAGAAAGGAGGTTTAGATATTGTGTTGATTTATAGTGTGAATTATCTTAGAACAGTTTTTTGTATACATTGCGTATGTCTTCCTTAGTGAGTGAGGTGTAGTTGTTGGCGAGCAACCGCTGCTGAGTTGCAATGACATTCTCTGTAAAAAGGTCGATATCTGCTTCGGTCATACCGTACTCTTTGAGAGGCTTCTTTTGCAACAAGTTAGATAACAATTTATCCAAATTGTCGTATACGTCGGCGACCGGCGACCGCAGTATGTCTGCAACGATACTTTCGAGAGTCTCTATCGTGCCCTTAGGCGCTTTTGTCCGATACAACTTGAATATTTCGGTAAAAAACTGATAGTTTGCCTCTCCGTGCGGCACGTGATAGTTGCCACCCAAAGGATACGACAGAGCGTGAACGGCACCCACACCTGCATTACCGAAGGCTATTCCCGCATAATTGCTTGCTACGAGCATATCGCCGAAGCGTTGGAAACGATATTCCTCGCCGTGGTGTGCTATTTTGTCGAATACATCTATGATAATCTCTATCGCTGCCTTGCTGTATAGCTGTGTATAAGCACCGGCTTTCGGCGAAACATACGACTCCATAGCGTGAATAAGAGCATCGATAGAACTTGCCGCATAGAATCGAAACGGCAGTCCTCTGAGCAGTTCGGGAATCAATACTGCATCGTCGGCAAAGAGAGTATCGTCGGCAAGCCCCATTTTAGTATGCTTTGCCTTTATCTCGGCTATCGAAATGTTTGTTACCTCGCTGCCTGTGCCGCAAGTAGTGGGTAATATCACAAGTTCTTTGTCTTTGATAAGCGGTATACGACGCTCGAAAGCATCGGTTACGTTATCGAGGTTCTTTAGAACGAATAGTTTGGATATGTCTATTACCGTGCCGCCTCCTATGGCTATAATACGTCTGAAATCGACCTTCTTGATGTCTGCCAGAATAGAGTTCATCATCTCGTCCGACGGTTCGCCGAGTCCGTATTTCTCTTGCATTACAAAGTGGCACTTCAGTCCGAGAGACTTCATAAACGGCTCGTACAAAAACTCATTGGTGATGACCAAGTCTTTATCGCCGAGTTCGAACTCTTTGGCAAAGTCGGCAAAGTACTCGAACCTGTGCAACCTACTTTTTAGTTTTAATAACTGCATAACAATTTAATATTATAATCTGTACTTCAATAAATTATCTCTCTTCATCGGGCGAATCTTTTGTTAAACTCTTCGGTAAGCTCTGCCCTGAAATCGGGATGTGCAATAGATATAAGACTCTTGGCTCTCTCTTTCAGTGTCTCGGCTTTCAAGTGAGCGATGCCGTATTCCGTTACCACATAGTCGACATCGTTGCGTGAGGTAGTAACAGCTGCGCCGTGAGCCAAAAACGGCACAATACGCGACACCGTACCTTTGGCAGCCGTCGAAGGCATAGCCATTATAGACTTGCCGCCCTGCGAGAGCATTGCCCCCCGTACATAATCGACCTGTCCGCCGGCACCGCTGAACTGCCTGCTGCCGATACACTCGGATACGACCTGTCCCATCAAATCGACCTCTATACACGAATTGATACTCACCATATCGGTATTTTGCATAATAACGTACGGATTGTTTACGTAATCCACAGGATACAATTCTACCGTATTATTATTGTTTACAAAATCGTACAGGCGTTTGCTGCCCATCAGGAACGTGGCTATATGTTTGCGGGGATGTAAAGTCTTCTTACTTCCATTGATAACACCCTTTTCTACCAAATCTATTACTCCGTCGGTAAACATTTCTGTATGGATACCGAGGTCTTTCTTGTCGGTAAGGCTCATAAGTACCGCATCGGGAATGGCTCCTATGCCGAGTTGCAGAGTAGAACCATTCTCTATCAGTTCGGCACAGTATCCTCCTATTGCCTTCTCTACACTTCCTATATTCGAGGGGAGTATTTCGGGTAGAGGGTTAGCACACGATACAATATAGTCTATTTGCGAAATGTGGATAAAGTTGTCTCCGCCGACACAAGGCATATTCTCGTTCATTTCGGCTATCACCACACGCGCTTCTTCGGCGGCGGGTTTTGTGTAGTCACACGATACACCGAAACTGCAATTGCCCATAACATCGGGTGGTGTAATCTGTATGACGGCTACGTCTACCGGCAGCTGTTTTCTGCGAAACATATAAGGTATTTCGAAGAAGAAACAGGGCATAAAATCGGCTCGCCCCTGTTCTATCGCTTTGCGGGAATTGGCTCCCACAAAATTGGTTATATGCCTGAAATGTTTTTCGAACCCTTCGGATAAATAGTTGCCATCGCCCAGACAAAGCATGTGATATATACGTACATCTCTGAACCTCTCTTTGTTACGGATAAGAGCCTGCGGTATCTCCTGCGGTACGCCCGCAGCGTGCGAAAAGACCACACTGTCTCCGTTACCGATAGCTGCTACTGCTTCATCGGCAGTTACTATTTTTTCGCCAAAAGGTTTTTCTCTGTTTCTCATCTGTTCTCTTTTATTTTCTCAGAATATTACGGGCAATATCTATCAGTTCGTCGCTCACTGTATTCCACAATATTATTCGGTCTATCTTGTCGCCAAGTTCTTGTCGTAGCGTGCTTTCGACAATCTCTTCCATTGTGTTTTGCATCGAAGGGCACGAACTGCACGCTCCCAACAACCGAACCTTTACGTTTTTGTCTTCGACCGCTACTACCTCTATATCGCCTCCGTGCGAGCGCAATATGGGGCGGACGGTCTCGGCAACAATATGATTTACCTTATCTCTGAGCATCATTTATTTATCTTTACTCTCGTCTAATTTGGCAATACGTTTTGCCATCTCTTTTTTTGCTTCGATATTTCCCTGACGCGATATCATCACACGCTGTGCCTGCGGCGAACCCGCTCCGTGCATCGATTCCGTGCGGTAACCCACTGCGGCAGTACCGAGAGTGATATTTTCTATCAACCTGAGTACACGCATACGGTTTTCGGTATCTTTGCCTGTGGCTCCTTTCAGATATTTGCGCACATAATGTCCGATACGTTCATCTCGCAAGTCCTGCTCGGCTGGCATTGTTACCATCAAACCTCCGGCTATATCCTCTGCAAGACGCGATATCTCGTACGGCAGACGCGTTACGTTCTGTTTATTTACATTTGCCAACAGCAAGTCGACCATATAGTTACCTGCGGGCATACGGTGTCCGAGAGCAGAGCACGCTACTGCACAACACCACAAAGTCTCGTTTAGATGCACCATCTCTATCAGTTTGTCTTTGATATGGCTTACCTTCGGTACACCATTGTAGTCGGCTGCCAGTGCCGCTGCTCCTATGAGCACGTCGCCCACACCCGTTTTGCAAGCATACGACTGACGGTGATAGCCTGCAAACCGCTCTACGAGCATTCCTGCAAATTCATATTCACCGCACATAAACACACGTTCGTTGGGAACAAACACATCGTCGAATATAACCAACGCCTCGTGCCCGCCGTATTCGGTGTTGCCTACATCTATGTCGGCACCTTTTTCCATCTTACGAGTATCGCACGATTGACGACCGTAAATCATAATCACCCCCTCGGCATCGCCGGGCACGGCAAACGATACGGCATAGTCTTTGTCTGCTTCTTTGAGAGCTATTGTAGGCATTATCAGATGTTCGTGCGAATTAACGGCTCCTGTTTGGTGAGCTTTTGCTCCACGTACGACGATACCGTCGGGACGTATTTCGACAATACGCAGATATAGGTCGGCATCTTCTTGCTGCGACGGCGAAAGCGAACGGTCGCCTTTGGGGTCGGTCATTGCCCCGTCTACCACAAGGTCTTTGTCTTGAACATATTTCATATACTCGATAAAACGCTTGTGATATTCGGTGCCGTGTGCGGCATCGATCTCGAATGTGGTGGAGTAGATGGCATTGAAGGCGTCCAACCCTACACACCGCTGAAAGCACGATGCCGTCTTTTGCCCCATCAGACGCTGCATTCTGATTTTTTTTACCAAATCGTCGGCACTCTGATGCAGATGCGTAAACCTGTTGATGTTTTTGCCTGTAAGATTCGAGGTAGCTGTCATCAACTCTTTGTACTCCTCTTGTTGTGCAAGTTCGTAGGTCAGAGCTACCGAATTCATCGATGGACGTATCACAGGATGGTCTACCGGATTATCAATTTTCTCGCCCATAAAATAGACTTTCAGCTTCATATTGCGAAGACTCGCAATGTACTCTTCTCGTGTCATCATAGATATCAATCTTTTATATAATTTTTATGCATTTATCTATTACACAACTGCATACTACACCTGCACTAAACAAAATGCTATATACGCCTCAGGCGTAAACGCACTCATTTCTATATACACTTATTTTGTATATAATATTGAAAAAACTATTTTCCCGATTTGCTCAAAATTTCCCAAAGCAAATAGAGTTGTCGATGGCAGGTCTTCTGACTTGTTCCGATTTTGCTTGTCTTCTCTTTTCCTGTACGGAAAAAATGACTTATGCTGTGCAAAATCTAAGTTACAGGAACTTACAGCTGGGGACTCAGTTCCGGATTCGCACCGGATTCCCTTTTCAATTCTACCCCAAGCCAATGAGGTATTTTTGAATCACCATTCGGGTGCAAAGGTAGTAATTAATTTTCGAATAACGGACAAAAAAATCGTGTTTTTTTTGAAAAAATTTACCAATCCGTAATAGTACACTGTCTGTCTACAACTTGGCAGGAAAAGAGGTGTTTTTTTATGACATTATAAGATGGCGAAAGGAACGAATTATATAATATACACACTGACAAATTATCTCATCTCAAATATCGAATCTATAAGGCTATATCGCATTGCCCTATATTCTACACACATACGATATTTCAAACGCTTCTCCGCCGCTACAAAGCTACCCAGCAACAAATATTTTTACTATTTTTGCATATACAATTACAAAAGCCGTATCTATATGCACGTATATACCAAAGAAGAAGAAGACAAGATGGTGCTCGAGGCGTTCGACGACTTGCAAAAAGCCTACGGGGCGTCGAACCACAAACATAAATTCGAAATCGTAGCAAAGGCATTCGAGTTTGCTGCCAAAGCCCACGAAGGAGTCAAACGTCGTACGGGCGAACCGTATATATTGCACCCTCTGGCTGTGGCAAAGATATGCGTCGAAGAGATGGGGCTCGGGTCGACCTCGATATGTGCCGCCCTGATGCACGATGTGGTCGAAGATACCGACTTCACGGTCGAAGACATCGCCAATATGTTCGGCGAGACAATAGCAAACATTGTCGACGGACTTACGAAAATCTCGGGCGACATCTTCCACGAATCGGTTTCGAAGCAGGCAGAAAACTTCCAAAAGCTTATCCTTACCATCCCCTCCGATGTGCGGGTGATAATGATAAAGCTTGCCGACCGCCTCCACAATATGCGTACTCTCGACTCTATGCCGCCTCTGAAACAACAGAAAATAACGGGCGAAACGATATTTATCTACGTGCCACTCGCCGAACGTCTCGGTTTTTTCAAAATAAAAACCGAACTCGAGAACCTCTGCCTCAAATATCAGCAACCCAAGCTATACCACGAACTCGAAGAGAAAATCACCAAGATTACGCCCAAACTCGAAGAGAAAATAGATAGTTTCCTTGTACCAATCCGCGAAAAACTCGACCAACGAGGAATAAAATACAACATCATAACACGCATCAAATCGCCATACTCGATATACCGCAAGCAAGAGAAGAAAGAGGTGAATTTCGACGAAATATACGACCTCTTGGCTGTGCGTATCATCGTCGAACCACAGGCAGACAAGAGCGAAGAGGAGCTTTGCTGGACGGTATTCGGTATCGTTACCTCGCTATATCCCGAGCATCCGTCGCGTACACGCAACTGGCTATCGACACCAAAAGCAAACGGTTATCAGGCGTTGCACGTTACCGTTATGCGTCGCGGCGATAAGGGCGAAATCGGCTCGTGGGCAGAGGGGCAGATACGTACTGAACGAATGAACGAGATAGCCGAACGCGGTCTGGCTGCTCATTGGAAATACAAAAACGGTATCGAAGACAATTCGGAATTCGACGAATGGTTCCACTCCGTACGCGAACTGCTGGCTACCGAAAATATCGATACGGTAGAGTTTGTCGATAAGTTCAAGATGAATCTCGATACCAAAGAGATAGTGGTATTCACTCCAAAAGGCGATATCAAGAGACTACCGCAAGATGCTACCGTTCTCGACTTTGCCTACGCCCTACACACCGATATCGGCAACCACTGTATAGGCGGTAAAATCGATAGTCGCCTTGTGCCAATATCGCAACGACTCAAAAGTGGCAACCAAGTAGAGATACTCACCTCCAAGACACAGCAGCCCGAGGCGGCATGGCTCGACTTTGCCAAGACACAAAACGCGATATCGAAGATACGCTCATTTCTACGTCCCGAAGTTACCGAGCTGCAAAAGGAGGGTGCTGAGAAGGTAAACCGTCTGCTCGTGTTTTTCGGGCAGAAACTCGTAGACGACAATATCGATAAGGTAAAAACATTTTTCAACTACGACAAACGCAACGACTTTTTCGTCGACGTTGCGCGCCAAAAGGTCGACCTGACGCAAGTATCGAAGAGCCTTTTCCAAAGTCCTGCCTCAAGCATATTCTCTTTTTTCACCAAAAACTTCAATATAATGGGGGGTAAAAAGGTGCCTAAACTCAACATCAATCCCAAAGAGGTCTATTATATCACCAAAGACGATATGGCGTTCGACCTCGTAAGGCTCGCTCCCTGCTGCAAACCCATAAAGGGCGACGAGATAGTCGGTTTCCTCGAAGATAATCACCACGTCGTTATACACAAACTCGACTGCGACGAGGCTCAACGTATCAAAGCCACTCACGGGAATCGAATAGTACTCGTCGATTGGCAGAAAGACATGGACAATTCGTACCTCATCAACCTCTCGATAGAGGGTATCGACCGACAAGGACTGCTTCGACAGATAGTGAACGTAATATCCGAAAAGGTACAGATAAATATTAAAAACATCAATTTCAGCACCATCGACGGAGCATTCTACGGCAATATCACACTTTTCGCTCACAGCAACGACGAGATAGAATTGCTAACAAAAAAACTATTGAAAATCAAAGCTGTCAAAAGTGTCAAGCGAGTAAACTAAAATCGCTAAGGAGTAATCCGGAAATTGCTAAATAGTTTTCAGGAAATTGATAAGTAGTTTTCGAGAGATTGCTAAATAGTTTCCGGAGAATTGATAAGGAGTAATCTGAAAGTTGCTCGCAATGTATCCATAAATCAGTATGAGGCTATCCGAAGATAGCCCCATATCCTTTTTATATTATTTATCTTCTCATCATAGTGATTGCCAATAAGTACATGCTCTTTCTGCAGTGAGTCTCATTGGTATCTGATGGTTCGTCCGGGACGTATCACTGTGGTACGACTTATGTGGTTCAGCTTGCAGAGTTTTGTTACGGTAATACCATAACGTCGTGCTATCTGCGATAGAGTCTCGCCGCTGCGTACGCGGTGATATGAGCGCTGCTTCAACCTTTCGATATCGGTTTTGTGTTTGAATGTCTCGTTTTTTGTGATACAATAATTCGAAGCGAGACAAGTTTCAGACGAATAGTCTATTATTTTCTTCGTATTGAACGGATTGCCCAAAAATCGAAACTCGAAATGCAGATGAGGACCTGTCGAACGCCCTGTGTTACCGCCAAGCCCGATAAGCTCTCCTGCCTTGACCTTCTGGTTTTCTACTGCTATCGTCTGCGAAAGGTGGGCGTAGAGCGACTCCAGACCGTTGTTGTGGCGGACGACGATATAATTACCATAACCGTGTGCGTCGTAAGAAACGATACGCACGGTGCCGTCAAAGACCGACACTATCGAGTCACCTACCTTGAGTCCTATATCCGTGCCGTAATGGTAACGGCGACGGCGTGCCCCGAAGTCGGAGGTGATCCGATTATTGCTCTGGCGTCTGATAGGAAAGATGAAGCCACGACAATCGACCCAAGTGCTATCGGGTAGGTCGTCGATTCTTATCTTATACGGATTGATAAACTCCGACGTCCAAGACAGCCCGTAGAGGTCTTCTGCCGGCACCTCAAAATCTTCGTCAATGTCTTCTCCGAACTCGTCTTGCGACTCCTCAACAAATCCATTGTTTTTAAGCGGTGGCAACTGTCCGTAAAACGCCTTATAACTCTCGTGGCCCACGAGGTCGTCCGAGGCTGTAAGGATATCGTTATGTGCGTTAGAGGTTTTCTTTTGTTTGTGGGTGTTGGTCTGCGCTATTGCCGACAAGCCCGATACGAGCAGTACTATGGCAACGATAATTTTCGATAATCTCATAATGTTCTTTTCTTGAATAATAAAGTTTTTAATTAGTCCCTTTCGGAGAAAATGGCATCATCCACCTGTCAAGAAGCTGGGAATCAGCTTTTTATTCACATGTTTTCTCCCAATATAAATAAAATCAGAATGCAAACTTAGAAAAAATATTTTTAATATCCAAATTTTTCGACTCTTACGCCAAGCGGTCGAGTAGCAAACTTTGTAAAAAATATTAGCTCCTGCGTCGTATTGCAGCTACTATAAACCATACTCCTGCCACTGCGAAAGGAATGCTAAGCATCTGCCCCATATTTATGGGTAGTAATGGCGTATAACACTCTTGATTCTCTTTGATAAACTCTATAAAGAAACGAAACACAGCTACTCCCGTGCAAGCGATTCCCATCGATAGTCCACGAAGACGATGCTTATTGCCGTAGGCTCGGTATACAAACCACAGCAGTACGAAGAGAGCAAAGTACCACAACGCCTCGTATAGTGCCACCGGATAATGCGGTATATTGTCGGCATATTTGAATACGAAAGCCATCGGCGAAGCTGTCGGTATGCCCAGTATCTCGGAGTTCATCATATTACCGAGGCGGACAAAACCGCCCGTAAGCGGAGTCGCTACCGAAAATATATCGCACACTTCGAGATAATTGAGTCCGTTGCGACGAGCGAATATAGCCAGAGCCACCATAAGCCCCACTACCCCACCGTGAGAGGCAAGTCCCCGAAATCCGCCAAACACCATCTTACCACCCTCTTCTTCGATAGGCAAAAATATCTCCGCCAAGTGCGAAGCATAATACATAGGGTCGTAAAAAAGACAATGAAAAAGCCTCGCTCCTATCAATATACCTACGAAAGCATAAATCAGATAGCTCTGACTCGCCGTATATCGACGCATAAGATGTATTACAGCCATACCGCCGACCAGAAGCCCCAATGCGAAGAATATGCCATACAAATGTATCGGTATTCCCGCCACATAGAGGTCGGGTGCAACGTCCCACACGATGTATTGCAAGCAGCCGGTCATCTATGAAAAAAGTCTGTGCTCGTATTCGGAGATAGCACTCTTCCACTCCTCCGAAATGGGTTTCGACTCGTGCGTTGCTTGGTCGAATCCGACCATTACGGTCTTACAAATACACTTTACGGTATCGGTCGGCACCTCTACGATACGCTGCACAAGCGTGAAACTCTTATTGCCTATCGACGACACTGCGGTCTGCACCTCTATATTGTCCGACAAGAATACGGGCGACAGAAAGTCTACTTCGGCATGCACTACCACCACATCGATATCTTTCGTATCGATATGCCTACCGCGTACCGTCTTGAAGTATTCGGTCTTACCGAGGTCGTAAAAAGAGAAATACACCGAGTTGTTGATATGCCCCAAAGCATCGGCATCGTTGAACCTCAGCTGTACAGGCACTTTGTGGTTGAAAACAATATCTTTCATCGTAGGGCAGAAGACTATTTATTGTTAAAAACAAACACTTCTTCTATCGCCTTACCCACCGTAGCACTCGGCATCTGTATCTTCAACAGAGCAGCTACTGTAGGAGCAATATCGGTCATATATACCTCTCTGACCGTCTGCCCGCTAGGGATACCCTTTCCGAAAAATATAAGCGGTATATGCGAATCGTACGGGTTCCATAGTCCGTGTGTAGTGCCTTTGGGTGCCGATTGTGCACAATAATGCGGCTTCAATATGAGTTGTATCTCGCCCGAATGCTGTGGGTTATAGCCGTTTATGATACGCTCTTTGATAGGTGCAGGGATAGAGGCTTGGCTTGCCTTCCGATTCTCTACTACATACATTACGGCATCTATATTTTCGAAGAAATCGATACAAGCCTTTATTATCTCTTCCTTTTTGCTTTCGTTGCGTATCGACGGGTAGTTGAAGTTTACCTGATAGTTGTCGAGCGATAGCACTATATCTTTTTTGCCAAACGATTTACTTAGGTATTTATTGAGGCTGTCGCACATTATATATTTATTCCACGAAGCAGCTTCTACCTTATTGTCCGACAAAAATTGTACGTTGTGTGCCCCTCCGTGGTCGGCTGTAATGAAGACGATATATTGGTCTTTACCTACTTTGCCGTCGAGGTATTCGAGCAATGATGCTATATCGCGGTCGAGCCTGAGATATGTGTCTTCCGTCTTTATCGAATTAGGAGCATATCGGTGGCCGACATAGTCGGTAGCCGAAAAACTCACTGTCAGAAAGTCGGTAACATCGTCTACACCAAGCTTATAATACCTTATAGCCTGCTTAGCGAAGTCGGCGGTGATAGTATTGCCCCAAGGCGAATCTTTGAGTAGTCCGTAGTTGTGTTTTCCGCTGTCGAATAGCTTACGGAAGTCGATAGGGAACTGGATCGTAGACTTATCGCCGAGATATTCCCATTCGTAACGCACATCGGATACGCTTTGTGTGTATGTATTGATCGGATATAACGTCGTCCAAGGCTTATCGATATACTTTCGTACGTTGTCGGAAGAGTTGTACTTCTCCACCCACTTAGGTAGCGAATCCATGTACCACGACGAGCTAATCCAATTGCCTGTATTCTCATCGAGCCAAAAAGCAGCATTTGCCATACGTCCTGCCGGAAATATCGCACCTCGATCTTTGAGCGATACGCCTACTACTTTAGCTCGAAAATTGGTAGCCAGCCTCAGTTCGTCGCCGATAGTAGTAGCTCTTAGATTTACGGGCGACGATTGCCCCGCCTTCGAACTGTCAGTCCCCACTGCGTGCACGTTTTCGTCGTAAGTAGCCCCTACCGACTTGCCGTTTTTCTGCACTATGAAGTCGTTGCCTACTATGCTGTGTATGCTCGGCACCGAACCCGTGAATATCGAAGCATGACCCGCTGCGGTAACGGTCGGGATATAGTTTATCATCGTATTCTGGCAGTTGAATCCTTCGTTCATAAGCCGACGAAAACCTCGCTCCGAATAACGGTCGTAATAGCGATACAGATAGTCCCACCTCATCTGGTCTACCACTATGCCCACTACGAGTTTGGGGCGTTCCTGCGCATAAATCGAAGAGTAACACGATATGATTGCGACACACAATATCGCTTTTAGTATCTTATATTTGTTCATTATTAAATAGGGTGAATTATATAGTTTATAAAATAAATAATCGGCTCTTACAAAATAGTATCCAAGCATATATAACTATATTTGTAGTCCCCGATTTAGAGCCTTTTGGGGGACTCGAACCCCCGACCTACGCATTACGAATGCGTTGCTCTACCAACTGAGCTAAAAAGGCAACAATTTATAGAAGTCTATAGACGATATTACTTCCCAAAAGTTTAATCTCGTATCAAAAACGTATTCTCGGCTGGTCGGTTTTACCATGTTCGTCGGCATGCTCGTCTTCTTTCGGATTTATCTCGAGCAACTCTACCTCAAATATCAGAGTCGAATTTGGTTCTATGGCTCCACCGCCTGCCCCCTGCTCACCGTAAGCAAGTTCCGAAGGGATGTAAAACATAAACTTCGACCCTACTGGCATCAGCTGTATACCTTCTACCCAACCTTTTATTACATTACTCAAAGGGAATATAATTGGCTCACCGCGTTGATACGAACTATCGAATACTTTTCCGTCGATAGTCTTACCCTCATATTGCACTTTCACTTTGTCATCGGCAGTAGGTTTAGCTCCGTTCCCCATACGAATCACCTTGTATTGCAAGCCCGACGGAGTTACCACTATTCCCTCTTTTTTAGCATTTTCAGTGAGAAAATCTTTCTGTACCTTAGCTTTCTCCTTATTGTTCTCTTTCACAAGGCTGTCGAGCATAGCGAACGCATCTCTCAACTGTGTCTCGTTGAACTGACTCTTATCTTCGGAAGCCTCTTTGAGTCCCTTTATCACCCACTTCCAATCGAGTTTTATACCATACTGCTCGGCATTTTGTTTGAGTCCGCTAAGCATATTTACACCGAGTGCATACGAAGTAATTTCGGTTACCGTCTTCGGGGCTACTACGGCAGCAGTCGACGTTTTTTTCGATTTCTGTGCATACGTCGCCGTTACACAAAGGATGGCAATAGTAATTAGTGCTAATCTTTTCATCTCGTGTTATTTATTATGTGATTGATTTATTAAAATATCTTTATAGGTATTCAACAGTTTATGTGCTGCTACGAAAGGTGTTATCTTATTTTGCAAAAGTTCCTTCTCTACTTCGAGCAACAATACCTCTATCTGCTTGTTGTTGTAGAAATTATTTTTCAGATACTGCTCTATAGTCTCGTACATCCAATACTTAGACTGCGTCGAACGCTTTGTGGTGAAATATCCGTTTTTCTTGGTGAAATCGACATAATCTTCTACCATCTGCCACAGTTTGTCGAGTCCGATATGCTCGTAAGCCGAGCAGGTCTGTACTCGTGGCGACCACCCCGAAGGTGGCATTGGAAATAGATGCAAAGCATTGGTAAAATGGCTTTTGGCAATATTAGCCTTATCGATATTGCTACCATCGGCTTTGTTTATAACAATGCCGTCTGCCATCTCCATTATACCTCGCTTTATACCTTGCAGTTCGTCGCCCGTACCGGCGAGTTGTATCAGTAGAAAAAAATCTACCATAGAGTGAACCGCTGTCTCCGACTGCCCCACCCCTACGGTTTCGACAAATATCACGTCGAAGCCTGCCACTTCGCACAGTATGATGGTTTCCCTCGTTTTACGAGCTACTCCGCCCAACGAACCTGCCGAAGGCGAAGGGCGAATAAACGCATTACGATGCGTAGATAGTTGCTCCATACGTGTCTTATCGCCAAGTATCGACCCCTTGCTTATAGAGCTGCTCGGGTCAATAGCAAGCACAGCCAACCGACTGCCTTTCTGTACGATATCCATTCCCAAAGCATCTATAAGAGTACTCTTACCTGCGCCGGGCACTCCGGTGATACCCAATCGTATCGAATTGCCCGAATAAGGCAAACACTTCTCTATCACCTGCTGAGCCATCTCGTAATGAGCCTCTATCGAACTTTCTATCAACGTAACTGCCTGTGAGAGAATAGTAATATTACCATCGAGAATACCTTTTACATAATCGTCTACCGAATAATTAGGACGTTTTTTGACCTTATGAAAGTATGGACTACGTATCGAAGGAGGTACTTGCAGTGCCTTCTGTATCTTCAAACCCTGATAATCGGGACTCTCCTCGGGATGATGTTGATAAACGTCCATATCTTTTGTCATAGTGATTAGTTATTCAAATTTAGTTTTAAATGCCAAAGCAAACATTCTCATCCGCTTTACCATAGCTACTAACCCGTTCGAACGTGTCGGCGACAAATGTTCGGTAAGCCCTATTTTATCGATAAAAAACAATTCGCTTCCCAATATCTCGTCGGGGGTACGCCCCGAAAGCACTCTGATAAGCAGAGCCACTATTCCTTTTACTATTATAGCATCGCTTTTTGCTTTGAAATACACTTTACCATCTATATATGAGGCTATTATCCATACTTTACTCTGACAGCCCTCTATCAGATTCATATCGGTCTCTTCTTCAGGCGGGAAGTCAGACAACGAATTGCCTAGGTCTACTATATACTGGTATCGGTCGAGCCAATCGTCGTATATCGAAAACTCCTCTATTATTTCTTGCTGTACTTCGTTGATAGACATTGTATTTTTCTGTTTAATAATTTTTTCTCAATGGGCAACGCCATAAGTCTTACCTACAAAATAGTTTTCTTAAGTTTCTCGTTTTTAGATATTTTCTTTAAATATCTTCTCACACATATACCTCTTTTACCCACTTTATATTTCGATGCTATCATCTCATTATCGTTATTCATTGCAGCATAACAAAAGTATCCTTCGGCATTTTTTACTATTACATACCCCTCTATCGATGTGAAATAGTGTTGCCTCTCGTCGCCAAAAAGCCGAATAGTGATGGTATCTCCATTCGGCTGTGCCACTTTTATCGGATATGGCGTAGCCGGTACACGACTTGGCGACTGACCAAACATATAGGTGCTTAGTCCGAAGCCGCAAAACAGTATTAACATTAATATCTTTTTCATACAATCACGTATTTATCAATCAAATAACGTAGGACTATAGTTATAAAGTTGTTGTAACACCGATTTTATTACAGTCTCTCTAAAAAACTTACTTTTACTGGCTATATTGTTTTTCGCACAAAAACTCTCAATGAATCTATTTTCTTCATCGTTCAAAGACACTACTACTCTGTGACAACGAGGACATTTGCGATTCTTAGTCGTAATTTTACTCATCTATACACTGCATAAATCGGAGTGCAAATTTACAAAAAATAGTGTATTTACAATACACATACTCAAATTTACAGTTGTCGCACAACTTTTTTAGCAACCAACGACTTATCTTTCTACAATTGCCCTGCCTCTACAAGTACAATTACACGCTCTATTACAGCGTCCTCTTCTTTTGTACCGTATTTTGTTTTTAGGTCTGCTCCAAGCACCAAGGCAAATACCTGCCAAAATCCGGCACTAAACGACCCACGATATGCCTTTATAAGTTCGTAAGAAGTGTTGTTGGTCTCTCTATCGAGCAAACGTATAATTAGTTTTCCCTGATTCAGAGTGAGGTCTTTAAACTTGGTTTCGTTCTCTTTGTATATGCGTTTTTCGAAATTCTTCATATATGCATCGCGACTTGCTTTGTCGGGCATCGACATCAGGGCTTCATTGGTCTTTTCCATCACCTTACGGATGTGGCGTACATAAGGCAATACTACCTTTACATCGCGTACCGTACGCCAATAAAACTGCTCCTCTTTCTTATTCTTGAATTTCAGAGGCGGATAGCAATAGTATGTCGGTAAAACGAAGAAAGGTATCGTATCGTTTCCTACTATAATAGCCTGAACCACAGACAACGCCGGCTCTGCCGAGTTCGACTGACCGTAGACCGAGAAGCTACCGACGGCAAACGCCGCTACTACTACTAACACTCTAAAAATCTTCATCTTGCCAAATACAACTATTGTATCTTTACATCTGAGAATGTATTAGATTTCACTACGTATCGATAGTTTAATACAAATCAAGCTAATACCGACACACACATTTAAGCGCTCTGTGTGGATTTCTTATAGAAATCTACCAATTTTACAGCCTCTACTGCTTCTTTTACATCGTGGACTCTCAGTATATTAGCTCCATTTAGTAGGGCTAACGTATTTAGAACCGTCGTACCGTTGAGGGCTTCTTGGGGAGTCGTACCCAGCACTTTGTTTATCATCGACTTACGAGATATACCCGTAAGTATCGGCAGTTCGAAACACTCGAATACTTTTTGAGCGGCAAGAAGAGTATAGTTTTGTTCGAGAGTCTTGGCAAATCCAAACCCTAAGTCGATGATAATATCAGACTTAAAGCCAGCCGAACGTAAAAGAGAAATTTTCTGAGCGAAATACTTCAAAATATCACTTACAATATCGTCATAATCAGTCATATTCATCATTGTCGACGGTGTACCTCTCGTGTGCATAAGTATATAGGGTACGCCAAGGCGAGCCACAGTATCGAACATCTTTTTGTCGATACTTCCGCCCGAAATATCGTTTATTATATCTATACCATACGTTTTCACCGACTTATCTGCTATTTCGGATCTAAACGTATCTACCGATATGGGAATATCGGGATAGTTTTTGCATATCGTATTGATTGCTAAATCGATACGCTGCCATTCATCGTCTTCGCTTACATGAGCAGCTCCGGGGCGTGTAGAATATCCTCCGATATCTATAATATCAGCACCTTCGGATATTGCTCTTCCGACATTCGATACGATATCGGCTTCCGACAATGCTCGGCTTCCTTCGAAAAAAGAGTCGGGTGTAATGTTTACAATTGCCATTATCAGAGGCTTTTCCAGACTTACAACTTGTTTTTTCAATATTATGGTTTTGACTATTTCCATTATCGAGAGTATTATTACTATTTTGCGGCAAAATTAATAAATAATACTTGCCATACACACAACACCACACAAGCCGCCGATTCGATACTCCAACAAATTATTCAGACATTATTTCATCACTGACTATAAACACTTTACACAAATAGGATTACACTCTAACAAAAAAAACTCGATTTATTTTTGTTTTTTTAAGACAGCGATTATATAGAAAAATAGTAAATTTGCCAGATAGTATTTATTTAATAGTTACACTTAATATTAATATGGGGAAAATTATTGCATTAGCAAACCAGAAAGGTGGTGTAGGTAAGACTACTACAAGTATCAATCTTGCAGCCTCATTAGCCTCATTGGGTAAAAAGGTATTGGTTGTAGACGCCGACCCTCAAGCAAATACATCGTCGGGATTGGGTATAGATGTAGCAAATATCAAAACAACTATATATGAATGCCTTGCCGACGATATTGATCCCAAAACGGCAATACTGAAAACCGATTTCAAAGACTTAGACCTTATACCGTCGCATATCAACTTAGTTGGTGCAGAGATAGAGATGATAGAGATAGAAGACCGCGAAAAAAGGCTCAAAAACGTATTGAATATCATAAAACCCGACTATGACTATATCCTTATCGACTGTGCCCCGTCGCTCGGACTGATAGTGGTCAACTGTCTGACGGCTGCCGATAGTGTAATTATCCCCGTACAATGTGAGTATTTTGCCCTCGAGGGAATCGGTAAACTACTCAATACTATTAAGATAATAAAAAATAAACTGAATCCTGACCTTAATATCGAAGGCTTTCTGCTCACTATGTACGATTCTCGTTTGCGGTACGCCAATCAGGTTGCAAATGAGGTAAGAAGCCATTTTGCCGATTTGGTATTCGATACGATGATTACAAGGAATGTAAAGCTATCTGAATCGACATCGTACGGACAGCCTGTGATGGTCTACGATAAAGAGTCGAAAGGCTCTACCGACTATATCAGATTAGCTAATGAACTAATAGATAAGAATAACAACAAAAGTCAATAAACTACGTATAATGAAAAAACAAGCATTAGGAAGAGGTCTCAATGCTCTGATAAATACCGAAGAGGTAAAGACAGAAGGAAGTACCAATATCAATGAAATTGATATTGAACTGATTGAGGCTAATCCCAATCAACCAAGAACAGACTTCGATGAAGATGAATTGGCTGAACTATCGGACTCTATAAAAGAGGTCGGAATCATTACGCCCATAACGCTGAGAAAGATAGACGAATCTCATTATCAGATTATCGCGGGCGAGCGACGTTATAGAGCTGCGAAAATGGCAGGACTCAAGAAAATGCCAGCATACATACGTACCGCCAACGATGAACAGACACAAGTAATGGCTCTGATAGAAAATATCCAAAGAGCAGACTTAAATGCCATGGATATAGCTCTTGGTTATCAGAAGGCTATGACCGACTTCGAGCTCACTCAAGAAAAGTTGAGTAATAAAATCGGTAAAAATCGTGCTACTATCGCCAATTTTCTCAGACTACTCAAGCTACCGGCAGAGATACAGTTAGGTCTCAGAGACAGAAAAATAGATATGGGGCACGCTAAGGCTATCTTAGGACTCAGCGATAATACTGCTGCACAAATAAAGGTATATCACGAAGTCATCAACAACAATCTTACTGTAAGAGATACCGAAGCATTGGTAAAAAAGATATCGCTTAAAGGCGATACCGCTGCTATCGGCAATAACAAGCCTCCTCGTTTTGTGTCAGAAGAGTACACCAAGCTCAAAGACGAGCTCACACAACTCTTTAACACAAGAGTAAGCCTACAATACAACGAGCAAGGTAAAGGAAAAATATCGTTGTCGTTCGATTCGGACGACGATCTGATGAGAATAATGTCGATTTTAGATAAACTTAAAATAGATTGAAGTACAAAATAAGAGTGTTGTTGTTTGTAGCTGCGGCATGCATTGTATCGAGCGATGTGGACGGAATAAATATTTTTTTGTATTCCGTAGATACCGCAGATACAAATACCGACAAAGTATTTACGTATCGAAACGATTCTATTAAAATAGTTACCGCCGATACAGTAAAGCAGAGTGACAACATACGCTTAATAAATACTTATAATATAGGCGATAGCATCACTATTGGTATCAAATCGAAGAAAAAACTATTTGTCCCTTCGCCCGACAAGGCAATGTGGTATGGGCTTATTTTCCCCGGACTGGGGCAAATATACAATCGTAGATATTGGAAACTACCTATCGTATACGGTGGATTTGTCGGTTTAGCATACGGTATCAGTTGGCACGATAAATACTATCGGCAGTATCGGCAATACTATAGGGATATTACCGATACCAATCCAAATACAAAAAGTTACGAAGAGCTATACAATAAATACGGCTCAAGTGCCGTTACAGAATCGCAAATCAAAGACTATATGGACAATTTACGACGTTATCGCGATTTATACATAATAGGTGTGGTAGCTTTTTATGCGATAACGGTACTCGACGCTTTTGTAGATGCCTCTTTGGCTAACTTCGACATTTCGCCCGACTTATCTATGAGGGTATCTGCTACAATGTTACCAAATTATGATAAATCGGTAAGTCCGGCTATGAAAGTAAATATTAGTTTCTAAAAGTTTCGTTTATTGTTAAATCTAAAAGTATTCTGAATTAAATGCGTTAAGTTATTATGGCAAGGAAAAGTATTGTATTGTTATTGTTTATAAGTGCCGTCGTATGTGGTAATACGTATGCCAACAACGACAAAAAAAACATTTGGGCTAAGTATCAGCCGATAGCTATCGATACGGTAGTAATAGTACCTACTGATTACGAGAAGGCTATATTCGACTTTATGAACGAATGGTATATAAAAAAAACGGAGTCTTCAAAATGTAAAAGAGATAGCTTAAAGCCAGTATTTTACGACGATAAAACATATATAGATCGTTTGCAAAAACTACCGTATCGTATCGAAATGCCATACAACAACGTAGTACGATTATTTATAAATAAATATGCCGAACGTATAAGGCAAGTAGAGTATATGACCGGACTCGGAGAACGATACTATTTTTCTATATTCGAACACGCTTTGGCTAAGTACGACTTACCCTTGGAACTCAGATTCTTACCTATTATAGAATCGGCTCTTAATCCCAAAGCAATTTCGAGTGCCGGAGCAGGTGGATTGTGGCAATTTATGATCGGAACAGGCAAAATGTATGACTTGGAAATCAACTCTTTGGTCGACGACAGATTCGATCCCAGAAAGTCGTCGGACGCTGCGGCTCGCTATCTGAGAGATCTTTATACAATATACAACGATTGGCATTTGGTAATAGCCGCCTACAACTGCGGACCGGGAAATGTGGCACGCGCCATCAGAAAATCGGGCGGTAAAACAGGGTATTGGGATATCTATCCGTATCTACCAAAAGAGACTCGTGGATATGTACCTATCTTTATTGCAGCAAATTACATTATGAATTATTACAATAAGCACAATGTATGTCCGGCGATACCTGCCTTCATACAGGCAACCGACACGGTGGTAATAAATAAACGTCTTCATCTGATGCAAGTAGCTAATATACTGAATATTCCAATAGAAGAATTACGGTTCTACAATCCTCAGTACAAACGAGATATAATTCCCGGCGACATAAAGCCTTATAGCATAGTATTGCCAATGAACAAGATTCAGGCTTTCTCAAATAATATAGATACCATATTTGCACACAACGCCTACAATCTGACAAAGAAACAAGTTATAGCCGAGCCCGCAACCGTTAAACACGATAGCATTCAGTCTCATAACAAAAACAAATCGAAATCTCGAAAAAATAAATCGTCGGCTACCACATCGTATAAAGTGCGAAAAGGTGAAAATCTTAGCACTATAGCTCATAAAAATAATACAACTGTAGCAAAAATCAAAAAAGCCAATGGCTTATCGTCCGATAACATCAGAGAAGGTCAACGACTCAAAATACCCAAATAAACAAATAACAATCAGTCAAATACACATATAGTTAACATCAACATAACATACGACCTTTTGTATGATAATCGTATATATTTGGCAATTAACTAAAAAAGACGTACCTTTGCAGACTATTTTTGATAAAATACGATAAGTAGTAATAACAGTTTAATTAATAATAATTTAAATACAAAACACAATGAATTTAAGTAACATCAAACCGGCAGCAGGTTCGGTAAAAACGAACAAAAGATTAGGTCGTGGTGTTGCATCAGGCAAGGGTGGAACATCTACCCGTGGGCACAAAGGTGCAAAGTCGCGTTCGGGTTATTCTCGTAAAATAGGTTTCGAAGGCGGTCAGATGCCATTGCAACGTCGTCTACCGAAATTCGGATTCAATCCTATCTCGAGAACAGAATACAAAGGTATCAATCTATTTGCTTTACAGGCTCTTGCAGATGAAAAGAAACTTAATGCAGTTTCTGTACAGACCCTTATTGAAGCAGGTATGATAAACAAAAAACAAAAAGTTAAAATACTGGCAAAAGGAGAATTGACCGCCAAACTCAATGTAGAGGCTCATGCTTTCTCTAAAACTGCTCAGGAGGCTATCGAAAAAGCAGGTGGAACCGTTAAAATAGTAGAATAATGAAAATTATCGAAACCATTAAAAATATTTGGAAGATAGAAGATCTACGCACAAAACTTGGCATAACTCTCTTGTTTATACTTATTTATCGCTTTGGGTCTTTTATTGTACTTCCGGGTATAGACCCATCGTATCTGGCATCGCTCAAACAACAGACCTCCGGAGGTCTGCTCTCGTTGCTCGATATGTTTTCGGGGGGAGCATTCTCCAATGCATCTATATTTGCCTTGGGTATAATGCCTTATATCTCTGCATCTATCGTGGTGCAGTTGCTCGGTATTGCCGTTCCTTACTTCCAAAAGATGCAAAAAGAGGGAGAAAGCGGACGCCGAAAAATCAATCAGATAACTCGTTATCTTACAGTAGCTATACTACTTTTCCAAGGTCCGTCTTATTTGGTGAACCTCAAAGTACAGATAGGGCAGGCTATGAGCGGGATTCCGGATGCTCTAAATAGCTTCTGGGGATTCACATTGCCGTCGATAATAATACTTTGTGCCGGTTCTATGTTTGTAATGTGGCTCGGCGAACGAATAACCGACAAAGGTATAGGCAACGGTATATCAATGCTTATTATGATTGGTATCATCGCACGTCTACCGCAAGCTATTACGCAAGAGTTCATCGTAAAACTCGGCGAAAACGGTGCCGGCGGTCCTATTATGTTCCTTATCGAACTTGTAGTATTTGTAGTGGTAATAGCCTTTGCAGTACTTCTGGTACAAGGCACACGTAAAATACCCGTACAACAAGCTAAAAGAGTGATAGGCAATAAACAATACGGAGGCGTTCGCCAGTATCTGCCTTTGAAAGTGAATGCCGCCGGAGTAATGCCCATCATCTTTGCACAAGCTATAATGATGGTGCCGGTTCTGTTCACTCTCGGCAATCAGAATCCCGGTGGTTTTATACGTGCACTTATCAATGTAGAAGGCTTTTGGCACAACTTTATATTAGCTCTGTTTATAATTGCATTCACGTATTTCTATACGGCTATCACATTCAATCACAACCAGATAGCCGACGAAATGAAACGTAATAACAGTTTTATCCCAGGTGTAAAACCCGGAAAACAGACATCGGAATATATCGACATGATAATGTCGAGAATAGTACTACCCGGTTCTATTTTCTTGGCTCTTATTGCTATCATGCCTGCCTTTGCAAGAATTTTCGGTATTACTACCGGTTTTTCGCAATTCTTCGGTGGCACATCGTTGTTGATTTTGGTAGGTGTGGTGCTCGATACACTTCAACAAATAGAGTCTCACCTACTTATGAGACACTACGACGGACTTCTCAAATCGGGTAGCCGCATCAAAGGACGTTCGGGGTCGATAGCAGCTTATTGAAAGTTACATTTTTAGTTTATTAATAAAAAAGAGAAACCTCTGTGTGATAGGATTTCTCTTTTTTATTTCCCCATGTTTTCGAACTTACTACCCTGAATGGCACCAAGTTCAGTCATTCGCTTTTCGAGTTTGTGTACAAATTCGAAGTTTTTTATATTCCAATTCGGAGCTACAAGCCACTCCGCCGGCGACTGCGATATAAATCTATCGAGAGCTATATCGGGCGAGAGATACTCTATGAAATCTATGAGTAAATCAATATATTCGTCTAAAGAAAACAACCGATAACTATCGGGAGCAGCCATATATCGGCTACACAAAACAGTATCTTTTATTATCTGCAACTGATGGAGTTTAAGGACGTTTATAGGTAACTGCGATATTTTCAGCGCATGCTTTATAATCTCGTCTCTATCCTCACCCGGCAGCCCCAAAATAAGATGAGCACCCACCGTGATACCTCGGCGAGCAGTCTCTTCGATAGCCCACACGGAATCTTCAAACGTATGACCGCGATTTATCTCTGCCAAGGTCCGATTGCTTGTACTCTCTACGCCATACTCTACCAGCACATAACGACTCTTCGAGAGTTCGGCGAAATAGTCGAGCAAAGGCTCCGACACACAATCGGGACGTGTCCCTACGGCAATACCTATTACGTCGCTATTCGATAGTGCCCTAAGGTATTTGTTTTTCAATATTTTGACACTCTCATACTCATCGGTATGGCTCTTACCTGCTCCGATATAAGTATTCGTATAACTCTGGAAATAAGCTATATACTTTTGCGGCTTATATTTACTGAAGAAACGTATCCCCTCCTCTATCTGCTCCTCGATAGATGTAGCCGTATTGCAGTACGACGGCGAAAAACTACGATTATTGCAATAGATACATCCGCCGATACCTTTGGAGCCGTCTCTATTGGGGCAAGTAAAACCCGCATTTACAGATATTTTCTGTACTCGGCAGCCAAACTGTTTGCTCAATATATCGGTGTATTTATTGTACATACGTGCACTATCGTAAAGTAGAGTACAAAAGTACTATTTTTCGGCAAAAACAATAAGGTGGAAGACCGCAAGGTTAAACTAAGTTAAATATTTGTTTGCCTAAAAATTTTATACATACATTTGCATATTACTAATTCTAATATAATTTAATCCTATAAAAAAGTATTTACTAAACTGGATGCTAATAGTATTATTAGCCGGATGTAATTTTTACTCGAAAGAGGAAGCTATTATGCACAATGCACCTGCAAAGGCAAATGAGCATAATAATGTAGAAGGAAATGTTAATAGCGATTTGGCGACTATTGTCGCAGAAAACTTTTTGGAAAGCCTGACCAAAGGTACCGACTTTAAGGTATCATGTCCTAACTTTCCCTATGACAGACAGTGTATTTACGATATTCACCCATAACTAATAACTTGATTTTATGAATACAAAATTTTTGAAAGTAACTATTGTAATTGTCTTGTGCTTCTTAACCTTATCTTGTAAAAAAAAGCAAAATTGTTTTGGAGTATATATGGATGAAACTTTCACTTTTTATGTCAGAGACAGTGCGGGCAACGATCTGCTCGACCCATCGAACCCCAACGGATATAATATCGATAGTATCAGGGTATATTATCTCCTTACAGATGGTACTTTACATAAAGGACAGACATATTATGAGTTCGAAAAAGGTGTTGCTCGGAACCCGGGAGATTATGAACTAATGCGTAGTAAGGATGGATATGTACTTGATTTTATATTGCATACTCTACATTCAAAGAAGAGCGATCATGAACGACCTAAAATGTATATCGATTGGAACGATAGCGATAGGGATACCATAAAAGCTAAACTTATAACCCGTAGAGGCGATCCTAAAGATACGACAGATGCGGGCTATTGTATTTTTGCTGTATGGGATACGATATGGTACAACGGTAAATTAATAGCTGCCGACTGGAAGAAAACTATGTTACAAGGCTTCGTACCACCTGTGATAATAAAAGAGGGGAATAAGTGATTTTTTTCACTTACAAATAACATATTAATAATATCAACTAAAAAAAGTAATAATATGAAAACCAAGAATTTGTTTATAGGATTGGCTATAGCCACAATCGCTTTATCGTCTTGCAAACAACCTAATGAAGTCAAAGAAAAAAGAGCGACATTGTGGGACTGGGCTTTCAGCATATACGTTAGTGATATTAACGGAAACGATTTGCTCGACCCGTCGAATCCTAACGGATATAAAATAGACGATATAAAACTATACTACCGCCTTACAGACGGTACGCTATTGGAAGGAAAGAGAGAATATTGGCACCGAGATATGGGCGATTATGACACAATACACAACTATGATAGATATATGCTTGAATTTTTATTGCGTCCTACTAACTCGGAAAAATACGATTTATTGCGTCTTACTAACTCGGAAAAATACGTTATGAGCGATTCGGTTCTATATATAGAATGGAATAAAAACGATAGAGATACCATAAAGTCTATAATTTATAACGGATGGAAAGATCCTGTAAACCACTGTAATATGATAGTATGGGAAAAAGTATGGTACAATAGCGAATTGATTGCCGACGACTGGAGAGCAATTTGTTTAAGAGCCTCAAAACCATATCCTACTATAATAAAAGAAGGAAAAAGACGGTAGAATTTTTTGTTACAAAAAAATTAGAAGAAGCAGTTCGCCTCAGTGGCGGGCTGCTTCTCGTTTAAATAAGATAAATGGTATCGTTTTTTTTATTTTTTTCTCACAGAAAACGTTTGATTATATATTTTTTTTATACCTTTGCTCGCAGAAGTATTTGTATAGAACGTATATGGTATTATGGTAAGTAGGATAAAAACATATTTTCAAAGATTTAAGTCGGCTGTATTGCCTACTTTCAATCTTCAGGTGCTTGCTCTGATTATGGCGGGTGCATTCTGCGGTCTGCTGGCATACCTCGTATATATGTCGAAGGCATACAGTTATCTAAGCGACAATCCCGAAGTGTGTATCAACTGCCACGTGATGGGTCCATACTACGCCACTTGGCAACACAGTTCGCACAAAAACGTAGCCACCTGCAACGACTGCCATGTACCGCACACAAGTATTTTTGCTAAATATTACTTCAAGGCTACCGACGGACTCAGACACTCCTACGTCTTCACTATGCGTAACGAACCGCAACGGATGCAGGCTATCCCCGAAAGTCAGGTGGTCATATACGAAAATTGCGTAAGGTGTCACTCGCAACTCAATCAGGAATTTGTAAAGACAGGTATGCTTAGTAAAGCAGATATAAGACACGGCACGGATAGAGCCTGCTGGGACTGTCATCGCAACGTACCGCACGGCAAAACAAGCCTTTCGGGTACGCCCAATGCCATTGTCCCCTACCCCAAAACTCCCGTACCGACTTGGCTGCGTAAACAATTGAATAAAAATTAAATCTATTTATACTATGAGCGAACAACGTAAGAAATTGAAGACCTGGCAAGGTTGGGCTATATTCGGCGGGGCAATGGTATTTGTCTTTTGCCTCGGTCTTCTGGCGGCATCTATAACAAACCGCAGGGCAGAGATAACAACCATTTATGCCAACAAAAAAGATAAGATAGCAAAGGGAGAGGCAAAAAACCCGATGTATCAAGGCAATTATCCTCGTGAGTACGAGACGTGGACACAGACAGCCGATACAAGTTTCCGAAGCGAATTCAACGGCAGCCAAGCCGTCGATGTATTGGAGCAACGTCCCAATATGGTGATTTTCTGGGCAGGATACTCCTTTTCGCGAGACTATGCCTCACCTCGAGGACATATGCACGCCATCGAAGATGTTACCCGCACACTGCGTACAGGTAACCCGGGTATAGACGGCGACGGCGATATACAACCGGCTACCTGCTGGGCGTGTAAAAGCCCCGACGTACCGAGAATGATGCAGGCAATAGGAGTAGATAATTTCTACAAAAGCAAATGGAGCCAGATGGGCAGCGAGATAGTGAACCCTATCGGTTGTGCCGACTGCCACGATGCCGAGACAATGGATTTACACATATCGCGACCTGCTCTTGTAGAGGCATTTGCACGACGAGGAGTAGATATAACCAAAGCTACTCACCAAGAGATGCGTTCGCTGGTATGTGCACAGTGCCACGTAGAATACTACTTCAAAGGCGACGGCAAATATCTGACATTCCCTTGGGACAAGGGCTTTACTATGGAAGACGCAGAGCGTTATTACGACGAAGCCGATTATTACGACTATATACATACTCTCAGCCGCACTCCGATACTCAAAGCGCAGCATCCCGACTTCGAGATAGCACAGCAGGGCATACACGCACAGAGAGGCGTATCGTGTGCCGACTGCCATATGCCATACAAGAGCGAGGGCGGAGTAAAATTCAGCGACCACCACATTACCAGCCCATTGGCTAATATAGACCGCACGTGCCAAACCTGCCATCGCGAAAGCGAAGAGGTGCTACGACAAAACGTATACGACCGCCAACGCAAGGCAAACGAGATACGCAACAAGCTCGAAGACGAGTTGGCAAAAGCTCACATCGAAGCTAAGTTTGCTTGGGACAAAGGGGCGACAGAAGCAGAGATGAAGCCCGTACTGAAATATATTCGTCAGTCGCAATGGCGTTGGGACTACGGAGTGGCGTCGCACGGAGCATCGTTCCACGCACCACAGGAGATAACACGTATCTTGGGCAATGGTCTGGAACGTGCTATGCAGGCTCGGCTCGAGATAGCACGAGTATTGGCTCGCCACGGCTACACGGCAGCAGTGCCTATGCCCGACATTTCGACCAAAGAGAAGGCACAGCGTTACATCGGACTCGACCCCGAGAAACTCAACAACAGAAAGCAAAAGTTCATGAAGATTGTCGTACCCAAATGGCTCGAAGAGGCTAAGGCTAAGGGCAAACTTGTTGCTATGAAATAAAATAACATTGTTTGTAGAGGAAGTTATATCACTGATATTTAAGATAATATGTGGAATGATACGTGGGGGTGGCGTCAAGCCTGTGCTATTGTCGCCGCTCTCGGTGTAGTGGGCATAGTACTACAAATCGCTGTCGGACATATTCCGCAAGGAGCATTCGTATTCCCGCAAAATATCATCTGGGGTAGTGCTTTTTTACTCGCCATAGTAGTGAGTTACGTACTACTTGGCAGGTACAATAAACAAGTACAGTTCTTTTTTTCGGGTACGATAGCTACACTCTCGTCTATCGGCGGACTATTGGCAGTGTTGCTCATAATGGGTTTCACCAAGCAGATACCCGCCGCAATGGGAGCAGGACTTATGCACCCGTTGCACAGAATAGGGTTTAGCCATATACTGTCTACGTGGTACTTCCTTCTGATGTACCTGTATCTGCTCTATGTACTCGGGTTTGTAACTATCCACAGAATACGGCATTCGAGATTGGTTTTGCGTGATATTGCTTTCGCAATGAATCACATAGGGTTGTTTATGGCTATATTTTTCGGTTTGCTTTCGGCTGCCGATATGCAACGTTATCGTCTACAAGCATACACCGATAGCGAATACCCCGAATGGCAGGGAATAGACGAGGCAACGGGCAAACTTACCGAACTGCCTTTGGCAATAGAGTTGTTGCAGTTCGAGATGCAGGAGTATCCGCCCAAACTTATGATAATAAACAATACCTCGGGTAAACCCATTCCCATCGGCAGAGCCGAGTCGCTATCGCTCGATTCGGTACCGATTGAGGGCAATATAGCCGATTGGCAGGTGAAAGTTACAGAATATATGCCATATTCGGCAGCTATCGTCAGCAAAGATTCTGTACTTTTCAGAGAGTTTCGCACACGCGGGGCAGTACATTCGGCAAAAGTAAGCGTAACGCAAAAAGGCAAAACTACGTTATACGGCTGGGTATCGGCAGGCAGCCATATATTCCCATACCGCAGCCTGAAGCTTACAGACAGTCTGTCGCTGGTGATGGCAGACCCCGAACCCAAACAATACAGCAGCCGAGTAGTACTCTTCACCTCCAACAGCGATATAGACACCGCTCTGATAAAGGTAAACAAACCACTACGTTACAAAAGTTGGTACATATATCAGCTCAACTACAATCGCGACGAAGGGCGTTGGAGTACGATGTCCGAATTCGAACTTGTACACGACAATTGGCTGTGGGGAGTATATTTGGGCTTTTTTATGCTATTCGTCGGAGCTATAATGTTGTTTGTAGGATACCGCGAGAGCTCCCACGAGAATATTAACCCGCAAAAAGAAAAAGAAATATTATGATAGATATGCTCCCCCTGCTGGACTGGACGTCGTTTGTATATTTTGCACTGCCGACGGTAGTTCTACTCGCCGCCTCCGCCACGCTCGCCATAATGTCGAAGCGATACTGGGCAATAGCTGTGGGAGTAGCCGCCGTATTGGTGCTTGCCGTCTTTATAGGCGGTATGTGGCACTCGCTCGAACGCCCGCCGATGCGTACAATGGGAGAGACACGGCTATGGTACTCACTGTTTGTTATAATAGCGGGGCTAATCGTCTTCATTCGTTGGCGTTACGGATGGATACTCTCGTTTTCGGGTATACTGTCTACGGTTTTTATGGCGATAAATGTCTTCAAACCCGAGATACACAACAAAACTATGATGCCCGCTCTGGAGAGTCCGTTTTTCGTACCTCACGTCATATCGTACATATTTGCCTATTCGCTCTTGGCGGCAGCAGTATTGGTAGGCATATACATCATATACAAAAAGAGAAAGACACACGACTTCGACCCGTCGGGACTACTATATACCTCGGATAACCTCGTATATACAGGGCTTGCATTTCTTATGACGGGGTTGCTGCTCGGTGCCATATGGGCAAAACAGGCGTGGGGCACATACTGGGGCTGGGACCCCAAAGAGACATGGGCAGCGATAACATTACTCAGCTATCTGCTCTACATACACCACCGTCTGTATGCTCCACGTAGGTTCGAGGTGAGTTTTGCTCTGCTGATACTGAGCTTCCTATTCTTACAAATATGCTGGTACGGAGTCAATTATCTACCGGCAGCACAAGGCTCGAGTATCCATACTTATGGAATGTAAAAAAAGATTCAATACCTATCACACCAACTCGGACATATCGGTAGAATATTGATTGTACGTGAGGATAGGAAAATTAAGAGTTGTTTAAATGTGTAATTGTTGAAACGTTTAATCGTTTAGGAGCGAATCCGTGTGCTCAACGTACGTATTGAAACAATTCAACGATTGTATGTAATATTCTTATATCAAATGGTTTCTCTTAGGCGAAGCACAAAATGATATGCAAAAGAAAAATCCGTTTTCTACAATTCGGATTTTTAGTGTACATTTGTAGATTAAATTTCAACAAACGGATAATAAAATAGATTATGCAAAACAACGAGTTTAGAAAATTTGCTACCAAGCACTTACGTATGAATAGCTTAGCCTTAGACAATTTTATGGCTGCTCAAGATAATTATTATGTATCTCCCACCATCTTAGAAGAGCGTCAACTCAATGTAACACAGATGGATGTTTTCTCTCGCCTTATGATGGACAGAATCATTTTTCTCGGCACTCCAATCGACGATTACGTCGCCAATGTCATTCAGGCTCAGCTACTCTTCCTCGATACAGCCGACCCGGGTAAAGATATTTCGATATACATCAATTCGCCGGGCGGTGTAGTGCAAGCGGGACTCGGTATATACGACACAATGCAATATATTTCGTCGAAAGTAGGCACTATTTGCACAGGTATGGCGGCATCGATGGCAGCAGTATTACTTGTTGCTGGCGAAAAAGGTCGGCGGTCGGCTCTACCCCACTCACGAGTGATGATACACCAGCCGAGCGGAGGTATGCAAGGACAGTCTTCTGATATGGAAATCGCTGTACGTGAAGTACAAAAGCTACGTCAAGAATTGTATCACATCATATCCGAACATTCGGGACAATCCTTCAAAAAAGTCGAAAAAGATTCAGACCGTGACTATTGGATGACTGCACAAGAAGCTCTCGCTTACGGTATGGTCGACAGTGTTTTGACCAAGAATAAAAAATAATCGTTAGAGTTGTAGGTTTTAACCACTATTTAACCCACAACTCATTCATAACAAACACATTATTAATGGCAAAAAAAGGTAATATATGTAGTTTCTGTGGTAGAAATGAGCAAGATGTTGATTTGTTGATTGCCGGTATCGGTGCGTATATATGCAACAACTGTATAGAATCGGCTCATAGTATTATTACAGAGGAATTTGAACGACGAAGCAAAGAGTTTAATATCGACAATATAGACCTGCCTAAACCTCGACAGATAAAAGAATTTCTCGATCAATATGTTATCGGACAAGACGAAGCTAAGAAATTCCTTTCGGTAGCGGTATACAATCATTATAAACGCATATCGCAACACATTGATAACGACGACGTAGAAATAGAAAAATCGAATATTATAATGGTAGGGGCCACCGGTACGGGCAAAACGTTGCTGGCTCGCACTATAGCCAAGAAACTGCACGTCCCCTTTACGATAGTAGACGCCACCGTGCTTACCGAAGCCGGATATGTCGGAGAAGATATCGAAAGTATTCTCACACGTCTTTTGCAGGCAGCCGATTACAACGTAGCAGCAGCCGAGAAAGGTATTGTTTTTATCGACGAAGTCGATAAAATAGCCCGTAAAGGCGACAATCCGAGTATCACTCGCGACGTTAGCGGAGAAGGCGTGCAGCAGGGACTCCTTAAGCTACTCGAAGGCTCTGTAGTACTTGTCCCCCCACAAGGCGGACGGAAACATCCCGAACAGAAAATGGTAGAGGTAAATACCAAAAACATACTTTTTATCTGCGGAGGAGCATTCGACGGTATCGAAAAACGGATCGCCAACAGACTAAATACCAATGTGGTAGGATTCAGAGATAAAGTTACGGTATCGATAGACAGAAACAATCTGTTGCAATACATAGCTCCGCAAGACCTTAAATCTTTTGGACTTATCCCCGAAATTATAGGGCGACTGCCTATTCTGACCTATCTTGAACCTCTCGATAGAGACACACTTAAGCGTATTCTGATAGAACCGAAAAATTCTATTATAGGGCAGTACAAGAAACTATTCAAAATGGACAACGTAGATCTTACTTTCGACGACGAAGTAATTGATTACGTGGTCGATAAAGCAATAGAATATAAACTTGGAGCAAGGGGGTTGCGTTCGATTGTAGAGATGATAATGATAGATGTTATGTTCGATATTCCGTCCGAACACCGCGACTCTCTGAACATAACGCTCGATTATGCAAGAGAAAAAGTAGAAAAAGCATCGTCGAAAATGTTTGCTTAAAATATTGAGACAGACTGATGACAAACAATATTAATACAGTATTAAAAAGTATTTGGTACGCTTTTGAGAGAGTATCGTCTTCAAAAAACGTATTGTTATTTGCTTTGTCGTTCGGCATTTTACTATCTGCTTGTAATGTAGAATCTCGCTTAGCCAAAGCAGATCAGTTATATAGCGAAGGAATCTATCATAAGGTTGAGAAACAATATATTAGTCTTGTAGGGTATATACCAAATAAAAAAAAGCATCTAAAATCGAGAATCTACTTTAAGATTGCCGAATGTAATCGCATATTGTTCAATATGAGAAAGGCGGAAAACTACTATAATCGTGCTCTGAAAGGTGGGTTCCGCGACTCTGTAATATACCTGCATCTTGCCAAAACACAGATGGTAAACGGTAATTATGCCTCTGCCTCTCGCAATTTTGAGCGATTTCTGCAGAAAAACCCTACAAATCGCGAAGCGTTAGACGGTTTAGTATCGGCAGAGAGAGCAAAGGAGTTGCTTCGGCAGCCATCGCGCTACAAAATCGGTATAGCTTCGGAATTCAATACAAACAGAAGTTCCGATTTTTCACCTGCCTTCGTTGGCAATGGCGATGATTTACTTATGTTTACGACAAATCGTGACGTCTCTAAGAAACAGAAAAAAAGCGAGGTTACAGGTCGATTGAACTTTGATATTTACAGCGTTAGGAAAAACAATTCGAATCGCTGGGAGAAACCTGTTTATCTACGTGAATTCAATCTCTCAGACGACGACGGAGTCTGCTCATTCACTTCCGACGGACGAACCGTATTTTTTACTCGTGTCTCGGCCGACGACAACCTGCCACGGTCGGTATCTATTATGACGTCGACCCGTAGTGGTGGCGAATGGTCTGAACCTCAACCCATTGTAATTTTCAAAGATAGTTCGATAAACATAGCCCACCCCGCAATATCGCCCGACGGAAAAGATTTGTATTTTGTATCCGATTTTGCAGCACAGAGTTTCGGCGGCAAAGATATATTTATCTCCCACAAAGACAACGGAGTATGGTCTGTACCGGAGAATTTAGGGCAAAATATCAATACTACCGGCAACGAGATGTTTCCATCTGTTGCACCCGATGGTTCGCTATATTTTGCCTCCGACGGACACGCCGGATTCGGCGGACTCGATATCTACCGCGCGAAACGCGATAGCAACGGTATATGGCAGGTAACCAATATGTTGGCTCCCATCAATTCGCCTAACGACGACTTCGGTATAACATTCCGAAGCAACGCGGCAAGCGGTTATTTTTCGTCGAACCGCGGAAACACCAAAAACCTCGACAATATATACTGGTTCGAACTGCCCGAACTCACTTATGCCGTAGAAGGCACAGTATCCGACGAAAACGGTCTGCCTCTGGATGCTATCGTGAAACTCATTGGAAATGATGGTTCTATAGTAAAACAAAGAGTAAAACGCAATGGAACATATCGTATAAAATTAAAACCTAACGTGAATTACGTGATGATGGCATCGAATAGAGGTCATTTAAATTCATCTAAAAGCTTATCTACTGTAAAAGAGAAAGATAGCAAAGTGTTCAAAAACGATTTTAAACTGCCTTCCATATCGAAACCGGTAAAAATGGAAAATATCTTTTATGAGTTCGGTCAATGGAATCTCACTCCCGAATCGCAGAAAGAGCTTGATAATCTTGTGAAATTACTCAACGACAATCCGAATATTACTATCGAACTCTCGGCTCATACCGATAGCGTAGGTACGGCAGAAAGCAATATGGAGTTGTCGCAAAAACGTGCAAATACGGCAGTCGAATATCTTATCGGTAAAGGTATTGCAAAAGACAGACTTGTACCGAAAGGCTACGGAGAGAGTCAACCTGTGGTAGTAGACGCTTTTTTAGCGAAACGATATGGATTTCTTAAAGAAGGCGACATTCTTACTCCCGACTTTATAGCCTCATTACCTGCCGATTATCAGGCGATATGCAATCAGATAAATAGGCGAACGGAGTTCAGAGTATTGCGCACCACATACAACCTCTTCTAACACACTGTAAATCGACTCAGACAAATGAAACAATACCACGACCTACTAAATAAAATTCTCAGTGAAGGAGTATGCAAGCACAATCGCACGGGGACAGACACGATAGGTATTTTCGGACACCAAATGAGGTTCGATCTCAAAGACGGATTCCCGTTGATAACCACTAAGAAACTGCATTTGAAATCCATAATTCACGAGCTACTTTGGTTTCTAAAAGGCGATACAAACGTGAAGTACCTACAAGACAATGGAGTACGTATATGGAACGAATGGGCAGATGCCAACGGTGATTTAGGGCATATATATGGTTATCAGTGGCGTAAGTGGCCGGGATACGATGGAGAAGCTATAGACCAAATAGCCGAAGCCGAACGCACCATCAAGGAAGATCCCGACAATCGCCGTATCATCGTAAATGCTTGGAATGTAGGTGATTTGAAAAACATGAACCTGCCACCCTGCCATGCTTTCTTTCAGTTTTACGTAGCAAACAGACGCTTGAGCTTACAGATGTATCAACGCAGTGCAGACGTGTTTTTGGGAGTTCCGTTCAATATAGCGAGTTATGCCCTTTTACTGCAAATGATGGCGCAGGTTACAAACCTCGAAGCAGGCGAACTCATTCATACACTGGGTGATACGCACATATACGTAAATCATCTCGAACAAGTCAAAGAACAACTCAAACGTGAAATTCGCCCATTGCCACAAATGAAAATAAATCCCGATGTGAAGTCTATTTTCGACTTTAAATACGACGACTTCGAGCTGATAAATTACAATCCACATCCTCATATAGCAGGAGATGTGGCTGTATGACAGATAATTATATCAAAAAGATGAAAATAGGTGTTTTCGACTCCGGATATGGAGGACTTACCATACTCAAAGAGATAAGAAAAGTATTGCCTCAGTATAATTACATATATTTGGGAGACAACGCCCGAACACCCTATGGCACACGTAGTTACGAAGTAGTATACGACTATACTCTGCAATGCGTCAAGCGTCTTTTCGATATGGATTGTTGTCTGATAATAATAGCCTGCAATACGGCTTCGGCAAAAGCTCTACGTACCATACAGCAAAACGATTTGCCGTACATTGCTCCCGACAGGCGTGTATTGGGAGTCATTCGTCCTACTGCCGAGAGTGTCGGCAGCCTCACACAAACCGGCACTGTCGGTATTTTGGGAACTGTAGGTACAATACAATCACACTCTTACGATATCGAGATAAAAAAACTTTTCCCCAGCGTGGAGGTTGTCTCGCAGGCGTGCCCCATGTGGGTGCCCCTGATAGAGAACAATGAGCATCTTACGTCGGGAGCCGACTATTTTATTAAAAAAGATATAGACAGTATTTTAGCTAAAAACAAAAACATTGATACACTGATACTTGGCTGCACTCATTATCCGTTAGTTGCAAAGAGTATCGAAAGATTTGTACCTCAGCATATAAAAGTAGTTACACAAGGTAAAATAGTGGCTTACAGCTTAGAAGACTATCTTACTCGCCACCGTGAGCTTTCGGAGCATTGTTCGCAAGGCGGCAAGGTAGAATTTTTTACTACCGAGTCGGAGCAAAAATTCTCGGAATATGCCTCTATTTTTTGGCAAGAATCTATCGAAGCGAAAACTATTTCACTTAACTGATAATGTGATGATTACAAAAGATAAAGACAAAATAATCATTCTCGGAATCGAGTCGTCGTGCGACGATACGTCGGCAGCCGTACTTGCGAACAACACACTGCTTTCCAACATCATAGCCTCTCAAGCCATTCACCAAGACTACGGCGGCGTAGTGCCTGAGCTCGCTTCTCGAGCACACCAACAAAATATTATACCCGTAGTAGACACTGCGATACGTAGAGCCTGCATAGAAAAGACCGATATAGACGCCGTTGCCTTTACTCGTGGTCCCGGATTGCTCGGCTCGCTTCTGGTAGGAACTTCATTTGCAAAGAGTTTCGCCACCGCACTCAACATTCCATGTATAGATGTCAACCATTTACAAGCGCACGTACTCTCTCATTTCATTGCAGAACAGGGAGTTGTACAAACATTTCCCTCTTTCCCATTCTTATGCCTTTTGGTTTCGGGCGGAAATTCGCAAATAGTGCTCGTACGCGACTATTTCGATATGCAGATAATAGGACAGACGATAGACGATGCTGCCGGCGAGGCTTTCGACAAGTGTGCCAAGATTATGGGATTACCGTATCCAGGTGGACCTCACATAGATAAGCTATCCAAAACGGGCAATCCCGCAGCATTTCACTTCGCTATGCCCAATATAGCCGAGTTCGATTACTCGTTTAGCGGACTGAAGACATCATTTTTATACACTGTAAGAGACCAAGTTAAGGCTAATCCCGATTTTATTGAGCAAAATAAAGCCGATTTGTGTGCTTCGCTACAAAAAACTATCATAGATATCTTGCTAAAAAAGCTAATATCAGCCTCTAAGAAACTGAATATTACGAATATAGCAATTGCGGGTGGTGTCTCTGCCAATTCGGGACTCCGCAACGAACTCATATCTCGAGGCGAAAAGCTTGGATGGCAAGTATTTATACCTAAACCTGCATTCACAACCGACAACGCTGCAATGGTTGCTATAGTGGGGTATTTCAAGTACTTACGCCACGATTTCTGTGCTATCGACGAACCGCCTTTTGCCAGAGTAGAAATATAAAACGCTATGAAACAACCGATAATCGATTTTTTTCGAACATATAAAGGGGTGCTGCTATTCTTCATATCTATGTTTGCAGCTGATATAGTGTGGAAACTCTGTATCTCAGGCGACGAGCAGAGTGCTACTATATTTTTTCTTAAACGATACGATTGGTCTGAGGCTTTCACATTCATTTCTACGATAATAGCCAAGGTGACATACTTTTTTACCTCTATTTTCGATAGTTCGGCTATACTTAGAGAGAATATCATAAGTTTCCCCGAGAGCAAAGGGATAATGATAGTATGGAGTTGCAGCGGAATCAAACAGATGTTTATCTTCCTGATAATAATGGTATTTGCCGACGGGAGATGGAAAAACAAATTGTGGTTTATCCCGATAGGATTACTTATATGTTTCTTTATAAACATATTACGCACCACCACACTGGCACTAATCATAAAAGACCATCACGAGATATTCCCTTTTATGCACCATTATGTACTTAAATATCTGTATTACTGCCTTATATTCATCATTTGGCTACTCTGGGAAGAACGTCTCAAAAATTTTTCTCACACGAAACACTGATTATCAATAAGATAAAAAATAATTATAACCGTCGATAAGAATAAACTATCGCACGGTATTTTTTATACCACTACTCTACTTCATTCTAATAGAAAATACCTATATTGCATAAAAAATAGTACTAAAATATATAAAAGTGAGTATTGCCAACAAATGTAAAACTTCCGAATTTCGCGGAAATTTGGAGAGTTAAATATAGTTTGTATGAAATATATCACAGTTTTAATATTAACTGTGTGTAGTATTGGTATTTATGCAAATACACAAACACACAGACATACCGTATATGGTGTAGTAAAAGATACTGTCGGAGAACCTATAGCTTATGCACAGGTAGCTGTGGTTGGTACCAATGTTACTATATCGACCGGTGTGGGAGGAACATTTAATCTGAAACTCAACAGCGGTAGCTACCGTCTGCGTGTATCGCATCAGAACTACAAGACCAAGACGCTCGAAATAGACGTAACCGAAAACCTCAATCTCAATATTACGCTCGATATGTCCGAAAACGACCTGTCGGAAGTGGTGGTTACTGGTACACAGTCGGAGAAGATGCTCAAAGACGTGCCTGTGATAACACGTGTCATCACAGCCGAACAGATAAAGAGAATAGACCCGCAGGACTTCAAAAATCTGCTCGAGTACGAGTTGCCCGGTTTGCAATTCGGGCGAGCACACGGCTCGGGTCTGCCTACGATATCTTTTCAGGGAATGTACGGGCGTTATCTGCTGTTCCTTATCGATGGAGAGCGTATTGCGGGCGAAGGTGCTTCGGAGACCATAGACTTCAATCGGATAGGGATAGACAATATCGAACGCATCGAGATAGTGAAGGGAGCAATGTCTACACTCTATGGGTCTAACGCCCTGAGCGGTGTCGTCAATATCATTACCAAAAAGGCTAATCGTCCGTTCGTCGGCAATGTGTCAGCTCGTTTATCTCGGTTTTGGGATCAAAAATACTCCCTATCGCTCGGTACGCGTCTGAGGAAATTCTCCGCTCTTACCTCGGCTGTGTACAGTAATCATAAACCTTATGTAATGCCCGATAGGGAAGAGTCCACATTGACTTTTAAGTTGCCCGACGGACGTGATTCTATTATAAAGGTAAAAGACTCGATAGCAGTCAGAGGTTACGAGAATATGTCTATCGAACAAAAGATAGGATATGACTTTACACAGCGTCTTAGTACGGAACTAAAAGTAAACGGATACTTCAACAGGATAAGAGATTTCCTCAACATCGGTCAAAAAGAGAGACATACCGACCGCTTCTGGGGCATTGCCTTCAATGGTAAAGTCAGGTATATCTTCGACGACAATAATATATTGGAAGCCTCCGTCAATCACGACCGTTTTTATAAAGAAGACTATTACCCGATAACAAAACGTATCCGAAGAAATTATGATAATATTCAGAATAACATCAAGTTGAATTACAAACTTTTTTTCCTCGACCGTCATTATCTTAATATCGGAGCAGAGACGTACTCAGAGAGCCTTCTTCATCATCATTTCAAAGACACAACCTCGCACGATGTGCAAAACTATGTACTTTTCGTACAGGACGATTACCAGATAACAGACCGTTTGAGTATCATTGGCGGATTGCGTATGGATATACACTCTCGTTACGGAATGCACTTGAGTCCGAAACTGTCGGCTATGTACAAGCTCGGCAATTTGGCTTTTCGCGGAGGATATGCCGGCGGGTTCCGTTCGCCGTCGCTCAAAGAGCTCTATACCGAATGGAATCATCAGGATATGTTTATGTTGCTCGGCAACCCCAACCTGAAACCCGAGACAAGCAACCAGCTCTCTGTATCTGCCGAGTACACGGTCGGTTCGCTCAATACCTCCGTATCGGGATATTACACACAATACAGAAACCTGATAGTCAATACGAGCATATCCAAGGGACCGGGTCAATACCCCGACCAGACCTACAAAAATGCAGACGGCATATCGAAGGTATTCGGTGCCGACGTTAATATGCAGATTCGCCTCCCGTTTAATATAACCTTACGCGGAGCCTATTCGTATGTAAACGACGATGCGACGATAGACGGACGCCGTTACTCGATGATTCGTCCGCACACGGTTGTTTTGGGAGCAAACTACAAACGTAAGTTCGGCAAATTTATTATTACGAGTGGACTCAATGGCAGATGGCTGAGCGGTATCTCGTATTGGTCGAATGTATTGATTGATGGTAAAAAATCATTAATGATGAGTTATTTCGAGTCGCAGATGATATGGAAACTCAATATAGGTTGTTTCTTCCCGCGAGGTATCAGCCTCAATGTTGGGGTAGACAATCTATTCAACAATATAAGCAAAAACGTATCGAATGACCCATATTCTGTCTTGTCGCGAGGTATGGAACTGATTGCAAATCTATCTATTAATATTGCAGAACTGGTAGGAATCTAAAAAAACAAGAAAAAATAAAATAATTTATATGAGGAAGAAATTATATATATCGATAATTATCGTTGCCGTTGTGCTTGCGGCAGCCATCTTCGGGTATTGTAAATGGGTGTCGCCCACCAAAATAGCCTTCGTCAATTATCAGGCTGCAGCACTGGGCGAATATCACAAATTAAACAACAATTCGTGGATTAAGGTTAAAGAGGTATCTGTCGAAGACCTAAGTAAACTCTCGGGTTACGATATGGTATTTGTCAACGGAATGGGATTGCGTATAGTCGAAGAACAGCGGACTCAACTCCGTAAAATTGCCGAAAAGGGAATACCTATATACACCTCTATGGCTACGAATCCCGATAATAATATTTGTAACCTCGACTCGGCAACAGTATCCGTAATAAAAAAATATATCGGCGGAGGCAGCAAAAAGAATTACCGCAGTCTGCTAAACTATGTGCGTAAGTACATCGATGGCAAAAAGGTATCTGTCTACGACCCCGAACCTCCTGTCGAACAGGCTTTCGACATCATTTATCATCCCTATCTCGGCAACGACGACTCAGCCGACGACCCGGAGTTTAATTCGGTAGCCGACTACGAATCTTGGCTCAAAAAAGAAAAACTCTGGCACGAGGGAGCTTCCAAGATAGTGATTACAGGACAGATAGTAGACCCTCGTGATTTGATATTGGCTCTCGAGAAAGCGGGTATGAATGTCTATCCGATAGCGGCATACAGGAAGCTGCAAGAGTATATCACCGAGATAAATCCCGATATGGTCATCAACCTGCCTCACGGGCGTATGGGCGACGATATGGTACAATGGCTTGAGGCACGCAATATACTCCTCATCACGCCTCTTACCGTAACACGCCTTGTAGACGAGTGGGAGAGCGACCCTATGGGTATGTCGGGCGGATTCCTCTCGCAGAGTGTGGCTATGCCCGAGATAGACGGCGGCATACGCTCTTTTGCACTGTTTGCACAGTACAAAGACAAAGAAGGCTATCAGCACTCGTTTGCCGTTCCCGAGAGGTTAGAGACGTTTGTCGAGACGGTAAAGAACTACCTGGCACTGAAAACTAAGCCGAACAGCGAAAAACGCGTAGCTATCTATTACTACAAAGGAGCAGGACACGGTGCCGTGATGAGTGCAGGAGGAATGGAGGTGGCTCCTTCTCTGTATAACTTGCTCAAACGCCTCAAAGCCGAAGGATATAAAGTAGACAATCTGCCTGCTAATCATAAGGAATTCGAAAAAATGATAATGGAGCAGGGTGCCGTTCTCGGTGTTTATGCCGAGGGGGCAATCGCCGAGTTTATGAAAAAAGGTAACCCTCTGCTTATCAGTAAACAAGATTACGAGGCGTGGGTAGCCAAGAGCCTTCGCCCCGACAAGTACAAAGAGGTAGTAGACGCCAATGGCGAGTTCCCCGGACAATATATGGCTACCGCCGACGGTAAGCTCGGCATTGCTCGCGTACAGTTCGGTAATGTCGTAGTGCTCCCGCAGAACGCCGCAGGGTCGGGTAACAACGCTTTCAAGATACTGCACGGTACCGATGCAGCTCCGCCTCATCCATATATTGCCTCGTATCTGTGGACGCGTTATGGCTTCGGAGCCGATGTGCTTATGCACTTCGGTACGCACGGTAGCCTCGAGTTTACTCCTCACAAACAGATTGCTCTGTCGAGCAACGACTGGCCTGACAGATTGGTAGGTCCCGTTCCACACTTATATATATATACTATCGGTAATGTCGGCGAAGGTATCATCGCCAAAAGACGTTCGTATGCTACTCTTACCTCGTATCTTACGCCGCCGTTCCTCGAAAGCAATGTACGCGGACTGTATCGCGAACTTACCGAGGCTCTGAAAATCTACAACAACGATTTGGAAGATTACACTGCTAAGCAAAGCAAAAATAAAACGTCTCCCAAACCATCGGACAAGTCCGTGCCTGCCGAACTGCAAAAAGCGTCGCTTGCCGTCAAGCGATATGCCGTCAAACTCGGTATTCACCGCGACCTCGAACTCGACAGCGTTCTCTCCAAGCCGTATACCGAACAGGAGATACGACGCATCGAAAACTTTGCCGAAGAGATAGCCACCGAAAAGATAACCGGACAGTTATATACAATGGGTGTACCTTACGAGCCTGCCCGTATCACGTCGTCGGTATTCGCTATGGCTACCGACCCGATAGCTTACAGCCTCTGGTCGCTCGACAAGATAAAGAAACGCACCTCGATAGATGCTGCCGAAGATAAGGCTTTATTTACGAAACAATATCTGAACCCCGCACGCGAGGTAGTCAGTAAACTACTCAAGCAGCCTTCGTTGGCGACAGACGAGTTTATCTGTCGTACGGCAAAGATAACTGCCGACGAGCTCAGGCTTGCACGTGAATATGCCGAAGCAGGTAACCGTCCCCGTAGTATGATGGCAGCTATGATGGGTATGAGCGGGTCGAAAAAAGGCAATGCTATGTCGAAGGGTATGATGACAAAAGGAATGACCGACGGACGCAAGCAAGGTAATATGCCCCACGCTATGTCGAAGGATATGCCCAAAGGGCAGCACCCACAAAATATGCCGAAGCAACAACCGCAATCGATGGGAGGCTCTATGCCGCAGTCGGCAAGTCACCCTGTGAATATGCCTAAGTCGGGAAAATCCACATCGGCAGCCAAGCCTCAGCACCCTGCCGATATGGGCAAAAAAGCTGCAAACGCTAAGGGCGGTGGTATGCCGTCTAATATGATGGCGGCAGGAGGCTCTATGCCCGAACCCAAAAACTACTCCAAGCAAGACAAACAGCTCTTCGAGGCTATACTCGAGATAGAGCGTACTGTGAAAAACGTAGGCAAATACAGACAATATCTTACCGAAAGCCCCGAAGCCGAAATGCGAAGCAATATCAATGCTTTGGCGGGTGGTTATACGTCGCCGTCGCCCGGTGGAGACCCGATAGCCAACCCCAACTCGTTGCCTACCGGACGCAACCTCTACTCTATCAACGCCGAGGCAACACCTTCGGAGGCTGCTTGGGATAAGGGTATAAAGTTGGCAAACAATACTATACGCCTCTATCGTGAGCGTCATAACGGAGAATATCCCCGCAAGGTAGCTTATACTCTGTGGTCTGGCGAATTTATCGAGACCGAAGGTGCTACCATAGCGCAGATATTGTATATGCTCGGTGTAGAGCCTATACGCGATGCTTTCGGTCGAGTGTCGGATATACGACTTATCCCCTCGGCAGAGATTGGTCGCCCGCGTATCGACGTCGTGGTACAGACCTCGGGACAGCTGCGAGACTTGGCTGCATCGCGTCTATTTCTCATCAATAGGGCAGTAGAGATGGCTGCCGAAGCCAAAAATGACGAATACGACAACCTTGTGGCAAAGGGAGTAGCCGAAGCACAACGTACGCTGCTCGACAACGGACTGTCGCCAAAAGAAGCCAAAGAGATTGCCACGTACCGCATCTTCGGCGGACTTAACGGCAACTACGGCACAGGTATACAGGGTATGGTAGAGAGCGGCGACCGTTGGGAGAAAGAGTCGGAGATAGCCGATACTTACATCAATAATATGGGTGCTTTCTACGGTAGCGAGAAAAATTGGGAGCAATTCCGAAAATTTGCTTTCCGTGCGGCTCTCACACGCACCGATGTGGTGATACAGCCTCGCCAGAGTAATACTTGGGGAGCTCTCAGCCTCGATCACGTCTATGAGTTTATGGGAGGTATCAACTTGGCGGCACGCAACGTTACGGGCAAAGACCCCGACGCTTACCTGAGCGACTACCGCAACCGTAGCAATGTAAGGATGCAGGAGGTCAAAGAGGCTATCGGCGTAGAGGCTCGTACGACTATACTCAACCCCACTTATATCAAAGAGAAGATGAAGGGCGAAGCCTCCTCGGCTGCCGTCTTTGCCGAGACTGTACGCAATACGTACGCTTGGAACGTGATGAAGCCTGCGGCTATCGACAACGAACTGTGGGACGAGATTTACAACGTATACGTAAAAGACAAGTTCGACCTCGGCGTCAAAGAGTTTTTCGAAAAGCAAAACCCTGCTACTATGCAGGAAATCACTGCCGTTATGCTCGAAACCGTCCGCAAAGGATATTGGAAGGCAACCGACGAGCAGATACGCGACATCGTCGCCGAGCACACTCGGTCTGTAAAACAGTTTTCGCCTTCTTGCTCGGGCTTCGTCTGCGACAACGCCAAGCTCAAAGATTTTATTGCCTCACATACCGACCCCGCTACGGCAAAGGACTATAAACAGAGCATAGCACAAGCCAGAGAGGTCGCCGTGGCAGATAAGGACGCCAAGAATGTCGTTTTGCAAAAAGATAATGCCGACAACCCTGCTGTCGACGACTCCAAAACCAATAGCGGTGCTATCCTGCTCGTGATGGCGATAGCTATTGTCGTACTGTTGGTAACATTTGTAATTATCAGAAAAAGAAAAAAATAAAAACATTTTATAAAATCATAAACAAAATAAAAAAAGTTAAAATTATGAAGTTAAAATCTTATTTTACTGCAGCACTTTTTGTGTGCCTGACACTTGGATTGGCAACGTCTTGTAAAGAAAAAGACCCAGTCAAAGAAAGTTTTTCTCTATCGAAAGGAGAGGTTAAAATAGGTCTACGACAGACTATTCGTGTGAAAATCATAGGTAATAGTACCTACCAGACAACTCCAAGCAGCGAAGGTATTGTAGATGTTAAAGTGAACAATACCAATATTTTCATCACGGCTCTCGACAAAACGGGTGAAGTAGTCGTTACCGTCAAAGACGCTCAAAACACCAAGTATACAAAAAACATAAAAGTTACCGTACAAGAAAATCTTGTAACTGTAAGAGATACGACTGTTATAAATGCGTCGGCATCTGACAAATGGGTATACTTCTCTTTTCTTAGTGGAAATATTATAGCCATAAATAAAAACGGTACTACTGACATCCCAAGTGGAAACGACTGGGATATAGCTTTTTGTAGATTTTATTCGCGTACCAATAGTGGTAAAAGCAATAGCGACAACAACGGCAAAGGCGGAGCGTTTATGACTGACGCTAAAAGTTTAGACGAACTCACAAAAATACCTGATGAAAATAGTTTTGTGATAGACAAATTAGATACAATTATGCCTCAGATGAAAATAGTCAAAACAGCTACCAATAAAGAACTTAACAAATGGATTGATGTGAATATATCGCAGATGCCACCGAAAACGACTCTAAACAAAACTAATGTGTTTGTGGTAAGATGTGCCGACGGTAAAACTTTTGCAAAAATCAAATTTTTAGACTATAAAAACGACGAAGACCAAAAGTATTATCCCAAATTCGAATACGAATACCCATTCGTCGGAAAATAAATTCAAAAACGACATCATTTGTTTTAGTTTTTAAGTATTGAACTCTTGTATGGAGTGAGATAGCTCTATACAAGAGTTTTTCGTCAAAACTATAGCTGCCATTTTCATTTTAATGGACAATATATTGCTGATACTCTCCCTGTTGGCATTGGCGAAAAGCCTTTTTATGACGGCTCTTTTACCCAATCGTTGGTATAGGCTCGGCTTTTGTCTGCTGCTTGGTATTTTTGTCTTCGTCTCGCACGGCTATGCCATAGAGCTCAACAAACTGCAAGTACAGCAATTGCTCTCCACACAAGACTCGTTGCTCGATATATCGTTCGTAGTGATGATAGACAGTATCCTGTCGGTCTACTTCTGTGTGGCTCGCCTTGGCGGTAGCGATAGCAGCAGCAAGGTCAAACGGTATATGTCGGTTTTGCGTTATATGCCGTCTCTGTTGGTTTTCCCTGCCGTATTTTACATTCACGTCAACCTGTTCTTTTCTATTGTTGCTACCGACTTTATGCTCATAACGTCAGGTTGGGCGTTGTTCGTCGTTCTGCTGTTCGTTGTCGCTTCGTTGTTTATGCGGCGGCTGTTTGCAGAGAAAGAGTTGCCCATAGAGATAATCCTCATACTTACTCTGCTGTTGTTTATGCTCACGGTGTGCGGTACGGTGTTTCACCCTTCGGCTACGGTCTACGGCAACGGTACGCCTGTCGATTGGATAGAGTGTATTACAACTTTGGGTCTGTTGATTTTCATTATGTTGGCAGGTTATATTTTTAGTAATATTCGAAAAACAATAAAAAGAAAAAAAAATAATATTTTTGTATGAAATACGTTTCGAACGTACTGTTCTGGATTTCGAACGGGCTGTTGGTGCCCGTCATAGTAGGCTTACTATACTTTTTTGTCAATAGTATTCTGTTGTTGGGTATTTTTTTCAATCAATATCTCACCCACTCCAAACAGACCAAACTGCTCAAAAAAACATTGGACTCACTCCGAGCCGACGATATGGAAAAACTCAAGGTGGAGGCAGGCAAGCTCCCCCAGAGTAATTTCACAGGTTTCTTGTGCAATATAGTAGAGGCACCGAGCAAGGCGTACTCCAACCGTCTGCTTGCAGACTACGAGGTAAGAGCCGATGCCGAACTCGGCAAATACAAGCTACTCACTAAGTTCGGTCCTATACTCGGACTGATGGGGACGCTCATACCTATGGGACCTGCTCTGGCAGGGCTGGCTACGGGCGACGTCGCCTCTATGGCGTACAATATGCAGATAGCCTTTGCCACCACTGTCGTAGGGCTGTTTGTAGGGGCTATCGGTTATGTGCTCTTGCAGATAAAGCAACGATGGTTCGTTGCTGAACTCGCCGACCTCGAGTTTATAGCCGACCTCAAAGAACAAAACACCTCAAACACTACCGACAAATAGCTATGCGACGAACAAACCGATTGATAAAAAACTCTGCCGACGACCACGACCCCGTTTCTATGCTGACGAATCTGTTCGATGTGGCAATGGTCTTCGCCGTGGCTCTGATGGTGGCGATGGTAGTCAAATTCAATATGACAGAGATTTTCTCGAAAGAAGACTACACTATCGTCAAAAACCCGGGCAAAGACAATATGGAGATAATCACCAAAGAGGGACAGACAATAAACCGATACAAGCCTTCCGAAAATCAGGAAAGTACAGGCAAAAAAGGACGTAAAGTCGGTGTAGCATACGAGCTGGAGAACGGCGAGATAATATACGTCCCCGAATAAAATTAACCTCGTTTCACAGAATAAAAATTAATCATAAATATATATATAATTCAATCAGGAAAAAAGATACCGATTTTAATCGTAAGAGAGTTACTGATGCACTCTCCGAATTTCCGAGAATCGAAATCTGTTATTAAGTTATAAATTAAATAAAAAAATAATCAATCAAAAAATGAACAAACAAATCTATCGCATACTTATGGTATGCACATTCGCTGTGGCTCTTGTTGCCACAGGCTGTAAGAAACAAACACCTATCGTAGACAACGGTTTTAAATTATCTAAAAATGCCGTACAAATAGAAGTCAACAAGACAACTAAGGTGGATATTGTCGGTGATGGCACCTATAGTGCGGCATCGGGTGATGCAAATATTGCCGATGCAAAGGTAGAGGGTAAAACTGTTGTAATATCCGCAAAAGATAAAGTGGGCGAAACAGTTATCAAAGTGTTTGATGCGAAAAACAACTCACAGAAGGTACAGGAAATAAAAGTTACCGTTACTCCGAAGTCTACTAACCCCAATGATATCCCCGACGGTGCAGTAATAGAAAACGGGGTGCTTATAAGCTGGGACTGCGACAAAATACCTGCCGACGGACATATCACAATACCCGCTTCGGTAACTGAAATTGCCGAAGGGGTATTCTACAAATGTTATTCACTGAAGTCCGTTACATTCAACGATAGCCTGAAATCTATCGGAGTAAGTGCATTTTCGGGATGTACCTCTTTGGAGAGTATAGTTTTCGCAAAGGGACTGACCTCTATCGGCAAAAAAGCATTTTATAACTGCAGTGTCCTCAAGGAAGTAAAACTTCTCGACAATGTGGAGAAAATCGAAGAATCGGCTTTCGAATTCTGCGACGCCTTGCAAAAGATTAGTTTATCGCCTGCCCTCAAAGAGATAGGTGACAGAGCTTTTGCAGGTTGCCCGATAACTTCCATCGTTATCCCCGCTAAGGTTGGTAAGATAGGTTACGGTATATTCTCCACCTGCGAAAAGATTACCTCCATCGATGTGGAAGGAGCCAATCCCAATTTCGTATCTGCCGATGGAGTGCTTTTCAGCAAAGACAAGACGAGACTCTTGCAGTATCCTGCGGCTAAGTCTGCAACATCGTTTGCTATTCCCAACTCTGTAAAGAAAATAGACAAAGAGGCTTTCTACGGCTGCAATAGACTGACGTCCATAACTATTCCGAACAGTATTACCCGAATAGAAGATGCTACTTTTTACGATACAGGCATTACCTCGATAGAGATACCGAATAGTGTTACTTACATAGGCGAACACGCTTTCAGCCAGACTAAACTCACCTCTGTCAAATTGCCCGAAAGCGTGGCTTCTCTCGGAGATAACGTCTTTGCCAATAACGACGATTTGACTCGAATAGAGCTCAACGGTAAAATAACCAAAATACCCATAAATGCTTTCTATCAGTGCGAAGCTCTTACTACTATTGTTTGGGGTATCAATTCGAATGTTACCGAAATAGAAGACGGAGCTTTCTATTCGTGCAGCGAACTGACATCGCTTGACTTCCCGTCGAAGTTGACAACAATCGGAAAACTTGCTTTTAGCGACTGTATCGCAATTACATCGATACATTTACCAGCAAAAGTTGCTTCTGTCGGCGAAAAGGCTTTTGCCATTATGTATGCCGTAACGAATATTAAATGTGATGCCGTGCAGCCGCCTAAACTCGGTAGGTCTGTATTTGAACGTATCGGTGAAGACCACGAGGATGAAAAAGTAAAATTGACCGTGCCGAAAAACTCGAAAACTGCTTATAGCAAAGTAGACCAATGGAAAGATTTCGATATTGCCGAAGAGCAATAAAGCAAAGACAACAAATACTTTAATATTCAATTATTTATGCTTGCAGAGACACTCATATCGAGCGTCTCTGCTTTTTCTCCTATCACACCTGCTACACCTCTACTTTTATCTGCCATCTTTAAGCGCTTCAACAGTTTTAGTTTAACGATTCAACACTTAGTAAGAGCGTTTTTTACAGAATAGAAGGCTCGAAAAAAGAGAAAATCGGCTCTGAGTAAGAAAGGTGGAGCACTCCTCCAAATTCGCTCTATTCATTGAATCGGTAAATTATAATATTATTTGTTGGCCGATAAAAGTTTTGAGTTAGAAAAAAGGAGTTGGTTTCATTTAGAAGATAAGTCCCTTAATTTAATTCTGCTTGTCCCAACAAAACAGAATCAAACAATGCCCAAAAGTAATCATTTTATCGGGCAGCAATAAAACAAAAAAGCACCGTCTATTGTAGATATGATTTTTTTTCATATCTTTGCCGTAAAATATTTCGTAAACCTTTTTATTAATTTAAAAATCATATAGTGAATTATGGAAGTTACAATTCAATGCATCAAGTTCGATGCCACAGACAAACTAAGAGATTACATCAACAAGAAAATGTCGAAGCTCGACAAGTTTTTCGACAAAGCCATATCGGCAACTGTCTACTTGAAAGTTACAAAACCCGAGTCGGTCGACAACAAAGAGGCTGAAATTACCATCAATGCTCCGAATGCCAAGCTATTCGCATCGAAAATAGCGAACTCTTTCGAACAAGCAGTCGACGAATGTATCTCGGCTCTCGAAAGGCAAGTAGAAAAGAACAAAAATAAAGGCAACTAAGCAACTCGTCTAAACCGTTAAAAACATAGAAATTATATGACTACACAAGATTTTATAGATAGAGAAAATAAATACGGAGCCCACAACTACCATCCGCTACCGGTAGTATTGGAACGTGGCAAAGGAGTCTATCTTTGGGACGTAGATGGGAAGCGTTACTTCGACTTTTTATCGGGGTATTCGGCTCTAAGCCAAGGACATTGCCATCCTAAAATAGTAGAAGCTCTCAAACGTCAAGCCGACATACTTACTCTTACGTCGCGAGCCTTTTACAGCAATCTCTTAGGCGAATTTATGGAGAAGACCACCAAGTTATTCGGTTACGATAAACTATTGCCGATGAATACGGGCGCCGAAGCCGTAGAGACAGCTCTCAAACTTGCTCGCAGATGGGGATACGATGTCAAAGGTGTACCCGAAGGAAGAGCTAAGATAGTAGTGTGTTCGGAAAATTTCCACGGACGTACTATCACTATCATTTCTATGAGTACCGATCCCAGTAGTTACGGTGGCTATGCTCCTTTTACCGAGGGTTTTATCAAAATACCATACAACGATGCCTCGGCACTCGAGAAAGTCATAGGCGACCCAAATATAGTCGGTTTCCTTCTCGAACCCATTCAGGGAGAGGCAGGTGTGGTTGTACCCGACGAAGGCTACCTTAAAACCTGCTACGATATATGCAAGAAACACAATGTACTGTTCGTTGCCGACGAAATACAGAGCGGTATAGGACGTTCGGGAAAAATGTTGGCATGCGATTGGGAAGGCGTACGCCCCGATATCTTGGTGCTCGGTAAAGCTTTATCGGGCGGCATATCGCCCGTATCGGCAGTACTTGCCGACGACGAGATAATGCTCACAATAAAGCCCGGTGAACACGGCTCTACATACGGAGGCAATCCTCTTGCCTGTGCAGTAGCTATAGCGGCTCTCGATGTGGTAAAAGACGAGAAACTCGCCGAAAATGCCCAACGTATGGGCGAAATATTCAGAAGCGAAATGGCTCGCATCGACCACAAAATGATAAAACAGGTACGAGGCAAAGGACTCATCAATGCAGTAGTAACCGAGCCGATAAATAATATCAAGGCTTGGGATATATGTATCATGCTACGCGACAAAGGATTGCTCGCAAAACCCACACACGAACACATTATAAGATTCACACCACCTCTAATAATCAACGAATCGGAGATGTATGAGGCTATAGGAATCATTAAAGATGTATTCAAAAGCATTTAAACTAAAAAGGTAACTCAAATACGGGTTACCTTTTTAAATCACACATAAGCCTATAGACCGGCAATATAATACAAATACGCGAGGTATTGATGCAATTATTTTCACGTTCATATTTGAGAAAAATATTATCTTTGCAGAATCTTGATTCTACAGATATAAAAGCACATCCGTAATGCCTATTGCCCTGATAATTACATTTGCTATATTAGGTATAGCCCTTATAGTATTGGAAATATTCTTCTTACCCGGCACCACCATAGCAGGTGTAGCCGGAGGGCTTTTTTTAGTTGCATCGGTGTGGGTATCTTTTGCATCGTTTGGCAACGATATAGGATGGTATACGATAGGAATAATCGCTTTGATGCTCACCGTATCGATATATCTTTTCGTAAAACTCGGAGTAATGGACAAAGTATCTCTTAAAACAGAAATAGATTCTAAGTTAGATGCTAAAAATCAATTCGTACAGGTCGGCGACAGAGGTACGGCTTCGTCGCGCTTAGCCCCTATGGGTAATGCAGATATCAACGGACAAATGGTGGAAGTAAAGTCTATCAACGGCTTTATCGATGTCGATGCCGATATAGAGGTAGTATCTGCCGATAAACAAGAGATATTGGTAAGGCAAATAGTTTAATAAGTATATTTTTTCAGATAATCAATTAAATACAAATAAAACAATTATGGAATTATTAGTGTTGGGAGGAGCAATTCTTGCTTTGGTATTGCTCATAATTTTTTTCTATTTTGTTCCTATACTTTTGTGGATCAACGCAAAAGCAGCAGGAGTAAACATCTCTTTATTGCAACTTTTCCTGATGAGACTCAGGAAGGTACCCGCTCCTGTAATAGTAAACGCTATGATAGAGGCACATAAAGCAGGTCTGCTCGATATCAGACGTGACGATTTGGAGGCTCACTATCTTGCCGGCGGACACGTCGAAAAGGTGGTACATGCCCTTGTATCTGCCTCTAAAGCAAATATAGACCTGTCGTTCAAGATGGCTACAGCTATCGACCTTGCCGGACGTAACGTATTGGATGCCGTGCAAATGTCGGTGAACCCAAAAGTAATTGATACTCCAATCGTTACCTCTGTAGCAAAAGATGGCATACAGCTTCTGGCAAAGGCTCGCGTCACTGTCCGTGCCAATATACGTCAGCTTGTCGGAGGAGCAGGCGAAGAGACAATATTAGCTCGTGTGGGCGAAGGTATAGTTTCGTCGATAGGTTCGGCTACGTCGCATAAACTTGTGCTCGAGAACCCCGACTCGATATCGAAACTCGTACTAAGCAAAGGACTCGACGCAGGTACTGCTTTCGAGATACTATCGATAGATATTGCCGACGTAGATGTGGGTAAAAATATCGGAGCCAATCTGCAAATGGACCAGGCTGAAGCAGATAAAAATATAGCTCAAGCCCGTGCCGAAGAACGACGCGCTATGGCTATCGCTCTCGAACAAGAGATGAAAGCAAAAGCACAAGAAGCAAAGGCAAAAGTCATTGAGTCTGAGGCACAAGTACCATTAGCCATGGCTGAAGCATTCCGCAACGGTAATCTGGGAATAATGGACTATTATCGAATGAAAAACATAGAAGCAGATACCGCTATGCGCGACTCTATCGGCAAACCCAATAACAATCAGTCGCCTACGAACAACACAAATAAATAATAACTATAAAAATTTATCTATCTCAGAGATATGGAGCATACCGAATGTATGTTCCATATCTTTTTGTTTCATTATACCATAGCCTTTTTATAATATCCAAATTTAACTAACAATTGCAGGAGTCAGAATTTATACCTAACTTTGCGACGACTTACAGTAAACCAATATAGAATTAATATACAATGCAATACGACAAAATACTTGTTCTCGACTTTGGCAGTCAATACAATCAGCTCATAGCTCGCAGGATACGCGAGATGGGTGTCTTTTCCGAACTTTTGCCCCATACCATTACGGCAGACGAAATATCGAAGATGAACGACGTCAGAGGAATAGTCTTTTCGGGAGGTCCGAGGAGCGTTTACGAAAAAGATGCCTTTACGTGCGACCCAAAACTATTCGACCTCGGCATACCAATCCTCGGCATTTGCTACGGTATGCAGCTCACCTCGAAGCACTTCGGTGGTACCATAGGCAGAGGGGCTACCAAAGAGTACGGTAAGATGGGAATAAATATTGTAGACCGTTGTATGCTGTTCGACCGGCTGCCCGAGCACCAAGACGTATTTATGAGCCATAGCGACTCTGTTACCGAGTTGCCCGTCGGATTCAAACTCGTTGCCAAGAGCGACAACGGCATAGTAGCCTCTGTGTGCAACGAAGAGAGACGTATATACTGTGTGCAGTTCCACCCTGAGGTAAGGCATTCGGTTTACGGCAACGATATAATCAAAAATTTTGTATTCAAAATATGTCGTGCCCAAAACAATTGGACGATGGGCAATTATATAGATATGCAGGTCGAAGAGATACGCCGCACGGTGGGCGACCGCAAGGTGCTTTGCGGGCTTAGCGGTGGAGTAGATTCCACTGTTGTAGCCGTATTGCTGCAAAAAGCCATTGGACGACAACTCACCTGTATGTTTATCGACCACGGATTGCTGCGTAAGAACGAAGGCGAGCAGGTAATGCAGACCTGTGGCGACTTGTTTGGCATCAATGTGGTGAGAATCGACGCCAAGCAGAGATTCCTCAGTAAACTCGAGGGAGTAGCCGACCCCGAGAAAAAACGTAAAATCATCGGCGGAGAGTTTGTCTACTGTTTCGACGAGGAGTCGAAGAAACTCGGAGAGTTCGACTTTTTGGCACAAGGCACGCTATACAGCGATGTCGTCGAAAGCGGCACCAATACGGCACAGACTATTAAGACACATCACAATGTAGGCGGGCTACCCAAAGATATGAAGTTCAAGCTGATAGAGCCGCTCCGCAAGCTATTCAAAGACGAGGTACGTGCTCTGGGCGAAGCCCTCGGTATCCCTCACGATATAGTGTGGCGGCAACCATTCCCCGGACCGGGGCTTGCCATACGTATCATCGGCACCATCACCGACGAACGCCTCGAGATAGTACGCAACAGCGATGCAATACTTCGCCAAGAGATAGTAAAAGCAGGATTAGACAAAGATATATGGCAATATTTCACGGTGCTTACCAATATACAGAGCGTCGGTGTAATGGGCGACGAGCGAACATACGATTACGCCATTGCCATCAGAGCGGTTACCTCGATAGACGGTATGACTGCCGAATGGGCACGAATACCTTACGACGTACTCGAGACGGTGAGCCGCAGGATAGTAAACGAAGTCAAAGGCGTCAATCGTGTCATATACGATATTACCTCCAAGCCGCCCGCAACGATAGAGTGGGAATAAACAACCGTCGGGGGCAAATGTCTTAACAGACAATATCTATTTGCGTCGGATTACGAGCAGCATTACAAACATAAAAAAGCTATTGAGCAACAATAGTTCATATCCAAATTTGTAATCGAAAAAATACATTGTACCGGCAGATACCGCATAAGTAAGAAGGGGTGAAAGTATTGCCGCCAAAGGCAGTATTCGGTCTTTGATTTGCCATCGGGTGAAAAGCCCAAAGGCAAATAAGCCCAGAAGCGGACCGTATGCGTAACCGACTATGGTATATATGGTATCGAGAAGATTCTGATTTTTAATACTATCGAACATCAATATAACCAATACGAAAACGACACAGGTAGCTAAATATACTATTTGTCGGAGTCTTACCGAACTGTTTTCGTTGTCGGTATGGCGGAGGATATCTACGAAAAAGATAGTAGCAATACCGGTCATAGCCGAATCTGCCGAGTTGAATGTAGCAGCTATAATACCTACTACGAACATTATAGCCACAACAGGCAGAAAATAGTCGGCTGCAAACATCGGTACCAACGAGTTTAGATTCTCGGGCAGTACTATGCCCGATTGCGTCGAAAATATTATCATAAGAGCACCGAGAAAGAGCAGAAGAAGATTGAACGGTACGAAACAACTGCCATACAGCAACATATTCTTCCGAGCTTCCGACAGATTACGGCAAGAGAGAGTCGTCTGCATCATATCTTGCGATAGCCCTGTCATGGCGACGACTATAAATATCCCGCTGAAAAACTGTTTGAAGAAATTCCTATCGCTCACAAAATCGTCGATGACAAACGTTCGGCTCAGACCACTGCCCACTACCCTACCGACCGACTCGGATAGCGACCAGCCCGACAAATGCATCATATTGGCTATCATCAATATTATGGTAACGATAAGCACAAGCGACTGTAGGGCATCGGTAAATACTATGGTCTTGATACCGCCACGAAACGTATACAACCAAATCATACACACACATATAACGACGGTAAGCCATATCGGGATATTCCACGACGCGAACAAGAATGTATGTAGCACAAGTACCGCCACATATAGTTTCGAGGCAGAGGTAACAATCTTCGATACAATGAAAAACCAAGCTCCCGTACGATGAGTATTACTGCCGAAACGCTCTCTGAGATAGCCGTATATCGACGTCAGATTGTTGCGATAGAATATGGGGAGAAGCACTGTGGCTACCACTATGTAACCGACTACAAAGCCCAGACACATTTGCAGGTATGTAAACTTGGCGGTAGCCACCATAGCCGGTACTGCCACAAGCGATATACCCGATACCGAAGAGCCTATCATACCGAAAGCCACAAGGTACCACTTCGAGCGACGTGAGGCTACGAAAAAATCGTTGTTGCTACGGCTGTGGCGTGAGGTGAAATACGAAAACAACATCAATACAGCCAAATAGCCTACGATTACAAGTATTACAGTTAGTTGCGACATATATATTATTTTTGTACGGCAAGCAAAATTAATACTATTTCCAAATATGACGCACGAAAAAGACAGTGTACGTGGCGAACAACCAATACTATCGGATGAAAATATTTCTTTGAAAAAAATCAATATTCTTGTTTTGTAAGAAAAAATTGCTACTTTTGTAGCAGTTATTATTAAATATATTACTAATCGCCCTTGGGGGCACAAAAAAAATTTTATCATGGCTATATTTTATAATAAGATTCAAAGACGAAATCCGTCGTTGAAGAAGGACGAAACGAAATTGTGGTATCCTGTGTTGCGTCGAGTAGACCAGGTGAAAGAGAAAGAGGTGGCAAAACAAATTGCCGACGAGACGACACTAAACCCGAAAGAAGCCGAAATGGCTGTAGCTCAGTTGAAGAAAGTGCTTATCAATGCACTCACAAATGGCAATAGCGTACAACTTGGCGATTGGGGCTCGTTCTATCTTTCTATCAGTAGTAAAGGGTCAGAAAAAGAAGACGACGTCAGTTCCGACAATGTAAAAAAAATCAACATCCGTTTCAAACCGGGCAAGGAGCTTAAAGAAGCTATCGAAAAAGCACAGTTTAGAGACGCTGCGGCATTGACCGAGAAGGCTCACAAAAAGAAGTGATTGCTTGTCTCAAAGAGAGTAAGATGGGTATCTGCGAAAATGTAGATACCCGTCTTTATTTATATAGATAACTATCTGTAAAAATATACTTAGTTATCTATGAGAATATGGATAACTATCTACAAAAATATACTTAGTTATCTATGAGAATATAGATAACTATCTACAAAAATATACTTAGTTATCTCCGATGATATAGATAACTATCCATAAAAACATACTTAGTTTTCTACGAAGACACGGATAACTATCTACAAGATTTGAGGAAACACAAACTTAACTAATCTTGAACCTAAAAGGACATAAAACAAAAGAGCGAAGTACCCTCTGACGGCACTCCGCTCCTTTTCTATGATATCCCTTGCGGGAGATTATCTGACAATAAGTTTCATCGCCTTACCGTCGATTTTCACGATATAAGTACCTTGACTATAACCTGTAATATTTACTGTTTCGCCCGAGCGATAACCGACATCGGAGTAAACCTTTTTGCCCGAAAAAGTAAATATTTCGAGCGTGCCGCTGCGGTTGACACTGAACGAATCGGTAGCCGGATTAGGCGATATTATGATACTTTCGGTATCGGCTAAGTCGGTATCGGTGGTGGTATTTTCGAACTTCAACCACAGAACGATAAATTCGCTCTCACCTTTGATAGTACGACGCAGTACGATATTGCTCTTGCCTGCCTTATGAGCGGTAATCTTGAGCCTTATGCCGACCACAGAGATGTCTGCAAGGGTATTGTCTGCCCCATCGGTGATAGCATACTCGATACTTGCTCCCTTCGTGTCGACGGCGGGCAGTAGGGTATTGAGATTTACCATCTTTGTTTTGCCCACTTCGGCAGATACGGTATCGGCAAACGTTGTTAACGGTCGGTCGCCGCCGAAGTCGTCCATACAGAAGTAGGTGGGTATGGTAGTACCATATTGGTTGTGGCGATTGCCGTCCATAGTAAAGGTAACATTTTTTACTACACCCAAGCTACGTAGGTCGAGCCACTGCCACGACTCTATCAGATAGTGGTCGGCGGGGTTCGACGAACGATAGTCGGCGAGATAGAATTCTACCGATTTGCCGTTGTCTGCCTTAGCCGTCAGTTTGACCCAGTCGCCGGTAGTGAATGGTGTATTTGCATCTTGTTTACCGTTGCTGTTTGTACCCGCACCGTGTAAGGATACATATTTTACCCAAGCATTGTTTGTAACATAACAACCTCTGATGCTATCGCCTTGAGGCTTGTGTGTAGGTACTACCATAGTGTGTCCCATCACGTGTGACGGATATACTACGGCATAGTTCGACGAACCGTTTACACCGTGTCCTACAACGGAGTTGAACTGGTCGGTGATAAGTGTCGACATATCGAACGATGTGCTTGTCTTATTCGAATAACCGAAGAGTCCCCAAGTCTGAGAATGTGGTATCATCGAATTGGCGAATGAGTACGAACCGCTATAGAAGGTATTTTTATAGTTAGGTACGGTATCGCCCCACCAGTAGCTTTCGGCAGGCAGATAGAGGTCGTCGAAAGTAGCGACCTTAGCCGTTCCACGCACGGTAACCACAATCTTGGCTTTGTGAGTATTGCCCCAAGCGTCTGTAACTGTAAGAGTGAAGACATCGGTCTTTTGTGCCGTCAGATTGAGTTTGTCGGTGCTGCTCAGAGTATCTCTATGGGCGTTGGTCCACGAATATGTATATGGCACTACACCTCCGTTGATATTGGCTCCGAGTATAATAGACATATTCTCGTTTACGATAGTGTCTGCGGGCAGTGTAGAGGTTAGAGGTTGCGGAGCTCCGCTGAAATCGTCGATCATAATATTGCCCGTACCTTGCAGCACGACAGTAGTAATCTTACCGAATGCTTTGAGGTCGATAAATACCCATTTACCTGCGGTAGCCGACAATGTACGCGAACCTACTTTTACGGTTCCTTTATAGGCATTGAGGCTTACGGCGGTATCCGATTTGAAATAGAAACCTGTGAGCGTCAGCCCTTCTGTGCTGTTGTTTATCGTTACCGAGACGCTATCTCGTACGAGCTTGGCGGCTTTGTGGTTGTTGCTACCTTGTCCGTCGGTGATGGGTTTCACCTCGAAGCCCGAGAAGAGTGCCGTACCGTCGACGAAATCGCCTGTGGCAACCGTTACGTTTTCGAAAGTAGATACTTCGGTCGGAGCATTTGGAGTAGAGAACGCACTTATTACTATTACCCCGCTAAGACTGCCGTAAGTGGTTTTAATTACAAAGTATGCTTTGTATTCCGATGAGCTATTGAGATTTCCGATAGTTATCTCTTTTTCTACACTTTTAGTTATGTCGATACTATCGGCGGCAATCACTTGGGCTACCGACGGAGCTGCTTCCGACGATAGTTTTGCTAAGAAAAATACCTTACCGTTTACCAGAGTCTTGATTTTTGCCTTAGCACTATTAGCCTTTATATCAGTAATATACGGGTAGCCGGCAGCAAACTCGGGTGTAGGCAGTACAAACTCGTAGGCACCTATCGTCGGAGTCGACGCATTACGTGCTTTGCCGTCTATATCGGTAGTAACGTATCCGATAGGCGAGGCGGCAGCCAGACTGCCCACGTCGCTCAGGTCGAGCGACGACGACGGGTCTACAAACTGTGCCTGCTCTACGATAGAGTTTTGGTCGCCGCTGACTGTGTTCCAACCGGCAAAGTTATATTCGGTACTTCCGATGGAGGCAATAGTATCAGAAACGGTATAGTAGCCGTTGTTTTTGAATGTAATTCCTGCCAGATAGCCGGTGTTGTTTAGATTATATACCTCACCTTTGGGAGCACTGTTTTGCAATAGATTGTTGGCAAACAGTACACCTTCGGTAAGATGGCTTTTATTGCCCGCAAAATGAATATTGCCGTGTGATAATCCGTTAGTATGTCTGATATTTATAGAGTTGTATACTATATCGACATTCTTCAGAGGATCGACACACTGTATGCCGTATGAGGCGTATGTTCCACCCACACTGTCGATTATTATTTGGTTGTTGTAAACCTTGTTTCTTCCGGGTACCATCTCCTCTTTACCCGCCTGACGCAGATACAAAGGATAAGCACTCTTTCCTACAGAGCTATCGACAGAGAGTCTATTGCCTCGTATAATGGTATTACCCATCATTACGGCATCGATTCCTTTAATCTCATAAGAGGCCGGCATACCTGTCATTGCTATTGTGTTGTTTTCTACTACACCGCCGTCTTCTTTGGTAATATAGATACACATTCTACTTTGGTTGACGAAGGTATTGCCCACTATACGAGCTCCCTTTTGCTTAGGTAGTCGTATGAAATACGTACCATAAACATATACTCCTATACCTCCGCCATCGAGCGTACTATTCTCTAAGGTGAAATAGTCGGAATTTCTATAAAGAGAGTCTTTTGCCTCAATTCTGATAAGACTTATGTCGTTGGCAGGCTGAGGACCTGTCGCACGCGGAGCTTCTATACGACAGTTGCGTACGGTTACATGATTGCTTATGTTATTTATCATCATAGCTGCCGGATAACCGAGTTTACCTGCCTTGACTGTAATATTTTCTATTGTAATATAGTCGGCACCGTTGATGGAGAATATGCCGAGGTCTTTGCCTTGAAATTTAGGCAGAGCGTATTTGTCATATTGTATCGTTACATCTTGCGGGTTGCCGCTTTCCGACTTTATGGTAATAGTGTTTTCAGGCGAAGCTCCCGGTATGTGCGGTATTACAACTGTCTGGTCGTATATGCCGTTTACGATTTTAAATACCACTTTGCCGTCGATACCGCCTTTCATAGCATCGATAGCAGCTTTGATAGTCGGATAGTCTGACGAACCGTCGCCGACAGTGTATGTACCGCTGAAGCCTCCTACTATATTACGCGAAGCGGTAGCGGTAGTACTTGGAGTAATCCATTGCGTACCTGTCTTTACGGAGTCGAGTTTTGCAGTTACTGCGTTACCTACCGTTGCCGACGGCGATGCGTCGTACACGAGCCAGAACTTATATACACCCTCTTTGACGATAGCCGTAGAGCCGTTGATACGAAGTATGGCAGTGTCATTGTGGGCATACTCGTCGTGTGCGACGAAACGGTCGTTAATCCCCGTCGTGTAGAGTCTTACTTTCGATATATCGGCTCCGATATTTGTGCTACCGACAGCCGAGAAGTCGAACGAAGATATATTGAGCGTATCGCGTTCGCCTTCGACCGATACGTCTATCTTCAACATTTGTTCTTGTGCTCCTTTCAATAAGTTGCTACCCTGTACAGCCGTAGCCGTGATATTGCTTATTGCCAACGGACGCGGCACAATTGAATATACCTCTATCTCCCAACCTTTGTTGGACGTACCTTTGGGGTCTTTGAATTCTATCGTAAGCGAACCGTCGGTAGCGGTAGATACGATAGGCTTAGGTAATTTATCTCCTTCCAGTGTTGTGCCGGAATATTCTGCTATCTCTTCGCCTGTCTGTCCGCCATTGCGTACTTTGAAATAATCGTTGTACTTAGTATTGATGTAATTAAATACGATTTTGATAACCTCGCCTGCCCGCGGCTTGAATGTAACAGCTCCCGAGGCGGTAGGGTTGTAGTTTGCATTAGGACCGCCATTGTCGTAGAACATTAATTTGCCGTTGACATTTACCATATCGTCGCCTCGGAAGAGATAAACGTTTTTCACCTCGCGCCGACCGGCAGGGTCGCCGTTGGCAACGGTATGGGCAGTGCCGCCTACGTTGACTTCCGAAACGAGAGCATCCATAGAACTACCAGATGTAGCCGCGCTGTCGATGTCGTAAGTAACCCAGAAATAGTTGTTGCCCGCACTCAAAGTAAATGGATGTGCAAGGGCGATAACGGCATTAGCCGACAACGGAGCTTGCAGCGTACCTACCAACGAATCGGTAGCAAAACCGGTTCCGTCGCTGTGGTATAACGATACTTTTTTTACTTTCGACTCGCAGCCCTTAAGACCTACATTGACCGAATTTAACGTAAGAGGCAATAGTTCGCCTGAGGTAACAACGTTGATACCGATTATCTCGGCTTTCGTAGTACCTGGCGTAACGAACGAAGTATCTTTCTGCACCACATCGACCCGAGAGAAAGTCATCGGTACCGACTGATGCAGGCTTACGATAGCTTTCCAACCTTTAGCTGTATAGCTAGAAATATTAGTATTGGGGTTGAATACTATAGTCAGAGCTCCGTCGGCAGAATTAGAGCGGACTGTCGTGCCGGGACCTGTATTCTTATTTGAAGGCTGGGCTTTCCACAGCAGAGTGCCACTTGTGCCTACACCGCTGTATATCTCGAACTTCGCTTTTGTACCAAAACTATTGCTGCTCATATAAATAGCGAACTCGGAGAAATCTATCTGTACCTTACTATTGGGTATACCAGGTAGGAAGGTAATGACTTGGTTGCTCGTTCCTTCCTCATAGTTGTTGTTGTATGTGGTTTTTTTGCTGATAAACTGCCAATCGCCGTATATGGTCTTGCTGAATGTACCGACAGCGGATACGTACGTGTTGTTTACGGTGAGGCTTCCCGTTGGGTGCGGTGCTGTGGTAGTATGTGTGGTGCCGCCTACTACTACCGACGTACAACCGGCGTCGATGGAAGCTCCTTGTGCGGCATCTGTTTTAATATCGTATTTTAATAGAAAATAGTTGTTGCCCTCCAGTAACGTCTGCGGAGTAGCGAGTGTTATATCGAAGTTGTCGGCAGCGACGTTAACTTCGCCTACCTTATGAGCTACACCTGTGGTATCATTGCCAAGATAGTAGAGGTATGCCTTTTCGATGTTGGCAAATGTACCGTTTGTATTGAAATTGAGTTTCGATACCGATAGCGGATTGTCGTTGTCGGAAGTAGCGATATTAATAGATAATACGGACTGTTCTTTGTCGCCTGCTACTACTTCGGCAGGTGTCTGCTTCAACGTAACGTTGTCTAAAGTCATATTCTGTGGCGTATACTCTTCGACTACGGCTGCGAATCCCGGTTTCGGAAGTCCAGTAGTACTTTTGAGATATACGGTCAGAGCTCCATCTGCTGCAGAAGATTTCAGAGTGAGAGGTGTAGGATTTTTCAGCAATGTAGCGATAATACTATCGTTGGCGATGTTTTTACCGTTATAAACTTTTAGAATATCGTTATATCCTGTATTGGAGGTATTGAATAGCTGTAGCGAAGAGAAAGTAACTTTTATCTTCTTGCCTGCATTGGTAGGCGCGAACGTAACACGTCCTTCGAAATTTTGAGAAATATTGCCCGATGCTCCACCGTCGTCGTAGAAATTGACGGGCGTAGAGCCAATAAGATATATCGCAGGCGTAGTCGACATAAGTACGTCGCCTGTAGGTGTTTGCGGGGTTATAGTCGGTGTTATGAGTTTTACCGTCGCTTTCCAACCGCTGCCCGTACCGTTGGTATTACTGAAGAATACCGTAACCGACCCATCGGCTGCCGAAGAGGTAAAGACGGTATTGCCCATATTCATTGCATAAGTAGCGTCGCCGCCGGAAGGCAACGAATACTCTGTATTGCCAAACCCGTCGTCCTCGGAATTGAGACTTTTAGCTCCATTCCAGAGTACTATTTTACTGCCTCCTTGCAGGTCGATGGTATCAAATACGATTTGAATCATCTTCCCTATGGGAGGAATAAAAGTAATACCCGTTACTTGTTGTGCTGTCGGTATCGGACCGACATCTCCGCCTGCGTCGTAAAAGAGCAGGTCGCTTGTTACGGCTTGTGTCTTTTCTTGTCCGTCTGTACCCGGCATATTTACGCTCTGCTGGGCAAAAAGACCGACCGAAAACAGACACATTACAAGCAAAATAATGTTCAATTTTTTCATCTATATTACTATTTTTAAATTAATAAAACGACATATTCGACCAATAGCAACATAGCAAGACAAGGTTATAACGCCCCAATCGAACGGGATACAACTGTTTCAAAAATACTGCCTGTATAGGTATAAAGTGAAACATTTCTGTCCTTTAGCTCTTAACCCCGAAAGCTATGTACTATAGCAATCTCTACGGCAGGTTTTCTGACTCGTTTCGCAGTCTATAAGAGCCTTCCCGAACAAAATTCAGTGGCAAAAGCGGTATATATAGACAGATTTCATTGAAACTTACAGCAGCGGGTACTGTTTGGGATTTACACCCAATTCCCTCTCTAACACACTGTTAGCGGTAGTGCGTTATCACCGTAAAAATCGGCTGCAAAGGTAATAAAATTTTACAAACTACATATCAATAAAAAATCGTCTTCCCCGAAACAACGAGTTTCGTTGTACGAAAAAACAAATCATCTTCATCCGTAGATACGCTTACTACAAATGAAGATGACTCTAAAAAAGGAGTTTTTCTCTGCTTTCGTGCTCGCTTGCCTCTATTCGTTCTTGTCGGGCGAGGCAGTACGTTTTTTTATTCTCAGTACCACAACACGCTGATTGAAACGACGGTAAAAGTACTTCAACTTATACAGCATTCGGAATATAAACGGATAACGTCCGTTTTCGTAATCGCTCATATAATACTCGGTCTTCAGATGTATTTTCGGGTTCCATTTCTCCATATCTTTCGTATCGAGCAGCGACCATCGAAACTCCACGTCGTCTACCTTTCTGAGCGAGTCGTGATCTTTGGCGTGTCCGACCAGCGAGAAGGCAAGCATATCGAAAACGACCGTTGCATTATCGAACTGTCGGCACAGTTCTTCGAAAAACGATTTCACCTCGTCGGGAGCGAAATACATCAATACCCCTTCTATGATTATCAAGACAGGCTTTTGGTGTGCTTTGACGCTCTCTATCCAGCCGTAATCGAACATAGAACTTTCGATATACGTATTGCGGTCGGTCTCTTTGAGAAACTTCCGCCTAAGCTCTATCGCCTGCGGTAGGTCGAGGTCGTACCAATGAGTTACGACAGGGCATCCCAATCGTTCGTAGCGGGCGTCGATACCTGCTCCGAGCTGTACGACGACAGCGTCGGGATGTCTGTTTATAAACGTCTTGGTTGCCCTGTCGATGAGGTTTGCTCGGATACAGCAACCTGCCTGCGAAAATTTTGCATTCTTGAACTTAGTAAAGTCATAATCTATGTGTCGCAATATCTCTACTGCCTTCTCATCGTGTAGCAGTGCGTCGGGGCGACCTGTTTCCATTGCTTTTGCCCAAAGAGTTATCAACATCGTTTCGGGCACTTCGGTAAGATGGTTCTCTATTTTTTTATCCATATTATTACTGAAAATTTAAATATTAGTTTTTATTTCAAATACAATACATTATTTCTGTATCAATTCATCGTGGTTTTTACAACTTTGGTATTCGGTCTGCAGCGTTACGTGATTTATGCCGAAATCGTCTTTCAACATCTTCTCTATACGCTCTCTGACCTCCTGCACGGCTGCGATGGGGAGATTTTCACGCATATTAATATGAGCCTCGAGGTGTACGTTTTCGTCGTCGAGTTTCCAGACGTGCAAATGGTGCATATTCTCCACTTCGGCAAACTCTTCGGTCTTCTTCCGCAGTGCTTTCAGATCGATTCCGTCGGGCGTAGCCTGCATCAGTATATCTGCCGTCTGACGAACAATACCCCACGTGTGATAGATGATATATACGCCCACCAATACGGTAACGAGAGGGTCGAGCCAATAGAGCTCCCACAGCCAAATGGCTATACCGCCCGCTATGACGGCTACCGACGAGAGAGTATCGCCAAGCAGGTGCATATAGGCTGCACGCACGTTGAGGTTGTGCGACTTGTCTTTGTGCAGAATGACAACCGAAATGAGGTTTGCCAACAGCCCGAATACAGCGACTATAAGCATTACATTGCCCTTGATGGGTTCGGGGTTTACAAATCGTTGGTAAGCCTCGAAGAATAGGTATATACAGATAGCTATCAATACTACGGCATTGAAAAGAGCTGCCAGTATCTCCGTACGTTTGTAGCCGAACGTTTTCTTTTCGTCGGGCTGCCGTTGGGCACGTTTACCGGCAAGGAATGCTATGAAGATAGCCGACGAATCGCCCATATTGTGGACAGCGTCGGAGATAAGCGACAGACTGTTGGAGGCGATACCGCCTATGAACTGAACGATAGTTATCGAAAAATTAAGAAGGGTCGCCCAAAGCAACTTGGCTCCCTTCATATCATCGGCATGATGATGGTGGTGGTGATGACCGTGACAGTCGTGATGCGTATGGTCGCAATGCTCGTCGTGTGTGTGCATATTGTAATTGTATTTAAATGAGGTTAGAGTTGATTGTAAATAAGTACTTACTAAAAATTTCAAGCAAAATTATATATAAATTTTGATATTTACAATTATATCCGAATTATCTACATCTATATTTCGTATCGTAATTTATTGCTAACTTTGCCCAAAATTTTTAGAAAACACAGACTTAACTTGTTTCCAAACGATGAAGTACCATAAAGACCTCGACTTCTTCAGAGCTATTTTAATGTGCTTAGTCATACTTATTCATATAGTCAATTTCGGCGATATATACCCATCTTCAAAAAGTGCCATACTGTCTTTTATGATGCCGACCTTCTTGGTCATAACAGGCTTTCTGGTCAATATCGACAAATCAGTCAAAGATTTCCTCCGTTACATCTGGCAGATAGCCCTGCCGTATACGATTTTTGTCGTCGGATACGCTGCTTTGTCCTTATATTTGCCTGTGCGCGACGGTATAAAAGTCTTCGATATAGCCACTATCTCAGATATTCTTTTGGTTAAGTCGATAGGTCCGTATTGGTTTCTCCACGTGATGATTGTCTGTGGTGTAATATATTATGTTACGTTTCACATCTTACCTAAAATCAATATTACGGCGAAATATTCGCTTTTTGCTTCTGTACTTATCGCTGTCTCTCTATGGACACCATTCTTAAATATCAAGATGGCTGCTTACTATTTTATCGGAGTAGGTATCAGGCTGTATGTCGGTGATTTCTCGCGGATATACAAAAAAAGTTTCTGGCCGATAATTCCTTTTGGCTTATTGATTACTCAAACCGCTTTTCACGATTGGGGCACAATATCGACCCTGATATGCGTATTGTCGTTCCTATGTTTTTCTTCGTTTTTCTTCTCTTTTCTACGAGGACGAGCCGAAGCGATAGTAGCATATATAGGACGCAACACCTTTCCTATCTACATTTTTCACCCGATATTTACGATGATGTCGAAGTTCTTGTTGCCTCTTTTCAGATTTGAGCCCTCGGGTATATTGCATGCACTTTTTACCATCTCGATAAGTATTGTCGGAAGCATCTATATTGCTAAGTTCTTAGATTGGTCTCGTCTATCGTACCTATTGGGGCGACAAAAGCTATTGCGATAACCCACATTTTTTTACGACAAAAAAATAGACTGTTACCTCGTGTGTAACAGCATCTTTTATACTGACTGTATTTTATTTACTAACAATAAGAGAAAGTCTTATTTTGCATATACCAAAAGGAATCATTGATTATCAGATACCTAAACGCGTACTTTTTTTGCGTTTTAGTATTACGTCCTTATATTTTATTTTCTGATTGAGTATTACCATACGAAAACATCTATCATTCCAATAATCAGGCGTTAATGCTTGCAAAGGATCGTTATCTTCGTAACAATTTAATATAATAGTATCTCGATTAATTGTAAATTTACCGCTACAGTTAGGTTTAGGATTCCACTCTACATTATAAGATATTTCTACATAAAAAGTACTATCCTCTTTTAGTGTCAAGGTATATTTTTCCAGCTTAGATTTTCTATAATAAGTTCCAAAAATATTTTTGTGTGATGAACAATTATAAATACACAAACACACACAAATACTAAGTATGGATATTTTTATTCTCATCATTATTTTCATGGTTCAAAATAACTTTAAGCGGTATTTCCTCTAATTTCGGGCAAAGTTAGGTATAAATTCCGACTCTTGCAATCGTATCTAAACAAACGCTACAGTGCCACATATTCTGCAAGCCGAGCCGAAGTAGCCATGATGGCGTACATCTATCCAATCCTCACCGTATGGCTCTTTTATTTGAAAAATGGAGCTGAGACGGAAATAAAACATAATATCAATATCAGACACAACTAATTTAAAACCATCTTTTAAGCTTAGCTACAGGTTGTATATGGGTTTGCACACTGCATTTCGGGTGGCAACCAACCGACATAGAACTTATTATTTATTTTAACTCTTACTTTCAGCCATTTACCCTCAAAATCAAGGACTTCATACATATTGGGATTATAAACCGATTCAGTAATAATTATTTGTTTTCTATCAAATGGCGTTTTGTATAGAGAACAATGCAAATCGCCATAAGCAGCCGAATAAACTCCTAATTTAGTATTTTGAGAAATCCACCCTATCGCTAAAACGTCATCAGTCGACCCGCTGTACGCTATCACATAATACATACTATCTTGCTTTTGCAGCAAATCAAATATCACAAAATCTTCCTCTTCAATATTGTTTTTAATGTCTTTTATTTTCTTACCATACGGAGGAATATCAAATACTTCCACAATGCTATCAAAATCGACATCAAGAAACACACTCGGAAAATAATTATATGTGCGTTTCAAATACTGTATAGTGTCAGATTGCTGTACACTATGCTTTGTTTCATTTGCAAAGTCTCTACTTCCGCAAGATACGGACACCCACAATATTAAGAACAAAATAAGTCTTTTCATATATTACCTCATTTTAGTCGATTGTTTACGCTCAGCAACAGTTTGTATATGGGTTTGCACACTGCATTTCTGGCGACAACCAACCTTCATAATTTTTGCCGTTTATTTTTGTTTTTACCTTTAACCATTTACCTTCAAAATCAACAACTTCATACATTTCAGGATTATATACAGTGTCTTTTACAACAATTTGTAAAGTGTCATTTGGATTTTTATACAAAATCAAAGGATCTATTTCGGGAGCATACGCTCGAGAATAAGTCCCCAAATGGTGGCTTTTCATTATCCAACCTCTTGTAATTGTATCTCCCTCTAGCGAATTATACGCAATAACATAAAACATACTATCGTTTTTTTGTAATAAGTCAAGCATTACAAAATTAGTTTCTTCGATGTTGTTCTTTAACGTTTTAATAATTTTACCATCAGGCTTGTCGTACACATAAATTTCGCCCGTAAAATCAATATCTAATAATACTGTAGCTACATTTTCATATAGTTCAGACTGATGTGTCATATCCTCTTCTGATATTTCTTTATCTTGCGTTACTTTGTTAGCACAAGACAATAGAACGGCAATAAATATTATCAGCAATTTAAAACTTCTCATCGCTAAATCTTTTTTAGTGTTCAAATCTAGTTAAAGTTCATGTTTTCTCGATTTTCGGGCAAAATTAGGCATCTATTTTTGATTTCTGTAACTGCAGCTAAACTACTCATCGTTATTCAATTAACTATGCAAAGACAATCTCTACTTACCTAACCTTAAGCTTTTTCCTCTTATAAAACATTTTCCAAAGCTCCTCTTCCATATCGGGAATACCTCTTTCTTGCATTACTTTTCTTATAAATACATCCATAATGTCGTACAACTCTTTATCAAAATATACAGGCTTGCCATTTTTTTCCATTAGACCACTATTAAAAGATACCATGTCGTAACTTTCTCCATTGCGAACAATTATTTGCCGACTAACATCAGGCAGTTTACAACTATCTGTACATTCAACCAACGAATCAACTTTTTGTTTTATAGTCTCATACGCTAGAGAATCCTCTATCGAAAAGGAATGGTCTCCTCTAAAGTTATATCCATATATATCTACGATTGCCGTCACAAGCTCATCTGTAAATCTCACATAAATTATACGTGTCTGAGCGTGAGTATTAGCAACAGCACTACTTAAAAGCAGCAATAGCAAAATTAGTTTTTTCATTTATCGTATTCTTTTTAGATTTCAAGATTTAGTTAACTCATATTTTCTCGATTTTCGGGCAAAGTTATGTAAAATATGTGTAATCGGCAAAAATAGCCTAAAAACACAAACATAAAACGCCCTCTATACGGGCACAAAAAAATGGTGTAAGTCTCGTAATTACTTGACCTACACCATAAGGCGGTGGAGAATAAGGGACTCGAACCCTTGACCCCCTGCGTGCAAGGCAGGTGCTCTAAGCCAACTGAGCTAATCCCCCTTTTTTACCTTTCAATCGTAGTCCCACGCAGAGTTGAACTGCGGACCTCCACATTATCAGTGTGGCGCTCTAACCAACTGAGCTATAGGACTATTTCCCAATACATAAACAAAAAACTATCAGACGCAAGACCAAAAGTCCTTTATCCAATAGTCTTATTTCTATATGTCTCTATCAAAACAACTCCGTAGTATAAGAAAGTAAAAATACTCCCTCCTATAACATATACACCTTCGCTTATCTCTATAAAGGAGGTGTTCCAGCCGCACCTTCCGGTACGGCTACCTTGTTACGACTTAGCC